>ENA-OQDE01000349-OQDE01000349.1-human-gut-metagenome-genome-assembly--contig:-NODE-349-length-28595-cov-2.406456_pt1 | contig 28595 bp, 30 predicted proteins | sample MGYA00242768_ERZ504595 | MGnify/ENA primary metagenome ERZ504595 (study PRJEB26092, sample SAMD00036307) | human gut metagenome | host: Homo sapiens | study: EMG produced TPA metagenomics assembly of... | reverse complement strand
GATACAAGAGGCTTTAATAATGCACAATATCTTGTATTGGTGTGTACAGCTCATTTCCCGCAATGGGGTGGAACTCCATGCTTATATATGTATGATGTAACGTCAGACGGATCATTCACAGGTACAATATCTACTTCAGATGCTCTGTCATTCAATCCTTCACTTTCCTCATACAATTCATCCGATGGTGTAGCTGCAACAGGTGATGTATTGCTTGCTCCGACAACAGATGGATATAAGCTCCGTGCTTACTACGTGGATAACAACTGTAAGGTTATCGGAGGATATGAGTTTGATTGTATCGACAAATAATTAATTGATCTCTTTATCTCATATATGATGAGAAAATACCCATTCATCATATATGGGATAAAGAAATCTGTAAATCATTTAAAGGAGTAGCTATATGTCAACAAAGAAAAAAATGTTATGGTTATTATCATTACTGCCTTTTTTCATAGCATGTGGTGATGATAACACTGATATCCCGGATTGGCCATGGGCGGAGCCGGAGACTCCAACTGAACCTGTTGAAGCCAATCCTGATATTGTAAATTTAGGCTGGGCCAATGTGAAAAGCACTTATGGAACCTTGCCTGAACATATCAACGTATATAAATCACCAGAAACACTGGAAGGCAAAAAAGCGATAGCTATATTGCGGTAGGTGATATGAGTAAGGCAGCATTTGGTGTATTAGGAGAAAAGACTGGATTGAAAAAGCCAAAAGAATTTTATGAAGAGAACAACTCCACAATTGTAATCAATGGAGGTTTCTTCTATGAGGGGTCATTAAGCCTAATATGGCGTAACGGTGAAATGGTGTGTAAGAACAATGATGTAACAGCAGAAGATTGGACTAACGGTCCATTCTGGTATCCTGTATTAGCTGCATTCTGTGAAATGAACGATGGCTCATTCAAATCAATGTGGACTTACACAACACTATCCAATGTTACTTATTGGTATTCGGAGCCCTCACCGGTAAAATCAGAAACAACTCCTAATGAAAATTTTCCGTCTACAGGAACTGTCTTAAATGCTAAAACAGGAATAGGCGGTGGCCCCGTACTTCTGTTGGATGGAAACATAAAGAATACATACGAAGAAGAAATTTTATCAGATATTGGCGCCACGGTGAACAGACCTCGTTCGGCTATTGGTATCACCAATGATAAGAAAATGATTCTTTTTGTGTGTGAAGGAGATGGAATGACAACGGGAGTTGCCGGTATGACCACCGAAAATGTAGCTAATATCATGAAAACACTGGGATGTACGGATGCTATCAATTTGGATGGCGGTGGTTCCAGTTGCATGTTAGTCAATGGGCAAGAGACTATCAAGACAAGTGACTCCAGCGGAGACGAAAGATCCGTAGCATCAGTAGTCACTCTTAAATAAAAAATGTACTGCGGATATATCAGGCAGTATATACCTAATAAAACAAGTATGATATGAGAAAATTTCTAAAAATACTAATACTGACTTTCTTGGGAGCAGTTACAATAACCTCCTGTAGTGATGATTCTGATGGAATTCCGGATGGCCGTGGAACGATAATTCGACAGAAAAGCCGGACGAGCCGGATGTTGCAGAAGCTAAGCCACGATATATTTGGATTGATGCGGCTGCTAATTTTCCTGACTATGCCAATAGTAAGGAAAACATAGCCAAAGATATGGAAAAGATAAAAGCGGCAGGATTCACTGATATTATTGTCGATGTACGTCCCACTACAGGAGATGTATTATTCAATACTAATGTTGTAGATCAGGTGAAACGTATGGATGTATGGGGTAATTCCGGATATAGTTATTATGAAAGGACGGAAACTTGGGATTATTTACAGGCATTTATTGAGGAGGCTCGTATACAAGGATTAAAAGTGAATGCTTCTATCAATACATTTGTAGGAGGCTATTTATGTCCGTATAATTTAGGACATGATGGAGTCTTGTTCCGTGATGAATCAAAAAAAGGATGGGCTAGTGTAGCTAATCTAGCTGACGGGCTAACCAATACGATGGATTTGTTGGACGATGAAACCGATTATGGAGCGAAATTTTTCAATCCCGCTAATGATGATGTACAAAACTTTGTTTTACAGTTGTTGGCCGACTTGGCTAAATATGATTTGGATGGCATCATATTGGATCGTTGTCGTTATGATGACTATGGCTTAGAAAGCGATTTTTCAGATATTTCCAAACAGAAGTTCGAAGATACATCGGTGAAACTGTAGCAAACTTCCCGGCAGATATTATGGCACCCGGTACGGATGAAATACCTTCTGACCAGCCTGTTTATTTTAAGAAGTGGTTGGAATTCAGAGCGAAAGTTATTCATGATTTCATAGTAAAGGCACGCGAGAAAGTTAAATCTGTCAATAACAATATCAAGTTTGGAGTTTATGTTGGTGCCTGGTATTCAACATACTATACATCAGGCGTGAACTGGGCCAGCCTAAATACAACACCTCCGCTTATTATCCGAAATGGGCTACTTCCGATTATAAGAATTATGGATATGCGGACCATTTGGACTATATCTTTTTGGGTGCTTATGCTTCCGTGAACAATATATATGGAAGTGGCGAATGGACCATGGAAGGTTTTTGTAAGAATGGACGTGAACTGTTACAAGGAGATGTACCTTTTGCAGGCGGACCAGATATCGGTAACAGTACCGGATGGACTGACGGAGGACAATCTGCAAAAATTCCGGATGCTATTGATGCTTGTATCAGTAATAGTGACGGCTTCTTTGCCTTCGACCTTTGCCACGTTAAGAAATACGACTATTGGAACGCTTTTAAAACAGGCTTTGATAAATATCTGGAATCTATCGAAGAATGAGGTTTGAACTAACCAACTAATTATGAAAATATATTTATTACAATTCTTTTTATTAATAGGTCTGGGCTTGAATTTACAAGCCCAGATTCCTTCTAACCCTATTCGCGGGAAAGTAACCTGTAATGGGACAGGAGTCCCGGGGGTAGTAGTGACCGACGGAATAGACTGTGTGTTGACTGACCAACAAGGCCAATATACTCTCCCCCCTAATAGGAATGTGCGTTTCATTTATTTATCCACTCCTTCCGGATATTTACCGAAAACAGAACAAACAATACCTTTATTCTATCAGAAGCTGAATCCGGCCAAGCAAGATATTTACGACTTCGAATTGGTAAGAAATCCGCAAAATGAGATCAATCATTTGTTTTTGGTGCAGGCAGATGCGCAGGTTACTTCCGAAGATGACGTAAAGGCTTATGCTAAATATCTGCAAGATATGAAAGAATATATTCGTCCGTATATGGGCAAAAAAGAAGTATTCGGCATAGATTGTGGGGATATCGTAGGAGATACTCCTTCTTTATATCCTTCCTATATAGATACGGTATCATCATTAGAGATTCCCATCTATCGGGCAATTGGTAATCACGACATGACGTATGGAGGGCGTACTTTTGAATATTCTTATCGCACTTTCGAAAGTTATTTCGGTCCTATCTACTATTCATTAAATAAAGGTAATGCTCATTATATCGTGCTTGACAATTGCTTTTATGTCAACCGTGATTATCAATATATAGGTTACATTGATGAACGTACTTTCCAATGGCTGGAGAAAGACCTCTCTTATGTGCCCAAAGACAAACTTGTCTTTGTAGTGATGCATATTCCTTCCAGTCTTCAGAAGAAGCTAAGATATAACACGCTAGATCAAGATGAAACGGTCAATACAGCTGCACTATATAAATTATTGGAAGGTTATAATGCCCACATCATTTCCGGACATACACATTTTAATGTAAACGTATGTTTTAATGACTCATTAATGGAACATAACACAGCTGCCGTATGCGGTACTTGGTGGCGTGCAGATATTAATGTGGATGGTACTCCGAGGGGATATGGGGTATATGAAGTAGACGGGAACCAAGTGAAATGGCTATATAAAAGTGCAGGCTACCCGAAAGAGCATCAATTACATGTATATCAGGCCGGATCATCTGACGAGTACCCTTCCGATATTATTGCTAACGTATGGAACTGGGATGAACAGTGGAAAGTGGAATGGTATGAAAACGGAAAGCGAATGGGAGAAATGCAACGCTACAAAGGATATGATCCTGCAGCCAAAGCAATCTGTTCTGACAAAGAAAAGGTGAAATATGAATGGATTTCCCCAGTTCTTACCGAACATCTATTTCATGCTACTCCCCGTAATAAAAATGCTAAAATAGAAGTGAAAGTAACAGATCGCTTCGGCAATGTGTATACTGAAGCTGTCGAAAACAAATAAGAATCATATGTTGAAAGCCAAATATTTTATATTATTGATATGCTTCTCCTTTCTCCTGAAAACAGAAGCGAAAGTAACCCTTACTTCCATTTGGGGGGATAATATGGTGTTACAGCAACAATCGGAAGTTACTTTTTCCGGAACAGCGACTTCGGGAAAACGTGTGCAGGCTACCGCTTCATGGAATAATAAAAAATCCAAACGAATGTTGATGCAAAAGGTGAATGGAAACTTTCTCTCCAAACACCAGTAGCTGGAGGTCCGTATAGTATTACGTTCTCGGATGGAGAGGACCTCACATTGCAGAATATTTTAATAGGAGAAGTCTGGTTCTGTTCCGGACAGTCGAATATGGAAATGCCAGTGAAAGGATTCCGTGGACAGCCTGTGTTTGGTTCCCAGCCATACATTGTATCTGCTAATCCCAAACGTCCACTGCGTCTCTATACTGTAAAAAATGCCTGGAGTACCATTCCACAGGAAGCTGGGGTGGACGGAGAATGGAAAGAAGCCTCTCCGGAAGATGTTGCTGATTTCAGTGCAACTGCCTATTTCTTTGGCAATCAGTTACAGCAATCTTTGGATGTTCCTGTCGGTCTGATACATTGTTCCTGGAGCATGTCAAAAATAGAGGCTTGGATGAATAAAGAGACTTTATCGGGCTTTCCGGAAATAGCATTGCCTGATGTAATACAGAGAGAGTTCGGGTGGACGGCAGGGACTCCTACATTATTGTGGAATGCAATGGTGAATCCATGGAAAGGATTTCCTGTTAAAGGAGTGATTTGGTATCAAGGTGAAGCAAACACACCCGATCCCGGATTATATAAGAGATTATTTCCTGCAATGGTTTCTCAATGGAGAACATTCTTCAACAATCCCCAAATGCCATTTTATTACGTACAGATTGCACCATGGAAATCGGAAGGCAATGATAAACTGGATTGGGCTTGGTTCCGCCAGTGTCAGTTGGAGTTGATGTCAGCTGTTCCAAATGTTGGAATGGTGACCACAGGTGATGCCGGGAGTGAAAACTTTATTCATTCGCCCTATAAGATAAAGGTCGGTGAACGACTGGCTTATTGGGCATTGGCAAAAACGTATCATCGTAAAGGTATTCAATATTCCGGTCCTATATACAAATTCCACCGGGTAAAAGGGAACGTAGTAGAAATAGACTTTGAACATGGTGAAGAAGGATTGACACCGGAAAATCAAAACGTGAAAGGATTTGAAATAGTGGGGACGGATGGTATATTCCGACCGGCCAAAGCGGAAATTATCAGTGGTTCTTCTACTGTAAAGGTCTGGAATGATTCGATCAATGCCCCATAGAGGTACGTTATTGTTTCCGGAATTATATGTTGGGAGAATTATGCAATAATGCGGCTATTCCTGCTTCTCCTTTCCGGATTGTAATCAAAAAGAAACCTGCGTTAATGTGGTTCGATGCCGAAGCTAACTTCGAACGTTTCAGCCATAAAGACTCGATTGACTATTATTTGGAGAAAATCAAATCAGTAGGTTTCACTCATGCAATAGTGGATATACGGCCCATTACGGGAGAAGTACTTTATCAAAGTCAGTTTGCCCCACAAATGAAAGAGTGGAAAGGCGCAAAGGCCGGGAATTTTGATTATTTGCAATACTTCATTAAAAAAGGGCACGAATTGGGTCTTGAGGTTCATGCTTCATTAAATGTATTCTGTGCCGGGCATAATTATTTCGATCGTGGAATGGTATACAGCGGACATCCGGAATGGGCATCCATGGTGTATACTCCCGAGAAAGGTATTATTCCGATTACGGAAGAAAAACATAAATATGGTGCTATGATCAATCCTTTGAACGAGGAATATCGTACGCATATTCTAAATGTACTGAAAGAAGTGGTGACCAAATACTCTGATTTGGACGGTTTGATGCTCGATCGTGTACGTTATGATGGTATAACAGCCGACTTCTCACCGCTGTCACGTGAAAAGTTTGAAGCATATATAGGTAAGAAAGTGGCGAAGTTCCCCGAAGATATTTTTGTTTGGAAGAAGAATACGGATGGAAAGTTTATCACACAACCGGGAAAGTATTTCCAGAAATGGATGGAATGGAGAACGAAAAACATTACTGATTTTATGGCATTGGCACGTAAGGAAGTGAAAGCCGCCAATCCAAAAGTTTCTTTCGGCACATATACCGGAGCTTGGTATCCGTCTTACTATGAAGTGGGAGTTAATTTCGCCAGCAAAAAGTATGATCCGGCTAAAGACTTCAGTTGGGCCACTCCCGAATATAAAAATTACGGATACGCGGAACTGATCGATTTGTATGCAACCGGAAATTACTATACAGACATAACGATAGAGGAATACAAGAAAACGAACCGCAACATCTGGAACGAGACTGATTCGCAGGCTCAAGCCGGTACATGGTACTGTGTAGAAGGTTCCTGTCAGCACTTGCGTCAGATTCTTAAAGACAACAAGTTTATGGGCGGCATCTTGGTGGATCAGTTCTATGATAATCCGGGGAAATTATCCGAAACAATAGAGATGAACCTTCGTCGATCGGATGGACTAATGGTATTCGATATAGTACACATCATCCAAAAGAATCTTTGGAAAGAAGTAGAAAAAGGAATGCGCGAGGGGGGAGCTTTATGAACAACAGAGCTTTAGCTTTAGATGCCTTACGGGGATATGCAATTATTACGATGGTGCTTTCGGCTACCATCGTAACGCATGTTCTTCCCGGTTGGATGAGTCATGCTCAAACGCCTCCGCCAGATCATGTGTTTAATCCTCTGTTGCCCGGTATTACTTGGGTAGATCTTGTGTTTCCTTTTTTCCTGTTCGCTATGGGAGCCGCGTTTCCTTTTTCCATAAGGAAGCGTGCTGAAAAAGGTGATTCAAAATTAAAACTTGTTTATGAAGCTGTCAAACGGGGGATTCAGTTGACTTTCTTTGCTATTTTCATCCAGCATTTTTATCCGTATATGTTAAGTTCTCCGCAGGATATCAGAGCATGGCTGCTGGCTATACTCTGTTTTGCTGTTCTATTTCCCATGTTCATGCGCATTCCTTTGAAAATGCGGATGGTACATATTTCAATAAAAGTGGGAGCTTACATTGTCGCTGCCATTATGTTGGCTACCACTTCTTATGCGGATGGGAAAACATTCAGTTTATTCTCCAGCAACATTATCATTTTGCTGTTGGCTAATATGGCTATTTTCGGTTCTATCCTTTACATTTTCACAATGCATAATCGTTGGATGCGTTTAGGAATTCTGATATTGCTGATGGCTATGATAGTAGGGAGTACGGTTGACGGTTCGTGGACACAGAGTGTATTTAATTATACTCCTCTGCCGTGGATGTATCGGTTTGATTATTTGAAATACTTATTTATCGTTATTCCCGCAGTATAGCCGGGGAGTATTTAGCGGAGTGGATGAAAGCATATCAAAAAGAGACGGATGATTATGCTACATCTCCTTATCGTAAAATGAGTATTATGTTGATGATATTATCCGTTGTTATCATCATTAGCAATCTTTACGGTCTATACACTCGTAATTTGGTTGTCAACCTTGTGTTTACTGTTTTATTGTTATTAGCTGGTAAGTGTATATTTCCACGTAAAGTGGATGGAATAGCTTTATTATGGAGAAAGTTGTTTAACGCAGGGGCATATTTACTTCTTCTGGGTTTGTGCTTTGAGCCTTTCCAGGATGGTATTAAAAAAGATCCAACTACTTTTAGTTATTTCTTTGTCACTTCCGGACTGGCTTTTCTAGCTCTTTTATTTCTAAGTATCGTTTGTGATTATTTCCGGTGTGTGAAAAGTACTCGTTTTTTGGTGATGTCCGGTCAGAATCCGATGATAGCTTATGTGGTCGCGATTTGTTGATTATGCCATTGGCTAATATACTTGGAATTGCTTCATTATTATCTTATTTTCAACAAAATGCCTGGTTGGGATTTCTTCAGGGAGCAATCCTTACTTCTTTAGCTGTTTTAGTAACTATGTTCTTCACAAAAATCAAGTGGTTTTGGAGAACATAAATATCAATGTGATTATTTTATATTAAATTAGTTGACATACTGTCGTTTTTTCTTTGATTCTACTATTTTCCACTTTTTATGAATGAAAGAAAGTAGAGCGAGTAAACAATAAAATACGGTATTTATATGCATAATTACGAATAAAAGAACCGGCATTTGCATATAAATTACCGTATTGTTTGTGAAAAATACACGGTTGATTGTAATGAAACGTACGGTTCGTTTTAAAGAAACATACGGTTGGTTTATAAGAAACAGCACGTACGTTTTAAAGAAAGCTATTTGGGCTCATAAAAATAGGATTTATTGATTTATTAGAAGTGCTTTTATGAACTTACTTTATTAAACAAAGTGCATAAATAGATTAAGAAATACATTCACTATGCAATGCATGATATCAAATAATAATGATTATGCTCTCTAAGGGAAGGATTTCAGGAATTTCTGAATAATACTAATGGCTAATCTATGCGATTCTTTTCCGTATCTGACTGCTCGCCTGAATAAATTCAATTATAGCATCATTCAAATACCAAAATGATAAAATATCATTTTGGTATTTGAAGATTTATTTTTATTGATATAACGTAAAAAGCAACAGTCAAGAGTATTTGGAATAGTTGACCATCTGCTTTTATTTGTGTAATATAGGAATATTCGGTTCTTTTATTACTGTTTAGGAACAAGACAAAGGAGAACTACACCGTGAGCCGGTACTTTGAAACTATACCTATCTCCAGTATCTCCAATATCTTGATGTTTCCAGACATCACGTACTATGTAATGATCGTAAGTTCGGTCTATCCCAATTATGTCAAATCCCCAAAATGGTAATCAAGAGACCATTCTTTTTCATCCTTGTTCAAGAAACATAAGGCTATACGGCCATCTGACAATTCTTTGATCCATGTCTCATGATATCTTCCACTACGTTCGAACATACGGCCTTGTTTTCCGAGCTTATCCTGGTTTATGGCGATAGCTTCCTTATTGGTAAGTATATCAAGGATTTTCTTATCAATATTACGAAGATCACATCCTACTATCAGAGGTGAAGCGAGCATGCACCACATTGAGAAGTGCATCACGTTTTCATCGTATGTTAGATCTCCATTGCCTACCTGGAGCATATCCGCGTCATTCCAGTGTCCTGGTCCCGCGTATGGCCAAAGAGGAGCCATAATATCTATAATTTTCAGAATGCTCGCTCCTCCCCAGTATGCTGTACCTTCGGTTGTTGCAATAATATCTTCGGATACCCTCCACATCTCACCGATACCTTTCCCCCATTCCCATGGCCTATTCGTCCCCCATTCACAAATTGATAGAACTATAGGACGACCAGTACTTTTTAAGGCATCACACATGGTAAAGTATGCTTCTCGGGCATTAGCTCCGTTGTTGTGGCACCAGTCATATTTGAGAAAGTCAACTCCCCATTCTGCATATGTGACTGCATCGATATATTCATAGCCTCGGCTACCGGGTCTACCAGCGCATGTCTTCGAACCTGCACAAGAATATATACCGAATTTCAAACCTTTTGAATGTACGTAATCAGCCAATGCTTGATTCCAGACGGAAACTTTACCGAATCAGATTGAATAACGCAAGACTCCCGATGCGTCTGCCAACAATCATCCACATTGAGGTATGTATATCCAGCATCTTTAAGTCCGGTAGAGACCATAAGATTCGCTATTTCGCGTATTTGTTCTTCACTGATATTCTTGTTAAAACAGTTCCAGCTATTCCAACCCATGGGTGGCGTTGGACATAACACTTTTTTTATGCTTTTGTGCATTTGCAAAAGTGGATAGAAATATAAATAGAAATAAAAGAATCTTTTTCATATTTAAATCAGATATTTCAAATAACTTTAAATTTTAAGCACAAAGTTCATTAGTCAAATCGGTCATGTTAAAGTATTTAAGACAAATAGGACAAATATTGCTATTTTTATTTGATTGCTTTCTTAATGATTGGACAAACTAAATCAGCATATCTCATCATGCCTAGATCTGTGAAATGAATACCGTCTATAGTAGCTTCTCCATCTTCTCCCAACATGTTTTTGGAAGAGATAAAAATGATATTCTTTTCATTTTCCTTCTTTAGCCGGTTGAATATTTCCTTTAACGTGTCATTCTTTCTTTGCACTTCTTTAGCAATTCTTTCATCATAAAGTGTATGAGTGAAAATAGGATCTTCTATAAAAACGACTGGCGTAGCCGGATGTTTACTACGAATGATACGATAGAATGTTTCCATTCGTTCTTTCATCTGTTCTACAGAAGCATTAGGCACAAAGTCTAAAACAAAAACACTGGCATCTACTTCGGCTATCACTTTGGCCACTTCCAAGTCTAAAAGTGCATTTCCGCTAAATCCCAAGTTGATACATTCACGGTTCAGCCTTCTCGATATGATATTTGTATGTGCCATTCCGGGACGTGAAGCACAACCTCCTTGAAGAATACTGGTGCCATAAAATACAACCGGCTTTTTGCGGATCGGATAATCAATTAAAGCTGATCGATGGTGGCTAACGAATCTACTCCTATAGACAAAGAAACAAGACCATCGTAAAGAGAAGATAAAGCATATATTCTCTCTCTTCCGGTCGCATGTTAGCAATGATTGTTGCTTGATTTGTTTTTCCACCCGGACGACCACTATTTACAAAACGCCACTCTCCATTTTTCTGAAGACAATAAAGGTCTAAGCCTTTTGCGCCTGTATCCGTCATATGATTCATATGAAAATTGATGAGTGTTTCCCATTTAGCAGCTATTGTGGTAGAATTACTACGAAAACGTATCGCCATTCCGGCAGAGTTACGGCTTAAATTCCATAACGGAGCACGGGAGATATTCTTCAATGAATCCGGGAGTCTTTCATATCGGGCTCCGGTAGCTTCGGTAGCTTTTCCTAATAAAGGGAACTTTGAGGCATCATGATATACTAATTGAGCATATGTATGACACACCGAAAAAAACATTATAAAAATACAGATTCTTCTTTTCATATTTTGAGTATTATTGTTTCAAGTCCGCCAAAAACATTTTATTCGGGTGAAGAACATAGTTATCAGTACTGATAATGTTGTCAATACCACTCCTCGTAAAAATCCCATCCATGCGTTTTCGTTGAAATATACAAGCAATGATGCAATTCCTAATAAATTGACCAAAGGCATAATCAACAGATCTCCTACTACATAAGCCATCATAGGATTTTGTCCGGGCATTACGAGAAAACGCATACTCTTCACGCAACGAAAATAGTCACATATTACATTTAAAAGCAACAAAGCCATAAATGCCAGGCCTGAAGTGAGGAATAAATAACCAAAAGTGGCGGGGTCTTTTTTTATACCTCCTTGAAAAGGTTCAAAACATAATCCCAAGATAACTAGAAAAGCTCCGGCTGTAAAAAGTTCTCTCCAAAGCTTTATAAATCCTGTGCCTTTTCTCAATAAAAAGACTCCACTTATCAATAACGGAATATTTATTATCAGATTCAAGACTGTACAATGTGTATAAAGTCCTGCCAAATTTACAATAATTATAGCTAATGTCAAAAGAATCATTACGATAGCTTTCCATTTATTGGTAGATTCAACAAACGAATCATTGTGTTGCTTCAGCCAATCCATCAAATATTCTCCCGCAATGCTTCCCGGAATCACGATAAAGAGATATTGTAAATACTCAAAATGAAAAGCCCAAGGTAGAGGTGTGTAGTTGTATATAGCTTGTGCCCAGGAATTCTCGACCTGTCCGCTCAACAACAAAGCCATCAATATCAGTAATACACCTACTCGCGCCCAGAGGCTTTGCATTGTGAAAATATATATGGCTGAACCAAAAACAGCCATATTTGCCAATAATAATATGATAATATTGCTGAATGATACATCAAAAACTCTTCCATTTGCGTATTGAGTTGTCAGTAACAGAACAATAGCTATCCCATATGCTACCACCTTAATAGCTATACGCATCCAATCCGGCATTTTCAGTGGAATACGAATGAACATGGGGAATAATATCACAAAACAAAGGATGGCCAATAACCAGCCACGCATGTCTTGTGGATTACTCAATACATGCGGATAAAAATGCTGGATGAAAATAGCAAAGAAAGTCAATTGTGCACCTCGTTTGATAGCTTCATATACCAATCTCAACTTAGTGTCCCCTTTCTCAAATCTTTTTTTGATTGAGAAAGGGAAAGCTGCTCCCATTGCAAACAAGAAGAATGGAAAAACCAGATCCACAAGTGATGCCTGATAAACTGGCGTCGAAAGCTCTGTCCGGCGGAGGAGTTTGCGCATGATACATCCATCCGGGTAAAGAATTCCACGCAACCGTTGCCGAAAGCACCATTGTGATTATAGCGTATCCTCGTAGGGCATCTAAAGCATAAGCACGTTTAGTCATAATATCTATGGATTGATCGTTTGAATATATTCTTTGCCAAAACGGTCGGTAACTTTAACCACTATACGAGCATCTTTATTTTTAGGAGTTGCCCGGAACATATGTTGGGTAGGTCTTGGAGTAATCCATGTATAGACCATCTTTTCCCGGTCCGAACATACCACTGATGCGTATGGGTCTAAACCTGTATATTGTGTCATGCTTCCCATCAATTGACCGTCTTCCAACCATTCCACTTTCCACAGTTTATCCCAGTTCCAGACATTAGCGATAATATCCGACGGATGTTCTTTGGAGGCTCCCGCCGGATATGAGCGAAACTGATGTTCTTTAGGATATCCGGAACTTTTATAATACCATTTCACATCGTTACCATTCACTTCGTATACGCCATAACCACGCGGAGTGCCATCCAGACAAACATCCGCTTTCCACCACGTACCACAAACCGCAGCTGTATTATGTTCCATCAGATTCTCATTAAATACTACATTGAGATTGTAGTGAGTGTGTCCTGTGATAAGATGTGCCTTATAGGGTTTCAAGATCTGATGCAGTGCACCAGCATTAACCATCTGATTGCCAATCATATCATAGTTATACAAAAAAGCTTCTTGCTTTTCCGTTTGACGGGAAGGGATATGCATAATAAAGAATACGAGTGACCCTTTCGGTACGTATGATAAATCCTGGTCAAGCCATGCAAATGTCTTTTCGTCCAGATAACCCATATAAAAATAATCACGTCCGATGAAGAAGTTGTTGTCTACTACAATGTAATGGGCACTCCCTTTATTAAAAGAATAGTAGGAAGGACCAAAAGTATCTTCAAAAGTCTTGTAGGAAGTTTCATGAGTACGACCGTCATAATTCATATCATGATTGCCAACTACACGATAAATGGGTATATCCAGTTGATCGGCTCTTTTCAGGTAATCGGGATATAATTCTTGATGATCGCCTACAATGTCTCCGCAATCGATACCGAAAACATCAGTTGTTGCATAAGAAGAGAGAAGTTGTTTGCAATCATCCACTACATACTGATAAATAGCCAGTTCATCTCTGGAAGTAACCTGTATGTCAGATTGAGTAACAAAGACATGAGAGGCATCATCTTTCGGATTCTTCTTCAAATTAAAATTATAGTTTTGCTTTTTAGAATGATCGATTGGTAAATAAAAAGAAGGAATAGTCCCTTTCCGGTCTGTCAGATAACCTGAAGGAGTACAAATATACACAAAACGGCTATCTCCCAAAGTTGGTATACTATACTTTCCAGAAGCATCGGTTTGCACACATATACGGCCATCGGTAACCATTATCCCCTGTATCCCCTTACCTTCGCAGGTTACTTTACCTTTGATGATATGAATCGAGGCTTCTGCCTGAACTGAAAAGTTCAAGCAGAAGCACATTAAAAGCAATAAAAAAAAGTGTAGTTTATTCGTTCTCATATTGAGGTGTACTTTGTAAATTTATCGAATGATTTCTTTTGCGTATTTCTTATAGATTTGCCGGGCTAGTTTTATTCCGTCACCCCCTTCGTTATAGTTGATTCTGTTACTCGGATTTACCCATTCGTTTTCATACATCCGTGATTCATTAAAGAAGACTTCCTCATCAAAAGCCTTCTTCTTTTCGACAGCTTTAATCACTTCATTTATAAAACGATCCCACCGGACAGAATAATACTGATTGGTTAGTCCTGCCCATGACCGATTGGCGTAGTCGGTCAGGTGATAGCTATCTCCCCAAATGGTAATCAGAGAACGGGCATTCATCTCATAATAGTTTTTAGAAGCGGCATCGTGTCCCATATCGCGGGCGTCAGTGATCCATTTATTCAGAGAAAAGGTAGGATGACAGCTAACGAGCTTATCAAGATCAGCAAGAATTTCTCTCATTTTATCCCCTCGGTTTTTCATCATCATTATATCTCCGGCTTCATATGCAAGAGTAAACTCATCACGGACTACATTAAAATAATTTCCTAAAACTTGTCGTCCAATATTAACCAAATCAAACTCATAGCTATCCCGTTGACAGTCTTTTACTGACAATAGTAATCTCCACGCTTCAACTAAATCTTTGGGTTGATATTCTATTGTCGGCTTGGTAGTCCAATGTCCATTTCCCTTTAAACAAGGACGTGCATTGGTAAGTGTGCCTTGCCCTACTTGTGCCGGCTGGATATACACTTTGTCTGCCAGTATTTCCCATGCTTTTCTTGCTTCGGGAGACACCTTGCCAGTCCGTCTATCTGCCAGTTTTAAGAACCATTCTTTGTCTGTCTGACCGCTATTCCATGCTTTATCAAGAACAAATTCATACATAAACTGATTCAGTCTATGCCTTCAAGAGTGGAACCAACTCCTTTAAGATTGCTGCCACCATTTTTTAAAGCATCTGCCAACCGTTCACTTACCAATTAACTGGCCCTGACAAGAAAGAATTTCCTCCGAAATTGCCCAAATAACACCAAAGATAGGGTTGCCCGAAATAACTATCAGTCTGTTTCCATATTTCTGTATATTCGCAGAAGTAGTCTAATAGAATCAATTTGTCTTGAGGTACAGAACGAAGATAGGATTTTATACGTGGAGTAGTCCAATGCTTGATGTCAGCATAAAACAACCATGTCATTTGTAGCCATATTGCTTTCGGATCTACAGCAGCCACAGACTCGTAGATATGTTTAGCCATCATTCCTAAAGAATCGGCATCCCATGAAGGAGGATCTATCTCGTTAAACGGATCTATACCATAAATATGATTTGTGCCATACAAACGAGTTTGTTCGGTAAGATATTCTTTTGTATGATCGCATACAAAGAATCCATAGGGTTAAGGAAAGTGCAACGATATTGATCGGCGAATCCTCCCCATTCGCTTACTCTGGATGTTTTTATATTGGGATAGACCCGTTTCAACGCTGCCGGTACATGTCCGGCAAAAGCCGGTAATACAGGTTGCATATTAAACTCACGTTCACGGGCAACGATCTGTTCCTGTAGCTCTGCCTGACTTGACAGCCACTCTTTGGGTAAGGGGCTTTGCCAGCCGTCCAAATTACACATTCGATGCCACGGAAGATGTGCAGGTCCTGTAAAATAGCCACGTATTTCTTCATCTGTCAATCCTAATTTACTCCAGACCTTATACCAGATGGCTTCCTGACCGGTAATAGCAAGAGGCATATTAATTCCGTTTAGAGCCATCCAATCGATGAAATGTTCCCAATCACTCCATTTCCACCAAGTCATTGAGTATCCGAACGTACAATAGTTCAGAAAGAAACGCGTCGGAACATTTGCCTTAATAGTGACTTCCGCCGGTATATTAGGAAGAGTTTTTGGCAATTCTATCGGATCATCTTTATACCATGAAATAGTAGTCAGGCAGTAGTTTTTCAAATAATGATTCAAACCTACAGCCATAGAGTTAGCGTTATTTCCGGAAATAATAATTTTATTCCCTTCACTTTTGATGGTAAAAGTATCTGTAGAAGTATCATTCAACAGACGAAAATCAAAAAATGAAGCCTGTTGAGGAAACAACCGTTGTGTCATTTTACGCATGGTAGTGATATTTGTATCTTCCGCGCGAATTTGGCAGATGACAACAAGAAAAAGGAGCACACTAAATATTTTCTTCATAATCATATTATTGTTTGATAAAACGAATAGCGCATCCACCGCTTGTTGCCAGTTTGACATGAAGCGTATCAGAAGCCGTTACTATTTTTTCTTCATATTTAAAAGAAGTCGGATTTGTTTTCCATTCTGCATCATCACCGTCAGCATATATTTGAGCAATATACTTTGCTTCTGTCTCCAAAAAACTTAAAGGAATGTCCAACACTCTTGCATTTTCGTCAGTGATGCAACCTACATACCAATCGCTGGAGTTGCGATCTTTTCGTGCAAATACGGAATAATCACCAATTTTCGCATCTACGACATAAGTTTTATCCCAATCGGTAGGTACATCCTTAATAAAATCAAATGCTTTTATCCCTTTATAATTCTCTGGTAAATCCGAAGCCATCTGTAAAGGGCTGTAGATAACAACAAAGAGTGCTAATTGCTTGCAAAGCGTAGTATTGACACGTGTTCCCGGATATGCCTCGTTAGTAAAATTGAAAGTTCCGAATGTAAAATCCATAGGACCGGCTAATCCTCTGGTAAAAGGAATAACTGTTGTATGTTCCGGAGGATTTCCTCCATCGGGAGACCATGCATTGTGTTCCTGTCCGCGTACACCTTCCTGGGTCATCAGGTTAGGCCAGGTACGTTCAATACCGGTAGGCATAACAGGTTCGTGGTTGTCAATTGCTATTTGATATTTGGCGGCTGTTTCTATTACTTTCCGGTAGTGACGTACGCCATACTGACCGTCATGAGCTTCTTTAAAGTCCATTAAGCGATTTACATATCCTGTTTTTACAACATGTACTCCATATTGTTGATAGAAAGCAAAAGCTTTGTCCAGTTGGTTCTCATAGTTGCGTGTAGCAGCTGCCGTTTCATGATGTCCAATCAGTTCCACACCTTTTTCACGGGCATAATCTGTAATTGCTTTAATATCGAAGTCCGGATAAGGTTTGGTAAGTCTAAAGAATCACCATGTTTCATCCAGTTTCCTTCCCAGCCGACATTCCATCCTTCAACTAAAACACCGGAGATACCATTCTCTGATGCAAAATCTATATATTTCTTTGTATTGGCAGTAGTTGCGCTATGTTTGGGACCATAATACCATGTTCCTTTGCCCAAATGCATTTCCCACCATATACCCATGTATTTTCCTGGCTTTATCCAGGAAGTATCTTTAATCTTAGAGGGTTCGTTGAGATTCAACATTAAATAGGAGGTAACCAGATCACCCGGTTTGTCACCAATCACGACTGTTCTCCAAGGGGTAACAAATGGAGCTTTGATATATGCTGCTACTCCATTAGACCAAGGCACTAACGAAGCACAGAGGGTGGCAGAATCCTTGACTGTCAGATTCATTTTAGGATAATCAGTCAGATTGGCTTCGTGAATGGTAAGATACTTTCCTTCCGCTGTTTCCATTGTAAGAGGAGTGCGTACAGTGTCTAGTTCGTTAATGGGAGAGAAGGTTGCTATACACTCATAATACGGATCGGATGCAGGAATCCACCAAGCTTTGTGTGTACCTGACATTCTAAACTCTGTTTCTTCACTCATAATCACTAATGAATCCATGGATTCCTGTTGCGGGAATTCATAACGATACCCAATACCATCATTAAACAGACGAAATATTATATTAAGTTTGCGCTTTCCGTCTGTTTCTTGGAGTAGTACCTTCAATTCATTATAGTGATTGCGTACATACCGGCTCTCTCCCAAGGTTGTTCCCAAGTCTCGTCTAAAGAGGAACGTTCGGTACCTTTAATCACAAAGTGGTTTAAACTATCCCCATGTTCCAGGATAAATCCCAATTTAGAAGGGAGTATCATAGCAGCGTTTTCTTTGTTTACTGCGTATGATATTGTATTATCATTTTCTGTGACTGTTAGTTGTATTTTACCATCCGGAGATTTTAGTACCAGATTATCAGTCTCGTTACAAGCTGAAAGGAGGCTGGTGATTCCCAGAATATAAAATACTCTCCTTAATACAGTTAATCGATTCATCTTCTTTCCTTTTTTATGTTTTTGCTTATTTAGATTGCTGCATTTTGCGGGTATATACATTACCACAATGATCTGTAACTTCTACTCGTATTTCGGAATCCTTTGTTTCAGGAACCGCATAAAACAAGTGTTCGGTAATGTCCGCTCCCAAATACTTATGTTTGAATGTAGAACTGTTTTTCTCGCAGTATTCATAAATAGCAGGATCGTATCCGGAAAAACGGGTCATTTCCCCCTTGTCAATACCATTTTCATACCATTTCACTTTCCAGGTTGAATCGTAATTCCAAACATTTGCTACAACTGCCTCCTTTTTATTACGACTGGCACCTACCGGATAAAGCTCGATTGATAGTCTTTGTCTTTTCCTACACATTTGTAATACCAATTGACTTTACCTCCGTCAAACTCGTAAACGGCATATCCTCCCGGAGTTCCGTCACAAGCCCAGGGAGCTTGCCAAAACAGTGTTGACAAGGGAGCATGTACATGTTCGTAAAGATTGTCTGCCAAAACATAATTTTCATTATAGTGCTCATGTCCCGACATGATATGGGTATTGTAAGGTTTTAGCAGCTCATACAAATGAGAACGGTTGTTCATGACTTTCATAGTAGACTCTTTTCCCCATTCTTTCCGACGTGCTTCTCTTGAATATGTAGGAATATGCATGGCAACTACTACTGTAGATCCCGGAGTGACTTGTTTCAAATCCTGTTCCAGCCACTGAAGTTGCTGCTCGGTGAGATAACCAACATATAAATAGCTTTTTGCAATAAAGAAAATATCATCAAGAACAACATAATGTATATCTCCTCTATTAAATGAATAATAAGTGGGACCATAATAAGATTTGTAAGTAGTACGGGCATGTTCATTAGAACGTACGTTTAAATCTAAATCATGATTTCCAATTACATAGAAAAAGGGAATTTCCGTTTCAGCTATTGCATCTATCATCGGTGTAAAGTAACTGGGCTTTTTATTGATGTCACCGATAATGTCTCCACAGACTATTCCATAGGCAGGAATCCCCTGATAATTAGTTGCCAACAGTTCTTTTACATCTTTTGAAGCCTGCTGCACTTGTGGCATTTCTTCATCGAAATAAACTTGTGGGTCAGCCCATACCACCAAAACGTGCTTTTTGTTGTCAGTAGATGATGGTGTCAGTTCAAAATCAAAATGCACTTTTTTTGAAGGTTGAGCAGGTACTTTTTGAAAAAACGCAGGAACTTTACCTTTCATCGGAATATTATAGCCATCAGGAAGGGTGATGTAAATGTATTCTGCATTAGAGGTGCTTGATATGGTATATCGTCCCTTGTCATCCGTAAGGACAATTTGTGTACCATCTGTAACAGGTACATTAGCAATTCCCTTACCCCCGGACAGGACTTTCCCATAATAGACCACGGGAGTAGTGATTGCCTGCACACTGAAACAGGAAAAACTCCATTGGAACAAGCTTAAAAGCAATAATAGTCTTAATTTCATTCTTTAATCCTTTCTATTTTAATCAAACGTGTGAGAGGCTTGTTTATTTTATATATTTGAGTTATCAACTGGCCTATTTCAGCTTGCCAGGCTTCACGTATCTGTGGAAACATGGCTTGGGTATAATTGGTATATAAATACTTCACTAAATAGTGACTTTCCCGCTCCGCTTTGGCAGCATCAAGAGCAGCTTTATTATCTGCGAAAAGTAATCCTCTATGCTTAAAAAAGACATACTGCATAGCCATATACTGTCGTAAACGTTTTTCTATAGCACATCTTTCCTCATTCAGATACATGATAGACAGGCTCTGTTGGTATTGGGGCGTGCATGTTATTTCAGCCAGATTAATTCCTTTACTCAATTCATTGCCGTCCCAGCGTCCTATTTCTGTTCCATCAATAGTCACTCGGAAATTTCCATGCAAATCGGTCACTTTCATTATTTCCTGATTCATTTCCTGCATAAAGGGAACTTGTCTGACAGCATCCCGGGCTGTACCTTTTGTTCCCCAACGAGGAATAGTGTCGACAGGAAAGGGCAAAGAACGGGATAAATAGCTGAAAGATATTGTGTCATTTTCGTTCTTTATGTGAGTTATTCGACAATTTCTCTCTTCCATTGCTTTCCTGTTAGTTGCATTGATATGAAAATAAGCGACTTCTTTTCCTGCAAGCCCCTGTGCTTTTAAGAACAAATACGCCATTACCATGTGGCCGTCTTTATCCGGATGAATTCTGTCACCTCCACAGAAAGTAGCTGTAGAATCAGACTGCTGAATCTCCTTATTCAGCTCACACATCACTGTATTGAAATTAACAAATCCCCATCCTCGCTTTTGGGCAACTTCTGCTTGCATTTCAATAATTCTTTTGATCGTCTCATTCTTTCCATGTAAAGTTTCCACTCCTTCCAATTTCACATTCTCATCATAAGGAGAAGAACCCAAAAGTACTACGTTTTTTATTTTCTTGTCTGCAAGAATCTGCTGTTGTAGTTTTCCAAACTCTGTGTTAGCGTATTCTACCTGTTTATTCGCGTACTTATCATATCCGGGCTTATTATATCCGTCATATCCGGAATCATTCATTCCGAAGGAACAAACCAGATAAGTTGGCTTTTTAATTTTAATATCTGAATCGAAACGAAAAACCATGTGGCTTGCACAATCGCCACCAATTCCTCCATTATAAATACGAAGAGGCAATTCGGGGAAATGCGTCATATAATACAGCCATATATAAGAATGATAATGGCCTCCTTCCGTTATACTATTTCCGAGAAAGACAATTCTGTCATTGGCTTTAAATGATGGAATTTGCTGTGCACTTACGGGAAACAATAAAATGCAACAGGTATATAATATGAATAGTATTTTTTTCATTGCTCAATCTTTTTATTCAATAGGAGTCAGAATTGCTGCCCAACCACCGCCTTTGGCCATTGTGACATTGATCGAATCACCTTTTGAAACTATTACCTCTTCTGTTTTAAAATCCGATGCATAAACATCTGCGTTCACACCATCTTTGAAAACTTCCATTTTATATTTGTCTGCCTCAAGAAAATTCAGTTTTACTTCAATGCTGCGGGCATTCCAGTCTGTCAGGCCTGCCAAATACCAATTCTTCCCATTTTTACGAGCAATCACCAATTGTTCTCCGATTTTGGCTGTTATCGCTTTGGTATCGTCCCAAGTGGTAGGTATACGGGAGATAAAGGAAGCAAATTCAGGAGCTTTATAATAGTTTGAAGGAGAATCTGCTAACATTTGTAACGAGCTTTCATACACTACATATAAGGCTGCTTGATGGGCACGCGTACCTAAACTGATCGGATGCACGAAATTGATGTAAAAATCTTCTGCTGTCGCATTGTTTACTGCACCAGGCGTATAATCCATCGGACCGGCTACCATTCTAGTGAATGGAAGTATCAGGTCATGTACCGGATTAATATCTCTTGAATCTTTATCGTGTTCTAATCCCAGTACACCTTCAAAAGTCATCACATTGGGGTATCTCTTTTGTAAGCCGGAAGGTTTGAAAGAACCATGAAAATCAACGAGTAATTTACGGTCCATAGCCGCTTTTCCTACACGCTCGTAGAAATTAACCATATATTGATCCGAACGTTGCATAAAATCGACTTTTATACCTTTGATTCCCCATTTTTCATAAATATCCAGAATTCCTTCCAAATCTTTATCCAGCGGGTTCCACAAAGTCCATAATACAAGACCAACGTTTCTTTCCTTTCCATATCGTACAAGTTCCGGGATATTAAGTTCGGGGATTGCCTCTTTAATATTCCAAGTCCCGGCTGACCATCCTTCATCTAATAAAATATATTCAATTCCGTATTTTGAAGCGAAATCAATGAAATATTTATAAGTATCAGTATTCACACCTGCCTTAAAATCTACTCCATATACATTGAGTGTACTCCACCAATCCCAAGAGATCTTTCCGGGTTTAATCCATTCTGTATCTTGAGTGACAGATGGAGAGGCCAATTGATATACTAAGTTGTTTTCAATTACTGCTTTATCATCCTCGTTAATCATTAATACACGCCAAGGGAAGGCTCTTGTTCCTTCAGTCTCAGCGATGTAAGAGGCCTTCTCCAGCAATACTTCATCACGGTCAGTACCTTCTTTTAGTGCACTTTTTAAAACTACAGGAGGAAATTCGCCGGACAGTGTGTTGTTGCGATTACCTGTCAGAAATAGATTAGGATAATCGGAAAGATCGGATTCCATAATAACAATCTTTGTACCTTTAGGAGTAGAAAGATAAATTGGCAGATAGCCTTTCATCTCTTTTGTAAGAGATTCTAATTTTAATTCATCAAAAATAGCTTCACAATGGGTAATATATTCTTGATTTTTTTCTCTTGGCCAATATGCTTTGCAACCATCAATCAAATTAAGTTCAACAGTTTCACTGTTTACAATAATGGGGGATTGTTTTAGTACAGTCTCAAAACGATAGGCAGCCCCATTGTTATACACCCTGAATATTATATTATAATCACCTTTACAAATTAAAGTTAACTGGGTATATTGGTCTCTGATAGTTTTCTGTTTAACTGGTACAACTGCAATTTGTTCCGCATTGATCTTGTCGACTTTTGCGTTGATAACAACCGGGTTTATACCCGGTTGTATTTTTAATCCCTCAATATTCATTTGTATGGCACTAGGTGTCAATATACGTTCTCCGTTGTAGTCAATACTCCAAATCAATTGTTTATCAGCTGTTATTGAAACTTTGATTTTGTTATCTGGAGAATGAACAATATATTTTTTTGCGTGAACCGATATACATATACCTATTGTACATAATAGAATAAATATTTTTTGTTTCATTTTTCTATACGCTTAATGGCCTCTTTAATGTCAGCCCAAGAATTATTATTAATTACATGAGAAATCTCGAATATCATCAATCCATCTGTTCTTTTCATGCAGAGGTAAATAGCATCAGACAGACCTGTACTGTTATACTGGTATGACTGAATAGAACCATATACTTACAATCTCCCTTTATATAATCATCATATGTATTGACAAAGTTCTCTACAGACCATACAGAGTTAGGATTATCCTTTATCCATACGGCCTCCGCATATGCTCCTAACACAAATACGTCCAATTGATTTGCAAACCCTGTTTCATTATACTTTTCTGTATATCTTATGCCTGGATCTGGAATATATTTTTTACTTGCCCAGTTCTGTCCGACACTATAGCGTGACCCCCAATCTGCGGATGCCCATAATTGAATTTCCATATCCGGATTAATGGTTTTGACTTTTGAACGGATATTGGTAATTAGGTTAGTGATACACATAGAGCGAAACTCAATCCAGTCTTTATATAATGTCCCGATACCTCCACTAGCAGTGATTATATCATTTTTATTTGTCACACTCTTACCACTATATGTTTCGAATGCACGAATAGTAGCATCGCTAAAGCCATAGTTTCCACCATACCAACGACAATAATCCAGACTAATACCTTTCAGCTTGGGATATTTAGTAACAATTTCTTCTACAATGGAAATAACAAACTCTTGAACTTCCGGTAGACATGGATTTAACATTGCTGCATCGACATCTTCCTGATCACGTATATCCACCAATTGAGTAGGATCATTATTTTCCGGTAACATAACTTGCGTTTTTCCGTCCCATCTGCTATCCTCATATATCGGCCCTTCTTTCCCTTTTGTATAACCATAGCCCATGGCTGAAATAGTTGCTATGACATCAATATCCAAACGTTCCGCTTCTTCCAACCAAAAACCTAAATAATCGAAATCACGGTTTACGATCTCATCTCCCCATTTAGTTAGTGGAGCTAGAATATCGCTATCATACAGGGCATATCCTATACCAGGTTTTACATCAAGATAAATTTCGTTAAAGCCTGTATCTTTTATTTTCTCCAGATATGAAGTAATTGCATCTTTTGTTGCAAAACGACTCAAATTAGCATGTGCATCAATCCATATCCCTTTGGGCTTATTAATTTTTTCTTCTGATTCATTAGGTGACAAAGGTATTTCCTTTTCATCATTGTTATCTAAGGTTGTTCCATCCGAGTGGCATGCTGTCAGACAACCAAGGGCAAACATTAGCAAATATTTTCTCATAATATATAATTTTATTTCTATTCAAAACAAGTCATTTTATAAGTATAAAGTCCGTATCTACCAAACCAAACTGACAGATAAGCTTCCTGTTGTTCTTCATCCCAATACCAATCAACCCACTCACCGAAACTCCATCCACGGCTAATATCACCTACTGCGATATTTAGATTTTCATGGGCTAGTTCTTGTAAGTTAGATGTTAATACAGCAGCAGCGAACCAGAAGGAAGTGCCGCTTGTTACCGTAACATAAGTTTTACCATTGATAGGAAGGGCGGAAACTATCGGACAGCGACCTCCTCCACGAGTTGTAGTAAACCCTGTTCCTACCCACCAAGCTTGTAATGTACTTTGCCAAAGTGGTGGCATTGTGAACAGTGTTGAACCTGCGAATGAATTCACATAACAATGAACGCTATTTGCCGCACCTGCTGTACCCTCTGCATCACCTATTACAAAATTAGGTTGATCTGAATCATCTATAGGAGAAATCATTTGGAATTGACTGCAATCACTACTTACGTACCCCGTTTCTATGGTAGAATATGTAGATGCCAAATGACCATCAGTTACCTTTATACGGTAGTGCGTACCTGCAGCATCACGTGGAGCCAATGCTGTAATCCATGCGTTAGTCGTAATATCTCCAGCTACCTGAAAATTATTCGACAAGTCACTGGTTGGTGCCATATTTACATTAATTTTGCCTATGGAAATAGGGGTATCGGATGGCTTGGTCCAATAAAAGAATTCAGTTTCATCATTAGTCACTACTGCTGCCACACACCTTCCTCTATAATCTGATGTAATCATCTTGATATTGGTTAATGATATAGAACCAATATTTAATGAACCAGCATCATTTAGGGTCATTTTATCTACCACCTTTATGCAATAAGGTGAATTAACATCAATGTCTATATATGCCCGTGACAACAAAACGATATAATTTCCACAATATGCATGATACATTTGTAGATCACCATATTCTACGGCACTCTTACCTGTATTATAACCTTTTAATTCTCCTGGATAGCCTAACTCTGTAAATATTTTATGAGCCCCCACTTCTGCGTAGCTAAAGCCGGCTCCATAAGGTAGTTTATCAGATACTCCCCAAGTAACAATGTACTCACGTGTTGTGGAGTGATCCTCCGATGTTACTGTATATTTTACACCACCCTCTTGTGCGAAATTTTGTGGTAAGCTGGGGTCTGGTGTCACCGTAGATCCTTTAGACAAGTAAAATGTTGGTATAGCAGATTTTAACTCTTCTACAGCATCGAGGTAAGGAGATACTTTAATTGTTATTGTATTATCATCACCTATAGATGAATTGAACACAGTTCCACTTGTCCCTTTGACTTTAAAAGATATCATTATCTTAGCCTCATGCCCTAATTTCTCACTAAGAGATTCATCCTTACAAGAAGTTAGGGATAAAATACAACTCATGATGATTCCTAATAGGAATATTAAATTTAGTTTTTTCATCTTGTAGTTTATTAGATTTGATTCTTATTATTCATAATAACCTCTAACACGATAACGCCGTGTTGTTCCAACTCCTGATTTTACAGTAATAATAATACCATCACCTGTAATATCATGCCTTCCACTTAATGATGGAGTGATAATTTCATCATACGTCAATGTCGCAGTTAAGTATATATTAGTTAAATCTATATCTTTCTCCAAGGTTTGAGGAATAGCGAATATGATCAAACCATAACCACCTTCTATATCTTCCTGATTAAAACTTCCGGTCATCAGCTCATCGTTTGCATTATATTCATAAATAGCGCCTTGGAACTCACCACCTCCATGTGATGCTTTACAAATCATCTGTGAAATGGTATTTGTACGATGCACAAATTCTTCATCAGCTTTAGCACAACTGTATGTCAAAACGACCATTGCTAAAATTCCTAATATCCATGTTTTTATTTTATATGTAGTTCTCATATCAACTCTTAATTATATTGTTTTAATTACCAGTAGGGATTATTCTCACATAGCTTATTATTTGCCGTTTCTGATGTAGGTAGTGAGAAATAATAATATTTTTCGAGAAAAATGCGAGGTGTTCCTCCATCACATTCAATTTCATAAGAAAAAGTTGAATCATCATTTTTGTAATCTTTATTCCATGTGCATTTTGTCCGTTGATTATATTTTCAGCAAGTTTCCAACGTCGAAGATCCCAATACCGGAAGCCTTCACCTGCTAACTCTACACAACGTTCTTTACGTAACAGTTTCATAAATGATTCTTTGTCTGGAGCATCGGTAGTAGTTTTATCTGGTAGATTCACTCTATTTCTCACTTCATTTAGTGCTTCTAATGCTTCATTCTTATATTGATCATAATTTAACTGGGCATATGCTTCTGCTTTATTTAAGAGAACTTCGGCATAACGTAATACGACATCATATTGATAACTGTGTTTTGTTATATAGTCCGAATAACCTTCTTGTAGATATTTTCTCAGATAATACCCTGTACAAGTGTGAGCATTAGTACTACCACTTTGAGTAAATTCTACGAATCCATCACTTCCTCCTACATAGGTCTGAATTGTTCTTCCTTCCCATTGACATCCATTATACATAATTGTTGCATGGAAACGTGGCTCACGGTCAGTATAAGGATCTTCGTGCCCTTCACTTTTATAAGTGTCCCAGTCAAAGATACTTCCATCTTGAAATTCATACAAATCTGCGAGTTCTGCTGTTGGAACATGTTCAGCGTATGCGTTACCATGTACGGCTATATCGCCAAAGGGGCGATTATATAAATCATAATTGTGAGTGACACTTCCTTCTTGATAATATAATGCAAATAAGATTTCTTTAGAGTTATCTTGCTTACCGTCTACCTGAAAAATCTTAGCATAATCTTTCGCCAAATCACCTCCCAATTCTTTTACTTTATTTGCTGCATCAATAGCTATTTGCCATTTTCCTGCATATAATGCCATACGTGAAAGTAAACCGTATGCAGTACTTTTTGTTGCGCGTCCTTTCCATTTGTTAGGTTCGGCATCAGTTCCCCAAGTAGCAGGTAAATGTTCTGCAGCCCACTTTAGCTCTTCAAGCACAAAATCCCAACTTTCAGCTTCTGTTATGCGCTTTTTATTTATATCCGCATCATATAATCCATCATCTACACCTCCGCTTGTCCCAGAAATATCTGTCCGGAGAACTATTCCGCCATATACACGAATTAAACGATAGTATGAAAATGCACGACAGAGACGTGCTTCTGCACTACGAATATCGCACCACTCTTGTCCGAAACTAGAAACTCCATAACGTTTAATATCGTTTAATAAGACATTAGCACGCCGAATTCGTTCATAATAAACATCAGCCCAACATTCGAAAGCGCCTGCACTTCCAGACGAGAAAGAGCTAGCTTGTAATAAAGCCTTATTATACGTATGTGTGTATTGATCGTAAGAAGTCGACTTCATTAAATCTGAATAACTATCATAAAATACTTTGCGACTATTACCCACTTGTGAGACGTCTGTAAATGTTTTATATGATGCTGTAACATACATGTCGGCTGCTGTTTCAGAGCTCCAAATAGCTTGATCTGATAATGACGATGTGTCATTTATATCTAATACATTGCATGAGGATAGTTCTAAACTGGCAGCAACGATAATTATTAAACTTTTTATTGTTATTCCTTTCATATTGATTTCCTCCTGATATTAGAATGTAACATTAAGACCTAAACTATAAGTTTTTTGTTGCGGATAATATCCATTACTTACTGAAGGGCTTTCTGGATCCACATATTTAAAGTGACTTAATGTAAGTAGATTGGTACCTGCTAAGTATATATTTATTCGGCTGAAAGGTGTTTTTCTCAACACCCTTTCTGGAACATTATAACCAATATTAAAATTCTTAAAGTCGCAAATATTGTCCATTCA
>ENA-OQDE01000346-OQDE01000346.1-human-gut-metagenome-genome-assembly--contig:-NODE-346-length-28778-cov-7.886740_pt1 | contig 28778 bp, 30 predicted proteins | sample MGYA00242768_ERZ504595 | MGnify/ENA primary metagenome ERZ504595 (study PRJEB26092, sample SAMD00036307) | human gut metagenome | host: Homo sapiens | study: EMG produced TPA metagenomics assembly of... | reverse complement strand
TCTTTCCTTCTTCCTGCAGATATTGGAAAAGAGAAGGATTCGTACAAATAGAATAGATGGCATCGGCCATAGCGTTGATATCCCAATAATCTGTCTTGATTACTTTATCCAAAATTTCACCGCAACCCGATTGCTTTGAGATGATAGAAGGAGTTCCGCACTGCATAGCCTCTAAAGGAGCAATACCAAAAGGTTCTGACACGGAAGGCATTACGAATACATCACTGTTTTTATATGCTTCATAAACCTGACGCCCACGCTGGAACCCCGGGAAATGAAAACGGTCTGCAATACCTCGTTCCGCAGCCAGATTGATCATGGCGTCCAGCATGTCTCCCGATCCTGCCATTACAAAACGGATGTTACGGGTACGCTTCAAGACCAATGCGGCGGCTTCCACAAAATACTCGGGTCCTTTCTGCATCGTGATACGCCCCAGGAAAGTCACCACTTTTTCTTTCGAGTGATCAGGACGAGGAATGTCCAGCAAATCTTGCGAAAGCGGATAAACGGCATTGTGCATGGCAAAACATTTGCGCGGGTCTTGATGATATTGGTGAATAACAGTCTGACGGGTCAGCTCGGACACACACATAATACAGTCGGCATGATCCATGCCATTCTTTTCCATAGCATATACTGTAGGATTCACTTTACCGCGCGAACGGTCAAAATCAGTAGCATGCACATGGATGCACAAAGGTTTGCCACTTACCAGCTTGGCATGCACACCAGCCGGATAAGTCAGCCAGTCGTGCGCATGGATAATATCAAATTCTTGCTGGCGCGCAACCACACCGGCAATAATAGAAAAGTTATTGATCTCATCATGAAGGTTTCCCGGATAGCCGCCGGCAAACTCCATACACCCCAGATCATTGACGTGCATATATGAGAAATCAGAATAGATATGATCACGGAAAGCATAATACTGTTCCGGAGTCGAAGTCGAAAGACGTGACTTTAAGTAATCATAATCCACATCACGCCACACAATGGGCACTTGGTTCATGCCTATAATGTTCAGAAACTTTTCTTCGTCGCCACAAGGTTTGGGCAAACAGAAGGTTGTTTCCATATCACCTTGCAGACTCAGACCTTTTGTTATACCGTAAGATGCTACAGCAAGACCACCATATATTTTGGGAGGAAATTCCCATCCAAACATTAATACTTTCATACAGGTCCCTCCTTTCAATAATTGTATTTACTCAATAAATATAATACTCGCAATATCTCTGCCACATTCATAGCGAATGATACAGCTCCACGACCTTTGAAAGGCGGGTTACCATCAAACAGTTCAGGTATAGAGCCAATACAATGAGAAGTCATTTCGTCTTCGTAGCCTATCAGCTGACGCTCCACAAATCCTATGCCACTCATCTTATAAATACGAAGGTAAGCTTCAAAATAGAAGCCAGCCAGCCAAGGCCATGCGGTACCTTGATGATAAGCATAATCACGCTGCATCTGAGGACCTACATAGTTCGGGTTGTAACCGCCACTCTTCGGGCTGAGCGAACGGAGCCCTTTCGGAGTAAGCAGTTCTTTGGTCACAATGTCCAACACCCCTTTCTTCTGACGGGCATCAAGCGGAGAATAGTCGAATGCTACAGTAAATATCATGTTCGGACGCACGCTCCAGTCCATCATATTGCCATCCACATAATCCAGTAAATAACCATACTCATTCAAGAAAGTATCCACGAAAGCCTTTCCCGTCTTTTCTGCCAATACATTTAACGTTTCAGCCAAATTATTGTTTCCACCTTCGCCCAACAGTTCACTTGTAAAACGTAAGGCATTATACCACAAAGCATTAATTTCTACGATATAGCCTGTACGAGGAATCACAGGACGTCCGTTTGCGGTAGAATTCATCCATGTGATAGCCTTTTCCGTTCCGTTGGCATATAGCAGACCGTTTGAATGCAAGAAAAGGTTCGGATGATTCTCCCGGCGAAGGTATTCCATAATGTCCTGCAACAATGTACCATATTTCTCACGGCATTGGTCACGCGACACCATCTTGGCATATTGCTGGATACACCACACCGCCCAAAGCAAAACATCAGGATGCTCCATTTCGTACACTTTAACATCATCAGGCTCATCATTAATAAAGTCATGAATTGCCTTGCGGGCCGTTTCCATCACCATTTCAAACTTAGCCACTTCATCAATCGCCAATGTCAGTCCCGGCAGGGAAATAAACATATCGCGCGCACGGCATTTAAACCACGGATATCCTGCCAAAATATAAAACTCATCTCCCTGTTTATTTAAGAACTGATGGGCAGCATTTATCAGACAGTGCTGGAAATTATCACGCGGAGTACGTTCTTCCACCTCCTCTTCAAAGGTTCTCTTTAATGTACGGGTACCGGCCTCGGAAACACCTCCTGAAAAGACAATGCTTTCACCTTTCTTTATGTCCACTTCAAAATAACCCGGAACATACAAATCTTCATTAAAATCATATCCTCTCTCCTGCTCTTTGGGATACTCAATTCCCCGATACCAATCCGGCTGATAGTGGAATTCGTTCTTCTTGTTCAATTGCATATATAATTCGGGATAGCCCGGATACATGCATGTCTTGATCCCATTGTCCACCTCCTGATAGTCACGGCTGGCTTGTGCGTTCTCATGAGTATACTGACGGACGCTGCGGAAAGCCAGAAACGGACGCAAACGCAACGTAGTGGCCGAATGTGCCTCCAGCAAAGTATAACGGATTAAAATTCTATTTTCATGATGAACGAAAAGCTTTTCCTTCTTCAGAATCACACCACCTACCCGGTATATAGTGGTAGGAACTTTCTCACACTCGAATTCCCGGATATACTTGTGTCCCCTGGGGCTGTAATTGTCACCCTGATACTTATGAAGCCCCAGGTTAAATTCAGCGCCGTGTTGTATCACTGTTTCATCCAACGACGATAACAATACATGGTTTTCATCATCCAGCTCAGGCACCGGAATGACAAGCAATCCATGATATTTTCTCGTATTGCAATCAACAATGGTTGTACAATGGTAAGCCCCTGAACGGTTTGTGCGGAGAATTTCTTTCGGTAATGATTCCCCGAGGTTCGTCATAAGAGTCTTGTCAAATCGTAAGTAACTCATAGTTGTTATTTTAAGGTTATAAATCAAATTTCCATATCAATTTGTGTCACATATTATTTTTGTATGCAACGCTCAAAATTAGTAATTAAATGGATAAAGCAAAATTAAATAGCAAAATATTTTTCATTTTTCGCTCAAATATCCGTAGTATTGCACAGAAATCAGCATAATTATGACAAAATGAAACTTGAAATTCAAAAAATTCTATTGGCTTTTGCTCTTCCGTTATTACTTCTTTTCATTCTGTACACCCTGCGTACAATGGAAAGTGTCATGAATTGGGATTTTATCACCTGGGGCATATATCCCAAAGAAACCAAAGGAATAATGGGGATTCTCACTTCTCCGTTGATACACGCCGATTGGGAACATTTATTTGCGAACACTTTCCCTCTTCTTTTTTTATTATGGTGTCTGCTCTACTTTTATCGTGATTTGGGCATTGGTATACTTTTTTTCATCTGGATAGTCAGTGGAATACTTACATTTATAATAGGCAAGCCGGGATGCATATAGGTGCCAGCAGTATAATTTATTCACTCGCCTTCTTTCTGTTCTTCAGTGGCATTCTCCGCAAACACGTTCCTTTAGTAGCCCTGTCATTGCTTGTCACCTTTCTATATGGCAGCCTGGTATGGAACATGTTCCACAGTTCGCTTCCTCCACCACTTCTTGGGAGGGACACTTGGGGGGCGCAGCGGCCGGAATAGCCGCAGCTATATTGTTCAGACACAAAGGCCCTCAACAACCGGAACTTTTCATTGACGAGGAAGAAGAAGATAACAGGAGTTATCCGGAAGACGAAGAAGTCATTACAAATCCGGACCAAGAAAAGAAAGAATGACTAAACCAATCTTTCCGCCTCATGAAGTCCAAAGGACCGGAAGGGATGAAAAAAGCAATAACCCGCTAACGGAATTAAACGAATGCTCATATCCTCCCTATTGTATAAGCCTTTTCTATCTTCAGATTAAACCTTTTTATACGGATATATTCTATCTCCATAGCCTTTGGAGTTATCTCCCAAGGCTATGGAGTTAACTCCAAAGCTTATGGAGATAACTCCAAAGCTTGCGGAGATAAAACAGGCAGGAAGAAAACCCTTAACCACACGGCAGGAAAGGGTTAGGGATACAAACAAGATCTTTTAAGGATGAATCTGATTACAAGGCTTGCACTCTTTACAGAGAAAAATCCCCTAACACCCTTCTTTTAAAAAGGTAAAAAAGCATGTGGCAAGAAGATATGCATCTGGCCATATGTGGAAAGACTAAAACAGACTATTATTTTGCCATCTTAAATTTTAATGCATCATTTTACAACTGAAAAACAGGGTAATAAACCTTTCCGGACAGCATCATTCAAGCTTTAATACCTACTCATTACCAATTTTCATAAAATAATACCCATTTTTAGGTATTGCCCACCCTTTTAACCTCCCATAACTTTGCACCGATTTAAAATTATAAAAATTAAAGCAAAAATGAAAAGAAAGGTTTTATTGTTCTCATTATGCTTGTCGGCCTGTCTTGCAAACAGTTATGCAGAAAAAGCAACAAGTATAGATAAGGATAACACAGAGAAAACTACGGAGGAAGAACCTAAAAAAAAATCCCGGCTAACATTGGGAGGTTACGGAGAAGCAGTGTACACACGTAACTTTTATAGTGACAATATGTACCGCTATTCTAAAGCAGACAGTTACAAAGACTCTGACGGACACGGACGCGTAGACTTACCTCATGTAGTAATCATGATTGGCTACGATTTCGGAAAAGGATGGAGCATGGGTAGTGAAATAGAGTTTGAACACGGAGGAACAGAATCGGCTATAGAAGTAGAAGACGAAGAAGCCGGAGAATTTGAAAAAGAAATAGAACGTGGGGGTGAAGTGGCTTTGGAGCAGTTCTGGATTCAGAAATCTTTTTGCTCGGGCTTCAATATCCGCGCAGGGCACATCATCGTGCCGATAGGACAAATAAACAACGCCCATCTTCCACTCAGTTCTTTACAGTATATCGTCCTGAAGGTGAAAACACAATAATGCCTTGCACATGGCATGAAACCGGTCTTAGTGTATGGGGGCGTATAGGTGACTGGCGTTATGAGGCAATGGTTATTCCCGCATTGAATGCTAATATGTTCAATCATAGCGGATGGATTCATGATGGTTCTGCATCAGCCTATGAATTTAAAGTAGCCAACAATCTGGCAGGAGCGGCACGTATCGACAATTACTCTGTCAAAGGATTGCGTATGGGAATAAGCGGCTATATAGGTAACAGTTTCCAAAACGACATTATTAAAGATGAAAAATCCACCAAATATAAAGATGTGAAAGGAACAGTGGTCATAGGTGCATTCGACTTTGATTATAATGATCATAACTGGGTAGTACGCGGCAATTTTGATTATGGCCATCTGGGAGACGCTGATCTGATCTCCACTCACAACAAAAGCCAAGACAATAGCACACAGTCCCCTTATCCTCACACAGCCGTGGGCAAGACAGCCATTGCCGCCGGAATCGAGGCAGGATATGATATTTTTCTCAAGTAAAGAAAATGAGAGACAATGGTAAAAAACTATATGTATTTGGACGATATGAATACTATGACTCATATCATAAGGCTGCTAAAGGTTTCAGCAAATATGAATGGACTAAAAAACAACGCATGGCCGTCGGTTTGAACTACTATCCTATGAAAGACATCGTAGTAAAAGCCGAATACTCAAAACGCTTCTTGAAAAGCCAGTATAATAACGAACCCTCTTTTTCATTGGGCATAGCTTATGCAGGATTTTTCATTAAATAAACCCGATTATTCATTTTTTAAAATTAAATAGGTATGAAAAGTTTGTTAAAAATCCCCTTACTTGTTGCTGTAGCAACAATGATGACTTGCAGTTTCAGCGCATGCAGTGATAACGATGATCCGACTCCGGATACCGGTACGTCTGAAACAGATGCAAAATTCGAAGCAATCGCAAAACAGTATCTTGATCACACGGTATATGTTACTTACAAGAACCTGGCTGATGAAACCGAACAGCTAGTAAAAGATTTACAAGCATTAAAAAGCAGCAAGACTGATGCAAATGTAAAAGCTACCTGCGAAACCTTCCTTGAAGCACGTGCATGGTGGGAAAAGAGTGAAGCTTTCCTGTATGGGGCAGCTACCGATTTCGGTATCGACCCGCATATTGACTCATGGCCTTTGGACTTGGACGGATTACAGACCGCACTGAAAAATACGGAACAGGTAGAAGCAATGGGTGGTGAAGACGGAGATATTTATGCCGGCGAGAAATTGGGTAATTCTTTATTAGGATTTCATGGTATTGAATACATCCTTTTCGAAGATGGTAGCCCCAAATCAGTTTCTAAAATCAGTGACTTACATCTGACTTACGCCGTAGCTGTAGCTGGTGATTTGCGTAACCGTTGCTGGCAGCTGGAACTTTCATGGAGAGGCGAAAGTGCTGTCAATGCCGACCGTGTCGCTAAAGTCGCAAATGAGTTAGAACTGCCTTACACTGTAAACAGTGGTGAATATTCTTATGGTGAGAATATGCTGAATGCAGGAAAAGCAGGTAGTACATACGCCAGCTGGACATTGGCCATGCAAGCTATCATTGACGGCTGCAAGACTATCGCAGATGAAGTAGGAACTTCTAAAATAGGAAAACCTTATAGCGGAGAAGACCCTGCTTATATAGAATCACCATACAGTCACAAGTCCATTCTAGACTTTTATGACAACATCATCAGTATTCAGAATGCTTACATGGGCGGTATAGAAAATGAACGTGACGAAACCAACTCACTACACAACTATATTGCTGGAGTAGATAAAGAACTGGATACAAAAGTTGTAAATGCCATAAACAATGCTCTGACCAAAATCAATGCCATGGCAGCTCCATTTGTAAACAATATTAAAGATCCAAGTGCAGGTGAAGCAATTAAAGCTTGTCAGGATCTTGATGCCATATTGTCTGATGTTAAAACAGCTTTAAGAAACAATTAAAAAGAACTGTTTACCCCAATGACCACAAAGGATCTGCAAGAGGGTGTCCGGAAAAGGTCTATTGTACTATCTTTTGCTGTAGATGGTGATTTTACATTCGCTCCAAGCACCGGCTTTGTGCTGCCGGATGTCCCCTCTACAACAGACATGATAGTGAAAAAGACCGGGGGAGGACAACCTTATGTAGATTCTTTGGTATATAAATTTGAAAAGTAACTAACTTTAAACATTCTTATATGAATAAGTTATTTAAAATACACTGGCTTGCTGCTCTATGCGGCCTTACAATGCTCTCGCTAACAGCCTGTAATGACGATGACAATCCGGAAAACAAATCTCCGGAAGTCAATCCTGATATCAACGTAAATGTAGAGACCTATGCAGGCGGAGAATTGGGTACAACCTTCAACAATTCCGCTTCTGCTTATGAAGATCCTACTCCTGCAACGGAAAATGCAGGTATGACCGACAAATTCAAATATGGGGAATATTTCTTTGAACGTTCTTATACGCAGAATTCCAAACCTTTCAATGGTTTGGGACCGCTTTATATCCGCAATTCATGTATGAACTGCCACCCCGGATACGGTCATGGCAAACGGGTAGACCGTTATCGTGCTGATGACTGGGGAAATGGATATCTACTTGTTGTGACCGATGGAAAGGATAACTACCTAAGTTCTTTAACGGGAATGCCTCAAACCAAAGCTGTAGCCCCTTTCAAAGCACCAATAGATGAAGATAAGATAAAAATAGACTGGCTGCCTTACACAGACGAATGGGGAAATAAATTTCCTGACGGAGAAACATACAGTCTGATCTATCCGGAAGTGACTATTCCTCAAGATGCATACTACGTACCTTTGGAGGCTACTTATAATCAAGTTGTCACCCCTGTCAACTACTCTGATGTAGTAGTTTTGCTGGAATCTACCATTGGTATCTACGGAACCGGATTACTAGATGCCATTCCCGATGATTCGTTGAAAGCAGAATATGCACGTCAGGAAAAAGCAGGTGTAAAATTGAATCCAGCCATCTTCGCAAACGGAGAGTGGACTTCACTCTATAAGGGACTTACAGGTAAACAATATCCCAAACGTTATACTTACGCTTTGACCAGATCTTCCATACAGGATGGTCCCGGTGCCAATGCAATCTGGAACATCACCAATGTTACCCGTAGTGACCGCCGTTATCACTACATGACTGACACGTATGCCAAAACAGCCTCCAAAGACCCGGATGTACAAAAAGATTTTTATAACTATTTCCCTGAATGGAAACAGACCGGTAATGTAGAACAAGATATATACAACTATCTGATGAATAAGGAACTTCCGGTGGAAATGACAGACGAAGATTATGTAAACTTCATGATATGGCACAGAGGACTGGCAGTTCCTGCCGCACGGAATCTGGATGACGAAACAGTTCAGAGAGGTCACAAATTATTCCGTGAAATAGGCTGTGCTACCTGCCATCGTCCGTCATGGACTACAGGAGACGATAATTATCCCGATCCGAACGGATACTTCAAAGATGGTGACAGCCGTCTGCCACGCCATCCACACCAAACTATCTGGCCATATTCAGATATGTTCAGCACCGCCTGGAAATGAAGAACAATATCCGCACGGGATGGTGCCGTACCACTCCTCTTTGGGGACGCGGACTTTCCTTAATCTGTGCCGGACACAGCGACCGTTTGCATGACTGTCGTGCACGTAATGTCATTGAAGCCATTATGTGGCATGGAGCTTCAAATAGTGACGCACGCTGGAGCATTGACAAGTTCCGCGAACTCAGTAAAGAAGATCGTGACGCCATCGTCAAATTTATTGATGCCATTTAAGCAATGAAACAGATTGTCTCCCTCCTGAATCCTATCACCAATAATATGACAGGACATTCAGGGGGATGAGACAAATTCAAGATTCACCTTCTGGTTATCTTTCAGAAAATTATAACTACATGAAATTATTAAAACGAACTGCCTTCAGTCTGCTAGGCATATTACTTCTGATTCTTACTATAGCTACTATATTGGAAAAAATATATGGTACGGACTTTGTAAACGAGTATATCTACAGTTCCGTACCTTTTGTCATTTTATGGGGAGTAACCGCAATTACTTCCTTATTATACATCATAAAAAGCAAACTGCATCGTCAGCCTGTTATTTTTTTGCTTCATCTTTCTCTTCTCTTTATATTGGCAGGGGCATTCACCACATGGATATATGGAGAACAAGGCACTATGCGTGTCCGCCAAGGAGAACAACAGACCTCTTTCACCGATTCCAAAGGAATTTCCCACCAGCTACCTTTCAGCATCACACTAAACCAATTTGAAATTATTTATTACAAAGGAACCTTGGCTCCAATGGACTTTATCAGTCATATTTCAGTAGCAGACAAAGACTGCCACCGCCAGATACAGGGGAAGGTTTCCATGAATCATATATTTTCATACCAGCACTATCGCTTTTATCAATCAGGCTACAGTGAAGATAATGAAGGAAGCGTATTTAGTGTATCTCATGATCCTTATGGTATAGGAATCACTTATGCAGGATATACTTTATTGCTACTTTCCACCGTTTTCTTTTTCTTCAGCCCGCAAAGTCGGTTCCGCCAACTGCTGAAAAGCCCTTTGCTACACAGAAGCTTGACAGTCATCTTGCTTTTATTCGCATTCAGTCTCAACAGTAATTTTCTCAAAGCAAACAGTCCATCCCCCAAGGTGCTTCCGCGCGAAGTAGCCGAACATTTTGGAGATTTATATATTTTATACAACAACCGTATCTGTCCTTTACAAACCTTTGCCCGTGATTTTACAATCAAACTTTACGGTAGTTCCTCATATAAAGGACTGACACCAGAAGAAGTACTTACCGGATGGCTGTTTTATTATGACAGTTGGAAAAATGAGCCAATTATACGAATCAAGAGTAATGAAGCCCGTAAATTACTGGAAATAGAAGGGAATTACGCCAGGCTGAAAGACTATATCAGTACCATTAATGAATACAAGCTGGAAAAAATGATGAACCATATCCGTTCAGGAGAACAGGTGACTGACAAACGAGGCATAGAAGAAGCTGATGAGAAATTCAATATCATCAATTTAGTATGTACCGGTGCCATGATGAAAATATTCCCTTGTCGCAATATAGCCGGAAAGACATTGGAATGGTATTCGCAAAGCGACCAATTACCTCAAGATATGGATAATGACAAATGGGTATTCATTCGTAAATCTATGAGTTATGTAAACGAAATGATTGTGATGAAAAAGTACAATGATGCCTGCCTGTTATTAGAAAAAATCAAGAAATACCAGCAGAAAGAGTGTGACGGACTGCTTCCTGCAGATAATAAATTCAAGGCTGAGAAAATATATAATCAATTTGATTATAGCAATCTGTCGCCATGGCATGTATTTGCATCGGCTGATATGTTTTATCTATTATTGCCATTGCATGGCATCGCAAAAGAGAACAAGCCGGAAGGCAATCATAATATTGAATATTTTGCTATGGATTGTTTTTACCTATTTGTCGGCTGCTATCTGCCTGCGTGGTTATGTGAGCATCATCTGCCATTGTCCAACGGCTTCGAAACCATGCAGTTCATGGCATGGTGTACGCTATTGCTCACTTTTCTGCTACAACGTAAATTCGCAATGTTGCTCCCTTTCGGTTTCCTGCTTTGCGGACTTACGCTGATGGTATCCATGCTGGGAGAATCAAACCCACAAATCACACAACTGATGCCGGTTCTGCAATCTCCATTATTGAGTATCCACGTAGTAGTTATCATGATCGCTTATTCGCTGCTGGCATTTATCATGCTGAATGGTGTAACAGCGGTCATACTCCACCAATCACAGAAAGAATGCAAAGAACAAATAGAACGATTGCAGATAATAAGCCAAATAATTCTTTATCCGGCAATTTTCTTACTCGCTATCGGTATTTTCATTGGTGCTGTATGGGCAAACGTATCATGGGGACGCTATTGGGGATGGGATCCTAAAGAAGTATGGGCCTTAATCACCATGCTGGTATATGCCTTGGCACTGCATCCGAGATCACTGCCATGGTTTCATCGCACCATGTTTTTTCATGTTTTCTGTATAACTGCTTTTATAACAGTACTGATTACTTACTTCGGAGTGAATTTTCTGTTAGGAGGAATGCATAGCTACGCAAACGGATAGCCCTCATCCATCAATGAAAAGCTATCCTTTCCGAAACAAATAGAAACCAACTTGGACAAAGAACCTGAAACACTATAAAAAAAGGAAATTACCCCATAAAAGAAGCACTCCCCGCGAATCACTTCGCAGGGAGACTACTAACTAATAACTAACTTGTGGTTTACGTAATTTTTATATGACTTATTTACAATGCAAAGATAAGGTTTGCCATCTGTCTGTGCAATCCATGATATAGGTATTCTGGACAGTCAGACATCCCTATTTATAACTATAATAAACGAAAGTAGAAAAGGTATCTATCAAAATCATTATTTGTAGGTATTGTCTGAGATTATTAAATGTTGCAATTTTGCCAAAAAGAATTTATCTTATTATACCGTAACCATTGATGTGGAGTTCTCTCTATTATTATTTCTCTGTAATGTTAGTCACAAAAGAGAGACTATAAAACCTTGTTCCAGGGAAGCATACCTTCGGAACAACAAAAAGTCCGGACTTGGGAAAGCCCGGACCTTTATTTTATATCCATCAATACAAGATATTAATACACCTCTACCTTTGCAGCAGCAGCCTTGCACTTGTCACGCAAAGCGTCCAAGTCACTGCCATTAGGAGCATAACAAACCACAACTCCCATACGGCGGTTCAATTTTGTATAAGGTTTACCAAAAATACGGAGATAAGTATTTGTCTCCTTACAAACTTCCTCTTCACCACGATAACGGGGAGCTTCCTTGCTGGCAATTGGAGAAAGAATCACTGCACTGGCCCCTATGCGTTCTTGTGTAATTTCAGGGATAGGAAGGCCTAACACCGCACGCAGATGCAACTCAAACTCATTTAAATTCTGAGTACCTGCCAAAGTCACCATTCCGGTATCATGCGGACGGGGAGAAAGTTCGGAGAAATAAACTCCGTTTTCATGACTCAAGAAAAATTCAACTCCCCAGATTCCCGCACCGGTCAAAGCCGCCGTCACTTTATCGGCCATACGCTGTGCCTCCTTCAAATGTTCGGGATCAATGTGCGCCGGCTGGAAACTTTCCCTATAATCTCCCCCTTTCTGTACATGTCCGATAGGCGGACAGAACAAAGTAGGACCGTTTTTCTGAGTGACGGTGAGCAAAGTAATCTCACTATCGAACTGAATAAATTCCTCAATGATCAATTCTTTAATATCTCCACGACTGCCTTCACACCCATAATGCCATGCCTGTTCCAACTCATCCGCGCTCTTGACCAAAGACTGGCCTTTGCCGGATGAAGACATCAAAGGTTTCACCACACAGGGAAAACCAATCTCTTTTGCGGCCTCCTGCAATTCTTCCAAAGACTTGGCATAGAAATACTTGGCTGTCTTTAATCCTAATTCCTTAGCTGCCAAATCACGAATGGCCTTGCGGTTCATCGTGAAATTCACTGCACGGGCACTCGGCACTACTTGAATACCTTCCTGTTCCAAATGATACAGACGTTCGGTACGGATAGCTTCAATTTCAGGCACAATTATATCCGGCTTGTGTTTGGCTACCACAGCATCCAACGCATCACCGTCAAGCATACTGAACACTTCAAATTCATCAGCCACCTGCATGGCCGGAGCACCTGCATAAGAGTCGCAAGCAATAACATACTGCCCTTTACGTTTTGCCGCAATGACGAATTCCTTACCTAATTCGCCAGAACCCAGCAATAAAATCTTCTTAGTCATAGTATTTATATATGTTTGATATTCCTTACAAAAAACGGAGAGTTGAGAACAAAACACCTCTTGATTCCCAACTTTCCATCTGCAAAGATAGTGTATTTTATAAACTATACGATATCATTGAAGCAATATTTGGATCATTCAGTACAAAGAAAACACCCACTCCCAACGCGATGAGCCACAATACGATAAATATAATTTTAGTTACAATGGACATGGGTTGCCAACCTCCAAAATGACGCATCAGCATGTGTATCAGTCCTATAATAGGAATACCGATAACCAGAATACCTGCTACGGACATAGCGACAGTCAACCCCGGAGAGCTACCCACCGTAGCCCAATTAACCGCAGGCAGCACCTCATAAAGCACAGCCGGCAATGCAGCAATCAGTCCCGTAGCCGCCATCAGCAATGCAAAAAAGACAATCAATAATACAAACAATACAGGCGCACAGCAAATAGCAATGAAAACAAGCAGGAACTTGATAAGGAACCCTGCCACAGACACAATCCCCTCCCCTATCTTTTGCAAGATACTCCTAGGACGGTCTGAGCGTACATAATCATTCACTTTTTCAAATCCGTCTGTTACAGTCTTGCCTATATTCTCCACATTAATAGCAGCCCCCTTCATGGCGAGTTTCTCGGGAGCGGTACGCGCCATAGGAATAATAATCCACGCTATGATATAAGCCAATATCACCCCATGAACAAAGAAACCAAGAACCAATAGAATGATACGTACCCAAGTAACATCCCATCCCATATAAGCAGCCAGTCCGGAAGCCACTCCACCTAGTACCTTATTGTCCGGATCACGAAACAAGCGGCGCATAGTGTTCCTTTTTGTTTTTCCGAACCCGATGCTTCTCCACTTTCTTCATCGGAAAGATCTTCGGGTTTACCCATCCGGGCTATGATTTCTTCCACATCTTCAATGGTAATAACCTGTTTACCTTCATTCAAACGGTCGGTAAACAGCTCAGAGATACGTAATTCTATATCATGTACAATTTCTTCCGCTCCCTCCTCACGACAGAAGTGAATACGCAGGTTAGTTAAATAGTTATCCAACAAATGGTAAGCGTCTTCGTCTATATAATAAACGGTACCTCCTAAATTTATGGTTAAAGTCTTTTTCATTGTATCCTGTTTTTAATTGTTTTTTAAATGATTCACTGTATTCGCCAGCTCCTCCCAGGCAGCCTCCAGTCCGCTAAGGAATGTTTCACCCTGAGGAGTGAGACTATAATATTTACGAGGTGGTCCCTGAGTGGACTCTACCATTCGTATGAGAGCAGGTCATCGTTTTTCAGCCGGGTAAGCAGCGGATAAAGCGTCCCTTCTACTACAATGAGCCGGGCTTCTTTCAATTTTTGAATGATATCCGAAGCATATGACGGCTCTTTGTGCAACAACAATAAAATGCAGTATTCCAGCATTCCTTTGCGCATCTGAGATCGTACATTGTCTACATTCATAATCTATAATACTTTGTTTGGCACAAATATATGTATTATACAAGTACCTTGTATTACATAGTTCTACTATTTTGCATAAATTAATATTTAAACAAGAAAAAGAAAGGAAGCCCCTTTTTTTCTTGCAAAAAGTTTATCTTTGCCTCTCGTTATAACACTAAAAAGATATAAAGATCATGTTTACCATAAAAAAGGCAACGACCAATGATATTCAGTTGATTAACGAGATGGCTCAGATCGTGTTTCCGGCTACCTACCGGGAAATTCTTTCAAAAGAACAATTGGATTACATGATGGACTGGATGTACTCTCCGAAAAACCTGCGTAAACAAATGGAAGAGGAAGGGCACATCTATTACATAGCTTACAAAGATGGAGAAGCTGCCGGATATGTTTCCATACAGCCCGAAGGAGAACATTTATTTCATCTGCAGAAAATCTATGTACTTCCCCTTTTTCAAGGTTGCCGGTTGGGCAAAGCACTATTTGAGCAGGCCGTCAAAGCAATTAAAGAAATCCATCCCGGACCTTGCGAAATGCATTTGAATGTAAACCGTAACAATAAGGCTTTACAATTCTACCAACATTTGGGAATGGAAAAAGTTGCAGAAGGAGATTTCCATATAGGCAACGGATATTATATGAACGATTATATCATGGGACTGAAAATCTAACCCTATCTTACAAAAACAAAATGGACGAATATCGTATCAATGGATTGACCATAAAAGAAAATTTGCTGCAACTGGCAGAAAATGAAAATAAAAAGTTCACCGAATCGCTGCATCCGGGAATAGAAAATGTATTGGGTATCCGCATCCCTGCCCTAAGGCGGTTAGGAGCACAAATTGCCAAAGATGACTGGGAGAGTTATCTACAGACTGCGGATACTTATTATATGGAGGAACGTATGCTACAAGGTATGGTAATAAGTAATCTGAAAATGAAAGACACGCAAGCATATCTTTCACTGGTTGCCCGGTTTGTTGCCATCATCAACAGTTGGTCTGTTTGTGACACCTTTGACTTTTACGGCAAACAACGGTTTGTGGACAAGAACAAGAAAAGGGTCTGGCTATTTTTGGAAGACCGGATGAAATCCGACAAAGAATATGAAATACGTTTCGGAGTAGTAATGGCAATGGCTCATTATATTGACGAAGAGTATATAGACAACGTATTGCAATGGATGGACCGGATCAGTCACGAAGGATATTATGTGAAGATGGCTGTAGCATGGGCTTTATCCGTATGTTATGTCAAGTTTCCTCAAAAAACGATGAACTATCTGAAGGAAAATCATTTAGATGACTTTACTTACAATAAGGCACTACAAAAAATCATAGAATCTTATCGGGTAAGCACGGAGGACAAAGAAATCATCCGCAGCATGAAAAGAAAAAACAAATAATGTCCATTTACCGCAAAGAGGCTTTGAATCCTTCCGAAAGAAATTCACCATTCATATTCGGAAAGATTCAAACCGCTCCAGCAGCTATTAATAATCGGGAAAAGTTATTCCTCCCAAACCAAATAAGCTGAAACCAGCCAATGATTCAATTTATTGCCATCTACCTGTTGTGCCTCAGGGATACTTACCTTAAAAGAATGTTTACCGGCCGACAAGTCACCAATAACAGCCTCCTCAGGCATCACATCGCTACCCGGACACCAATTGGAACGGGACAAATCCGAAGAAGCCAAAGGTTCTTCAATCTCTTTTGTCGTATACCCCTTATCACCTATATATGCGGCAACTCGTGGTATCAGCCATACTCCCGTGGCCGGATTAAAACGGCGGAAAGAAGCACAGTCATCACGCCAAGGAATGAAATTCAACACCTCCTTGCCATCAACAGACACGATGTTCCGTTTCTCCACAAACTCATCTCCGCCACTATGTCCTCCGTGACCTGTTACAATATACTTCAAACGAACATTCTTGGCAGCTTTCGGCATATCAAAATCCATCACCACATCTTTGCGTGAGAAAATATCCGGATAAGTCTGTCCGATATAATACACCGTATTCATCAAAGGCTTCACACGGCGCTCCGGCATCACGTCGCAAGTGATCTTACTCTCCTTCACATCCAATTCCATACTGGCCACATACCCCTCGGCAGTCCATGTATCAATATAAATTCCCACGTATGCCTCTCTCTCCAATGCCGGATAAAGATCGGTAATATCCTGCACCCAAGTCACACTCTTTTCCCATTTCGGGATATATACAGGACGCCTCTTGCTGCTCAAAGAATCATTATCCGAACTATAATACCCCACACCGAACGGGGTCATAAAACGCATCAGTCAAGGGTAGGCACATAATCCTGACCCGGAACAATACCAATCATTTTTTCATATTTGGTACTGTCTACCGCAGGAAACGCCCTCTTGCCTTCGGCTATATTCATCAGATTAATCACCGATTCTTTGGGAAGCACAAAACAAGAGCCAGATTTATCCCAACGGTCACCATTGGAAGCTACAGTTACTTTCAGAGTAACATCCACATCCCTTTTATAATCGGGCAAGGTTATTTTCTTTAAAATGATACGCCCGTTTACCAGACGGATCACTCCGTCAGCATTGGCAGGAGTATAATTAGGGAAAGAATCGGGACGAAAACAAACAGGGGTTTTGTCGAATACTTGAATATGAGTATTTCCCAATGCCGGTAATTCTTTGTGATTTGCAGCATCGGCCGGCATCATAAAAGTTGCCGCCACAGCCAGTGGGGCAATAAAGGTCAGCAGGTTCATTCTTTTTAATTATAGGTTAGTAATCAAGGGTATATAAATTAATTTCACAAAAAACTACACGGACCTACACAAATCGTCCGATCTGTATAAATCCATGTAGTCTATAATAAAAAAAGGAATTATTGATGCTGTTCACGCAACAAATCATTCACAGTCTTCACCGGATTAAAGGTACTCAACGGCACTTCAACAAAAACAGTGTTCCAGTCACTCATTGCGCCGTTCCACAAGCCCGGAAGCTCCAATGCTTTCAGTTCTCTACCGTTCTTTGATTTATAAGAGATAAAACCTGTAGCCTTATCCACATACTTCACCAAGTCGAATTTGTTTCCTTTATAATCGCGTACCGCACACACCAAATCCACCGGATTAAAGTGAGTACCCTTCTCGAACATCTCTTTCTTGACCGGATCATTCATGTCAATCTGAGAACTTTCCAAAATTTGCAATGAAACAGTACCATCCGCATTATAAGCCAGGAACGGGCCGCCTCCCGGTTCACCCACATTCTTCACCATACCGCATACACGCATCGGACGGTTCAACTTCTTACGCAGATAAATAACCAGGTCGGCATCTTCCAGATCCTTGATATCCAGTTTGCGGCAACATAAAGTCTGCTGTAAGAAACGAATGATCTCTTCCAGCTGCGCATGTGTATATTTACCGCCATCCAGTAATTCCAAATATTCAAATACCTGCTTCTGCAGAGTAACCAGTACCCCCGCAATCAGCTTTTTATACGTAACAGTATCCTCTTTCAAGCGATCGGGAACCACATTATCTATATTCTTGATAAAGATAACATCGGCATCCAAATCATTCAGGTTCTCAATCAGCGCGCCGTGCCCCCCCGGACGGAACAACAGCTTGCCTTTATCGCGGAAAGGTTTGTTCTCCATATCGGCAGCAACCGTATCCGTACTCGGCTTCTGTTCAGAAAACGACACATCATATTCCACCCCGTATTTCTTTGCATAAACGGCAACCTTCTCTTCCACCAGCTTTGTGAACAACTCACGATGTTCCGTAGAGACGGTGAAATGCACATTCACTTTTCCGGTCTTGCCTGCCGCATACAACGCACCCTCCACCAAATGTTCTTCCAGCGGTGTACGCACACCATCCGCATACCGATGGAATTTCAACAACCCCTTCGGTAATGCCCCATAGTTCAAGCCGGCAGCTTCCAACAAATTGGCTACTATAGGTTTATACTCCTTCCCGGCCATCAAAGCATCAATATCCTTTCCTGTATTATCCATACAAGCCGCATTCAAGTCATTGTAGAATGCGAAGCTATGAATATGGTCGAAAAATTTCTTTTCGAAATCAGTCTTCGGAGTATTATAATCAGCCCCCAGGAATTCGAACAAATTCTTGAACATGCGGCTGGCAGCACCAGAGGCGGGTACAAACTTCACGATAGTTTTCTCCCCTTCCTTATATGTATCCCATGCTTCCAAATAATTTTTCATTTCATTTTCGGCGGGAGCCATGATTCCCTTTTCAACAGAAGCGGCTGCATCCAGCTTCAAAAATGGGAAACCCTTTCAAAGCAAGCCAGTTGTTCTGCAATCTGCTGCTCGGAAATTCCTTTTTTCACTAATAAGTCTTTGTCTTCAGGTGTTAACATAAGTACATGATTTTATATGGTTTAAATAAATTGTTACCTTATTCTTTCACTATTAATTGCCCAAAATACAAAAAATGCGAGAACACTACCTAATAAATAAAGAAAAAAACTACCTTTACCCTCGAAAAGATTTCACGTGTTATGGAAGAAAAAGCATTTTTCACAGCCGAAGAGCGTGAGCAACTGTTCGCCCTCTATAAACGATTGCTGCAATTATCCGGCGACACCTTGCAGAAGGGTGATTGCCATAAGTTAAAAATACACCTCATAAAAGCAGTTGCCGAAGGTAACCTGCCACGAAATTGTTTCGGAATGAATCCTATCATCAAAGATATGCAGACCGCTGTCATCGTGGCCGAGGAAATTGGGATGAAACGGGCTTCCATCCTGGGGATCATGCTGCACGAATCGGTAAAGAACCATTTATGCACCTTAGCATCTGTACAACAGGAATATGGAGAGGATGTAGCGGGGATCATACGCGGTCTTGTGAAAATCAATGAGCTATACTCCAAAAGCCCTACCATAGAATCGGAAAATTTCCGCAACCTGCTACTCTCCTTTGCCGAAGACATGCGTGTTATTCTGATCATCATTGCAGACCGCGTGAACCTGATGAGACAGATAAAGGAGACTCCCAATATAGAAGCACGCACCCAAGTAGCCAACGAAGCTGCCTATCTGTACGCACCACTGGCACACAAGCTGGGGCTATACAAACTGAAATCGGAACTGGAAGACCTTTCCTTGAAATATACCGAACACGACGTATATTATCATATAAAGGACAAACTGAACGAAACGAAAGCCTCCCGTGACAAATACATAGCCGCCTTTATCGAACCGATACAGCATAAGCTGGAAGAAGCAGGATTGAAGTTCCACATGAAAGGCGTACCAAGTCCATCCATTCCATCTATCAGAAAATGAAGAAACAGAAATGTCCCTTCGAAGGAGTGTATGACTTGTTTGCCATCCGAATCATTCTGGACTCTCCCGTCGACAAGGAAAAACAAGAATGCTGGCAGGTATATTCCATTGTGACCGATATGTATATGCCCAATCCCAAACGTCTGCGCGACTGGCTCTCCGTACCCAAAAGTAACGGATACGAATCCTTGCATACCACTGTAATGGGGCCTGAAGGCAAATGGGTGGAAGTACAGATACGCACCGAACGCATGGACGAGATAGCGGAACGTGGTCTGGCAGCCCACTGGCGTTACAAAGGCGTAAAAGGAGAAAGCGGTCTGGATGAATGGCTGACCTCCATCCGGGAAACACTGGAGAACGCCGACAGTGACCTGGAAGTGATGGACCAGTTCAAACTGGAATTATACGAAGACGAAGTATTCGTATTCACCCCCAAAGGTGACTTGTACAAGATGCCGAAAGGAGCGACCGTACTGGACTTTGCTTTCGCCATCACAGCAAACTGGGGTCCAAGTGTATCGGAGCAAAGGTGAACGGAAAGAACGCACAATTAAAGCAAACGCTGAACAGCGGTGACCAGGTAGAAGTCATGACTTCAAACACCCAGACACCCAAACGCGACTGGCTGAACATCGTCACCACTTCGAAGGCAAGAACCAAAATACGCCAGGCCATCAAAGAGATAGAAGCCCGCCAGACAGAGTTCGCCAAAGAAACCATAGAACGTAAATTCAAGAACCGCAAACTGGAATACGATGAAGCAGTGATGATGCGCCTGATAAAAAAGCTGGGATACAAAACCGTAACCGAGTTCTACCAGGACATAGCCAACGAGACAAGAGATGCGAACGACATCATCGAAAAATACCTGGAACTGAAGAAAAAGGAAACGGAAAACCGGGAAGATATTGTCTATCGCAGCGCCGAGAATTTCAGCATGCAGACAGCACAGGACGACAAGACCTTCAAAGAGGACGTACTGGTCATTGATCAGAATTTGAAAGGACTGGACTTCAAATTAGCCAAATGCTGTAACCCTATCTATGGCGATGATGTATTCGGATTTGTAACCATCAGCGGAGGAATCAAAATACACCGTACCGACTGTCCTAACGCACGGGAGTTGCAATCACGTTTCGCCTACCGTATCGTAAAGGCGCGTTGGCTGGGAAAAGCACGGCAAACAATACCCCATCACGCTGCGCATCGTTGGCCATGACGATATAGGAATTGTGACAAATATCACCTCCATTATCAATAAGGAAAACGATATCCTGCTCCGTTCCATCAGTATCGACTCGCACGACGGGCTGTTCAGCGGCATGATGACCGTAATGGTAGATGATACTTCAAAGCTGGAATCATTAGTAAAAAAGATAAAGACAGTAAAAGGAGTAAAACAGGTAAACAGAGGATAAACTCACCCCAAACTTAAAAAAATGAATGAACTGCATAAACGACTAAAAAGCTTTACATACGCTGGAAAGGCGTATGTAGTTTTTTAAGCAAGGAACACAATGCCTGGATACATTGCGCAGCCATCATCGCCGTAACCATTGCAGGCATCCGGTTTGAAATAACACGCACCGAATGGCTTGTCATCCTCCTGTGCTTTGCAATGGTACTGGCTGCCGAAGCATTCAACACAGCCATAGAACGCCTGGTAAACCTGGTATCACCAGACTACCATCCTATAGCCGGAGACGTAAAGGACATAGCGGCAGGAGCCGTACTGATTTGCGCTATCTTTGCCGCCCTCATAGGTTGATTATCTTTGTCCCTTATTTTTAAAGGTGTTAATTTACCATTTATTTCACTAACAGTTAAAGACCTTTTATAAAAAAAACAGTAATTTAGCCCCGATAATTTTTAAAAAGTGGAACTAATGAAGAAAATTTTGCTTTCAACATTATTGTTGATTATAGGGTTAACCACATACGCAGCCGTATGGCAATCTCAAGGAGAAGCAGAAATAACCTTTGAGAAAACAACACATAACTTCGGTTCATTCCCCGAGTCTAGCCCGAAAGTTACTTGCGTTTTCAAATTCAAAAATTCGGGAGACGGTCCCTTGGTCATTCATCAAGCGATCGCATCTTGCGGATGTACTGTTCCCCAATATCCTAAAGAGCCCATCAAACCGGGTGAAAGTGGACAGATAACAGTGACTTATAATGGAGCCGGCAAATTTCCGGGACATTTCAAGAAATCAATCACTATCCGCACAAACGGGAAAAATGAAATGACACGTCTTTATATAGAAGGTGATATGACCCCGAAAAGCACAGTTGCAGAATAGAATTCTCACATCATAAGAGAGAGGATGTATCAAAACAAAAGAAGATTCGAGTTTGATACATCCTCTTTTTATATCCGGAAAACACTGCCCCGCCTGCCTGTATCCAAGTAAAGACAAAAAAATAAGAAAAAAAGAACATTTTTCCCCAATAATAAGCCACTCTTATTCTGATTAAAATAACGTACTTTGCAGCAAATTTAAGAGAACAATGACAAACAAGCTATTATTCTTTGTCCTGCTGGCCCTCTGTTTCAGTGGCTGTGACATGCTGGAAACCCATCCATACGATGTACATATTACAGGAGAAAGAGAACTGACCAACAAAAACATCCAGTTGATAGAAAACAAAATGCAAGGCAAAAAAACAATCCGCTTTGCCATGATCAGTGATACCCAACGATGGTACAACTCTACCGAAGATGTTGTAAAAGCCCTCAATGCCCGTGGTGACATAGACTTTGTCATTCACGGAGGAGACCAGTCCGATTTCGGCGTCACAAAAGAATTCATATGGATGCGGGACATATTTAACAAATTCCAGATGCCCTACGTATGCCTTTTAGGCAACCACGACTGTCTGGGTACAGGTGAAGACGCATACAGAGCCATTTATGGAGATCCCAACTTCGCCTTCACAGCCGGAAATGTACGCTTTATCTGCCTCAATACCAATGCGATGGAATATGATTATTCGGAACCGGTTCCCGATTTCAATTTTATAGAAAATGAACTGAACAACCTGTCGCCTGAAATAGAAAAAACGGTATTCGCAATGCACGTAAAACCTTTTGAATTTGTATTCAACAACAATGTAGCAAAAATCTTCCAACTATACGTCAACCAGTTCCCCAAAGTCCAGTTCTGTCTTTACGGCCATGAACACAAATTCGCAGTAGATGATCTATTCAACGACGGAGTTCTGTATTTCCAATGCCCCTGCATAGACAAACGCATCTACTTATTATTCACCATTAAAGAAGATGGAACCTACGATTATGAAACAGTTGAATTTTAAAAAGATATTTCTGAACCTATTGTGGCCACTATTGCCTTTTACGGCACAAGCCCAAGAAAATAATACACTTTACTCCATCTTATCCAAAGACAGCATACTTGTCTCCTCTCCTTCCGTTCAAAACCAAGAGGAAGATATTGTAACCCAAATGCCAAACCGGCACCATAAATACGACAAGCGCGTACACCGTTACAGGCGTGCGTGGGAAGCTTTGATCCCCACCCACACCAAATTACAGTACGCCGGTGGAATGGGCCTGTTATCCTGGGGCATAGGCTGGGATTATGGAAAAAGAGGCCAATGGGAAACCGATCTTCTTTTGGGCTTCATCCCCCGCTACTCATCCAAACATTTCAAGATGACCATGACCTTGAAACAGAATTATATCCCGTGGAGTATCTGGCTGGGCAAAGACTTCTCGCTAGAACCGCTGACTACCGGAATCTATTTCAACACCGTATTCAGCGATGATTTCTGGACAAGCGAACCTGAGCGCTATCCCCGTGGATACTACGGATTTTCCACCCGTATCCGCACCCATATCTTTCTGGGACAACGCGTCCGTTTCGATGTGCCCGAAAAGTACCGGAAGTTCTCTAAAAGCATCACCGCATTCTACGAAATCAGCACATGCGATTTATACGTTGTCAGTGCGTTCAACAACAGTTATTTGAAACCCGATGACTATCTGAGACTATCATTTGGATTGAAATTTCAGATATTCTAATCAAATCATGAGGATGTTTCTCTATTTTTTCACTATTTTTGGGCATTTATTATGATAAATTTCAAAAATAACAACATAGAGAAACATGAAACAAGAAGAAGAAAAATCGGTTGGATTGCCCGATAACGCGTTCCGACCTCTGAAACCGGGGGAACAATATCACCCCATCATGTCACCAAACAAAAAATATCCCGAAGTAAACCTATGGTCTGTGCTATGGGGTATCGCCATGGCGGTATTATTCTCGGCGGCCGCAGCTTACCTGGGATTAAAAGTGGGACAGGTTTTTGAAGCCGCCATCCCTATCGCCATCATCGCCGTAGGTGTATCGGGAGCCGCCAAGCGTAAAAACGCGTTAGGTGAGAATGTCATCATCCAATCCATCGGTGCCTGTTCGGGAGTCATAGTGGCAGGAGCCATCTTCACATTGCCCGCCCTTTATATATTGCAGGACAAATACCCCGAAATGACAGTCAACTTCTTTCAGATGTTTGTCAGCTCACTGCTGGGAGGTATTTTGGGGATCCTGTTCCTCATCCCCTTCCGTAAATATTTCGTCAGCGACAAACATGGCGAATATCCCTTCCCCGAAGCCACTGCCAGTACGCAAGTGCTTGTTTCCGGCGAGAAAGGCGGAAGCCAGGCAAAGCCATTGCTTTTTGCAGGACTAATAGGAGGTCTGTACGATTTCATTGTAGCCACATTCGGCTGGTGGAATGAAAACTTCACCACCCGCGTATGCGGCTGGGGTGAGATGGTTGCCGAAAAAGCCAAACTGGTGATGAAAATAAACACCGGTGCAGCAGTATTAGGCCTAGGCTATATTGTCGGCTTGAAATACGCGGCTATCATTTGTGCCGGTTCATTGGTGGTATGGCTGGTTATTGTTCCAGGTATGGCCCTGTTGTTCGGCGACCAAGTGCTGAATGCATGGAATCCGGCCTTGACACAAACCATCAGCGAAATGTCACCCGAAGTTATATTCAAGGAATATGCCAAAAGTATCGGTATTGGTGGTATCGCCATGGCCGGTGTGATCGGTATCGTGCGCTCATGGGGCATTATAAAGAGTGCTGTGGGACTGGCCGCCAAAGAGATGGGCGGCAAGAAGGTGGAAGCAAACGTCATCCGCACGCAGAAAGACCTTTCCATGAAAATAATCGCCTTCGGGTCCATCTTCACCATCCTGCTGATCTTACTGTTCTTCTTTTTTGATGTGATGCATGGAAATGTATTACACAGCATTGTAGCCATCCTGCTCGTAGCCGGCATTGCATTCCTGTTCACCACCGTAGCAGCCAACGCTATCGCCATAGTCGGCACTAACCCTGTATCGGGAATGACACTGATGACACTGATACTTGCCTCAGTAGTAATGGTTGCCGTTGGACTGAAAGGTGCTACCGGCATGGTTGCTGCACTGGTTATGGGTGGTGTGGTTTGTACGGCACTCTCTATGGCAGGCGGATTCATCACAGACTTGAAAATAGGTTACTGGCTGGGCAGTACTCCTGCCAAACAGGAAACATGGAAATTCCTCGGCACACTAGTATCGGCAGCAACTGTGGGCGGCGTCATCATGATCCTGAACAAGACCTACGGCTTCTCCACCGGCGCATTGGCAGCTCCGCAGGCCAACGCGATGGCAGCCGTAATAGACCCGCTGATGAACGGTGTAGGCGCTCCCTGGCTGCTTTACGGAATAGGCGCTGTGCTGGCATTGGTGCTGACCTACTTCAAAGTACCCGCACTGGCTTTTGCGCTGGGTATGTTCATTCCACTGGAATTGAACCTGCCGTTGCTGGTAGGTGGAGCGGTGACTGGTATGTCACTACCCGCAGCAAAGACGAGGCAGTGAATGCCGAACGTGGCGAGAAGGGAACTTTGCTGGCATCCGGATTCATAGCCGGAGGCGCATTGATGGGGGTTGTCAGTGCCGCCATGCGCTTTGGCGGTATCAATCTGATCAACGAAGAATGGCTGAGCAACCCGTTGAGCGAAGTGCTGTCAATGGCCGCCTATATCCTCCTGATCATATGGCTGGTTAAAGCCAGTATGCATATAAAGAAAAAATAACCCTTTTTCAAATACCGTGAAAATAAAAGCTATATGAAACGAATCTTACTAATGAGTTTACTTGCAATCTCTACCGCATTATCTGCCCAGAAACCTGTAGAGTTGGAATTATGGCCCGATGGCGCCCCCAACTCCAACGGCATCACCACTCCCGAGCAGAAATTAGAGAACAACCGGATTTCCAATGTCAGTGAGCCTACCCTTACCATTTATCCGGCAGCCAAACCGAACGGACTGGCTGTCGTGGCTTGTCCCGGAGGGGGATACATACGCCTGGCAATGAATCACGAAGGGCACGATATGGCAGACTGGTTCAACGCACAAGGCATCACATACGCCGTATTGAAATACCGTATGCCAAACGGACACCATGATGTACCGTTGAGCGACGCCCATCAGGCTATCCGGCTGATGAGAGAACACGCCAACGAATGGCATATTCAAAAAGTGGGTATCATGGGGGCCTCTGCGGGCGGACATCTGGCCAGTACGGCAGCCACCCACTATACAGCCGGAACGCGTCCGGATTTTCAGATCCTGTTTTATCCCGTCATAAGCATGGATCTGTCCAACTGCCATAAGGGCTCACGTGACAATCTTTTAGGGAAAAGCCCGTCAGAAGAGCTAGTGAGACTTTACTCCAATGAACTGCAAGTAACAGGCGACACTCCTCCCGCCTTCATCATGCATAGCAGCGATGACGGAGCTGTACCCGTCAGCAACAGCGTGAGCTATTACCTGGCGCTGGTAAAGAATAAAGTCCCTGCTTCCCTCCACACCTATCCTATCGGCGGCCACGGCTGGGGTTTCCGCGACAGCTTTACCTATAAGCGCCAATGGACGGGAGAATTAGAAAAATGGCTGAGAGAAATACTGTAAAAAAGCAAGGAGATGTGGCAAAACAAAAATGACTGCTCCGAAAAGTTACAGATAGTAATTATAACACTTATTCATTGGCCATTACCTGTCACAGGTGTGGTATAAACGTATTTGAATACCTATGCGACATTATAGACCGTTGTGCCGCATGGCTTCCCAATATCTATAGAAAAATATCGTGATTTACTTCCGGGCAAATGGAAGCAGACACAAAAATAGCCGCCCCAAAATCCGGACGGCTATCTTTTTATAGCTTATACGCTATCGCGGAAAGTTGTACCAATACAGAGTTTGATGCGACCCTTTCTTTAGTCTTTTAGGATGCTCAAATTATAAATTCATATTTCCAAAAACTGGATTTTGACACACCCACTTTCTATTTCCGATAAACACCTGCATCTTTATCTGCAGAAGACAAAAAACAGGCATTCGTTTCTCTTTCGCTTATTTTCTTGCGCCAAGTTGAATATCCAAATGATACAAAGCCACATCACCACCCAGCTTGATCTTGTCCAAAATACCCTGAACGGTAGCTTCCTCTTCTACCTGCTCGCGTACAAATCCCCACAAGAAATCCTGAGAAGCCTTGTCCTTTTCAGCAGAAGCAACATCTACCAGTTTGTCAATCAATTCGGAAACATGGCATTCATGCTTGTATACATGCTCGAACACATCCAGCGGAGAAGCCCATTCCTGAGGAACAGCATCCACAGCCCCCACCTTGGCTTGTCCGCCACGTTTCATCACATATTGCGCCAACACATCAGCATGATCACTCTCCTCATGAGCCTGCGCTTTCATCCATGAAGCAAAACCTTCATAGCCTTTCGCAGCGAAGAAATAAGACATGGAAAGATAAAGATTGGCCGACCACATTTCGGCTACAATCTGAGCATTAATTGCGTCTTGTAATTTTTGTGAAATCATAATTTTTATTTTTTAGTTAAATTGTAACTGTTGCAAATATATAATTTTTCTAGCGATTAACACTATGTCCATTCACCTTTTTATAAAAATTATATTTTATCTCATCCAAGTCTTTGCGATTCAAAAGAAAAGTCTTACCTTTGCACCCGCTAATACGGGTTATTAGCATTAATTCAAATCATTAATTATAAAAACATTATTTAGAAATGGCAACTAAAATCAGATTGCAAAGAAACGGACGCAAAAGCTATGCGTTTTATTCAATCGTTATCGCAGACGTAAGAGCTCCACGTGATGGTAAATTTACTGAAAAAATTGGTACTTACAACCCTAATACCAATCCTGCCACAGTAGATTTGAATTTTGAACGCGCACTTCATTGGGTAATGTGCGGTGCACAGCCTACTGACACAGTACGTAACATCTTGTCAAAAGAAGGTGTTTACATGAAAAAGCACTTGCTGGGCGGTGTTGCCAAAGGCGCATTCACAGAAGCAGAAGCTGAAGCTAAATTCGAAGCTTGGAAGAACAACAAACAATCTGGTCTGGCTACTTTGAAGGCTAAACTGGATGAAGCAAAGAAAGCTGAAGCAAAAGCTCGTTTGGAAGCTGAAAAGAAAGTAAATGAAGAAATTGCCAAGAAAGTAGCTGAGAAGAAAGCTGCTGAAGCCGCTGCCAAGGCTGAAGCAGAAGCCGCTAACGCTCCTGCTGAAGAAGCACCTGCTGCTGAAGCTACTGAAGCTCCTGCTGAAGCATAATTCAATTTTACTTCAAAAAGAACAGCTCCTCTGATCTATATCGGAGGAGTTTTTTAGGGACATTCATTAAATATTACAAAATCAGCCAACTAATTCATACACAAAGTATTGCGAATTAGTTGGCTTTTTGTATCTTTAGGTATTCCCCCGAAAATAAGATTTGACGGCCAAAACGGGGGAA
>ENA-OQDE01000345-OQDE01000345.1-human-gut-metagenome-genome-assembly--contig:-NODE-345-length-28850-cov-3.157365_pt1 | contig 28850 bp, 22 predicted proteins | sample MGYA00242768_ERZ504595 | MGnify/ENA primary metagenome ERZ504595 (study PRJEB26092, sample SAMD00036307) | human gut metagenome | host: Homo sapiens | study: EMG produced TPA metagenomics assembly of... | reverse complement strand
CATTAATCCCTTGGACTCCATGCAATTGGATTTACCTTTCAATAGCTTTTCATAATCACTCTTCGATTTTACCTGCTCTGTTTTTTCTTTTTCTTAGCTGCCCCTTCCAAAGGATAAGAAACGGACAGACCAAAGACCGACAAAAAAAGTAAAAGGATATATTTATTCTTCATAATCATCTGTTTAACGCATTATTCATTTGATGAAGCAATAATTGATAGTGAAGTCGAGTATCTTTATCGACATGTTGCTTTTGATTATTCAATAAGTCGCGCACCCGCAAGAAATAACCATAACACATACTCTCCTGATTTCTGGGGACAAAGTACTCGGCCATTGGTTCTTCAAATCCGGCTACAGGATTAAACATACGTTCCAAGTCCGACACACAACATCCTTTGTGTCCTTCCTCTATTTTATGATGAAGTGTGGTTAACGATTCCCAAACATCCTCGTCTGCCAATGATTTCGAATCTTTATTCCAATTAATCTTTGCCGTTGAAGCTAACTGTTTAATAAATAAATTCTGCAACTTCATTTGAGTAGAGGTTAGTTTACGCCCTTTCAAAGTAGGACTCCAGATGTATTCATAAATGTCATTCATACATTCGTCAACATCATATTTATCGCCTTCAGCTTTCAGTGCCGAGAATTCCACACGGGCAGGAGCCGCCATCAATAATTTCATCAGCACATTACGCAAAGCATCAGAAGGTTTACCAACCATAGGCAACTTATCCAATACATCGCTGTTATCTAACCAATCCATCGTTTCCAGCTGTTCCAGAAAATAACTCATTGCCTCTTTTTGCTTCTCCTTCGGTTCACTTTCCAGAGCTTCCACTTTATCACCGACCAGTTTTCATGCAGATAAATGCCACCGATATTATGATAAACATGCAACATATAAGTCAAATACTGCATTATAATACCATCATAAATAGCAGATCGGTGTTTATAATCATTATCTTCCTTATCCAGCCATTGGTTCAGATTAGCCAGAATATACTTCAGGTTTTTCACACCATATTGAGTTGCTTTTACCGCATCATCTCCCAGATCTTCCGTTTGAGAACGAGGGTCAAGTATATCCGACTGTTGTTTTCCATACCGATATACAGGATCACCGGATAAATCCGTAATCCACTTTGAAGTAATCGCATACTCTTCTTCCTCTGTTTTAGCTTCCGGTACCGGTGTATAATTCCAACGAATCAAATAATCATCATACAGCCCAAAGCGAGGAGGCATCATACGAACTCCACGCTCATATCACCGGGTTGTGCCACATAATTAAAACGTGCATAATCCATTATAGAGGTAGTGGTGCCATGTTTCTGTGTAAACGAAGGAGAACGCAGAGAGTCGACCGGAATGACGGAAGAAGCACTCATATTGTGCATAAATCCGAGACAATGTCCTACTTCGTGTGAAACGACATAACGTAAAGCATCATCCATCACTTCCCTTGGAATAATTTTATGACGGACACGTTTGTCAGCTTGAGCAGTCTGAATAAAAATCCAGTTATTCAACAACTTTATAACATCATGATACAGATATACAGAAGCATTCAGTATTTCTCCACTGCGCGGATCTACCCAAGAGGGACCCATTGCATTTTCAATAGCAATCGGTGCATAACGAATACAAGAGTATTTCAAATTATCCGCATCAAATTCCGGATCATCTTTCGGAAATTCTTTAGCCTGGATAGCTTGTATAAAACCTATTTTTTCAAATGGTTCATTCCATTGGTTGACAGCTTCAAATATAGATGCTTTCCAACTATCAGGGAAACAACTATCTACATAAAAAACAATCGGCTTCACAGGTGTCACCTTTTTACCCTCTACATAACTTTTTAAATCAGAAGGCTCCAAACGCCAGCGATTTGCATAATAGATTGCCCGCATCGTCTGTTTGGTTGCCGAATATTCTTTTTTTATAGTCGGGAAAATACCAATCCGGCTATCCATCAATCGGGGACGGTAAGGAACAGAATCCAATAACAGGATAGAACGTGTCACCTTTGCAGTCAGAGGTTCGTCCTTAATGTCTTTTCCACTACCTCCGGTCAACGAATAAGTATAACTTAGGCAACTCCGGACAGATATATTGTCCTTAAAAGCCTTAAAACCATCAACAAACGACTTGCTACTTTGGAAAGAAGTGGAACGCTTACGTCCTCTCGACATATTTGCACTATATTTATCAAAAGGATCCATTAGCTTATTGTCACCCACAAAAAAACCGGTAACATCAAACACAACAGCCGTACTATCATTATTATAAGCAGAAATATCAAAAGCTTGCAATATGGCATCCATGTTACTTAATGCAATAGCCGTCTTCAATCGATTGTCATTATCACCACTCACATTATCTGTTTGAATAGCAGACAGACAGATTTTGTTATTCAGTTTTTCAAAACGAAAATGAATAGGTTCGGTAGGTTTTGATCCTATAATGGCATTTCTATTATCACTGATTTCTGTAACTGCAGAGCCCAACAACATATCACGTTTCAACAACGATAATGGAAGTTCAAAATAAACTTTTTCTTTCACTTTGTGTACAGTGATGAAACCTTCTGCTTTCGAATGATTAGATGAGAACAGTTTATCATAAGCAGTTTTTTCTTTCTCAACAGATTCTTTCTTTTTTGTCTTTTTACGTTTAAAAGAAATAGCATTTGCTGATACAGCTCCTCCCAACATAGAAAATACTAAAAGAGCCACCCAAATTCTTTTCATTTTGATAATAGTGTTAATTCATACTCTAGTAATAGAATACAAATCTAAGAATTATAAAGAATTATCTCCAATAAAATCTACTTTTTTCTGTCTTCAAATAAAGCGATTATGACTGCTTTTAGAACAGGATAAAAGATTATCAAGCTTCGCACTCCAAATGGTTAAAAGTATACCATATAAGATTGGCATTATTTGAATCTTATATGGGTCCTTGAACAATCCTAAAACGCATAAACTTATCCCACCTAAAAAAATCACTAAAAAGAACACTGCAGATATAAAAATGGGAAACGGACCGTCATATTCAGTAAAATCGGCTAATCCAAGCCATTTCTTCCATTTTCTCCACCGTTCTCTCCTCCTTTCTTCCAGTTCCCTTTCCTTCCTCATTCTCTCCGACTCTATCACACGCCGACGGAATTCCTCTTGGGGACGCTGTAAACTGAGATTGTATCTCCGCATCTTTTCACTAATGCGTTTCTTTTTCCTTTTTGTCACTCTTATATTTGTTATTTCTTGTGTGGTTTTACCTATTTATTTCTTTTCTGCCTGATAGACTCCAAATATAATGCAACCTGCTCCCAATAATGTAATCCACGTGATTTGTTCGTGAAGAATGATTACGGATGCCACCATTGTCACCAACGGATTGAGATAGATATAACTGGAAGCTCTAACAGTTCCCAACTGTTTTAAGACCACATTCCAGAGGACATAACATATCAAGGAAGCCAGAACAGCTAGAAACAAAAGATTGGATAATACAATCGGTTTTAAAAGTACATCAAGATTCGGTTGCAGCGGATGAAGAAGAAAGGCGGGAAGTATGGTCAATACTCCATAAAAAAATATCTTGCGAGTGATAAATACAGTGGGGTAACGCCCCGTCATTTTCTTTATCACTAAACTATAAAATGCCCACGACAGGGCAGCAAGTAAAGTAAGCAAATCCCCTACCGGAGATAATTTAAGTACAAAACTGCCGTTAAAGACCACCAGTCCCACTCCGATTAAAGCTAATATGGAACCATAAATCAAACCTTTGGTGGCTTTTTCACTCTTATAAAAGAGAAGGGAAAGAATGGTGGTAAGCAAAGGAGCTGTGCAAATGATGAAAGCTACATTGGATGCTTGCGTGATTCCTAAAGCTGTATTCTCGGTAAAGAAATAGAGTGAGCCACCGAAAAGACCTCCTGCCATCAACCAAAGTTCGTCTTTCCAATTACCCGCAAACAGACGTTTGGGAGAAATCACCCAAATACCCAGATAAGCAATGAGAAAACGATAAAGGAATATCTCCTGTGGGGTCAGTCCGTGATTAATCAGTACTTTGGTTGATATAAAGGTCAGTCCCCAAATAGCAACTACAAGTATCGCAATCAGATGGTAATATCCATGCTTCAATTCCATAGTGATGTTTTAATAGAATGCAAAGATACGAGGAATTGAGAATATATGTGCAAAAAACTTCCACATAGAGAAAAAAGATGAAAAATGCATAGACAGATATTTTGCCAAAACAAAAGAGAAGGCTGTATCCCGAAGAGGAATACAGCCTTACTATCAAATCCCTACATGAAAAACTATCGCAACTATATACTTTATTTGGTCACCTTGTAAGTTCCACTTCCATAATCTTTTGACTTCATCTCTCCGGGAAGGGTTACGGTAGCGGTAACACCCTTAGGATGGTGAATTCCCAAATCCAAGTGTCACCCTCGTATTTCCATGCGCTCTTAATGAGTCCGGCGGCAGAACGGTATTCGGCAGTTACGTGTCCCAATCGCTTGTCTGGAATGGGCTTCATAATGATGTGCTTGAAGCCGGGAGTAGCAGGATCGGCTGCAATGCCGGCAACGGTTTCCCAAATCCATTCACATACGCATCCGTAGGCATAATGATTGAAGCTGTTCATGCCGCGTGGTCCCATTCCTTTGTCTATCATATAGCTGTTCCACCGTTCCCAAATGGTGGTGGCTCCATTGTCCACAGAATACAGCCAGCTTGGGTTCTTACGTTGAAAGAGTAGTTCATAGGCAATGTCTTCCATGCCATTCTCCGTGAGGGTAGCCATGAGAATGGATGTGCCCAAGAATCCGGTCTGCAAGCAAAGATCGTGCTGTGCGAAGTTTTCACGCAGACGGTCTATCATCTTCGCTTTGGGTTCGCCTTCCAAAAGCTGGTTCTTTAGGGCAAACAAGGCAGGAGTTTGCATGGTGTTGAGGATGGCGGTTTTGAAGGTGCCGTCCTCGTTGAGGAAGTTCTTTTTGATGTATGCCTTTGCCGAATCGGCCATTTGCTGGTACTTGGCGGCATCGCGACCGGTGGCGGCAGCCATATCCCGCATCATGAAAGCATCTATCACCCAGTAGGAAGCGCTCAAATAGTTCCAATAGCTGACGGCATCAGGAAGCGGACCTTGGGGAGAGAAAGCCAGTCCGCTACAACTTTCCAGCGGTTCGTAGCTCAACCAGTCAGCCCATTGGTAGTTGCCGTTCTCACCGCAGAGGGTCTCGTGGTTATATTTGGTGTCGTTGATGTGGTTCATAAACAGGTCCATGGCGTTCCAGCTCTCCTCAATAATTTGCGTATCACCGAATTGCTTCCATACCGTCCAGGGCACGATGATTCCGGCATCGGCCCAACCCAAACGCATTTTCTCATCACCGTATTGTGCCAAGGGAGCCACTCCGGGGAATCCGCCCAACCTGTTTTGGGTGTCGCGCATATCACGCATCCACTTGTGGAAGAACTTCATGGTGTTAGCAAAGAACGTACCGGTTTCGGCAAACACTTGTGTGTCTGCTGTCCAGCCCAAGCGCTCGTCGCGCTGCGGACAGTCGGTAGGTATTGAGAGGTAGTTGGATAGCTGCCCCCAATAGGTGTTGAAAATGAGCTTGTTCACAAGGTCGTTACCTGTGGTGATAGTGCCGGTTTCCAGTTCCTTTGTGATGGAAGTAACGGGGATGGACTTCAACGACTTGATAGAGACATTTCCGGTGGCAGTTATGGAGACGTAGCGGTAGCCGAAGAAGGTGCAATGAGGGTAGTAGGTCACATAATTATCTCCGGCAGCAAAAGTGTAATCCAGACGAATACCGGTGTGGGGGATGCGCAGATTTTCGCGATGGCAACTTCCTTCCGGACCGTCCATGCCACGAATCTTAGCACCGTTGCCGTCATTGAGCAACTCTGCGGGAAGGCAGGTCAACACTGTTCCCTCGGCAGCTTTAAATACGAAAGAGGGTACACCGGCACAGTTTTGCCCGAAGTCCACCACTAACGTCTCTCCCGGACTTACGGTCATCTCCTTGCCCGATGCGAACTCACGGGCGATAATCACCTTACCGAACTCGTTCTCTTTCGCTCCTTCTATATTCTTCCAAATATATGCTCTGATAGGAGCAAGAGCAAGATCTGTACGCAGATAGACTTCCGCTCCGTCCGAAGGCAGAATGTCGCCAGAAAATTCGGTGTTCTCTTCGGGTATGGAGAGTTTGTCCACACATTCGAAGCCCATCGGTTCGCGTGCATCGTACTCTTCTCCGTCAAAGATACCGGCATGTTTCACCGGACCGGCAATTCCGGCTTTCCAGTTTTCGAGATCGGTACCGTAGCGCTTCTTGCTTCCGTCAGAAAAAGTCAATTCCAGTACACCACGGAAGGCACATTTCTTGCCTATCATGCCGTCATATCCTCCGGGAGTTATGATTTTGTCACCCCACCATCCTGGCGTCACCTGTACGGAAAGCATGTTCTCGGCGTTTGGCTTGGTACGGATGATGTCTGTAATATCATAGGTGAAAGAACGTTTGGTCTTGGCATAGTGTGTGAAGCCCGGTTTCAGAAATTCCCCGCCTACGGGTTTCCCATTCACATACAACTCGTAAACTCCCAGTCCAGCGGTCATCCACTTGGCAGAGACAATTTTCTGTTCGTTTTTCACGGTGGACACGAACCAACTGGCACCATCAGCTGCGCGACCGTTGTTATGTCCTTTCACTATAGGGGCGTCTACTGCTGAAATCCATTTGGATTCGTTCCAGGCTGATGCTTCCAATGCGTCAGTACGTTTTCCGACTTCGGTTGCGTTTATCAGTCCGCTATTCGAGAAAAGCGCGAGAATCATTATCGGGATAAGATTCGCAAAACAATGAAGATTCATTTTCATACTTATATGTATTTTTTAGTATTAAAAGATTAACTTGGAAATGCTGTTTAGTTTTACAGGACTTGCACAACAAAATTACAGAATTATATGATATGACAGACGATTTCTGCATTTTTTTGACTCAATGCTGGTTTCTATTCAATCCGGAACTGACTCATAAGTCCGATCTGATTGAACAGACGACAGGAGCTTTGTACATTGAATGATCGATTATCGAGCAAAACAATGACATATTGTAAAATAATATAATCAATACACTCATTCAGTATATTGTAGAAATTATTTATCAAAGAAGAAAAGAAGATGTCGGTTATTCATTGCAATCATTCTTTCTTCTTTACACGAAATCCTCGAAATCGAATAAACTCTATTCAAGTTTTTAATAAATAACGAAGAGGTTTATTATAAACGGTATCCAAGTTTATTATAAACTCTTTTTTGACACTTTCAATACCTAAAATAGAATTATTGCAACAAAAATGGGCAAGAACCTTCACAGTTTCTTGCCCATTCGTTATCCTCGTTATGCAATTCGCATATTAACCTATTGAACTTTATGTAATAAATTTATATATTTCATTGTTATTTCTTTATTATTATTGACCTCAAATATACAAAATAAAAAGAAGAAAGTCAATAGGGAAAGCGTGGTTATCTGAAAATAAACACGTAAATTTGTGCCTCGAATTAGAAATAACAGTATAAATCACTATAAATAAAAACTTTATCACTATGGAGTACAATTTCAGAGAAATTGAAAAGAAGTGGCAGAAAAGGTGGGTAGAAGAGAAAACCTACCAAGTTACGGAAGATGATTCGAAGCAAAAATTTTATGTACTAAACATGTTTCCTTATCCATCAGGAGCCGGCCTACACGTAGGTCATCCGCTGGGATACATTGCTTCGGATATTTACGCCCGTTACAAACGACTGCAGGGCTTCAATGTACTCAACCCGATGGGATATGACGCTTACGGTTTGCCTGCCGAGCAATATGCCATCCAGACCGGACAGCATCCTGCAATCACTACCGTCAACAATATCGACGCTATCGCGAGCAGTTGGACAAAATAGGTTTCTCTTTCGATTGGAACCGTGAAATCCGCACGTGCGACCCGGAATATTATCACTGGACGCAATGGGCCTTCCAAAAAATGTTCAACAGCTATTATTGCAACGATGAACAGCAAGCCCGTCCTATCGAAGAACTGGAAAAAGCCTTCGCCATCTACGGAAACAAAGGACTGAACGCCGCTTGCAGCGAAGAAATCAGTTTCACTGCCGAAGAATGGAACGCCAAAAGCGAAAAAGAAAAGCAGGAAATCCTGATGAACTATCGTATCGCTTATCTGGGTGAAACAATGGTAAACTGGTGTGCCGAATTAGGAACTGTACTGGCTAACGACGAGGTAGTAGACGGAGTCAGCGAACGTGGCGGTTTTCCTGTTATCCAGAAGAAAATGCGCCAATGGTGTTTGCGTGTATCTGCGTATGCACAACGCTTGCTTGATGGATTGGACACGATCGAATGGACAGATTCTCTGAAAGAAACCCAAAGAAACTGGATCGGACGTTCGGAAGGTGCTGAAGTGCAATTCAAAGTAAAAGACAGTGACCTCGAATTCACAATTTTCACCACTCGTGCAGATACCATGTTCGGTGTTACTTTTATGGTATTAGCTCCGGAAAGTGAATTGGTGGCACAATTAACGACTCCTGAACAAAAAGCAGAAGTAGACGCTTACCTCGACCGTACCAAAAAACGTACGGAACGTGAACGCATTGCCGACCGTAGCGTTACCGGTGTATTCAGTGGTTCGTATGCCATCAATCCGTTCACAGGTGAAGCAGTACCCGTATGGATCAGCGATTACGTACTGGCCGGATACGGAACAGGAGCTATTATGGCTGTACCTGCTCATGATAGCCGCGACTATGCATTTGCCAAACATTTCGGATTAGAAATCCGTCCGTTGGTAGAAGGTTGTGATGTTAGCGAAGAAAGTTTCGATGCAAAAGAAGGTATCGTGTGTAACTCTCCGCGTCCGGATGTCACTCCTTACTGTGATCTTTCACTGAACGGACTGACTATCAAAGAAGCGATAGAAACGACCAAGAAATATGTAAAAGACCACAATCTGGGCCGTGTGAAAGTGAACTACCGTCTGCGTGACGCTATCTTCTCCCGCCAGCGTTACTGGGGTGAGCCGTTCCCTGTTTACTACAAAGACGGAATGCCTTATATGATCGACGAAGCCAGCCTGCCGCTTGAACTTCCGGAAGTCGCTAAATTCCTGCCTACCGAAACCGGTGAACCTCCATTGGGACACGCAACGAAATGGGCTTGGGATACAGTAAACAAATGTGTAGTAGAAAATGAGAAGATTGACCATGTAACTGTCTTCCCGCTGGAGCTAAACACCATGCCGGGATTCGCCGGTTCTTCGGCTTACTATCTCCGCTACATGGACCCGCATAATAATAAGGCATTAGTTGATCCGAAAATTGACCAGTACTGGAAAAATGTAGACCTATATGTAGGTGGTACCGAACATGCAACAGGGCACTTGATTTATTCTCGTTTCTGGAATAAATTCTTGTACGACATGGGTGTGTCTGTAATGGAAGAGCCATTCCAAAAGTTAGTAAATCAAGGAATGATTCAAGGTCGCAGCAACTTTGTATACCGTATCAAAGATACCAATACTTTCGTTTCACTGAACCTGAAAGATCAATACGAAGTTACTCCTATCCATGTAGACGTAAATATCGTATCCAATGATGTTTTGGATTTGGAAGCATTCAAAGCATGGCGTCCTGAATATAAAACAGCCGAGTTTATCCTCGAAGACGGAAAATACGTTTGCGGATGGGCAGTTGAAAAGATGAGTAAATCAATGTTCAATGTAGTCAATCCGGACATGATTGTTGAGAAATACGGTGCAGATACACTTCGTATGTACGAAATGTTCCTCGGCCCGGTAGAACAGTCTAAACCGTGGGATACCAACGGAATCGACGGTGTACACCGTTTTATCCGTAAATTCTGGTCGTTGTTCTACAGCCGCACGGACGAATATCTGGTGACGGACGAACCTGCAACGAAAGAAGAGTTGAAGAGCCTTCATAAATTGATTAAGAAAGTGACAGGTGATATTGAACAGTTCTCTTACAATACATCTATCAGCGCATTCATGATTTGCGTAAACGAACTCTTCAACCTGAAATGCAGCAAGAAAGAGATTCTGGAACAGCTCGTTATCACGCTCGCTCCTTTCGCTCCGCATGTCTGCGAAGAGTTGTGGGACGTATTGGGACACGAGACTTCCGTATGCGACGCCCAATGGCCTGCATACAATGAAGAATATCTGAAAGAAGATACTGTCAACTATACCATCTCTTTCAACGGAAAGGCACGTTTCAATATGGAATTTGCAGCAGATGAAGCTTCGGACGCTATTCAGGCGGCGGTATTGGCCGACGAACGTTCGCAGAAGTGGATTGACGGCAAGACTCCAAAGAAAATCATTGTCGTTCCGAAGAAGATTGTAAACGTTGTAATTTAAAGTATTAAGTAATAAGTATTAAGTATTATCCGTAGCCGCTATCCCAATATATCCGCCAGGTTAATACTTAATACTTTATACCTAATACTTTAAAAATCCTATTACTTAAAATCCTATGCATAAACTATCAAAAGCAGAAGTAATGAGAGAAGTGAAAGATTATATCTACATCACTCTCGGATTGATAAGCTATTCTTTGGGATGGGCTGCATTCCTGTTACCTTATCAGATAACTACCGGAGGAACTACCGGTATCGGAGCTATTATCTATTATGCAACGGGATTTCCAATCCAATGGTCATACTTCATTATTAATGCAGTTCTGATGACCTTTGCCATCCGGGTATTAGGTCCAAGATTTAGTATAAAAACCACTTATGCTATTTTTACACTGACTTTTCTGCTTTGGTTATTCCAGTTGGTGGTGAACAATTATGTAGAAGCACCGGATATGACGCCGGACGGTAAACCGTTGTTACTCGGTACAGGGCAGGATTTCATGGCCTGCATTATCGGTGCAGCCATGTGCGGTGTAGGTCTGGGTATCACTTTCAACTACAATGGAAGTACGGGTGGAACAGATATTATCGCCGCTATCGTCAATAAATACAAAGATGTATCACTCGGACGAATGATTATGATTTGTGATGTATTCATTATCAGTTCCTGTTACTTTATATTTCATGATTGGCGCCGGGTTATTTTCGGTTTTGTCACTCTGTTTATCATTGGCGTTGTGCTCGACTGGATTATCAACAGTGCCCGTCAATCAGTTCAATTCTTTATCTTCTCAAAGAAATATGACGAAATAGCCGACCGGATTATTAAAGATGCCGACCGGGGAGTTACAGTACTCGACGGTACGGGATGGTACAGTAAAAACAATGTGAAAGTATTGGTAGTACTTGCCAAGAAACGTCAGTCACTCGACATTTTCCGTTTGGTAAAACGCATTGATCCGAATGCTTTTATCTCTCAAAGTTCTGTTATCGGCGTGTATGGCGAAGGATTCGATAAACTGAAAGTGAAATAATAACTGGTTGAAAAGTATTGAACAACCTTGTTAAAACAAAAAATAAGATGATGAAACGCAAACTTGTATTTGCTACCAATAACGCTCATAAACTGGAAGAAGTAGCCGCTATCTTAGGAGATCAAGTGGAATTACTAAGTCTCAATGATATCAGTTGCCAAACAGATATTCCCGAAACAGCTGAAACACTGGAAGGAAATGCGCTATTAAAATCTTCCTATATCTATAAAAACTATCATCTGGATTGTTTTGCCGATGATACAGGATTGGAAGTGGAAGCCTTGAACGGAGCTCCCGGAGTCTATTCCGCCCGCTATGCAGGAGGTGAAGGACATGACGCCCAGGCTAATATGCTCAAACTTCTTCACGAACTGGAAGGAAAGGAAAACCGTAAAGCGCAATTCCGCACCGCTATTTCGTTGATATTGGACGGAAAGGAGTATCTCTTTGAAGGAGTGATAAAAGGCGAAATTATCAAAGAAAAACGCGGTGATTCCGGATTTGGCTACGATCCTATATTTAAGCCTGAAGGCTACGACCGGACTTTTGCCGAATTGGGAAATGATATAAAAACCAAATCAGCCATCGTGCACTGGCTGTACAGAAACTTTGTGAGTTTCTGCAAAGCTAATTATACATACCCACTTAAAATATAAAACACAATGAAGAAAATTACTTTATTTACTTTACTTACGTTACTGTTATGTACTTCATGTGTAACAAAAAAGAAGTTCATGCAGGCAGAAATGGCAGCTACTATAAGCAAAGATAGTTTGCAAGGATTATTGACCGACTGCCGCAATATAAACGCGCAAATGTCGGCACAAATCAAGAACCTTTTGCGTGATACGACCAAAATGGGAAACAGTATCCGACAATATCAGAGTATGCTGAATGTCAACATGACTGAACAGGAAAAACTAAATGCCCTGTTGAGCCAGAAGAAAAACGAGCTTAACGAAAGAGAACGTACCATCAATGAGTTGCAGGATATGATTAAAGCGCAAAACGATAAGGTACAGAATCTTTTGAGCAATGTAAAAGATGCCTTACTTGGTTTCAGTACCGACGAGCTGACCGTTCGTGAGAAAGACGGAAAAGTATATGTAGCTATGTCCGATAAACTATTATTCCAATCAGGAAGTGCCCGCCTGGATAAACGCGGAGAGGAAGCTCTCGGCAAACTGGCTGAAGTACTAAACAAGCAGACGGACATTGATGTATTTATCGAAGGTCATACGGATAACAAACCGATCAATACTGTACAATTCAAAGATAACTGGGATTTAAGTGTGATCCGTGCCACTTCCGTAGTTCGTATCCTCATCAAGAATTACAATGTGAATCCTTTGCAGATTCAGCCTAGTGGTCGCGGTGAATATATGCCTGTGGATGATAATGAAACAGCCGAAGGCAGAAGTAAGAATCGCCGTACGGAGATTATCATGGCTCCGAAACTGGATAAGTTGTTCCAGATGCTTCAAAGTTCGGAAGAGTCTAAGTAAAAACATATATGGGCTGCTTTAATAAGCAGCCATATATGTAAAAAGCAACAAAACAAATGTTGGAAGTCTGTTATAAATCAACGCATAATATTGATTTATTCAGCAGTGATTTCTACAATCCGGCTGTTCAGTTGTTGGGTAGTAAACACTTCCAGTCCCACATTCATCAGATACTCTCCTGAATATAGTTGATTGTTACCTTGAAACGAAGAATTGCTACCCGGCATCAAATTGATTTCTTTCACACGATACATTCTGTCAGCATCCAATCCCTGCAAACGTACCGGTAATAATTTTTCTGCATAACGCGGATGAATATCAAATGCATACAATACAGCTTTACTCTTATCTTTATTTGCATACATAGAAGAGGTATGGTTACTGCCATAAGGAGAAACCAAACGAAACAGATCGCCATCAAGGATAACAGGTTTCAAACGATTATAATTTTCTACCGCCTGATTGCAATAGATATGGTCATTCTCGTTCATATCATCCAGTTTGATGTCAAAGCCCAGTTTACACATCATAGCTACATCAGTACGGAACTTAATGCTGGTTCCCCGATTCCAAGTCGTAACATGTGCACACATCGTCTTACTAGGAAATATTTGTGAGAATCCCCATTGAATAAATAAACGTTCGATAGGGTCAGTATTGTCACTAGGCCAGAATTCCGTAAAATATTTCAATGCTTCAAAGTCAGAGCGTCCGCCACCACCGGCACAAAGCATCATCGGTAAATCCGGATATTTATTTTTCACACGCTCCAACACTTTATACAGCCCGCGCACATATTCGATATACAGATGCGACTGTTTATCCTTCAGATAAAAAGAATAGATATTGGTGATAGGACTGTTACAATCCCACTTAAAGAAAGCAATGCCCGGATAGTTTGTCATCAATTTGTCTACCACACCGAATACATGATCCTGCACTGCCGGATTACTCAAATCAAGCACCAACTGATTTCTGAAATAATATTCATCCCGATTAGGCAGATGAATCACCCAGTCTTTATGCTTTTCATACAGTTCACTTTTCGGATTCACCATTTCAGGCTCTATCCATATTCCAAATTTAATGCCTTTCTTTTGCGCCTCCTCTACCAAACGTCCTACACCATTCGGCAGTTTATCCGCCGTTTCTTTCCAATCACCCAACCTTGATGATCGCCGCTACGCGGATATTTATTACCAAACCATCCATCGTCGAGTAGAAACATATCCACTCCCAGTTTGACAGCCTCATCCATCAATCCAACCAACTTATTCTCATCAAAATCAAAATAAGTAGCTTCCCAGTTATTGAGCAGTGTCATACGGGTCTGGTCACCCTTCTTAATCTGATACTTACGCGCCCAATCATGAAAGTTGCGGCTGGCCTCTCCCTTACCGTTCAAGCTATAAGTGAAATAAAAGTCCGGGGTGCGAAAGGTTTCTTTAGCAGGAAGGCTATATTCCGAAGCGTACGGATTAATACCGGAAATGACACGAAGTTCATTCTTGTTATCCACTTCAAAGGTAAAACGGAAGTTACCTGTCCACCCCAAAGTACCGACTAATACCTCTCCTGAATTTTCCTCCGACGGAGCACCCAGAGACAACTGGAAAAATGGAGAAACAAACATATTGGCACGCGCACCCAACTTGGTATCAATCGTTTTTTTACCAAATGCCAGTTCACGCTCGGCTATGTTGACCTCATGTGCCCAGTCACCGGAAAACTCCGTGAGAAAATACTTATCACGGTTAAAGTGAAGCATAGAAGAAGCATATTTGCTCAATACAATAGGTTTCTTTTCCTGATGATTGATTTCAGTAAAGGTCTTGATGATATTTTCCGCAGCATACGTTATATAATGCAATTTCACAGTCACAGGATATTTATCATCTTTTAGAGTAATCACCGTTTCTACACTTCCGTCATTCTGTCGGCTACTACTATGTTCTACGTACTTCAACAATAAAGATGGATTTCCATCATTATGAAGCACTTGAATAGCCGGTTCGAAATAATCCTCTGCCCCATGTGTAATATAAACTCGGTTCCTGCGGCAAGTAGACAAAGTCTGATTCATGATTCAGTTTTTTACCCAGATAACGCTGGTATAGACGACCGTTGTCTCCCACCTGGAAAATCAGGCTTGTGCAATCTGTTTCAATCTTAATAATAGGTTTGTCAGCTGCCTTCAACATACAGGAGATGCCCAAAAGACAGAATAAAAAAATAACTTTTACTTTCACGGTATATTTATTTAATGTTATTACAATCATTTCTTATTTATCAGTACGGAACGGAGCAACCGGAAGTCCGGCAGTTCCATAAAGATTACACTCCGGATTATCCGCCCATCCGTAACGTGCCGCAATGGGTATTTCCACTTCCGGTGATTCAAGGATAACCTCTTTTCCCTGGATAGTAGCAGTTGCCTGATAAAACACCTGATCTGGTCCGGCAATAATGAATCCTTTGGGTTCGCCTGTCGCAGTCTTCACCTCACAATCGAAACTAAGTATCAGTTTATTTCCCGAAATACGGTATTCCTGAAAAGCCGGTACATCATACGTGCCCCTCTGATAAGTATTTGCCAACGACAGGAGAGCCAGCCGTCTTCCCACTTCCTGTTTGTTTTTTGGGTGAATATCATGCGCTACACCAAGATCAATAGCCGATACCATACCCGTGCCTTCCATAGAAAGTGCATCAGACTGTGCTTCACGCAATGCAGCCCATTTCGAATCGGGTTGTATCTCCTGACTACGCAAGTAATTTGCCAACTGCACAAAATAGAAAGGCAACTCCTGTTTCCATTGTTTCCGCCAGTCGGCTATCAGCGACTGAAAAAGAAGGGAATACTGACGGGCACGGCCTACATTAGCTTCGCCCTGATACCATATAACACCCTTAACTGGAAAAATCGTAAAAGGATGAACCATTCCGTTATACAATACAGACAGATAACTGGAACCCTCCGGTGACATGGGCGCAGATGGTAATTCATCCAAAGTTAATCCGATGTGATAGTTCCAGATTCCGGCCAATGATATTTTCTGTCCACCCATTTCCGCATACAAAGTTTCCGGTTTTCCATGAATACCACCTTCTCCCCCGAAATCAGATACACGAACTGTGATAATTCCTTTGCCGGGTTTAACTTCCCCAGCCGGAATCGTATACTTCCGGAGGTGGCAAACCCCGATCCTCTGGCTATTTCCTTACCATTATAATAAGTAATATCTTCATCATCTATCATTCCCAGACTAAGAGTTACCTCCTTTCCTGCCCATTCGGCAGGAATATCTATCTCCTTTTGAAACCAGACAATACCGTCAAGCCCATCCAGTCCTTTTTCTTCCCAATAACCGGGTAACTCCATAGGCTTCCACTCTTTCCCAGTCTGTAAAGCCGAAATCCATTGCGGAGTCCCTTGAGTAAAACCAGCATCCCGGATAATAAATTGTTCACGCCAGTCCTTCATCTCCTGTTGATAAACAGCAGAAAGAGCTTCTTTATTAAAATCCAGTCTCTTCATTTTAGCTGTTTCTTCCTGGAAACCCATCACCTGTTGCAAGGTACCGAAGCTTGTCCACGCTTCGGCCGGAGTGCCACCCCAGGTACAATCTATCACACCAACAGGTACATTTAATTCTTTCCACAATTGGCGGGCATAGAAATAAGCGACAGATGAAAACTCCGGAACAGAGTAAGGGCTACATTCCTGCCAACCCCCTCCGTTCATTTCTACGTTATCCTGCGGAGTTAAAGATACAGTCTTTTTTACCTGTAATAGACGAATAAACGGATAATTGGCTTCTGCCACCTCCCGCTCATAATTCATAACCTTGCCCCATCCGGCAACTGGCATTTCCATATTGGATTGTCCGGAACAAAACCAGACTTCTCCCACCATTATATTCCGCAAAGTCAGTATTTCGCCGTCTGAAAGCGTAATCTGGTAAGGACCTCCGGCAGCAGGAGTAGGTAACTGCAAAGTAAAACTTCCATCCACTCCCGCTTTAACTGTATATTTTCGGTTATCCCAACTCGTTTTTACTGTGACTTGCTTGCCGGCTTTTGCTTTTCCGGGCAATATCAACGTACTCTTTTGTTGTATCACCATATTATCGGTGAAAAACGATGGTAAAGTTACCTTAGCCTGTGTACAAATAGCCATGCACAGGGCCATAAGAGTAATTCTATATTTATTCATTTTTTCGGTTAGTTTATTGATTATCGGCTATTAGTTGAATTCCAGCACTTTCACATCCTTGGCAGGTATAGTAACCTCTATCTTATTTTTGGCAGTAGTCCGGCTGCCACTCCATAATTCTTTCACCTGATAACTGTGTGTTTGCTCCAGCCCTATTCTATCCAACGAAAGTGTCACTGTCTGTTCCTGTTCCGAATAATTGAAAAGTGCGCAATGAAAAGTTCCATCTTTCTCCTTTCTTACAAAGATCTGTTCCGATTGAGCTCCATTCCCCTCTACCGGACGAAATACTTCACCTGTAGCAAGAGCATTGATGTAGGATTCGTCAGATATTTCAACGCTTTGTCTTTTCCATCTTTTCCTCCGGCAGCACTGAAATCATCTCCACCAATATAGATACCTGTAATAACTCCGGAAGTGATACGCGCCCGATTTTCACCATCTGTAGCATCTCTCAACACAATATGGTCTGCATCATTGAATTGATAGATATACTTCTGCCACCATCCATAAGACAATGCATTCAGTGTGTATTCGGTATCCTTGATTTTATTCCATGCATCGCAGGCAATTCTACGCGACTGTGCATATTGTGCCGGAAATACCGGAGAAATAGAAAGATTGATATACATATCCCCAAAGTATTTATCCAGCAACTGCATCCCATAATTATATCCCTGAATACCCGTTGTCACTTCAGGAAGATACCATTTATCAGCCTCCATCGCTCCATGGGTCATAAAATCCATTTTCACATACTCGAATCCTGTTCGGTGAAACAAGCTAGACGTCTTTTTCATCATTGCCTCTACAGCAGGATGAGTAGGGTCAATGGCATAAGCACCGTCCAGTTCCTGTGGTTTTCCGTTAGCATAAAGGTAGATATCCTTGTATTTATATTCAGGAGCAGCATCCACCGTTCTTTCGGGGTCACGCGCCCAGTCGGTAAACGGAGTCCAGTAAATCCCTCCAATCTGGCCGTTCGATTTACATTTTGTAATGAATGACTTCAATTGTTCTTCATTCATACAGTCCCAACCGGAATCCAATCCGACATAAACCGTGTGATCCGGATTGACAAAATGATTATTTTGAAGATTTTGTTTGATAAAGTCCGAAACCTCCATCGCTTTTTCATAAGTCAGGTTGAATTGCAAAGCTCCCCAACTGTTCCAACCGAATGGAACCGCTTTTCCCCACTCTTTCGGAGGTGATATGATTGCATTAACTTTTGCATAAGTTTCCAGTCCGTCGCACCAGTTTCAAAGAACCCCAGTAATATTTTGGGCGACTTGATCTTCTTGCCTTTCAATGCTCCGTGAGGTTTCACATCCCGCGTCAATTCATCAGCTACTCCACCGTAACAAGTCAAAGAGCCGATGTTTCTATGGTCTCCTTTACCTAACATTACAGCCGTTTTCCAATTGTCATGCTCCACAGAACCTACAACAAGTCCGCTACGCCCTTCATTATTAAAAACAGCCGTTACCTCATAACTGGTCAATGTGTCGAAATTAAGTGCATGAGACTGGTATCTGATCCATTTATCATTATCAAAAGGCATAAATAAAGCACGATTGTCACCTGCCGGAAGTAATTCAGCCATGCGGTCTACATTCACAGGTGCCATCCGATTGGAAGCGACATTATTCTTTCCTTCTATACTAAACTCCGTCAATATATACTCTTTATCCGGATAAAGATAAAAGTACTGTGTCAACTTAGGCAAAGATTTATCTGTATGTTCAATCTTATAAAGAGTTCCTTTACCGAAAGCATCTGATATTTTTCGAATACTAACCTTATGGCGTGCATAGTCACGCGTAGTAACCGTCTGCTCTCCCCATAGGTAAGAAGCATATAGTCCTTCACAAATATTTTTTTGACTTTTTATAAAGTGAAACTCCCCCTTTCTGATCATCGAAGCGGATTTGCCAGCCGCCCGTCGTCAGACCTTTATATCCGGCAGCATATCCGGATAAAGTGAATAACAGGAACATAGTTCCGAAAATGATTTTAAACTGTCGAAGTCTGTTTTTCATATGGCACAATGAATATGGTTTTAAATAGAATAAAAGTGTTCCCCAAAGATAGGCATTGCCGGAAGTATGGCTTGGCGTAAACAAGTCAAAAAATGAAAGATTTACGGCAATATGCTTCACAATCTCTCTGAATCCGCAAATTTTCTATTTATCCGCATCATTTATAGTATCCGTATTCCTTATATCCTGTGGAATGATTGTTTGTTTTCCACTTTGATACTGTTTCTCGAAATCTTTCGGAGTCATACCAAACTGTTTCAAGAATAACTTGCTGAAATAAGACGGAGAATTAATGCCCACCATATAGCAGATATCTCCAATCCGGTATTTGCCTTCCTGAATATATTCCGCCGCTTTCTTCAGGCGAATCAGGCGAATGAAGTCGAGTGGGGAGAGATTAAATATCGTTTTGATTTTTCTCAACAAACTAGAGCGGCTCATACAGAGAATATCCGCCATTTTCTCTACTCCGAAATTATCATCGGTTATATTGTCTTCAATAATCCGGATCACTTTATTCATAAACTCCTCATCCGCTTTGTTCATCTGCATATTATCTACCGAGAAGAACGGACGTTTCGAGAATGCCTCTCTCTCCCGTCGACGGTTATTGAGTAATGATAATATCTGTTCTTTGAGATAACCGAACGAGAAAGGCTTCTCCACATAGCTTCCGCCCCATACTTCAAGCCATTGATTTTACTGTCAATATCATTCTTGCAGTCAGGAAGATAACAGGGATATGAGAAAGCTCAAGATCTGATTTGATTTCCTTACACAACTGATAGCCATTCATCACCGGCATCATAATATCACTAATGATCAAATCGACATGACTGCTTCTCAATATTTCGATTGCTTCCGCACCATTCTTCGCCGTCTCCACAGTGAAACACTCACATAACCTTTCAGAGATAAAGGCCAGCATACTTTCATTATCTTCTACTAACAACAGAGTGTATCCGTGCATATCTGTTTCAACAGAAGTTTCCTCATCCAACTCAACTATATCTTTTTGTACCGCTTTGCTATTCTCCAGACTGATACCTTCCTTATTTAAAGAAATGGTCAGAATAAAGACATTATCCTTTTCTCTTGTAGTATCCAAGGTAAGTGTCCCTTTGTGAAGAGATGCCAGCGAACGTGCTAATGAAAGCCCGATACCTACTCCGTTCTTAGGTGCTTCTTTCTTTTCCATTTGATAAAAAGGTTCAAAGATATATTGGCTCGCTTCTTCCGGAATCTTATTTCCGTCACTAATAACCCGAATCGTGAAATAAAGATCGTCTTTCTCCAGTTCCACTTGTATATGCTGCCAGGCATACTTCAATGCATTATTAAGCAAATTGCTCACAATCTTAGTTATTGCTTCTTTATCTACTGCCGCCCATATTTCCTCTTCAGTCAATTTCAGAACCAGTTCTTTGTTATTCAAATTGAAAGTTACTTCAAAACGAGCTACGATTCCTTTCAGAAGTGCCGTAATGTCAACACTTTCAAATTTCATGGAAAGCTTGTTGGCACCAATCTTCTGGAAATCGAGAAGTTGTCCTGTCAGTTCCAACAGCCGCTTCGTATTCTGTACTATTACATTAATATACTTCTTCTTTTTAGATTCCGGAAGATTCTCCTCCTGAATAGCCTCAAGCGGACCATTAATCAACGTCAGCGGATACGTACTTCATGAGCTATCTCCGTAAAGAAATCAACCTTCGATTCATACAATTCCTTTTCTTTCTCTATTTCAAAAAGTTTCTGACGTTCTTCCATCTGCCGCTCCTTACGATGCTTGTACCATAAAAACCAACAGAATACAAACAAGATAATAGCCAGTGCATAAACAATATAAGCCCATACGGACTGCCACCAAGGCGGCAAAATAACAATCGTCAACGAACGGGTTGAAGGATCGGATTTGCTCGCATGATGAGTTGCCTTTATTTGAAAAGTATATTTACCCGGAGGCAATTTAGCATACGATATATTCTTGTTGCTGGCAGCACGTATCCACTCTTTATCAAGCGGTACCATACGATAATAATATTGATTGGTCTCCGCAGTAGAATAACTAAGCATAGCTATATCAAAACTGATATTTGACTGATTATAAGGAAGTTCTATTTCATTGGTATGTACAATGCACTGTTTCAAAGGCGAATTCGGAGTATGCACAGTGATTTCCTTATTATAAATGCTGAATTTGGAAATATAAACCGGAGGCAGCGATCCGCTTTCATCCTGAGTATTGGGATCGAAAGCAATCAGTCCGTCCACCCCTCCGAAATAAAACTTACCATCGCGTGCTTTAAGCGCCGAATTATAATTGAACTGGTTCCCTAATAATCCGTCTTTATTGGTGAATACGCTTACATCTCCACTTTCCGGATTAAAACGTACCAGTCCTTTATTAGTCCCAAACCATAAATTAGAATGTTCATCCTCCAGAATATCATAGCAGACATCGTCCGGCAATCCTTCATTAATTCCAAAAGAGGTAAAGTTATCCTGTACTTCATTATAGCGACAGATTCCGCCGCGATCAGTAGAGAACCATATATTGCCCTTACTGTCCTGCATAATGAAACTGACGGAATTGGAACTAAGTGTATTTTTCTTACCCGCCTCGTAGACATAGTTCTGATAAATCCCTGATTCGGGTCTGCATTTCCAGACTCCGTTTCCCATAGATGCCACCCAAATTGTACCATCTTTCGCCTCCATGATATTAAAGGCCCAGTTGTAACCGATAGCATCTACTGTGATACTCCTTTTCATTCGGTCCGGACATATAAAGTCCCCATCCGGTTCCTATCCATTTACGCCCTTTACTATCTATCATAAAGTCGTACACACTGCCTTCATCAATACCTAACTCCCCTTCTGACAAACACCGGATCCGTTCATCAGGCAGACGGATTTCATTCATCCCCTGCTTGAATAATCCACAATAAATATGATTATTATAATGTCTTACGCATAAAGTGATAAGATGCCCCGGTACATTATCATACACTTGGTGTACTTCTCCGGTCTGAGGATCCAACACATTAATTCCGTTATCTTCAGTTCCAATCCAGATACATCCGTTATCATCTTCCGCTAATCCACGGATGCGTTTGGTATTCAGAGAATGGCCATCACTTCCGGGAACATATTTATCAAATACAAGACGATGTTTAGGCAGATAATTAACACCTCCAAACATTGTCCCAATCCAGATACCTCCTTTGGTATCTTTATAAATTGAATAGACAATGTTATCCGACAAACTGAACGAACGCATCAAATCTTCTTTAAGATGCAATGTGCTGTTTTTCTTTTCATTAATAATGAAAAGCCCATGATGAGAACCTACCCAAAGTTCATCTCCGAAACAGACCACATCACGTAAAAAAGTTTTTCGCTCTCCCGGAAAAGGAATAGTAGCCAGTTCACGAGACTGTGTATTATATTTTAACAATTCTCCTTCATGAATAGCAAGAATAGCGGTATCATCGTCCCGAAAACACATACTCATTATGTTCTTATTAGCCAATGAATGTCCGTTACAGTCTTCCAGATACTGTTCAAACGCGTCTTTCTGCGGATTATATTTAAATAATCCTACTCCGGAAGTTCCTACCCATACTCCACCTTTTTTATCAATGGCAATACATTCGGGACTTTTCATTTTTTAAAGTTACTTTTTCCCGTGATAGGATAATGGCTGACTTTCTTCGTTCCTTCAAAACGAAATAGTCCCTGGTCAGGAATAAGCACCCATACATTACCGACAGAATCAGCAAGTATTTCCGCCACCCAATTATCAGGTGTGATTTTATCCGGTGACTCTGGATTCAGGCGGGTAAAAATATCCATTGTGGGATCATACACATAAATTCCCCGGTCGGTTCCCACCCAAAGTTTACGTTCCTTGTCTTCGTAAAGAGCACTGATATTATGATTTCCGATTCCTGCTTTCAGGTCGTCACAGTTAAGTTGAAGAATAGACGTACCATCATAACGATTTAATCCGTTCTTAGTGCCAAACCACATGAATCCATAGCTATCCTGCAAGATTGCCTTGACATTACTTGCCGACAAGCCATTTTCACCATTAATATGAGTAAAGTAAAATTGAGAATATGCCTGTGCTCTGACAAATGTTGCGGAAAGTATCAAACTACACACTACCGACAATATGAGTATAGATCTTTTCATAGTATGGATAATATTATTCGTTACATACGCAAAGATACACGAATTTTCTTATATCGAACGAACGTCATAATATTATATATAAAATGAAATATATCAATCAGCAATTCCCCATTTCTTATTCGGAACATTTCCCAACCATAATTCGAGTACCCCGCCTTGAGCAAAATCAATGTGCGGGATTTGATAAGAATCATATTCTTTGCCATTTAGACAGGTACGCTGTATATAACAATTCTCTGTCGAATTATTATAAGTTTTTATCCTGAACTCTTTACCTTTATAATAAACTGAATCCAATTTTATAATAACCTCGTCAAATACCGGGCTTGTTATATCGTAAGCCGGATCACGTTTTGCACCACCGTCCAAACTGAAAAGTCCGATTGCCATCAAGGTACTTACACCTCCCATCTGCCCTTGATCTTCATCGTGCCCGCCATATCCCTTATCCGGTGTTATTGCTCCATAAGCTTGTTCCTTCACACGACGTACCCAATATTGAGTCAACCAAGGCTTACCCGCATGAGTGAAAACATGTGCATTAGAACATCCCGGCTGATTGGCATAACTCACATATCCACCACCATAACCATAAACAAAATCTGTTGATCTGGATTGCTCAAAAGCATTATTCAACATATAGCATAAACTATCGCTACCACCCATAAGCTCCGCCAATTTAGGTATATCATGAGATAACCCGAATGTAGCTTGCCAGGCATTAGCTTCCACATATCCCGCACCATTCAAAGGATCGGTATGAAGCCAGCTTCCATCTTTTCTTCTAGGTAGGATAAGATTTACTTGTTTATTAAAAGATTCCGTCCAACCTGTCGACCTTTTATGAAAATAGATATAATCTTTCCGTTTACCCATTTTAGCAGCCATTTCTGCTAAAGCCCAGTCTTCAAAGGCCCACTGAATCGTCAATCCCGCATTATCAGGCAATATCCGTTTTGAATATAAAAATCAAGTTCGTTATCCATATCCAACGCCAGCATACCTCCCTTGGCATGGTTTCTTTTCATCGCTTCATAACCTGCCCTTGGCGACCACTTTTTGGTTATGCCCCTTTGATATGCACTAGTGATAAGTGATGTGGCAGGACACCCAGTCATAATATATGAATATCCTCCGGCACAAGGACCACGGGGCAATAAACCACCATTGACATCGTATTGTATCAAAGACGCTGCAAAATCATCCAATACGGAAGGATATGCAAGTCCCCACAAAGTATTTAGATTCCATTGGGTCAACCAAAATGCGTCTGAATTATACATGTGATGAATCGGCTTACCGCGACTGTCTTTCTTCAATTTCCCAACCGCCAGTTTTGCATTTACCGTATGTGATCCTTGCCGTATTCCGCCTTTTGTATAATCCGGATATTCGCCATTATAATCATCCAGTTTATGACGTCCCAGCAAAGTATGCCACAAATCTGTATATAATTTGATTCTTTGAGCATTCGTCCCTCCTTTTACTTCGATTCTACCCAGCCATTGATTCCATTCATCTTGTGACTCCCGGCGAACTTGATTAAAATTCCAATGATCACAATCTTCTTTCAGATTCTCTTTCGCATTAGCAATACTTACATACGAAATTGCCATTTTAACATTTATCTGATCTCCCGCCCGGACTTCATATTTTGCACTGACTCCTGATGTGGGAGCATCATGATAACTCCATCCCGAACTTATCCGTGGCGTACTTTCTGTAGTTCCTTGAAACTCCTCAATATCAGAAAAATAGTCTTTATCAGCCAACCATCAAGAGAGTCAAAAGGCTTGTCAAAATGAGCTACAAAAAATATTCTCACAATATCCGGTCCGCCCCATAAACGTCCCTTTGTATCAAAATATCCGGTAATCTCATTATTGCCTGTTTTATATACTTTGGAATTAACCATAGTGGAAGTGCCAACATACCCTCCCAGATTAAACAATATATTTGCTGATGCATGTTCGGTATATGTCAACCTGTAAAAACTAACCCGGTCTGTTGCAGTTTGCTCCACCCACATATTATAATTCTCCAGATATAACCGGTGATAACCCGGTTGTACAATCTCTCCATCGTGTGTAAAGTGAGATTTCCAATGTTGTTCACCTAATGTCGGGTTCACATTTCCAGTGGTAGGCATGAGTGATAAACCGGACAACATCCAACAATGTATCTGGGGAAAACCAAGTACATCAGTAGAGTTATAATTATATCCCCCGCCATATTGATTTTTATTCCGGGTTAAAGGAGCAGCACCTATCATCCCGAATGGCTGACTCCCCGTGACAAAAAAGAAATATCTCCCTCTTGCCGACTCGATATAGGGATCTACCCACGACACATAATCAGAATAATCTTCAGGAGCCGGAAAAACCTCAATTTCTGATAAGCCGAGATTCACCCCATCTCCGTCAGTTACCTCAAAACGGATCCATTTTGTCTTTCTTGCAGAAAATTCAACTACTTTCGGGCTACCATTATTAGGTATTTGGCACACATTTATACAACTCCCATCACTAAAATGCAATATACCGCCTGCGATATGTGTTTTTTCATCGGGACGGTCATACAAAACAACCTTGTTAACACATACCGGATTATCCCAGTCTAATTGTATCCAGGGATAATCAATCTGCCCCCAAAACGTCATAGTGCTTTTAGAAGCCCATTCTCCTTTGTCCGGTACACGGATTATCCGGTCAGTAACATTAGATGCTTCATACGATTCATTTAATGTAGACGAGGCCGATACACGACTATCAGGCGCAATATTATATGGAGAAGCGGATACTAGGCTAAAAGACAATAAAGCAATTAAACTTGTTAACAGGCGGTATGGTTTCATCTGGTTTCTATTAATTATTACATTAACAAATGTAGTATTCTCCAATGAGAAACACTATATTTCTCATTGGAGAATAAAAGTTTACCAACCCGTAGGTTGACTTATATTAGGATTAGAAGTATCTTCCTTCTGCGGAATCGGCCATGAATCAAACTTCGGGAATGTACAGCGACGTTCTTCAAGTTTAATAAACGATTGTGTGTCAGGATTCCATGCTCCATAAATAGGACCGTTCATTACATCATTTCCAATTCCCCAACGACGTATATCATCATAACGTTTGCCTTCGAAACAAAGTTCTACACGTCGTTCACGACGATATAATTCACGTACCTTTTCCTCTGAATTATAAACTGTTTGGTCCATTTTTGGCATTCCGCTACGAACACGAATAGCATCAATATATTCCTTCACTTTCGGATCATCCCAATCACCGGTTTCAACCAAACATTCAACATAATCCAATAATACTTCCGCATAACGGTAAATAACGAAATCAAGACTGCCTTGTCCATTGTTGCCACGATCATCTTCAGTCATAAATTTCTTCACCATATAACCGCTGCGAATACCATCGTTCCTGCCAATATAATCACCACAATCCGGATTGAAAGGACTAAATGTATAATTGGAGAGTCCTGTATTATCACCCGGTACAAAAACGCTGACATTCAAACGAGGATCTCTTGCTCCATGATACGGATCTTTTTCATAAGCCTCTCTTTCAGAAGTGGATAAAGATTGAATTGTTTGTCCGTCTATCGTTTCATAAGTATCTATAAACGATTTCAATACATTCATTACTCCTTGTCCGCCAAAACTTCCTGACATACAACGGGAGAATATACCGCTTGAACCGCCTCCCTTATATAAAATGCGTTCTTTATTCTGTTTACCCACATATGTAAATAAGTCGCGGTAGTTCTTACCCGGATTATTGTCGGTAGCAGTAGAATAATATAACTCAAATTCTCCACTCTTTATCAATTCCCATGCAGCCGCTTTAGCTATATCATATCGTTTGAATTGGAGATTTACATCCATTTTCAAAGTCAAGGCAATAGAACGGGACATACGGTCACGTCTTCCTTCATCCCAAATAAACGGGAGAGCTTCCGAATTGATTACCTCGTCCAGTTCCGCATTAATTCTATCCAGACATTCATTAACCGGAGTGCGTGCCATATAAATCTCCGAAGGCAACAAAGCCTTGTCTACATACGGAATACCATCATTTCTACCATACCAGTTTAACAAACGAATATGATACCATGCCCGCCATACTTTCGCCTCCGCTTTCATACGGTCGCGTTCAGACTCATTCGTAAAATAGGCATTATCAATATTATCGAGTAGTCGACAGCAATTGCGGATTTTCCGGTAACATTGGTTCCAGGTGTAAAACTGATATTCCCATGGACCGGGATTATTATTGTCGGCCGGAGGCACTAAAGAACCATTTCCCAACTGCTGGATACGCACGTCAAAGTTTCCTGTAAAATAAACGTTGTCTGACGCTCCGTCCTGAAAAACCATACCTATCTCATCTCCACCCCAATCACCTCTCAACCACAACTTGCAAGTACCAAGTGCCGATTCACATTCCTGTTGTGTTTTCCAGAAATCATCATCTGTCGAGGCATTCGGTTTATCTCTCGTCAGGAAGTCTTCACAACTACTGAATAAGCCAATGAGTCCGGCCAGAAACAAACCTTTAAAAATTATTTTATTATATCGTTTCATAATATGTCTATATTTTAATGATTAGAAGTTCAAACTAAGACCTACAGAATAAGTTTTTACCAATGGATAAGAACCCATCTGACCGCGGTTTTCAGGATCAATCATGCTTTCTTTGGCAAAAGTAAACGGATTCTGGGCATTCAAATATACGCGGATGCTGGAAATACCTACTTTCTTCAGTGACATCTGGTCGAATGTGTATCCCACCTGAATGTATTTCACACGGCAGTAGCTTGCGTCGAAATGCCAGTAATCGGATGCATGATGATTATTACCGTAATCGGGAGACGGCGTCAGTCTCGGATAACGCGCGCCCGGATTCTCCGGCGTCCAATAATCTAATTGTGCTTTCATAGGCGTCAAACCGTCTCCTGTCAAGTTCAGCCGTTAGAAAAAGGCGCACTATAATAGGCATCCACACCTGTCACTCCCTGGAATAGAACTTCAAAACTCCATTTCTTGTAATTAAAAGAAAGGTTTGCAAAATAGTTCAGGTCAGGCTGGTCATTTCCACGTATTACGCGGTCGTCAGTAGTAATCTTATTATCAGGAGTACCGTCGGGACCGGAAACATCCAAATACTTGATGTCACCCGGTTGTTGTCCATCAAAAATAACTACTCCCTCTTTGGTATCCATTTGCCTGAAGCGTCTTTCGTAAAGTCACTTTCCTGCAATAAACCATCAGTAGGATAAACATAATAACTATTTAACGCATAACCTATTTGGTTGATTGTAGACCCGTTATCATAAGGTGCTCCAAAC
>ENA-OQDE01000344-OQDE01000344.1-human-gut-metagenome-genome-assembly--contig:-NODE-344-length-28907-cov-3.117999_pt1 | contig 28907 bp, 33 predicted proteins | sample MGYA00242768_ERZ504595 | MGnify/ENA primary metagenome ERZ504595 (study PRJEB26092, sample SAMD00036307) | human gut metagenome | host: Homo sapiens | study: EMG produced TPA metagenomics assembly of... | reverse complement strand
ACTTCTTTTTCCTTAATTATATAAGGGCATTCCGAATCAAACAAGAAAATGATGTTTTTTACAAAACAAACGGTCCTCATCCTTAGATGACTCTTCCCCCAAAAAAGAAAAAAATCAGTCATGATACATAAATGATAATATGTAGCATGCAATTAAAAAATGATTATTACATCACACATTAAACTCATAACAAAATGAAAGTTAGAAATTTATTATTAGCAGGTTTGGCAGTAGCTGCCATGACAGCTTGTAGCAACGAAAATGACGAAATCGTTGATAACGGTCAAGTACAAGGTACAGAAAACGCTTTGATACGATTAGGTATTTCTTATCCGACAGTAACTCGCGCAACGGGAGATACAGAAGACGGATTAACAACAGAACAACTTTTTAAGACTGCTAAAGTTATCGTCAATGGAGACGTCCATACTTATGCATATGATGATTTCACACCTAGCACTGACCCTAATGAAAAAGGCTTATATTTGAAAGATGGTATTCCAGTTTCTGAAGGAACAGCTAATGTCTATGTTATTTTAAATCTGGAAGGAGAACCGACAGCACCATATGCAAACATGACAGCAAGTGCTAGCTACTCTACTTCTTTAGACGGTCTTACTGACTATGTTGCTAAAGACGGCGAATTCTTAATGAGCAATGCAGGAGGTCTAGTAGCGACAACAAATGTTGAAAAAGGAAAAGAAGCAACTGTCAGAGTTAACGTTGAACGTGCAGCTGCCAAACTAATGGAGCAATCAAAAAAAGATGCATTTACAAACATTACTCCAGGAACGTATAATGGTAAAAAATTGAATATAACATTAAAGAATTACTCATTCGTTAATTTACAGAAAGATACTTATGTATTGGCAAATGCTACCCCAATAGCATCTAATTTCTTCCAAGCATACGACCCAACCAATGCTACTTGGGGATACAAAACCAAAGAAATCGTCGGTAATATTCAAGAAGAAACCCCAACTGCAACTGAAAACATCACATACTGTCTGGAAAACAAAGATGCAGACAATAATACATGTGTTGTATACGAAGCTGTTGCAACATGGATAATGAGACAGAACCTGCAACCTTCTATGTAACTTCAGAAAATGTTGTATATCAAGATTTTGCTACATTACACGAAAAGTTCGGAAACATGCTTGATGCAAGCAATCTAACAGCTGATAGTAAAGCAGCAGATTTCAGAGCAGCAGGAGTTCCTATTAAAATGTACGAAGGAGGTAAATGCTACTACAAAGCAGATATTTACACAAATACTACAGCCAATAAGACAATTGTCAGAAACAATGTATATAAACTGAATGTATCAAGCATCACTAAATTAGGAGACCCAACTCCGACTCCGACTCCGGATGCAGCAAGTCTGATGCTAGAAGTTAAGGTTCTTCCATGGACAATTAACTTGGTAGACATCATTTTATAATTTGCATCACACAACAATAAAACTGGATGGGAAGGGATAACTTCCCTTTCCACCCAGTTATCTTATTCGATAAGATAAACAAAACAGACTTTCCAAAAGCATAAAAAACAAAAAAATGAAACGAATACTGACCACCATACAAAAAGAAGCGAACAAGATACTGTTACTCACAGTATTGGCTGGTGCAATGGCATCCTGCGACTCTGTCCTGGATTACAACGAAGGCGACTGCAGCATCGAATATTTGGTAAAGTTCAAGTATGATTATAATATGGAGAAGTAGACGCTTTCGCTCAAGAAGTAAGAGCAGTCACACTTTATGCTTTTGATGATAATGGAAATATGGTATATTTCAAAACAGACCAAGGCGAAATACTAGCAGATGGAAACTATGCCATGAAATTGGATATTGAACCCGGAGAATACCATTTAATCGCATGGGCGGGATTGGACAACCAATCGTTTGCAGTGCCTGTGTTATACCCACAAACATCTCAAATCACTGAACTAAAGGTTAAGACTCTACGAGAAGAATTCGTTCCTACACGTTCGGAAGATGAAAAAGATAAATATATTGTAGAAAAAGAACTCTCTTCATTATGGCACGGAGAAGTTAAGAAAAGTGCATTTACTCGAAGTGGAAGAGAGCGCATTACAGAAGTTTCTCTAGTGAAGAATACAAACAACATCCGTATTGTGGTGGCACAGGTAAACCAACATCCGGATCAGCCAGTCACCAGAGTATTAAAAAAAGAGAACCTCAAGTATACCATATATGATGAAAACGGATACATGAACTATGACAACTCATTGCTTCCGGATAATATGCTGACATACAAACCATTTGCTACAGAACAAGAATTCATTACATCACGTGCTTTCACCCAAGATACAGACAGCGAATATCCGGCAGCTATTGCAGAATTGAGCGTTGGACGACTCATGGAAGACAAAAAACCGGAACTGAACATCACCAATACAGAAACGGGAGAACAAGTGATTAAAAATCTGGATCTGATTAAATACCTGAATATGCTTAAACAAGAGCACTATAAAGATATGGATTTACAAGAATATCTGGATCGAGAAGACCGCTACAGCATGATATTCTTCGTTGACGAAAATTTGACGCTAATCAGATCTGTCATACAAATAAACGGTTGGATCATTCAGCTTAACGATTTCGAACTCTAAATAAACAAGATAATGAGACACCTCAAATTAACATATAATCTTCTGGTTGCCCTGATAGCAATTGCCGGTTTTTCAGGATGCTCACAAGATGAGTTCGTTGAAGAACAGGAGATGCAACCGCAGATTGAAGCCCAATTGATGTTATCCATCAGCTTGCCGCAATCGGCACACGGGCTATTAATGAAGAGACATAATCCGGTACAGCAGAAGAAAGTAAATGCCGCAAACTTACATTGTTTATCATGAATACCGATGGTACAACTATCCAAGATAAAACAGTGACCGGAGAAAACCTGGAAAATGAGTTCTTATATTTCATTGTAAATACGTCTATCGGCGAAAAATATATATTTGTTGCAGCTAACATGACAGATGAACAAATAAAGGCTGTCAAGACGGCTACAGATCATAATCCGGAGCAAGTTATAAAAGATATAAAAGAGGTCACTACAAATTATAACTTTGTAATGACCGGGCAGGCAGTTACTGAAGGCAGCAACAGTGAAATCATCAACATAGAAGAACATAAGATGACAAGAATCAAAGCTACTTTGACACGTGTCACATCTAAGGTTCTGGTGACTTGCACTACAAAAGAAAATACAGGATATGTCAACTTGACCAAAGATAACGGATACATAAAATTGAGTGACGTACATTATATTCTGGAAACAACCAATAAAAAGTTCTTCCCATTTCAAAAAGCAAATAATGAAGACCCGAACTTCCTGATGAGTACAACACTCCAGGCTGGTTATGAAGCCAACTTCTTTACAGCAGCAACGGACGTGACAAAGGGAGAAATTGCAATACAGCATGATGTCCAACGAATAGAAGGAAGTGAGAATCCATATACAGAAGGACTCTATTGTCTCGAAAACACAATAGATGTAGACGGTGAATACTCAAATGACTTTAGTGATCCTCAAAAAGTTGCCACTTATTTGAAAGTAGCTGCTAAGTTTACACCGAAGAACATTGACGGAATCACCGGTTTATCTGAACAGGATGCAAAAAAGAAATTATCCGGCAATGGAACATTCTATACTTGTAAAAAAGGAACGGCACTTGCTAAAGAAATGTGTTACAGCAGTATAGAGAAGGGAATTAATTACCTGAAGAGTGAATACAACCTGACTGTCACAACCAATGACTTCACCACTTATGAAGATGGTTGGCAGTATTACGAGACATTTGTCAACTCTCCTACAAGTTTTAGTAAAGAGGCAGGAATAGTACGCAACAACTATTACATTATCAATGTTCGTGCATTCACCACCTTGCAATCGGATAAGACAATCGAAGTCAACACAACCATGGTACCATGGGTTCTTAAGGGACGGACTACGATTGATGTTGAAACAGGAAATAATAAATAAAGGAGTACAGCTATGAAACTAATAAGACAACATAACATCATCAATGGAGTGCTCCTGATGGCAGCAGTCAGCGTTAGCAGTTGTGATAGTATACTAGAAGACGACTCCTTGCCCGTTAGCAATGAAAATATAGAAATAAGTTTCACCCGTTCCAGTGAAAACACAGTTAGCCTCAATGACAATGGCACCTTCAAAGTTGCGTTCTTCACAGGAGTAAACTACAACTTTTATGCTGCAACGGACAACCTCTCGGGAATTGACAATTACAAAGAAAATGCCTACGACACAGCAATACCTTATCCAAACGGCACTGCTGTATATGCAGTAGGCTACGCCCCAAGTAATCTCTTAACAGCATCCGATGACTATAAGCAACTAACTTTGGTATCAACAGTTTCGGCAGGAACAGTTGACGTGTTAGCCTCACAAACAGAAACAGGAAGTAAAAGTAGTCCTTTTTCTGTTCGATCGCCACTTCAATTCCAACACCTACTAACTAAAATCACTTTCATCGCCAAACGTGATAAAAAGATGCAAAGCAGCAAACTTGTACACGATGTAAAAGTGACACTCGGCACATCATATCTCATTAATAAATGGGAATATGACAATCAAGCACCTATATGGTAGCCGGAACACAAGAAAAGATGGAGAACCTAACGTTACACGTTCCTGATCAATATCTGACTGACATCGACACTGAATACATCGTAGGCACATGCTATCTAAATATGCCAGCCATAACGATGGAAAGCTTTCTTTTAATCTGGAAGCAACCCTGACTCCGGTAGGTTCAACCGATGACATTGAGGCTGATTATGGAGAAATGAACATCCAACTGCTGGAAGCTAATAATCAGATTCCGGTATCAACAAGCACAAGCGGGAGAAGCTTATGAAGTAGTCATTAACTTCACTCAAGATTCATTTACGCTAACCGGTGTAAAAGCACCTTGGAAAACAGGAGATTAATCACAGTACCCATTAATCCGACTAACAACTAATAAGAACATCCAAAACAACAATTAAGCCATGATGAGATATAATAACATAATAAACGGTTTGCTGGCGATTGCATCTATATTAGCATTCACAGCATGTACGGAAGACACCGCTTACGATGATAATGTTGCGGAAGGGAATGGTGTTTTTCGATTTTCCGGTGCTCCAAGCATATATACAAGAGCGAACGCATCTGCTGATTACCAAGAACAATTTGAAACAGGCACCAAATACCAGCTATTCGCTATCGAAGCTAGAAATTGGAGCACAAATTACCTTCAGAAAAATCCAAGCAAAAATGCGATAGAAGGCACTGAAGCAGCTGACCATACTATATCATTTGATGGAAACAATAAATTCAATAATCATAGTTTAGATTTTTATGCAGTTACTCTAAGTGATAAAACACTTGTACCAGATATTAAATATAATAGTAATGGTGCACCCACTTGTCATGTTTCTTATGATAACGGAGCATTAACAGATGTGATGTGGTCGGGTAATCTAAAGAATCAAACCTATAAAAATTCAGGAAAATTACAATTAAACTTCGAGCACACTTTATCCAAGCTTCATGTGTATGCACAGAAGAATGATGAATTAACCGGTTCTACCGTTGTTCTGAAAGAAGTCAAATTAATTGATTATTTATCCGGCGACTTAAGTCTTGAAACCGGAGAGTTCAGTAGCGAGACAGACACAAGAGTTGACAATGCGGAACATGCACATTCTGTATACACAGGGACAGCTGTAATTAATGAAGAAACAGCTAAGAAAGAAATTTTTTCGGCAATGGCATTCCCTACTAGAGGAACCGAAACCGATTCTCACGCCTTAGGACTCAAGGTGACAACTACAGTAGATGGTAAAAATGAAAAGACCACTACCTATCGTATAAAAGAAGTAGATGTGGAACATACAACTGATAATAAAAATCCAAAATACAAGGCATTCAAATTTAAACCGAACTATGAATATGACATCGTACTGACTATGACTCAAACAACCATGGTAGTGACTGTAATTCCCCGTGTATACGATTGGATAGACGATAATTCAGATTACGAAGATACACAAATAGGTAGTTCGGTTACATTCGGCGGCGTGACATGGATGGATAGAAACTTAGGAGCTACAAGTGCCGATGCAACAAAAAGCATTCAGAGTTGGGAAGCATCCCGTGGATTCTATTACCAATTCGGGCGTAGTATTCCTTATTATTTAAATGGCAGTTGTTTAGACCCTAGCGTAAAGGATCCCTCCAAGGGGCCCAAATGTGTGGGTTCGCGGAAAAGCGAAAATGCTAAACCTTTCCCATACATTCCTGGACATTATAATGTTGCACAACGCACTGACAACAACTACGGCTATAATGACTGTGCACAGGACCCGGGAGAAAAAGATAAATCATTTAGCTTCAGTTCATCAGAATATGAAAATTATGGTAGAGATTGGGCCTCCGATCATTCTGTAAGTGCCACCTATTGGAATAATTCAGTCAATCAGCCTTGCCCCAAAGGTTGGAGACTACCTACTAAAGATGAATTTTTATCAATTGTTCCCAGCAGTCAAAATGCAGGAGATATAACATTCTTAAATCATAACGGAACTTATAGCGAAACAGAATATAATGATGTTCATAATGAAAAAGCAGTATATGTAGGAGTCCCTGAAAAGAAGCAATCGTGGGTACAATCTACGCTATCAAACGGCAAGGAACATCCAATGCTTATCGGGTACGTTGGCAAATAAAACGTGTAGGCAACACATCAAATGAAGGCGACCGATGTGACACAGGAGGCGATGCGCAGGGATATCGTTCAGTGCTTGTTATTTCACGTTATCCCGCTAAGAAAGACAGCGAACTGACAACAACGAATTATAAAACGAGCTATACAGATTGGGATAACCCCGTAGAAACACTCATGCTACCAATTAGCGGATACATACATGTAGACGGAGGAGCTGCTCTGATATATGCCGGAAGTGAAGCGATTTATCATACATCCACAGCAGATACAAATAATAATAAGTTCTGGAGTTTCCGTATTAAGTTCAGTGGTGATAAACCCTATAGATATCTATACATGTGGAATGACGAAAGACGTGGTTATGGTTGTTCCGTACGTTGTGTACGTGATAAGAATGTGAATTAAGAACAAAACAAATAGAAGAAATATGAAAGCAAGGAATTATATACAACAACTAATACTCCTACTCATACCGGTTGGGTTACTAACAGCCTGTCTGTCCGAAGAGGAAGGAGAATGCTTACCCAATGAAGGCAAAGTACCGGTAACGGTACAATTAGGAGGCCAGTATGCCATTATGTCCGGAAAAGATGCACCTGACAGTAACACTCGCGCTACCAATAATTCAGCACTGGATGGAGTTAAAGTTCTGAACCTTTCAGAAGGCAGTACATTGTGGCTGTTCGCAAAAAGCGGTACTACTACGCAAACACAGGGTTATGTTGTAAAGACCGGAGACGGTGGCGTTCAATCACTTTACCCTTGTTCTCAATTTGATGAAAATGGGGATTACAAGGAAGAAGATGTAAGTAAGACTCCATTGTTCTTAAACCCGGTAGATATACATTTAGTGCTATTTCACCGGCGAAGGCATCTTATAAAGACGGTAAATGTATTATTAAGAATGGGGAATATGTAATAGCTACCAATAACACTTGGACACAAACTGAATCTACCACTTGTGATATATCAGGCAATGAAGGAGTTATTCTTCTCAATCCGCTGATGCAAGTAACTTCCCGCATGAAGTTCTTAATCAAAGGTACTGATAAAATAGCCAATTTATCTATCATGCAAGCGGGTGTTGAAATAGACGGTATACAAATAGATCCTACTTCTGGAGACAATTATACCGTAGGAGACAATATGCCGTCCAAATTAGGAGACAAATACAATAGAATTTATGTACCAGCTAAGAATTTTATTACCACATCCGAAGGAATACTACAAGGAGAAACAGGTATCTTACCAACAGATTGTCGTTCTACCCCGGTGGTAGTTATCATGAATGTATTAGTAAATGACGTCCCCACACAATTTACATATTCTATCGTAGGCAAGCAATTCCTACCGGGATATTCATACAATTACACCGTTACGCTTGATATAAAAGACGGTATTACAGTAGCCAACTGGCAAGAGTCTTCCTGGACAGCTGACATAGATCCCGATATTAATTAAATAGTAGGAGAAGAAAATCATGAAACGAAACTCTATATATACTTTAATAGCTTGCTTGCTTTTAGCAGCCTGCTCGTCCGAAGAGGAATGGAATCTATCTGACCATACTCCGGCTGTTGAACTTGGAGAAGGACAAATCGCTGTACAGCTCAATCTACAGACTACGGACTTTACAGTAGAAGAAACCCGCTCTGCCACTCCGATAGATTTACAAATAGAAAATCCGATGTACAATCTATGGTTATTGCACTATAATGAAGAAGGGGGATTAGTAGAAAGTGATACAAAATATATTCATCTGAATGATAAAGGAGAATTAGCGACTAATTATACTGCTACATTAACACTTACTGATGGTAATCAAGGAACACTTTGTTTAATTGCCAATCTTGAAGGAACAGGCAGTGGCAATAATCCTTCAACTGCCTATACTCCTAGCAATGACAATGGTTCATGGCCAAAAACACTGCAACTATTACAGAAAGAACTTTTGACCTTGCCCATCAACCGAAATGCAACTGATGCTACATTAGGTTTACCGTCCAAAATGTTTATGTATGGTTTCTATCAAGGTACATTAAATACTTCGCATCCGGTTAATATCACATTAGGACGTATGGCAGCCCGTTTGGATATTGTAATCAAGGCAGCGGATAGTGAAATCACATTGCGTAATCTTCAATTGCAATTAAAAAACGCAGTCATCAAAAGTCATTATTCACCGATGAAGATAGATAGTGAGGAAGATATTTATGTAGACTTTCCCTTAGATAATACTTTTAAAAATGAGACAGTGACTAATTCAGCACCAATCACTTGTTACTACTTTACAGGAGAAAATATCACACCAGAGATTGAAAAAGAGACAGTACTCATCGTAAAAGCTGATAAAGTTACTGCTGAAACAAAAGAAATTGATGTTATTGTGAAATGTAATAAAGGTGATGCTGGCGCTCAACAATGTGAGTATCAAGAAAGTCCAGACTACAATAATCAGAAAGGCGGTTTCATTGATTATGATACAAAAACTTATTATCGTACCACCAGAGATGGTAATTGGTTTTTGGGGTATACTTATAACTACGTCTACTACAAAAAGGAAAAACGTACAGTCAAAGTAGAAGGTTCAGAAAAGACCGTCCCATGCACCTACACCATCAAACTAGGCGCCAATGCTCCGGGCACAAGTGATGATTATTCTCTTTACCGTAACAATAATTATACCTTTAATATCAACTTAAAATAACCTTCAAATACGCCATATTATGACACCGAAAGACATCCTACAACTAGAATCAACAGATATACGCCAAGCGTATCTGTTTGAAGAGAACGGACGCTGGTATGCATACGAACATTCAGCCAACCGGATAGAAAAATTCGTGAAAGGTTTTGTAGACTTTAAACACAAAGTGCAAGATGTCTGCGGCAGGATAAAAATAGAGATCGATATCAACGTTCTGGAAAAATGCTCCATTACGCTGTGTGAAGACTCCCTGCTTGTACTCGATTGCCTACAGCATAAAAGCGGTAAAAAGTACAAGCACCAGAAACCGATATGTAGAAAAATTTACACAGATATTGTTTGTTTTGTTTGTGTTCCTCACCCCACTCAGAGACAGCTTGCGAAAGTAGTACTGAGTGGTGGGGATTTTTATTAATGCCAAGAGGCAAAGCTAGAATAGGAAATAGCTATTTTTACGAATTATCTTTGTTTATCTCATATAAACCTGTATATTTGAGGTATTATAACTAGAGACTTTACATTAATACAAAATAACTATGAGCTATACTATTTTCCTCATCATCGCCCTCGTCACGACAGGCATCTTCCTTATTCAATTCGTATTATCCATCTTTTTCGGAGACATAGATGCAGACGTAGACGTGGATGCTGATATTAGTAGCGTAGTTTCTTTTAAAGGACTTACCCATTTCGGTATTGGATTCGGCTGGTACATGTATCTGGCGGGAAACACGGAAATGCAAAGTTACATAATCGGTATTCTGGTGGGGCTTTTCTTTGTTTTTGCCGTGTGGTTCCTCTATAAAAAAGCTTATCAACTGCAACAAGTAAACCACAACGAGCAGACCGATCAACTTGTGGGACGGGAATGTGTGATCTATTTCAAACAAAGTGACAGCAAATATACTGTACAGACCACCCGGGACGGAGCCATGCGTGAAGTAGACGTCATCTCCGAATCCGGAAAACATACCAGACTGGAGACCGAACAATCATCACCAGTTACAAAGACGGAACACTGTTCATTCAATAACTATTCAAATACATAATTTTATGACACAAGAAATGTTGATAATGGCTGCTATATTAGTGGCAGTCATTTTGCTTACCTTCATTGGTATCCTTTCCCGTTACCGCAAATGTAAGAGTGACGAGGTACTCGTCGTATATGGTAAAACGGGAGGAGATAAAAAGTCGGCAAAACTATACCACGGTGGTGCAGCTTCGTATGGCCTATTATTCAAGGCTACGAATTCCTGTCCATGAAACCCATGCAGATCGAATGTAAACTGACCGGTGCGCTATCCGCTCAGAATATTCGTGTAGATGTGCCGACTACAATCACCGTAGCCATCAGCACAGATCCCGAAGTGATGCAGAATGCCGCAGAACGTATGCTGGGTCTGACGATGGATGACAAGCAGAACTTAATTACTGATGTTGTATATGGTCAGATGCGTATGGTGATCGCCGATATGACTATCGAAGAATTAAATTCTGACCGGGATAAGTTCCTGGCTAAAGTGAAAGATAATATTGATACTGAACTTCGCAAATTCGGTTTGTATCTGATGAACATCAACATCAGTGATATTCGCGATGCTGCCAACTACATTGTCAATTTAGGTAAGGAAGCTGAAAGTAAAGCACTGAACGAGGCACAGGCTAACATCGAAGAACAGGAAAAGCTGGGTGCTATCAAAATTGCTAATCAAATAAAGGAGCGTGAAACGAAAGTAGCAGAAACCCGCAAAGATCAGGATATTGCTATTGCAGAAACCAAAAAACTACAGGAAATCTCCGTTGCAAATGCAGATAAGGCAGAATCTCACAAGTAGCCATTGCCAATGCAGAAAAAGAATCACAAGTAGCAAAGGCTGAAGCTGAAAAGAATATCCGTATCGAGCAGGCAAATACAGAAAAAGAAAGCCGTGTTGCCGAACTAAACTCGGATATGGAAATCAAACAGGCGGAAGCTGCCAAGAAAGCTGCCATCGGACGAAATGACGCACAGAAAGAGGTAGCACTCTCCAATGCAGAACTAGCTGTAACACAAGCTAATGCCGATAAGCAAGCAGGTGAAGCTGCCGCAAAATCGGAAGCTGCCGTACAAACTGCACGCGAAATTGCGCAAAAGGAAGTGGAAGAAGCTAAGGCACGGAAGTGGAATCTTCATTGAAGGCTGAAAAGATTGTTCCTGCGGAAATCGCCAGACAGGAAGCTATCCTGCAAGCAAATGCCATCGCTGAAAAGATTACCCGCGAAGCGGAAGCACGTGCAAAGGCTACTTTAGCACAAGCCGAAGCGGAAGCAAAAGCTATCCAATTGAAACTGGAAGCAGAAGCGGAAGGTAAGAAGAAATCATTACTTGCGGAAGCAGAAGGTTTCGAAGCAATGGTAAGAGCAGCTGAATCGAATCCAGCTATCGCTATCCAATATAAGATGGTAGACCAGTGGAAGGAAATCGCCGGCGAACAGGTGAAGGCGTTCGAACACATGAACTTAGGAAATATCACTGTATTCGACGGAGGAAACGGTGGAACTAGCAATTTCCTGAACACATTAGTAAAGACAGTAGCTCCGAGCCTTGGCGTATTGGACAAGCTCCTATCGGTGAAACAGTGAAGGGTATTATCAATCCGGAAAGCAAAACGGAGGAAAAGCCTGCAACAAAAGCTGACGAGAAAAAAGATAAGAAATAGTTGTAATCCAACATAATATACGCTGATGAGAAAAGCATGATTACTTGTTCTCATCAGCGTTTGTTTTTTATATATAACTCGAATAAATCTTCTTTGAACATTCCGGATTTATTACGTTCTTTATGTTACATAAAATATGTAACACAAAATATGTAATAAGTCGTGAAGCCATATCGCTCATTCTTTGTATACAGTTACAATAATCCCGGAATGTCGCGCCACTAGAAATGATTTTGCAAAATCATTTCTCATATTCTCATAATCCATAGAATAATTACCTGTAATTCAAAGCAATAGCACTATGAGAAATACTTTTCAAAAAGCTGTTTCTCATAGTATTTTGCCTGAAATGTCATAAAAAACCGGTATTTCTCATACTTTCATCATGCATTTCTCATACCGGGACTGCTATATAATACCTACATAATAAATGTCAACCCAACCCGAAGATAAGAAAAAAGGCAGTCAACTATTATCAGTATTACAGTCCCCGGTAGTCCCATATATTATGGGAAAAGATTCCCTAGCTGGAGGGAATTTATTCCCTTATTTTGCGGGAATAAATTCCCATAATATAAAAGAATACTTTCCCACAATATGTGGGACTACCGGAACTAACGGATATACTTACCCAAGATCATAGTATTCTATATATTCGTCAAATTGAGGCGTTTCTGTAACTCCCCGCCTGCGGAAAAGTCCCTGTATGTATTCCTGCTCCTTCGGTTTAATCAGCCGCTCCTTGTTGCAACAACGGTAATAGATCGTTTTGCCAAAGTAGGCTATCATCTGTCGTTTGATAACGGTGGCATCAGCAAGCGGCACCCGATCCAGCAAATGTTTCATACCCCGTGCAAACAACACCGGCTTTTCATCAATAAAGTAAGTGCAGTCTACACCATCGGAAGTGACATGTTCGGGATTAATAACCATTACAGCAGCCCGCTCTTTCGGCATTCGGAGAGTTACTTGTCGCCGCAAACATTTGTCCGCACGCAAACAATGTCCATTCAAGCAATGAGCGAAGCTAACGGGCATAGAATTGTAATCGAAATCTGTTTTCATGTGTGTTATGTTTAGTGGGAAAGTGGCCTATTTTTATAAACCGCTACAAATGTATGAAAATAGCTGGAGGACAGGAAATAAATACACTATTTACTCCAACATATCGATAAAATCTTTATATTTGCCTCCAACGTCAACACAGGAACTTATAAGACTATATCTCTCCTGCAAAACTATAAAACAAAATAATCATGAAAACAAAACATTTACTTGGAGCACTACTTTCATTCCTCTGTACAATTATCTTTTTTAGCTGTGGCAATAATAATGAAGAAAAGATATATCCTTTATCCTTTGAAAAAGAGTATTACGAACAACCTTTATTAAGAGCAACAGATATTACCATTAGAGGTGGAAACAGAGACTATACCGTGACTGTAGAAGAAACTGATATTTTAAGCATCGATGTAGATTTATCCAGCTCAATAGGAATGGGAAGTTTAAAAGTTACCCCCAAAAAGAAAGGAGAAACAAAGGTGAAAGTAAAAGATAATATCACCAACGAAATAGTTGAATTAAAAATTAAAATTATAGACAGTTATTTGGCATACGCAATAAAAGAAAGTAATCATCCGGCACTGTCCAATGGCACTGTGGTCTATTTGATTAACAATGAATCTAAAGATTGCTATTTCTTCCGATATAGCGACTCCAAAAACGAACTATCCCAAAATCCGATAGCCAAAGGAACATACGATTTTTCAGTCAAATTAGAAAATGGTTTCGGCAACTCATCTCCTACATACGCCATACCTTATTTAACATTAAATTATGCATCTGACGAACAAGGAAATTTCACGGATGCATCAACCCCTCCCACCCCTCACAAATTAAGATTTGAACTATTTGATGGAGTTACAAGTGTAAATGCAGTTATCAATCTTATACAAAGATATTTAAAGGTAGATTGGGAGCAACTGATTAACAAGGCTCTTACTAGAAGTGACTATTTGATAATACCAACGCTGAAGACAACAATAGATAACACAGACTATACCATTATAGGCACTCTTGATACCCATCCGGAAATACCGGAAAATATTTTAGAGTGACCCGTAAAAGATATGAGGCGGAAAATAATGCAAAGCATAGAACGTATGAAAAATAGCGTATATTTGCGGGCAAAAAATACAAAATGACTACTTACAAGCTTCGCATATTACCGCTATTTTTACTTGTTATTGGGCTTACAACGCTTACTTCAAGCTGCAAAAAGAAAGACATGTCACTGAAATTGAACAAGCCGCACAATATTCGTGGCGTTGTCAGTTACAAACGTTCTTTCCCTGATTTGAACGATGCACATCTGAAAGTCGCTAAAAAGATAGGTATTAGCCCGCTGGCAGACCGAGAAGAAGCGGAAGCTATGAAAGAAAAGTTGACTCATATCACTGATAATGAATTTTATGCAGTGGATTCATTGACACATTCCATTCCCTACCTCGTTCCACGTGCCAGCGCATTGCTCGATACAATCGGCTCCAACTTTCTCGATTCATTGGCTGCCAAAGGCTGAATCCCAATCAGGTAATCATCACCTCCGTACTACGTACTGAAAACGATGTGAAACGTCTCCGCCGTCGCAATGGAAATGCCTCCGCCAACTCGGCACATTGTTTCGGGGCTACTTTTGATGTTAGTTGGAAACGTTTTAAGAAAGTGGAAGATAAAGACGGTCGCCCTATGCAGGACGTGAGTGCCGACACACTGAAACTTGTTCTATCCGAAGTTTTAAGAGATCTACGACAAGCTGAAAAATGCTATATCAAATACGAACTGAAGCAAGGTTGTTTCCATATTACTGCCCGATGAACGGAAGATGAATGTAAATTGCAGTAAAATTCACCTCCAAACAATCAGAGAATCCAAAACGTTTCATTAAATTTGCAGAAATTTTTCTTTAATACAACTTAATGATAGAGAAGCTGATTGTTCTTGAGGACATTGATCCGGTTATTTTTTACGGCGTAAACAACGCAACATACAGTTAATTAAAGCTTTATATCCAAAGCTACGCATAGTTGCCCGAGGCAATGTCATCAAAGTGCTGGGCGACGAGGAAGAAATGTGTGCCTTCGAAGAAAATATCACCAAACTTGAAAAGTACTGCGCCGAATATAATTCACTGAAAGAAGAAGTTATCATTGACATTATAAAAGGAAATGCGCCGCAAGCGGAACAGACAGGAAACGTGATTGTGTTCAGTGTCACAGGAAAACCTATCATCCCCGAAGTGAAAACCAGTTGAAACTGGTAGAAGGATTCGCCAAGAATGATATGGTATTTGCCATCGGTCCGGCAGGTTCGGGAAAGACATACACCGCTATCGCCCTCGCCGTACGTGCATTGAAGAATAAAGAAATCAAAAAATCATCCTTAGCCGCCCCGCCGTAGAAGCCGGAGAAAAGCTCGGTTTCCTGCCCGGCGACATGAAAGATAAGATCGACCCATACCTGCAACCTTTATACGATGCCCTGCAAGATATGATACCTGCTGCCAAGTTAAAGGAATACATGGAATTGAACATTATCCAGATTGCCCCGTTAGCCTTTATGCGCGGACGCACGCTGAATGATGCGGTCGTCATTTTGGACGAAGCCCAGAATACTACCACACAGCAAATCAAAATGTTCCTCACCCGTATGGGTATGAACACCAAAATGATTGTGACGGGAGACATGACACAGATTGACCTCCCCGCTTCACAAACATCGGGATTGGTGCAAGCTCTCCGCATCTTAAAGGGAGTGAAAGGTATCAGTTTTGTTGAACTGAATAAAAAAGATATCGTACGCCATAACTGGTGGAACGTATCGTGGATGCTTACGAAAAATTCGACAAAGAAGCGAAAGCCGAACGGGAGAAACGGAAAAACGAACAACTGGTTATCAACGGCGAACGTCCGGTGAAACTGGCCAAAGACTAATCGTCTTTAGATTCGGAATCCTATTGCGACTTGTTATTTGTAACTTGTAATTTGTAATTATAATAAAAACAATGAAAGCATTAACAAAAACAGATTTCAACTTTCCGGGACAGAAAAGCGTGTACCACGGAAAAGTGCGCGATGTGTACAACATCAACGGCGAAAAACTCGTCATGGTAGCAACCGACCGTATTTCGGCCTTTGACGTAGTACTTCCTGAAGGTATTCCTTACAAAGGACAAATGCTGAACCAGATTGCAGCTAAATTCCTCGATGCCACTACTGACATCTGTCCGAACTGGAAAATGGCTACTCCGGACCCAATGGTAACGGTAGGTGTATTGTGTGAAGGTTTTCCGGTAGAAATGATTGTACGCGGTTACCTGTGTGGTAGCGCATGGCGTACTTACAAAAGCGGTGTACGTGAAATTTGTGGCGTGAAGTTGCCGGACGGAATGCGCGAAAACCAGAAATTCCCGGAACCCATCGTAACTCCGACTACGAAAGCTGAAATGGGATTGCACGACGAAGACATCTCTAAAGAAGAAATCCTAAAACAAGGACTGGCTACTCCGGAAGAGTATGAAATTCTCGAAAAATATACATTAGCCCTTTTCAAACGCGGTACTGAAATCGCAGCAGAGCGCGGACTGATCCTCGTAGATACAAAATACGAATTCGGTAAGCACAATGGCACTATCTACCTGATGGACGAAATCCACACTCCGGATTCAAGCCGCTATTTCTACTCTGAAGGTTATCAGGAACGTTTCGAAAAAGGCGAACCGCAGAAACAACTTTCTAAAGAATTCGTTCGCGAATGGTTGATGGAAAACGGCTTCCAAGGCAAAGACGGTCAGAAAGTACCGGAAATGACTCCGGCTATCGTACAAAGTATCAGTGACCGCTACATCGAATTGTTCGAAAACATCACCGGTGAGAAATTCGTGAAAGAAGATACTAGCAATATCGCTGAACGTATATTCAAAAACGTCGAAACTTTTTTGAACAGCTGATAAGCGATAAATGACAGATAATAAATGATAGTTGATAGATGATAAATGATAGTTAATATGCAGCTTATCGCATATAACTATTAACTCTGTCATCTTCCAACTATCATTTATCAACTATCTTCTTCAACTATCAACTATCATTTATCAACTATCAACTAAAAAATGGATTACCCGCAACAACATATCAAGCCTTACGACGAAGAAGGAAAAAAGACCGAGCAAGTGGAACGTATGTTCGACAACATCGCACATGCCTACGACAAGCTGAACCATACCTTATCTTTAGGTATCGACCGCAGCTGGCGCCAAAAAGCTATTGCCTGGTTACACCCTTTTCAACCGCAGCGAATGATGGATGTAGCGACCGGTACAGGGGATTTTGCCATCCTCGCCTGCCGCAAACTGCAACCTGCCGAACTGATCGGCACGGACATCTCGGAAGGTATGATGAATGTGGGACGTGAAAAAGTAAAAAAGGAAGGACTGTCGGATAAAATATCTTTTGCCCGGGAGGACTGCACTTCACTCTCTTTTGCCGACAATGATTTTGACGCTATTACTGTAGCTTTCGGTATCCGCAATTTCGAAGATCTCGACAAAGGGCTCTCCGAGATGTGCCGCGTACTGAAACCGGGCGGTCATCTTGTAATTCTGGAACTTACCACTCCGGACCGCTTCCCGATGAAACAACTGTTTTCCATCTACTCTAAAGTCGTCATTCCATTATTGGGTAAGCTTCTATCCAAAGATAACAGTGCCTACCGCTATCTGCCGGACACCATCAAAGTATTTCCTCAAGGGGAAGTCATGAAAGGAGTCATCGCCCGAGCCGGTTTTAGCGAAGTCAATTTCAAACGGCTGACCTTTGGTATCTGCACTCTTTATACCGCAACCAAATAACCTAATAATGTAACCTTATGAGAACAACAAAATCAATTGGACTATTTCTACTCTGCATTTTTTGTTGTATCAATTTCACCTCTTGTGATCCGGCAAACAATGGAGGAGATGACCTAATATGGGATTTTGCTCCCATAGTTCTTTACATTTCAGTACAGGATGCTCAAGGCAATGACTTACTGAATCCACTCACCAAAGGCTCTATTGCCAATCAAGGAATAAAAGCGATCTACAAAGGGGAGACTTACGAAAAAGATGCTCCGCTAAACGAACGCACCAGAGCTTATATGGCCTATTTCACAGGTCTGCAAACAGGAGTAAGCAAAGACGGAAAATATTATCTGACTTTCGGAGAATTCAATGGCGATCATACATTCGATAATGAGAAAGTAGAAATAGACTGGAATGATGGAAAAGAACCATCTGTCATCACTTTTTCCAGTAAACTGACCTGGAAATCAAAGAAAGAACCCGTATTCGACCGGAAATTCTGCCTGAACGGACAAGAAATTGACCAGAAACAAGGTTTAGTAATTACCAGACCCCCCTCTCAATCTGAACAGAAATTCGATATCGTTGCCGTAGAATATGGCATAGATGTAGAAACGGACGAAATTAAAGAAAAAATAAAAGCCGATTTAGAGAGTAAATCTCCCTATACCAATGGAGAATCATACAGTATATCTATTCAGGAAAAGAACTCCGGTACATATACATTACTCAATTCTGATGGCTTTCCTATAACAAAAAAGGAATTCGCAATCGAAGAAGCAGAAGCTCATGGTATGTATGGAATAACGACTGAAATGGCCAAAACTTGCAGACTTATTCCTCCTGACGACCAAATATACAACCATATAAAATTGAAATTAGGCATTGACGCCGAGAAGTCATCTAACACTTTCAATATCTTTATCGGCCGCCCTTATAATTTCTGGATATACGAAGATTTGACGGAATACTATAAAGACAAATACCCTGACGGTAAAGTAAAAGAAATAGTACGTCTTCTAAAAAGTAAACCCAATAACCCAACTAAGCAATAAATAATTATGGAAAATATGGTTTAATCGGCTACCCTCTGCGACATTCTTTTTCTATCGGATACTTTAATGAGAAATTCAAATCCGAAGGTATCAATGCAGAGTATGTGAATTTTGAAATTCCCAGCATTAATAACTTCATGGAAGTTATCGAAGAGAATCCCAATTTATGCGGCTTAATGTGACTATCCCCTACAAAGAACAAGTGATTCCTTTTTTGGATGAACTCGACCGTGATACCGCAAAGATAGGTGCTGTGAATGTCATTAAAATCATCCGCCAGCAGAAAGGAAAAGTCAAACTGGTTGGCTACAACTCCGACATCATCGGATTTACTCAATCCATTCAACCTTTATTGCAGCCTCATCACCAAAAAGCATTGATTCTGGGTACCGGCGGAGCTTCCAAAGCCGTCTACCACGGGCTGAAAAACCTGGGTATTGAAAGTATATTCGTATCACGCACCCACAAAGCCGATGATATGCTGACTTATGAGGAACTGACTCCCGAAATTATGGCAGAATATACAATCATCGTCAACTGTACTCCCGTAGGTATGTTTCCTAAGGTAGATTTCTGCCCTAATATTCCTTATGAGCTACTGACTCCAAACCATTTGCTCTATGATTTGTTATATAATCCGAATGTTACGCTGTTCATGAAAAAAGGAGAAGCACAAGGGGCTGTTGTTAAAAACGGTCTGGAAATGCTGCTGCTCCAGGCATTTGCCGCATGGGAGATATGGCATAAATAAGGATTAGAGAGAGTTTTTATGAGGAGAAAAGTTGTATATAGCATCATTATTATCATGCTGGCATTGACCGGCTGCACCATCGGAGGAAGTTTTTATATGTTAAACTTTTCATTGACTCCGAATGCCAAGATTTTGTCTAAAGATGCTGACTCTTATCCCTTCATGTATAGAAACTACCCTTTCCTACGTCCATGGGTGGACAGCCTGAAACAAGTGGATGCACTGAAAGATACATTCATCATCAATCCGCACGGAATACAACTTCATGCGTATTATGTTGCTGCTCCCCAACCCACCAGTAAGACAGCAGTCATTGTGCATGGACATACAGATAATGCTATCCGTATGTTTATGATTGGTTATCTGTATAATCGAGATTTAGGATATAACATATTACTTCCCGACCTGCAACATCAGGGAGAAAGTGAAGGCCCAGCCATCCAGATGGGATGGAAAGACCGTTGGGACGTATTGCAATGGATGAACATTGCCAATGAGATTTTCGGAGATAGTACACAAATGGTTGTACACGGCATTTCAATGGGAGGTGCGACAACCATGATGGTGTCCGGTGAGGAACAGAAACCATTTGTTAAATGCTTTGTGGAAGATTGCGGCTACACCAGTGTATGGGACGAATTCTCACATGAGCTTAAAGCTAGTTTCCACCTTCCCCCTTTTCCACTCATGTATACCACAAGCTGGCTTTGCGAGAAGAAATATGGATGGAATTTTAAAGAGGCTTCCTCACTGAAACAAGTAGCCAAATCACAGCTTCCGATGCTGTTTATTCATGGGGATAAAGATACGTATGTACCCACCTGGATGGCATATTCGCTCTACGAAGCCAAACCGGAACCCAAAGAACTATGGATTGTGCCGGGAGCGGCTCATGCTGTTTCATACAAAGAGAATAAACAGGAGTACACCGACCGAGTCCGTGCATTCGTCGGGCGATACATTCATTAAACCTATTATAACAAGGAGTTTTAGATTCATAACAGAAAAAGTTTCTATATTTGCAAACGTAAAATAATCGTTATGAAATCAATATTGACTTTTATACTAGCAACTTTTCTTCTGTTCCCACTACAAGCTCAAGAGAAAGTATACACGGTGGACAACCTCCCGAAAGTTCACCTGCAAAACAAAATGCAATATGTTTGCAACCCGGCCGGCATACTTTCACAGGCAGCTTGTGACAGTATAGACTCCATGCTTTATGCCTTGGAACAACAAACAGGAATTGAAACGGTGGTTGCCGTAGTTCCATCAATCGGAGAAGAAGATTGTTTCAACTTCTGCCATCAGTTACTTAATAAATGGGGTGTAGGGAAGAAAGATAAAAATAACGGATTGGTTATTTTGTTGGTTACAGATCAACGTTGTATCCAGTTTTATACCGGTTATGGTTTGGAAGGAGTGCTCCCCGATGCGATCTGTAAAAGGATTCAAACCAGATATATGATTCCTTACCTGAAAGATGGAAATTGGGATGCCGGAATGGTGGCCGGCCTAAAAGCGACTTGTCAGCGGCTTGACGGTTCTATGGAAAATGATGCTCTCTCCGATTCGAACAGCGGTGGTTCTTTTGATTTTGTTCTTGCCATTCTTTGTTTTATTGCTATTGGCGGAGGTCTTGCTTTCTTTTCGGCACGCAAACAAAGCCGTTGTCCGAATTGTGGTAAACATCAATTACAGAGAAGCGGAAGTGCTGTCGTATCCCGAATTAACGGGGTGAAAACCGAGGATGTTACCTATACATGTAGAAACTGCGGACATACCATCATACGCCGCCAACAAAGTTATGATAATGATTACCACCACCGGGGAGGTGGCGGAGGTGGTCCATTTATTGGAGGCTTCGGCGGAGGTAGTTTCGGAGGCGGAGGCGGTTTCGGTGGAGGCAGCTTTGGCGGAGGAATGGGCGGTGGCGGCGGTGCCGGTTCTCGTTTCTAAAGAAAATAAGTAGAAAACAAATTATCAAATTCAATAAAAACAAGAAACATGAAGAAGTCAATTATTATCATCTTAGCCGTTGTGGCTATCCTTGTCATATGGGCAGTAAGTGTATATAACGGTCTGGTTACTATGGACGAGAATGTAAGTGGTCAATGGGCAAATGTATAAACTCAATACCAACGTCGTGCCGACTTGATTCCTAATCTGGTAAACACCGTGAAAGGATATGCAACACATGAGAAGGAAACATTGGAAGGAGTTGTTGCCGCACGTAGCCAAGCAACTCAAATTAAAGTGGACGCTGCCGATCTGACACCAGAAAAGTTGGCGCAATACCAAAAGGCACAAGGTGCTGTAACATCAGCACTGGGCAAGTTATTAGCTATTACCGAGAATTATCCGGACTTAAAAGCTAATCAAAACTTCCTGGAATTACAGGCTCAACTGGAAGGAACTGAAAACCGTATCAATGTAGCGCGCAAAAATTTCAATGATGCTGCACAGGCTTATAACACCAATATCCGCCGTTTCCCCAAAAATATCTTTGCAGGAATGTTCGGCTTTGATAAGAAAGCATATTTTGAAGCAGAAGAAGGAAGTGAGAAGGCTCCGAAGGTAGAATTCTAAAAAGAGGCTAAATCGATCTTTATATTTTACATTTAGAGATACTTAGCAATATAAATAAATCTTTAGCTGGTGGGAAAAGAAGAAACTTTCCCACTATTTTTATTTATATCCACCTCACATTTTACAAAAGATGGCCCAGATAAGCATGGTTTTCTAATAGAAAAGTACATTTATTTTCCATTTAATCACAAATGTCATTTTACAGCATTAAATCATTATATTCGTGATGCAATCTTAAAGCATTCGCTTGGAAATAATCAAGTATCTGTTTCAATAGAGAATCAATTAATTATCAAATTTTCAACAACTATTTTAAGTACTAATATCGAACACTACTTTATGTCGTCTTTTTTTCACAAAATATTTCTTTGTTATTCTTTATTCCACTCAAAAAGAGTATATTCGCACTATAAATCAGAGGTCACATTTTAGTAAATACAATATAACATGAAATACAAATACGATGTTTTTATAAGCTATTCACGCAGAGATTACGTTGATGAAAGCTACAATGTAATACCTGGTAATGCCATAGCGGAAATCCAAAATGTATTCGATGAAAATGGTATTACCTACTGGTTCGATAAAGACGGAATTTACAGTGGACAAGAGTTCATTGAAATTATCACAGGCGCAATAGCTGAATCTAAGATGCTCATATTCATATCCTCCAAACATTCGAACGAATCGATGTGGACCGCAGGCGAAATATTTGAAGCTTTGGATGGAGAAAAAGCAATCATTCCTGTAAAAATAGATAATAGCCAGTACAACAAGAAATTTAAACTTCTGATACGTCCATTAGATTATATCGATTATCAAGAAAATCCCCAAAATGCATTAAAAGATTTGCTCCGTGCCATTAATAAAGTCAAAGAAGATATTGCCCAAAAACAACGGGAAGAAGAAAAGCTTAGACAAGAGAAAGAGGCTGAAGCAAAGAAGGAAAAGATAAAAGAAGAAATCAGCATTTTGGCAAAAGACTGTCAACGTTTGACTTTACAACAAATAGATGTAGTCAACCAAATATTTGAAAAACAAACATATATAGGAAATACAACCAAGATATGCCCTATATGTGATAAGGAAGTGTCAATATCTTCTAATTTTTGCAGCAGATGTGGTTGGACTTTTCCTATATTATACTACATTGATGGAAATGACACTTATCAATTGGATGAGAAACAATTGTCTGTAGCGCGAACCAATTGGCGTAGTATAAATATGGTGAGCGAACTGCAGACCATAAAAAGTAATTTAGAAATCGAAAATCAACGATTGCAACGTTCTCTTTTGCAGGCTACCGAAGATTGCAATAGTATGAATGAGAATTTAAAAAAGAATGAATCTGCCATACAAAAAGCTAAGATTGAAATCAAGCAGATGCAAATCCTAAATAAAGAATCAGATTCTCGAATCAAAGAATTAGAGTTTTCCATAATAGAAAGCACAAGAGAAAATGAAAAAATAAAAAATGATTTACGCGATAAAGAGAAGCGTTTATTGTGTTCTATAGAAGAAAACAAACAATTACAAAAACGCCTGTCCGATGAACAAACTAAAGCTAGAAAAGTACAGAAAGAATATGAGGATCTTTTAGCAGAGCAAAAAGTCAAAACACAACCTCAATCAAAGCCTATCGTACCCAAACAAGAAGCGCCTTCTGTCAACAGATCTACAAATATGGCATCAGGAAATTCGTCTGTAGTAAATTCAAATAAAAACAAAGCATTCAAGAACAAGAATGATGTATTTGGATTGGTTCGAAGTTTATGTACAGGATCTTTAATAACTCTTGACACCAATATCATCACTGCAGGTTTACGTATATATCCTTTAATTCAAATCTTAGATAAAGATTATGAATTAACATATAGTGAGAAAGCAATCAGTAATCTATTTACCATAGGAAATCTTGTTAATGCAATATGGGAAAGAAAGACTTCTATAATTCCCAATACACTTCCGCCAGCTCAAAAGAAGAGAAAGTTCAGTTCTAAAAATGATGTATTCAATTTCGTTCGCCCTTTCTGCAAGGGAAAACTAATAACACTTAATACAGGTTTCTATGTTGCAGAAATTCAGTATGCTGATTTAAGAAAAGCATTGCTTGAAAAGTACAATATAAACATCAGTGAATATAGTTTGAGGTGTCATGCCACAGTTGGAAAACTGATTGATTCAATCTGGAGTGAACATATAAAATATGCATTATAATCTTGGCTTTACACGCATAGTCGTATTATAATCGAAAGTTTACCCTGGAATTTACCTGACTGTTTTTCTAGCTGTACCAAAAAAAGCTGTACTTTTGCAGCCGTATACAAAATAATTCTATAACTCATGAGTAATCAACGATACATGATGCGTGGAGTAAGCGCATCAAAAGAAGATGTGCACAACGCCATCAAGAACATCGACAAAGGAATCTTTCCAAAAGCGTTTTGCAAAATTATCCCGGACATATTGGGAGGTGACCCGGAATATTGCAATATTATGCATGCCGATGGTGCCGGAACCAAATCATCTCTCGCTTATATGTACTGGAAAGAAACGGGTGATTTGTCCGTTTGGAAAGGTATTGCGCAGGATGCATTGATTATGAATATCGACGACCTGCTTTGTGTAGGTGCCGTAGACAATATTCTTGTCTCTTCTACCATTGGACGTAATAAACTGTTGATTCCCGGAGAAGTAATCTCCGCCATCATCAATGGAACAGATGAATTGCTGGCCGAACTCCGTGAAATGGGTGTAGGGGTATACGCAACCGGTGGTGAAACTGCTGATGTCGGCGACTTGGTTCGTACGATCATCGTTGACTCTACCGTAACTTGTCGCATGAAACGTTCAGACGTTATCGACAATGCCAATATTCGTCCGGGTGACGTGATCGTTGGTTTGGCTTCTTACGGACAAGCTACTTACGAAAAAGAATACAATGGCGGTATGGGCAGCAATGGTTTGACAAGTGCCCGTCACGATGTATTCGGAAAATATCTTGCTGAAAAATATCCGGAAAGCTATGATGCCGCAGTTCCTGAAGAATTAGTTTACTCCGGCAAGTTAAAATTGATAGACAGTGTAGAAGACTCTCCAATTGATGCAGGCAAGTTAGTGCTCTCCCCTACTCGTACATACGCACCAGTAGTGAAGAAATTACTCGATGCACTGCGCCCGGAAATCCACGGAATGGTGCACTGCTCCGGTGGTGCACAAACCAAAGTTTTACACTTTGTTGAAAACGTTCGTGTAGTAAAGGATAATCTTTTCCCTGTTCCTCCTTTATTCAAAACTATTCAAGAACAAAGTGGTACGGACTGGGCAGAAATGTACAAGGTATTCAATATGGGACATCGCCTCGAAGTTTATTTGTCACCGGAACATGCAGAAGAAGTAATTGCTATTTCCGAGTCATTCGGTATTCCGGCACAGATTGTAGGACGTGTTGAAGCATGTGAGCAAACAGAATTAATCATTAAGAGCGAATTCGGAGAATTTAGATACTAAAGAATGGCAGATAACAGTACCATATTAGAAAAATTAGACGGACTCGTAGCCCGTTTTGAAGAAATATCTACCCTTATCACAGACCCGGCAGTGATTGCCGATCAGAAACGTTATGTCAAGTTGACTAAAGAATATAAGGAATTAGACGACTTGATGAAAGCAAGGAAAGAATATATCCAATTACTGGGTAATATTGAAGAAGCTAAAAATATCCTTGCTAATGAATCGGATGCTGAAATGCGCGAGATGGCGAAAGAAGAAATGGACAATAGTCAAGAGCGCCTTCCGGTATTGGAAGAAGAAATCAACTGATGCTTGTCCCTGCCGATCCGCAAGACAGCAAGAACGCAATTCTTGAAATCCGTGGCGGTGCAGGAGGTGATGAAGCAGCTATCTTTGCCGGTGACCTCTTTCGTATGTATGCCAAATTCTGTGAAACCAAAGGTTGGAAGATGGAAGTCTCCAATGCAAACGAAGGAACAGCAGGAGGATTCAAAGAAGTTGTTTGTAGTGTCACGGGCGATAATGTATATGGAATTTTAAAATATGAATCGGGAGTACACCGCGTACAGCGCGTTCCTGCTACCGAAACACAAGGACGTGTTCATACTTCTGCCGCATCAGTGGCGGTACTTCCCGAAGCTGAAGAATTCGATGTAGTCATCAACGAAGGAGAAATCAAATGGGATACTTTCCGAAGTGGTGGTGCCGGTGGACAGAATGTAAATAAGGTAGAATCCGGAGTACGTCTGCGTTATATCTGGAAGAACCCGAATACAGGCATTGCCGAAGAAATACTTATTGAATGTACCGAAACACGTGACCAACCGAAAAATAAGGAACGTGCCTTGGCCCGTCTCCGTACATTTATCTATGACAAGGAACATCAGAAATACATCGATGACATTGCCTCCAAGCGCAAAACAATGGTATCGACCGGAGACCGTTCTGCTAAAATCCGCACCTACAACTATCCTCAGGGACGAATCACCGACCATCGCATCAATTACACGATTTATAATCTTGCTGCATTCATGGACGGGGATATTCAAGACTGTATCGACCACCTGATCGTAGCAGAAAACGCGGAACGCTTGAAAGAAAGCGAACTTTAGAAAAATGAAGAGTTGATAGTTGAAAATGATTTCTTAGAAATAGTCAATAGTAAATTGTATAATAGTAAATAATAAGATGGATAAGCAACAATTATTTGAAAACATAAAGCGCAAAAAATCATTCCTTTGCGTAGGACTTGATACTGACATCAAGAAAATCCCGGAGCATCTGTTGAAAGAAGAAGATCCGATCTTTGCATTCAACAAAGCCATCATTGACGCGACAGCTGATTTGTGCATCGCCTATAAGCAATCTGGCTTTCTATGAAAGCATGGGCGTAAAAGGATGGATCGCATTTGAAAAGACAGTAAAATACATCAAAGATAACTATCCCGATCAATTCATCATCGCTGATGCAAAGCGTGGTGACATCGGAAATACTTCTGCAATGTACGCCCGCACCTTCTTTGAAGAACTTAATATCGACTCTGTAACGGTAGCTCCTTATATGGGCGAAGACAGCGTTACTCCGTTCCTTACCTATGAAGGTAAATGGGTGATTCTGTTGGCATTGACTTCCAACAAAGGTTCACATGACTTCCAACTAACAGAAGATGTAAACGGTGAACGTCTGTTCGAGAAAGTATTACGTAAATCACAAGAATGGGCTAGTGACGACCGTATGATGTATGTGGTAGGTGCCACTCAAGGACGTGCTTTCGAAGATATTCGTAAAATTGTTCCGAACCATTTCCTTCTCGTACCAGGTGTAGGAGCACAAGGCGGCTCGCTCGAAGAAGTTTGTAAATACGGAATGAACAGTACATGCGGATTAATTGTTAATTCCTCACGTGGTATCATCTACGTAGATAAAACAGAGAAATTTGCAGAAGCTGCCCGCACCGCCGCACAAGAAGTACAGGCGCAAATGGCTGAACAACTCAAAGCAATTCTCTGAAAAGAGAAAAAGGATCTCTAAAGAAAACGAATGCCTTACGAAAGAAAGATAATTAACGACCCCGTATTCGGGTTCATCAATATTCCAAAGGGGTTACTGTACGATATAGTACGGCATCCCCTTTTGCAGCGTCTTACCCGCATCAAGCAGGTAGGATTATCATCTGTTGTATACCCCGGTGCGCAACACACCCGCTTCCAACACTCTTTAGGTGCTTTTCACCTGATGAGTGAAGCTATCACCCAACTGGCTTCTAAAGGTAATTTTATTTTTGACAGCGAAGCGGAAGCTGTACAGGCGGCCATCCTGTTACATGATATAGGACATGGTCCCTTCTCACATGTACTGGAAGATACTATAGTAAAAGGAGTCTCCCACGAAGAGATTTCCCTCATGCTGATGGAACGGATGAACAAAGAGATGAACGGTCAGCTTAGTCTTGCCATCCAAATCTTCAAGGACGAATATCCGAAACGCTTTCTGCATCAACTCGTAAGCGGTCAGTTGGATATGGACAGACTTGATTATCTTCGCCGTGACAGCTTTTATACAGGCGTGACAGAAGGAAACATCGGTTCCGCCCGAATTATCAAAATGCTTGATGTAGCGGATGACCGACTCGTTATCGAATCCAAAGGGATCTATCTATCGAGAATTTCCTCACGCACGTCGCTTGATGTACTGGCAAGTATACCTGCATAAGACATCCGTCGCATACGAAAAGATGCTGATTAGTACTCTATTACGTGCCAAAGAACTGGCATCACAAGGAGTGGAACTGTTTGCATCACCCGCATTGCGTTTTTTCCTTTACAATGATATCAATCCTACGGAGTTTTATAACAATCCCGACTGTCTGGAGAATTTTATCCAGCTAGACGACAATGATATATGGACAGCCTTGAAAGTGTG
>ENA-OQDE01000343-OQDE01000343.1-human-gut-metagenome-genome-assembly--contig:-NODE-343-length-28925-cov-7.976630_pt1 | contig 28925 bp, 31 predicted proteins | sample MGYA00242768_ERZ504595 | MGnify/ENA primary metagenome ERZ504595 (study PRJEB26092, sample SAMD00036307) | human gut metagenome | host: Homo sapiens | study: EMG produced TPA metagenomics assembly of... | reverse complement strand
GCCAGACGCGCGCTCGAGGGCGAGCCCCTCGCCCGCGTGGCGCGCGACGCGGGTTGCACGCCGACGAGCGTGTACCAGTGGATGCGCCGCTACCGGAGCGAGGGGATACTGGGACTGATGGACAGGAGAAACGCGCCGATGCCGGCCGAACCGATGCCCGCGGCCGGCGATGACGCGGAGGAGCTGCGCCGGCAGGTGGAGGTCCTGCGGCTGGAGAACGCGGTGATGCGGGAGACGATCGATGTTTTAAAAGCCGACGACCCGCGCCTCGACCCGTCCATGCTGACGAACAGGGAGAGGACGCGGGTCGTGACGCGATCAGGGGTGAATTCGGCCTGGCGGCCTGTCTGAAGGCCGTGGGGCTGAAACGCAGCACCTACTATTACGAGCGCGGCGCGATCGCCGCGGGCGACAGGTACGCCGTGCTGCGGGCCCGCGTCGCCGGCCTGTTCGAGCAGGGTGGGCGCGCATGGGGATACCGGACCATCCACCGCATGCTGCGCCTTGACGAGTCCGACCCGATCGTCGTCTCGGAGAAGGTCGTCAGGCGGATCATGCGCGAGGGGGCCATGCGGCCCGTGTACCTGAAGCGGCCGAAGCGGTGGAGCTCCTACGCCGGCGAGATCGGCGAGGCCCCGGCGAACCTCGTGGAGCGGGACTTCCACGCCGACGCGCCGAACATGCTGTGGGTCACGGACGTCACCCAGTTCACCATGGACGGGTACAAGTGCTGGCTTTCCCCGGTGGTCGACTGCTTCGACGGGATGGTGGTCTCCTGGACCTTGTCGCGCTCCCCGAACGCCGACATGGCGAACCGGATGCTCCTTGACGCGGTCGCCACGCTCAGGGACGGGGAACATCCAATCATCCATTCCGACCGCGGCTGCCACTACCGGTGGGACGAATGGATCCGCATCTGCGAGGAGCACGCTGATCCGGTCGATGAGCGCCAAGGGATGCAGCCCGGACAACGCGGCCGCCGAGGGGTTCTTCGGCAGGCTCAAGAACGAGTTATTCTACGGGCGGGACTGGAGGGGCGTAGGCTACGAGGAGTTCCGCGAACGCCTGGCCTGTGTTTTAGCAAGTTGGCGTCCGCTTTGTGAGCGGTGTTTTTCCGCAGTGTAGGCAGCGGGTTTTCCGCAGGGTGTGCGGTATCGGCCGCTGCCTGTCTGCGTTGTGTTGGTTATTTGGTCATGAGGCGTGTTCGCTTCGGTAGGAGCGGCCCTCGAATCTGATGAGCGTCCGTGGTGGACGGTGCGGTCGATGAGGGCGGCGGCCATGTTCTTGTCGCCGAGCACGCGTCCCCATCCGCTGAATTCGATGTTGGTGGTGTAGATGATGCTCCTTGTCTCGTAGGAATCGGAAATGATCTGGAAGAGGAGCCTGCTGCCCTCCTCGTCTATGGGCAGGTAGCCGAACTCGTCGATGATGAGAAGTCGGGCCTTGCCGATGCTCGCGAGTTCCCGGTCGAGCCGGTTCTCCTGCTGGGCGCGGCGCAGACGCATGAGCAGTCCGGTCGCGGTGAAGAAGCGCACCGGGACGCCCCGCTCGCAGGCGAGCCGTCCGATCGCGATGGCCAGGTGGCTCTTGCCGGTGCCGACGCCCGTAGAGCACGAGGTCCTCGCATCCGCGACGAAGTGAGGTTCTCGAGCTGCGCGCGCCCCCAGTCGGCGGGCATCTTCAGGTTGGTCCAGTCATAGCCGTCGAGGGTCTTGTCGGCGGGGAAGCCGGCCTGTTTGAGCAGGCGCAGGCGTTTGGATCGCTCGCGCGAGTCGAGTTCGGCCGTGAACCATCGTTCGATGAAGTCGAGCTGGTTGGGCGTGGCCTCGGCGAGCGTGCCGGCGAGCACGCTGCGTGTCAGGGTCAGGCTGCGGCTCATCTTCAGGATGCGTTCGCTTTTCTCGGTCGTGGACGCGCGCCTGCGTCGGGTCTCCGGGATCACCGGATCGGGTCTGACGCTCACCGTTCTTCCCCTCCGTCGTCCGTGCCGGTGATGAACCGGTCGTAGCCGCTCAGGTCGGGCTCCTCGATCCCGCCGGGGTATTCCCACTCGCCGTCGCGCATGCGCAACGCGATCGGGGTGAGCGAGTCCGCGTGCAGGCCCATGTCCCTGTTCGAGCGCAGGATCTCGCCGCACGCCTGCATCGCGGGATCGAACCCGGCCGCCCGGCACGCGTCCCCGATCGCTTTGAGGCTCTCCCTCAACGTCTTTTCGTCCATGGAATCAAGCCACGCGCGTATATCGTCGGGCACGTCCGGGCGGATCGAGCTTTCCCGCCACGCGCGGGGTTTGACCGCGAGCCGGGGAAGCACGAGCGCGGGATCCTCCACATTGCGCGACCGTCCGTACTGTCTGGGATACTCCGCGAAGAGCTCGCCGGTGGCGGGCGAGGTGAGCGTGACCGTGTCCCACCGGATCGCGGCCAATACCCTGGAACGCGCCGAATCGGGGCCGGCGAGGTACCGGTTCGAGTCGATGTCGACCAGCCCGTACTTGTCGGCCGTCCGGCTTTCCCAGCGAACCGGGTCGAACGCCGTGGACGGCAACGGCATCAACGCGGCCCTCTCCTCGTCGAACACCTCGGCCACGGGCACGTCCAGCAACCTCGGGCAATACGAGTCCCTGGCGAGCCCGTCGCACCGCTCCAGCAGGAGACGGCTCAACTGCCCATACGATTCCGCGCGCATGGGCGGCACCATGAGATTGCGCCGCAAAAACCCGACCGCGTTCTCCACGCTGCCCTTCTCGTTGCCCGAATACGGGTTGCAGAACCGGACCTCGAGCCGGTAATGCGCCACGAACGCGGAGAACACCCCGGTCAACGCGACCTCGCCCTTCGCGTTGCGCCGGCCGGCACCGGTCGCGTTGTCCATCACGATCACGGGAGGAACACCCCCGATATGCTCGAACACGAGCATCAGCCATGGCACAGACACTCCGCGTTCTCGCCCGGCAACGCCACGCACAACCGCATGTTCGAATACGGCAACGAGACCACCAGGCAATGCACGTCCGCCATCTCGCCAGCGATCCGGGCCCGGGCCACGCCGAAATCGACCTGCATGCTGCCCGCCGCCCACTCGAGCCGCACGTACCCCTCGCGATCCGGCACGCCGCGGTTCGCCTCGCGCCACCGGTGCACGTAACGCATCGTGGTCGAATACTCGCCGTCGTAATCCGTCTCCGCCAGCAGACGGTCGTGCACGCGCCTGATCGTGTGCCGCTGCTTCCTGGGCAGCAGACGATCGGCCTCCAGCCACTCGTCCACCAGATGCGCGTACGGTCGATCTTCGACCCGTACCTGCGATCCGCCTTCGGCTTGGGCGAGCAATCCTCCATATCCGCGTACTTCGCGACCGTCCCGCGATCCACGTGAAGACGCCGCGCTATCTGCGCGCGCGACATTCCCTGCCGGTCGAGTCTCCTGATATCTTGCACAATGGGCATCGGTATCGCCATGTTCCTTTCCTTCCCGAGCGCCGGCCGGCGGCAACCGGCCGAATCAAAACCGATTGGCAACTCGGGAATATACAGGCGGCGGCACCGATGCCTATCACATCACCGGGAAACGATGACGACACCGGGGAAAACCATCAGCCCACACTACGGAAAAACACTGCCGAACCTGTCGAACAAACATTGAAGCAAAACAGTCGGGCCCCGCATGTTCCGCAAACGCACGTCATGGTGCTGGAACATCCGGCCCGAGATCCCACGCCGGCGGTCAAACACCACACGGTGATGGCGGACGGCACGTACATGAGCCACGATTGGTGCCTGATCGTCGCGGTCGACGGCGAGACCGGCGAGGCGCTGGGCTTCCAGTGGTGCTCGCACGAGTCAAAGGACGCGTATGCGGCGTTGTTCTCCCGGATCCCCGCGCCGGACGTACTGGTCACCGACGGATTGCGTGGCGCGGAAAGCGCCTGCACCGAGGTCTGGCCGGGCGCGCGCATCCAGCGATGCCTGGTGCACGTGCAGCGCAACACCCGGGCCGACCTGACCTCGAAACCCAGGCTCCAGGCCGGCAGGGAGCTCAAGAAGCTCTCCGACCGGCTCACCAAGATCCATGACGCCGAAGCCGCGGCCCGGTGGGGCGGGGCGCTCAATGCATGGCACATCCGATGGAGGGACTTCATCAACGAACGTACGTGGGCGGAGGACGACCCGTCGAATCCGAAGGCCGCGCGTCAGGAATGGTGGTGGACCCATCAGGAGCTGCGACGCTGCTACCGGCGATTGGAGAAGCTGTTCCGTCAGGGCAGGCTGTTCGCGTTCCTCGAACACGAGCTGACCGAGGGCGGTCCGGTGGCCCGTACCACGAACCGGTTGGAGGGCGGTGTCAACTCGCCGCTCAAACATGTGCTCCTCGACCACCACGGCCTGCCCGAGGAGCACATGAGACGCGCGTGCGAATGGGTGTGCTACATGAAAAGCGGCTCCCCGGACCCCGCGTCATCGATCAGACCCGAACACTGGAAACCGGCAGGACCACCCGCCACCGAAACCAAAGACGATGCCGGCAACGGCACTCCCGGATACGGCACCGGCATCGACTGGAACGACTTCCACACCCATGTCGCATGGAAGTCAAACGACTAAACACCGGAGTCTAAAACACCACGTTTAGTTCCAATAGCCCAGAAAATACTCGAACTCATCAACACAGCATGATACGATCGCACCAATCCAAGACCGCCATCAAGAGCGGCAAAACACACAGGTGTTGCAACCACCACTAAAATCCGCCTATTCATATTGCAGACAAACCGATGCAATTCGAAACTGAATTTATAGATGGCAAATGATACCTTACAAAAATGTAGGCACATCAATATCAACTATAGTTGAAAAAAGACTTTACACTATTCTCATATCTTCAATGGCATTAATCAGCATTACTAATCTGTAACCATACGAATCCATCATTAAAATGCCTGATAAGCAATCTATTGAAAAGGCCGCTTACGCAATTCGGCAGACTGAGCCGTAAAACGGACGGCCCAGTGGCTGTTCGTAGGCGAAGCGAGCGGTTTACCGCGAGGGCTTCCTGCGCAACTCCGCCGGCAGCACAAAGTGCATGTTTTCTTTGATGGTTTCGACGGACTTCATACCGGTGAAGCCCAAGTTTTGCAGAGCGTCAATCACACCGGACACCAGTTCGTCCGGTACGGAGGCACCCGAGGAGATACCTACGGATTCCAGACCCTCGAACCATGCCGGGTCAAGCTCGCTGGCATCATCCACGCGATACGCTTTGCCGCGCTCCCCCAAGCCCTCCTGCGCCACCTCCATCAGTCGCACGGAATTCGAGGAGTTGGCCGATCCGACAATCACCACGCAATCGGACTGCTGGGCCACCAGTTTGACCGCAGCCTGACGATTCGACGTGGCATAGCAGATATCCGAACTCGGCGGCTCTTGAATCCAAGGGAATTTGGCCTTCAGCGCGGCAATGGTATCGGCGGTCTCGTCCACGCTCAACGTGGTCTGCGAGAGCAGCACCAGCTTGGTGTCGGGCGCAAAATCCAGCGAATCGACATCCGATTCATGCTCGATCAAGTGCACGTGTTCGGGGCTCTCCCCCACTACACCGACCGCTTCATCGTGACCTTTATGCCCGATATAGACGATTTCATACCCCTCGCGCACGAAACGCAGCACCTCACGGTGCACCTTACCCACCAGAGGCAGGTGGCATCCACCACATGCATGCCACGACGTTCGGCTTCCGCCTTCACTACCGGAGATACGCCATGGGCGGAAAACACCACCGGAATACCCGCTTGGGCAGCAGCATCCGGAATCTCCGCCAATTCCTGGACGAACACCGCGCCTTGCCCGGCCAAGTCCTCGACCACATGCTTGTTGTGCACGATCTGCCGGCGCACATATACCGGGGGCAGCCCATCCTCGCGCGTCCGCTTTCCGGAAGCCTCCGCGGCTTTGAGAATGGTCTGTACGGTAAGAATCGCACGGTCCACACCCGCGCAGAAGCCTCGCGGATCAGCGAGCACAACGCTTTTGGTCATCGGAACCTCCTGAACGTCAATAGTGTTTTCCAGTGTAAGGCAGGGATTACAGGAATCTGCCGTCACAACTTTTCCGCGTCTCCCACAAATCACCGGTTTCCAAGGAATCCACGTGCTTCTCGCATGATGGTGTGAGACTCGTCACTCCACGTATTGCTACCGTGTTTATACGAATTGTTTATTATATGCCGCATATCGCCAATCCCCGCCTCGATAGAGGAGACGCGCTAGACTGGGGCCAGCGATAGCAGGAGCTACCGGCCCACCAACCTCACTACGGGAGTGATTCCATGACGAGTAAAACACCACGCACCGGAAATCAGTATTCGATTCACTATGGCGATTATTCCGCCGTCATCTGCGAACTCGGCGCCAAGATTCGCCGATTCGATTATCAAGGCAAGGAAATTTTCTGCCCGTTCGGCGTCAACGACCTGACCCCCACCTGTAACGGTTATGTGCTGGCCCCGTGGCCAAACCGCATCGAAAACGGCGAATACGATTTCAATGGCAAGCATTACTGCGCGCCGGTTAACGAATATCATCCCGCACCGCGCAACAATGCGAACCACGGATACGCCTACCACTACATGTGGAAGCTTGAATCGTTGACCGATAGCGCCGTGACGCTTTCGCTGCGCTTCCCCAACTTGGACGGATACCCGTTCGATGTGACCGTGACCGTCACCTACGAACTCGGCGACAACGGCATGACCGCGACCGTCAATGCCCGCAATGATGGCGACGAACCGGCACCGTGGGCTCTCGGCCTGCATCCGTGGCTGGCCAACGGCAAGCAGGGCGCAACTGCCGCCGAACGCGATGCCGACTCCGCCGCCTGCCACCTGCAGATTAAGGCCGCCAGTCATGTGACGGTGAACGAGGCGCTGATTCCCACCGGCACCGAACCGGTTACCGGTATCTACGACCTGAACGATGGCCCGACGCTCGAAGGCCGCGCCTTTGATGATGCCTGGGTTGACGTGGAGCGTGCCGCCGATGGTACGACCACCACCACATTCACCCGCCCGGACGGTATCGAAGTGAAAATCATTGGCGATGAGACGATTAATGCTTGGCAGTGCTACACCGCCACTGGCGCACCGTTCGCCGAGCATCCGTATGGCATCGCCGTCGAGCCGATGACCGCCCCGGCCAATGCCTTCCGCACTGGTGACCACTTGGTGACGCTCGCCCCCAACGGCGACTACACCACTGTGGTCCGCTACGAAGTAGTCCAGAAGTAGTTCTGTTACGCTGCTCCCCTCCAGAGGGGAGCCAATTTTTTATCCTTATGTGCCGCCGCGTCTTGGGACTTATGCGATACGATTGTGAGCGATAACAATTTGTTCCACAAAGGAGTGTGCACTATGGCTTTGAAGCCTCGCACTGGTAACCAATATGTCATCTCGTCCGGCGAATGGAGTGCCGTCGTCACCGAACTGGGTGCCAGCCTGCGCGAGCTGAAGTGGCGCGGCGAAGACCTCATCGTCCCCTTCGACCCGAACAAGGTCATTCCCTGCTGCAACGGCTGGGTGCTGGCACCGTACCCGAACCGAGTGACCAATGGTCAGTATTCTTTCGATGGCGAAGACTACCAGATGCCGATCGACGAGTTCGACCGCCAATCCTCCCTGCACGGCTATGCCTACCGCTACATGTGGGAGCTCGTTGATTTGCAGGAATCACACGTGACGCTCTCCTGGCGCTCCCCCGACATCGCCGGCTACCCGTTTGATATCACCATCACCGCCACTTATGCACTTGACGAGAACGGTCTCACGGAAACCTTCACCGTGCACAACAACGACAGCGTGAAGGCACCGTGGGCATTTGGCATCCACCCGTGGCTGGCCAACGGCAAGCACGCCACCGGTCAGGCCATTACCGCCGACAACGAGCCCTGCCGTCTTGAGCTGCACTGCGACACCCACGTGACCGTAGACGAACACTTGCTGCCCACCGGTGAAGAGCCGGTTTCCGGCATCTTCGACCTGCGCGATAACCCCACGCTGGAGGGACGTGGCTTCGACGATGCCTGGACCGATATCACCAACCGCGGTGAAGACGGCAGCACTTCCGCCGTGTTCACCCGCCCCGACGGCATCAAGGTCACGCTGACTGGCGACAAGACCATCAACTCCTGGCAGGTGTGCACCGGCAACGAAATCGGCGAGAAGGCTCGTCAGGCCGCGTGGCCGTCGAACCGATGACCGCCTACGCCGACGCCTTCCGCACCGGCAAGGATCTGGTTGTGCTCGAGCCGGGCGATGACTACACCACCGTGGTCACCTTCCACGCCGAACAAATCTGAAAAACCGAATAGCCAAGCCTGACGCTCATCGCCACATGGACACCCGTGTTGCATCACGTCGTGCTCATGTGGCATAATTCCGAAGGCTTATTTTTTACTGCAGCAAAGGAGTCCATCATGGGCATGCGCGGACGTAAGCGCAAGAATCGTCGTAAGAAGGCCGCCAACCACGGCAAGCGTCCTAACGCCTGATTCTTCGCGTTTCTTATGGAACGCTCAAGGTCCGTCTGATGATACATCAGAGGACCTTGTTGTATATGTCGTTACTTATCTTCGCCGCAGCAGTGATCAAGCGTGGCCTTGAGCCGGGCTATCAGACATTCGGGTGCCACATCCGGGCGCAAGTAGGCACGCAACGCGGCAATCAACGCCTGTTCACGCTCGTCGCAGCAGGTACGGGGGTCAAAACAGTCGCCCTCCGTAACGATATGCACGTCCGCCTGGACCGACGCAGAGGCCGAGCCGGTATCCACTGAACGATGATGCACCGCCGTGATATGCACTTCGGTCTGGCTGACCATGCCATCGGCCCCCGTACGGGTTATGGAGATATGGCGAGTACGCTCTACCGGCTGATCGTTCATCAGATCTCCTTTCCCGAAAGCTTGCTTGACTGTTGTGGCGTGCGGGCGCCAGTCGCATGACTATGTCTCACTGCGGCTTGCGTGTCGCCATTGCTACCAACAGTTTGTTCACTACTTCCATTATGGCCGGAATCGGCGATTCGACCAACGTTTTCGCCCAACTTCGCGGATGGTGAACCAGCCGACGAACCAGTCACGTACCCGCGCTCTTTCGCATACGAGGCGAGCTCACGCTTGAGTTGCGTGCGGGCGCGATTCAGGCGGCTCATCACCGTGCCGATTTTCACGCCCTGCTCATCGGCCACCTGCTGGTAGGACTTGCCGTCGATGGCGGCGTCGATGAACACCTGCCGGCGTTCCGGCGAGAGTTTGGCGAGCGCGGCCATGATTTCCTCGGGCGCGAAGGCGTCCAAATATTCCTCTTCAGCGGACTTGAGCCCGTCCGACGTATGTTCGGCGGCATCGTAAATGTCCCAGTCGTCGTATTCACCGGTGGAGTCGTTGGCACGCTGCGGGCGCCGCTTGGCCTTGGCATACTGGTTGAAGTAGGCATTGCGCTCGATGGTGGTCATCCACGCCTCGAAGTTGGAGCCCGGCTGGAATGAGTCGAAGGCCTTGAACCCGCGTTCGAAGGTGTCCTGGACCAGATCCTGCGCGTCATCGGGATCGTTGGTCAGCCTCATCGCCTGCCGGTACAGTGCATTGACGGCGGGCATGGCGAGCTGTTCAAATCTGGCGCGCTTGGCTGCCATGGACTCGCCCGATCCGGCTGACTGCCCGGATTGCATAGTTGCTTCGCTTGTCGTCACGTTTCACCATTCTAATCAAATCATGTGCCATATCGTGGTCGATGACGTGTGAGCCACAACACGCTGCACCCCACCTGTAGAATGGCGTATCGGCTAGATAATAGGGAGTAACAATTATGGCTTTGACTTTGGCTTCGGCCGCTGACCTGCTCAAGGAACACCATCTGCTGCGTGAAATCATCCAAGGGGATGTCTGGACCGACGACCCGGCCCGTATCGCTTCGGCGGATGAGCCGTTCGCCGGCATCACCTACGACACCCGCAAGGTCACGCCGGGCACCCTGCTGTGCTGCAAGGGCCAGTTCAAGGCCGAATATCTGAACGGCATCGACGAAGCCGGCCTGGCCGCATACGTGGCCGAAACCGAGTACTCAGCCGCAACCGCCACCCCCGGCTGATCGTCAACGACGCACGTAAGGCGATGAGCCTGCTGTCCGCCGCGTTCTACGGATATCCGCAGAACGAGCTCACGGTCATCGGCGTCACCGGCACCAAGGGCAAGACGACCACCTCGTACTTCACGCAGGCGCTTATCAACGCCGTCTCCGGCGGCAAGGCCGCATTGTTCTCCTCGGTCGATAATTGCCTTGACGGCCACACCTACGTCGAATCCGATCTGACCACACCCGAATCGATGGACGCCTTCCGCATGATGCGCGAGGCGGCCGATAACGGTATGAAGTATCTGGTGATGGAGGTCTCCTCCCAGGCGTACAAGGTGGACCGCGTCTATGGCCTGACTTTCGATGTGGCCGCGTTCCTCAACATCTCCCCCGACCACATCAGCCCGATCGAACACCCCACGTTCGAGGATTACCTGTATTGCAAGCGCCAGATCATCGTCAACGCGAAGTCGCTGGTACTCGGCGCGGACAGTCTGCACGCCGATCTGTTGCGGGAGGACGCGGAGGCAGCCGGCATCGGCGTGACCACCTTCGCCCTGCATGACGCGGATAATGCCGGCACCAGTGCGGACGTCGTCGCCTGGCCCGCCGACCCGGCGCACGCCTCCTTCCACATCGCCGACGGAGATCAGGCCCTTGGCGACTACCATCTGTCCATCGATGGCGACTTCAACTACCTCAATGCGGCGGCAGCATCGCCATCGCCCATGCGGTTGGCGTATCGCTCGATGACGCCGACGCACTGCACGCCATCGAATCCGTACGTATCGCCGGCCGTATGGAACAGTTCCGCGACCCGCAGTCAAACACGCTCGCCATCGTCGATTATGCGCACAACTACGCATCCGTCACCGCGCTGCTTGACTTCGTCTACGAGCGTTGGGGCGAGGAAAACCCGCGTATCACGCTGGTGACCGGATCGGCCGGCAACAAGGCCTACGATCGTCGTAAGGAAATCGTCGAGGCTGCCGAGAACCGTATCGCGAACTTCATTTTCACCGCCGAAGATACGGACACCGAGCCGATCATCGACATCTGCATGGAAATGCAAGGCTACATCACGAACAAGGATGTGGTCTCCACGGTGATTTCCGACCGTCTGACGGCCATCACCAACGCCATTTACGATGCCCGTGCGCACGCCGACCGATTCAACATCCTGCTGATCATCGGCAAGGGCAACGAGCGTTGGATCAAGGACCATCGCAAGCATGTGCCGTTCGACGGCGACGATCACGTCGTCGAACGCATGTTTGGCTTGTGACGGGATTCCGGCCAATCAAATCCTGATCGGATCCCGATTAGCCACATCAGATCACGCGCAATACGACCAAACCAGAAACACGACATACGGATACAAACGAAAAAGGATAGCTGAATCGTAATGATCACGTTGGAGAAAGTTGACGGAGCCACACTGGAAGCCGAAGCCGAGAAGGCCGGCATCACGTTGCCTATCGAACAGACCAAGGTTTGGTCTGGTTTTCAGGCGGATATCGACGGACGCACACCATGGGGCAATTATCTGATCAAGCGTGATGGTGAATTGGTCGCCGTGATCTCCTTTATCGATTTTGAGACGCACGGTTATCATTATCTGCGCTCGATGCATGGGCCGGCGTGGGTCGCCAAGCCCACCGAGGCTGAGGAGCGCGAGGTCGTCGACGCCATCGTGGACACCGTCAAGAAGGCCGACAAGAGCATCGCGTTCCTGCGTATCGACACCTGGTTCGCCGATGGTACGGAGAAGGTGCTGTCCACAGTGCCGTACGACCAGACCGTGGTCATCGACATCACCGGTGGCGATGATGAGATTCTGGCTCGGATGAAGCGTCGTGGACGCCGTGACGTGCGCAAGTCTCTACGTGAATGCCCGGCCGAGGTTGCCGATGAGACGGATAAGGCCCTGACCGATTTCTCCGAATATTACGATGTGATGGTCGAAACCGGCCAGCGCGATGGATTCACGCCTGCTCCGATGAGCGACTACTCCGATATGATCGGCGCGTTGGGTGCCGATCATTGCCGTGTGTTCGCCGCACGTATTGAAGACCGTGTGGTGGCATGGTCGATTGTCACCGTGAACGGCACGCATGCGGTGCGCTACTATGCCGGCATGCGCAACGAGGTTATGCGTCTGCATGTGACCGACAAGCTGCTGTATTCCGAATGCTGCATCCTGGGCTCGCAGGGTATTACGGAATACGATCTGATGGGCATCGGCTCCGATTTCGCGCCGTCGCTCAAGGGGCTTAACGAGTTCAAGTGCAAGTTCACCGAGGAAATCACCCCGGTGGCCCCGCCCGCGACGTACCCATCAAGAAGGTCTTCTACAAGACGCTGCAGACTGTGCAGGGCGTGCGCAAGGCATTACGCTAATACCACCCCGCTCCCGCTGGTGGGAGCTGTCGAGCGAAGCGAAACTGAGGGTGGTCTTTCGAGATGGACCACCCTCTGTCACCTGTGGCGCCAGTTCCTACCAGCAGGAACCATTCATTTATCGTTCGAGTTTTTGGCTCACCACGGCTGTTACGCCGTCGGCTCGCATGGTTACGCCGTAGAGCGCGTCGGCAATCGACATGGTGCGTTGCTGGTGAGTAATAATGATGAGCTGCGCATGGGCGCGTAGCTCATTGAACGCATTAATCAAACGGGTCAGGTTCACGTCGTCCAACGCGGCCTCGACCTCGTCCATCACATAGAACGGGCTGGGGCGGGCGGTGAAAATCGCGAACAGCAACGCCAGCGCGGTCAGTGAACGTTCGCCGCCGGACAGGAGGCTCAGCTGTTTGACACGCTTGCCGGCCGGGCTGGCCTCGACCAGTACGCCGGTGGTGAGCATGTCTTCCGGGTTTTCCAGGCGCAGTCGCCCGGTGCCGCCTGGGAACAGCGTGGCGAACATCTGCTCGAATGCCTCGGCGGTATCGTCGAACGCGGATTTGAATACCTGGACCATCGTGGAATCGAGATCCTTGATGAGCTGCATCAAATCGTCACGTGATTTGACCACATCGTTGCGCTGATCATTGAGATACTTGTTCCGCTCCTCAAGCGCTTCGAATTCCTCGGTGGCCAAAGGGTTGATCTTGCCGAGTGCGGCCAGATCGCGGCGAGCCTTATCGAGACGCTTCTTCTGCTCCTGACGGTTATACGGCACGGTCTTAAAGCGGTCGGAATCGCCGTTGGTGCCGGTCTCTCCCCCGGTTTCTCCCTCTTCGGTCTCAGCCTCAGCTTCCGTCTCATCCAACGGCACAGGGTTGCCCTCATCATCCAGCACGGGCACCGGCTGTTCGGGGCCGTAATCACTAACCAATTCCTCCAAAGTGAGACCGAGTTCGTCGGACACTTTTTGCATGAGCTGCCCGGATTCGGCGGCCAACCGTTCGCGGTTTACATCCAAGGCATGTTCGCGCCCGGTCAGATCGGTGACCTTGGGCTCGATCTGGTTGCGCTGCGCGCGCAGGGCCTTGAGTTCCTCGTCATGGCTGGAGGCGGCGGCCTGCAGCTCGTCTCGTTTGGCGGCCACGTCATGCAGCGTATGCTCTACCATGGCGGCCACTGCTCGCGCGTCATCGGCCACGCCTTGCAGGTGTGCGGCCTGCTCGCGTCTGCGATCGTTCAACGCCTCGATGCGGGCGCGGCGTTCGGCGGTTTCTTTGGCGTTGTCCCGCAGCAGCCCGGCCTGTCGGCTCAGTGACTCCCCTTTGCGGCTTGCTTCGGTCCACGCGATTTTTGCGGCGACCTCATGCTCGCGAGTCAGGTTCAGTTCGCGCTCCAGCGTGCGTTCGCGTTCATCGAGTTCGTCGAAATCGGCATGTTCCGCTGTGGATTGCTGGGCCGATGCCAAAGCGCGATTGAGGTCGTCAAGCTTGAGCTGATGCTCGTTGCAATTCTCTTGGGTCTCGGTGATTTTCCTATCCAGCTGCTCGAGCTGACGGGTGAACGATGCGACGCGATCTGTGGCGGATTTCAGAGATTTCTCCGCCTGCTGGGCTTTGAGCCGGGCTTCGGTGCGTTTGGCGGATTCCTGGTCGACGAGTCGAGCCGCTTCATCGCGCTTGGTTTTGGCCTCGGCCACTTGCTCAGCCATTCCGCCGTCTTGGGCGGTCAACTGTTTGACCTGTGCCAATGCTTTGTCTCGGCGGGCGGCCAGAGACAGGTCCGATTGAGAGATTGAAGAGCCGCCGACCGCCGCCACGCCGTGTGTGAAGGTCTCGCCGTTCTTGGTGACGGCCCGCATGGCTTCGCCGAATGCCACAATCTGTTGGGCTTCGTCGGCGGTGCCGGCCGCGGCTACATCAGCCAGCAGGAGACGCACGGTGCGCACGACCGCTTCGGCCTGTGCCGGGTTCTCGGCATCCGGGTTCGCGGTGACGAGTGCTGCCAGCGCGTTGCCCGATCGCGGGGCGGCCGCCGTGTTCTCGGCGCTACTCTCCTCCGACTCCGTGCCCGGCTCTGTGGCGGGATCGCCGGCAATGCTCGCGGTCAGCACCACGGCTTTGCCGAGCTTATCTTCCCGAGCGCGTTCGAGGGCGTGCAACATGTTGCCTGCCTCGGGTACCACGATGGCGCTGGCATACTGGTCGAGCGCGTGGGCCACGGCTTCTTCCCAGCCTTCGGCCACATGGATGAAGTCGGTGAGTCGGCCAAGCGAGGCCACGTCCGTGTCGCGTTCCAATGATCCGGAGGCATTGCGGCTGCCTAGCGTGTCGGCAAGCGCATCGGCCTTGGATTTGAGCGAGATGATCTTGGACTGTATCTCGCGCTGCTTATCGGCGAGTTCGTTCAGTCGTTCGCGGCATTCGGAGAGCGTTGCACGCGCGGCGTCCAATGCGGCACCGTCATCGTCGGCAATGGAGTCCGCTTCGCTGCGCAATGCGTCCAGCTGTTGCTGGGCATCGTCGCGCTGGGAAGTCAGCGAGTCACGTTGGGAGGCGTAATCCTTGGCGCGGCTGGTCGCCAGTTGCACGGCGGATTCCTCGCGGGCGATGAGTTCGCGCAGTCGGGCGATCTGCGCATCGCGCTCCTGTGCGGTTTTGCGCAGTTCCGTCAAGGTCTGACGGACTGAGGCAAGCTTCTTCTCGTCGTCGGCGCGTTCCTCGGTGGCCTTGTCAAGTGCGATGCGCGCATCGGCCACGGCCTTGGTTTGTGCCGCGGCTGAGACTCCAGTTCCTCGGCTCGTTTGACGAGTATGCCGGGATCCTCACCGAAGTTGGTGACGATCTGGCCGGTGAATGACCGGCTACGCTCTTCGGCCAACTGGGCGAGAGCGTTCAGTCGTTCACGGGTCTGCGAGAATTCATGCCAGTATTGGTTGGCCTTGGCGATGGCCGGACTGGATTCAGAGCTCAACGCCTCGGCCTGTTCGATGCGTACTTTGACTTGGGCGAGTTCACGCTGGGCGACGGCCAGCTGGTTACGCACATCGCCAAGCTCTTGACGTACCGTGTCGCGGCGGCTCATCGAACGTTGGGCGTCTTCGGCGTACAGGCGGGCTTGGGCGTCGCGTACGGATATCTGAATCGCGTCGGCGCGCCGGGAGATACGTGCCTGGCGTCCGAGGGGGCCGAGCTGGCGGTGAATCTCCCCCAGCAAATCGTCGAGTCGGCTCAGGTTCGTTTCGGTATTGGCCAGCTTGCGCAACGCGCGTTCCTTGCGCTTGCGGTGCTTCAGGATGCCGGCGGCCTCTTCGATGAACGCACGGTGGCCGGACGGGTCGGCCTTCAGAATCGCATCCAATCGTCCCTGGCCTACGATCACATGCATCTGCTGGCCAAGACCGGTATCGGAGAGGAGTTCCTGAATGTCGAGCAGACGGCATTGCGAGCCGTTGATCGCGTATTCGGAGCCGCCGTTGCGGAAGATGGTGCGGGATATGGTGACTTCCGTGTAATCGATATCGAGCGTGTGATCGGAATTATCGATGGTCAGGCTCACCTGTGCACGGCCTAATGGCGGGCGAGAGGACGTGCCTGCGAAAATCACGTCCTCCATCGAAGTGCCGCGCAGGTTTTTGGCGCCCTGCTCACCCATTACCCAGATCAGGCGTCGACGATGTTCGACTTGCCCGAACCGTTGGGGCCGACGACCGCCGTGATGCCGGGCTCGAAGCGCAGCGTGGTGGCGGAGGCGAAGGATTTGAATCCGCGGAGGGTGAGTTCCTTGAGATACATGGCGTGAGACTGTTTTCCGTATGCCGGGTGTCCGGGTATCCGATATGCCTTGGATGCGGGTTACCGGGCGTCGGCGGAATCGTCGGTGTCGGCACTGGCCGTGCCGGTGCCGGCGTTACCGGCGTCACTGGCCTGTTCCTTGCCGAGGCCGAGGACGTCGAACACGTCGAAGTCGTCCGGGCTTACCGAATCCTCGAGGTTGTCGGCGGCCTCATCCTCGGCCTTGTCTGCCGGCTGATCCGAATCGTCCGGGTCAACCGCCGCTGATGAACGGCCATAGCCTGCCTCATCGTGGGGCTGGCGTGTTCCTCAAGCATCAGGCGTGCGTCGCCGGCGGTGACGAAGCTGCCGCAGATAAGCACGCCGTGGCCGTAGCCCACGCCCAGCTCGTCCTCGGCATCGACCATATTGACGGCGGTCTGAATCGCGTCAGGCAGGTTCGCTTCCTTGATCACACGGTCACGACCGAACACGTCCACGGCAATCTTCTCAAGCTCGTCGGCCGGCATCACGCGCTCGCGCCACGAATTCTCGGTGACCACCACGGAGCTCAGGATCGGCTCCAGAACGCCCAGATATTCCTCGACCTGCTTGTCGCGCATCATGGCGACCACACCGACCAGCTGCTTGAAGTCGTAGCTTTCCTCGATGGCCTTGCGCAGGGCTTCGGCGGCATTCACGTTGTGTCCGCCATCCAGAATGATGGTCGGTGAGGTGCGGATCTGTTCGATGCGTCCGGGAATCTTGACCGAGCTCAACGCCTCGGCCACCAAGTCGCCGTCCAGCGGGCCGTTGACCGGAATCACCACTTCGGAGGCGGCGAGCGCGGCAAGCGCGTTGTGGGCCTGATGCTCGCCGAACTTGGCGATCGGCACGCCCTCGTAAGTGCCGTTGGGCGTGGTCAGGGTGGCGACTTGGCCGCCGACTGCGGCCATGCGGTCGGACGCGGTCATTTCGTAGCCGTCGCGCACGAGCATGGCGTGGTTGCGTTCGGCGGCTTCGGCGAGAATCGGCATGACGGCTTCCTCATGCGGCTGCGGGCCGATGATGGCGGTGCAGTTCGGCTTGATGATGCCGGCCTTCTCGGTGGCGATCTGTTCGACGGTGTCGCCCAGCCACTGCATGTGGTCCATGTCCACCGGGCCGATGATGGCCGCATCCGCGCTGAGCACGTTGGTGGCGTCCCACAGGCCTCCCATGCCGACCTCGACGATGGCCACGTCCACGGGCGTGTCGGCGAACTTCCAGATGGCCATGGCGGTGAGCACCTCGAAGAAGCTCATCTTCGGCTTGCCTTGCTCCTCCATCTTGGCGTCCACCAGGGCCACGAGATCCTTGGTCTGGTCCCAGATGTCGATGAAATCGTCATCGGACAGCTGCTGGCCGTCGATGGCGATACGCTCGTTGATCTTCTCCAGATGCGGCGACGTGTACAGGCCGGTGCGCATACCGTAGGCGCGGCAGATGGCCTCGGCCATGCGTGCGGTGGAGCCTTTGCCGTTGGTGCCGGTGATATGAATCACGCGGAACGACTGCTCCGGGTGGCCCAGGATGTCGAACATCAGGTTCATCCGGTCGAGATCCAGATTGGTGGTGTTATGCTCCGGCGGGCGGCTCATGATGTCCAGTTCGACGTCCCGCATGCTCTCATTGTTCCGATTCGGATGCTCGAATGACATATCCTCTTCTAACCTCTGCTCGTGTTGCTGTTGCGCCGTTCGGAGTGCGTATGCCACTTACGTGTTCGCGCCATTCTCGTCATGTCTACGCATGCCCGCATATATTCCGCTTCCGCATGCGCAGGAAGCTCCCCTTGCACAGGTTTGCCCCGCATGGTTCGGGATTCTTGCCTTCACGCGTGGAGCCGCACTCCCTCAATTCCCTCTATCCTAGCCGCCGGGGTGGTTTATCGTGCGCGCACAGTGAAACCGTCTCATATGTCGCCGCCGCGCGGGCAGTCTCTACCTGCAGCCACGCACAGTGAAGCCGTCTCATATAGTTGCAATGCGGCTCTTGCCGTCGGCATCTCATTCTTAGTCGGCTGCAATCCAAAACTTGTATGTCCGGCGACGCTGATGCTATTCAGCGCCGGTACAGTGCCAGCTTCTGGCGGTACACCGACGCTATGATGCTCTTGCGAGTCGGTAGCTGGCCAAAACCTGGATTAATCCCGACTCCATCGCCTCTCAGTGTCGTCTCCTCGCCAAGGCATGCCATTCTGCCGTCGTTGAGAAATTTCAACGTCGTCAATCGACCATGTCTTGCCCCGGAAACGACTCTCACAAACGTCCTCTACATCATCTTTTGAACTCGCAGAGGCTCATTCACTGTTATGACTGCTCTCACCGTCGCAGCCGTCCAAGCCCTGGATCTATGCCGCCAATAAATCGCAGCAAATCGTCGGCCCCGATACAACCATTGGACTCACGCCGACGCTAGATTCCACACTCAGACAGAAGCCAGCCAATATCTGAACCAGCACCGACGGCGTACAAAGCATAAGCACCGTTAACCGTCAATTCGCCGCCCTCTACCAGCTACATCCGCCTTCGCCGATGATATCTTGTTCGAATCCCCAAAGCACGTTGTTCGAATGACATTACTGATGGTGGATAAGTTTTGCATGTTATCCACTATTCCGAATTAGCGGCCTAATACCTTGAAATTATCGGGAATATCTCACTCCAAGACAGCCAAGCTCCGAGGCTAGAACCACAATGGCTGAAATTCATACTTACGCTGCTTCGTTCCGGCTACGCTCGACGTCATGAAGACACACAAAGCAGTGGCCTCGCTCATATCAGCCGCGCAGAATGAGCTGAGATGCGTCTATTCAAGAAATGAAGCGGAACAGACCGCTCTACGCCGCCGTGCCCAGAGTGGCGAGTTGTTGAAAGTGTATGACGGCATTCCCAGTCTTTATGCAAATACCGCATACTGGGATGGTTTGACGCCGCCGGAGCGAACGTTGCATATAGCCCGCGCTCTTGCGCAAGAGCATCCTCAGTGGGTTTTTGGCGGCTTGGTGGCAGTAAGTGCCTATGGATTCGAACATCAATGGCATTTGCATGATGACTGCATAACCATCGTGACTTCCGATCATGGATCTCGTCAATGCCATCAGCGCTTACGACATGTCTATATGCCCGATATGAACAATCCGAAGACACATCACGAGGCCTCCGGCCTATCCCTGATATCACCGGCTAGAACCTTGGTCGAGGCCGCCATAGACCTTGATTTTCGGTTTGCGTTACCGATCTTTGACTCGGCCCTTGCCAAGGGAATAACCAAGGAAGAGATAGCCGCCGACTGCGTTCAATGGAGAATCGATTATGCCCGAGTATTCCGCCTGCTGCGCTATGCAAACGAAAGGAGCGAGAATGGCGGAGAATCCCTCGCGCGAGGCACCATCATCGAAGATCGCTTCCTCACGCCGCGTATTCAGGTAACGGTGACCGACCCACAGACGAATACCGAGCACCGCGTTGATTTCGTATGGAAGCTCGATGACGGGCGCGTGATAGTGGCCGAATACGACGGCACACAAAAATACGTGGACCCAGCCATGACCGATAACCGCAGCATTCAGGAGGTGGTGGCCAAGGAACGCGCACGCGACGAGGGACTGAAACGAGCCGGTGCCACCGAAATCGTCCATTTCACATACGCCGACGTCATCGAACGCACTCCGCTGCGGGTAAAACTGATCAAAGCCGGGGTGCCCCAGATGGAGGCATCCGCAGAGCAGCGGGTCCCGTGATGCGATGAACCTTCATCGCATGGGTTCACATGGATTCAGCCCGCAAAATATGCCAATATCAATCGGCAAGCTCCAGCCCATGCCCCTCCTTCCCTACCGAGAACAATAAACGGGCCCGCATTCCAGCCCGCCGCACTCGCCATATGGGCATGTCCGGAAGACCGTCCAAATTCCGTACTTGGTTTTACCGTCAGCCGTCAATCGTGGCACATCGCATAAAGCCGACTAATATGAGGTGGGAATCGATGATTCGACAACAACTACATACAGGAGAGTGGCAATGGGTGAAGTGATCACCGCCAAGGACAAGGAATATGAGGCCGAAGAGCGCGCTACGGCACCGGGCGCGAACCAGTCGATGAGCGACCGCGTGAACAACCGCTCGCTGCGCCCGCAGTCGGCCGCATTCAAGGAGTTCATGAAGTCCGGCTGGGCCGACGATGATCCGGAGATTAATCCTCTCGAATCCTCCAAGTTCACGCCAGCCCGCCTTGAGGCGCTGGGCAAGGCCTTCCCGGGCGAGCGTCTGGTCATTCCGGCCGGCCAGCCGAAGGTGCGCAACAATGATTGCGATTACATGTTCCGCCCGGACACCACGTTCGCTACTACACCGGTCTGGGTTCCGATTACGAGGCCGGCGCCGTGCTGGTCCTGAACCCGGTCGACCCCGACTCCCCCGAAGCCGCCGCCGGCAAGACGCACACTCCGGAACTGTTCGTGGCGCCGCGCGCCGACAACTCCACCGAGGACTTCTTCATGTCCGCCCACTACGGCGAATACTGGGTTGGCCCGCGTGCCGGTCTCAAGGAGATGCAGGCGATGACCGGCATCGAGACCCACGACATCGCCCAGCTGGCCGACGCCCTGTCCAAGGACGTGGGTGCCGAAGCCGGCGCCGTACGCGTGCGCGTGGTCAGCGAAACCGACCCGCAAATCACTTCGATGGTCGAGTCCATCCGCGAGGCCAACGGTTTCGCCGATCCGGACAAGAACTCCGCATCCGACGACAAGCTGCACGAGTTCGCCGCCGAGGCACGCATGGTCAAAGACGGCTACGAAATCAACGAGATGCGCAAGGCCGTGGACGCCACCAAGCACGGCTTCGACCGTCTGCTCTCCGCACTGCCGGCCGCGCTCGACAAGCCGCGTTCCGAGCGTATCCTCGAAGGCGCGTTCAACGCCGTGTCCCGTGAGCTGGGCAACGCCATCGGTTACGACTCCATCGTGGCCTCCGGCCCCCACGCCCCGATTCTGCACTGGATGCGCAATACCGGTGTGGTGAAGACCGGCGACATGCTGCTGGTGGATGCCGGCGTTGAGGTCGATTCCCTGTACACGGCCGACATCACCCGCACCTTCCCGACCAACGGCAAGTTCACCGACTTCCAGAAGCGTCTGTACCAGGCCGTGCTGGACTCGCAGCAGGCCGGTTTCGAAGCCGCCAAGCCGGGTGCCACCTATTCCGACATCCACCACGCCTGCATGCGTGTGATCGCCGAGCGTCTGCACGATTGGGGTCTGCTGCCGGTGAGCGTCGAGGAGTCACTGTCCCCGCAAGGCCAGCAGCACCGCCGTTGGCTCGCCTGCGGCGTGGCCCACCACCTAGGTCTTGATGTGCATGATTGCGCGCAGGCCCGCTATGAGTCCTATCAGGGCGCGAAGATCACGCCCGGCATGATCTTCACCATCGAGCCCGGTCTGTACTTCCGCGAGGATGATCTGCTGATTCCGCCGGAATACCGCGGCATCGGCATCCGTATCGAGGACGACGTGCTCATGACCGAGAACGGCCCCGAATGGATTTCCGCCGGCATCCCGAAGCAGATCGACGACGTCGAAGCGTGGATGCGGAGCCGTAAAGCAATCAGTCCGGTGGACTGATTGTAGGCGACGCCGAACGCTGACAAGCGCGAGGAAAATGAAATCATGCGCGAAGCGCACCATATTAAGCAGGCTGCCCAAGCCAAGTAACCCTTAAGCTCCCTCATCAGAGGGAGCTCCTTTTTCTACTAAGGAGGCAATGTGCCTACTCCGGAATTTGTGTTGGAATTGCGTAAGAAGATCGGCCATGATCTGCTATGGCTCAATGGCGTGACCGGTTGTGTACTGAACGAACATGGTCAACTGCTGTTGGGCCGTCGTTCGGACACGGGCGAATGGGCGATGGTCTACGGCATCAACGAGCCGGGCGAACAGCCGGCGGACACGGTGGTGCGCGAAATCAAGGAGGAGACGGGCATCGATGCCATCGTCACCGATTTGGTGGCCGTCACCTCGTCAAACAAGGTGCTGACCTACGCCAATGGCGACAACACCATGTACATGGATCATTCGTTCCTGTGCGCCCTGAAGCCCGGCGGCAATGCCGAGCCATTCGTGGGCGACGAGGAAAGCCTGAGCGTCGGTTGGTTCGATCTGGATGACCTGCCCACTCCCCTGGCGGCCAGCACGAGCGAGCGGCTGGAGCTGTTCCATACTTACATCGAGAACAAAAAGCACGGCGACGCCCACGCCCTGTTCCAGTTCGATGGGCAGCAGTACTAGCGGATATAAAGTTAGCTCCCTCTGACGAGGGAGCTCCAATGCTATGCGATTACGCCTCTTGGGCTAGGAGCTCGTGGAGGTGGGCGCGGTGTTGCTGCTGTTCGCGCGGGTCGGGCACGGGCAGGGAGGCCAGCAGCTTCTTGGTGTACGGGTTCTCCGGGTGCTGCATAATCTGGCCGGCATCGCCGTGCTCCACGATCTGGCCCTTATGCATCACCATGATGCGGTCGGCAAGCATGTCGACCACCGCCAAATCATGGGTGATGAACAGGCACGCGAAGCCGATTTCCGCCTGCAGTCGCTTGAACAGCTCCAACACCTTGGCCTGCACCGACACGTCCAATGCAGAAGTCGGCTCATCGGCGATCAGCAGCGACGGCTTCAACGCCAAACCACGCGCCAAAGACGCCCTCTGGCGCTGGCCGCCGGACAGCTCATGCGGGAAACGGTTCATGTAGGCGCGCGGCAGCTGGACCATCTCCAGCAGGTCGCCCACATAGTTCTTGGCATCGGCCACAGAACCGTACTTGCGGTGCACGAGCAGCGGCTCGGCCACATTCTCCGCGATGGTCATCAGCGGGTTGAACGAGGAGCCCGGATCCTGGAACACGAAACCAATGTCCGCGCGCTTGGGCTTGAAGTCACGCTCCTTGACGCCGTTCATCTCGATGCCGAGCACGTTCAGGGAGCCGCCGGACACCTTCTGCAGGCCGGCGATGGCACGGCCGGTGGTGGACTTGCCGGAACCGGACTCGCCCACCAGGCCCAGCACTTCGGAGCGGTGGATGGTGAAGTTCGCGCCGTCCACGGCCTTGAAGTCGGGCTGCATGAGATGGCCCGGGTACGTGATGGTCAGGTTCTTGGCCTCGACGGCGATCGGCTGTTCGCGCCAATCGGCCTTGCGCTCGATCGGCTTGTCCTCGCGGTCGCGCACGACCAGCTTCTGACCGATGCGCGGCACGGCACCCAGCAGTCGCTTGGTGTAGTCGTCCTTCGATGGTAGAAGATCTGCTCCACGTCGCCCTGTTCGACCACGTGGCCGCGGTACATGACGACCACCTGGTCGGCGATGTCCGCGATCACGCCCATGTTGTGGGTGATGATGAGCACGGAGGCGTCGAACTCGTCACGGGCGAGGCGCAGCAGGTCGAGAATTTCGGCTTGCACGGTCACGTCGAGGGCAGTGGTAGGCTCGTCGCCAGAATCAGACCTGGGTTCAGCACCAACGCCATGGCGATGACGATGCGCTGCTTCTGGCCGCCGGAGAACTGGTGCGGGTAGTAGTCCACGCGGGTTTCGGCATCCGGGATGCCGACCTTCTTCAGGATGTTGATGGCCTTGGCGCGCAGTTCCTTCTTGTCCTTCATGCCGTGGGCGCGCAGGCCCTCTTCAATCTGCCAGCCGATGGTGTACACCGGGTTCAGCACCGAATTGGGCTCCTGGAACACCATCGCGGCCTCGGAACCACGCACTTCGCGCAGCTGTTCGCCGCTCAGGGAGAGCACGTCCAGCGAATCGGAGCCATCGCGCTTGGACAGGTAGACGGCACCGGAGGTGGTGGCCGTCTCCGGCAGCAGCTTGATGATGGAGCGCGCGGTCACGGACTTGCCGGAACCGGATTCGCCGACCACGCCGACCACGGTCTTGCGCGGAATGGTGAAGTTCACGTCCTCAACGGCCTTGATGGAGCCGGCGTCGGTCATGAAGGAGACGGACAGGTCCTTGATATCGGCGAGATTCTTGTTGTTTTCGCTCATCTCTCACTCCTTGCCTTCCGGCTTGCCCTCGCCGGTCCATTCGGAGGCGACGATGGTCGGGTCATGGTCGGTGACGGTGGCCGGCGGGTCGACGTTCGCGTCGAGTTCGGCAATCACCTCGTTGCGTGCGGTCGGCTTCTCGTTTGGGTCGACGGACGTGTCTTCGATCGATCCGACCACTTCGCCGGCGGACTTGCGGGCGCGCAGACGCGGGTCGGCCAGATCGTTGAGCGATTCGCCCACGAGCGTGATGCCGAGCACGATGAGCACGATGGCGATGCCCGGGAACACGGCAGTCCACCAGATGCCGGCGGTCACGTCGGAAACCGAGCGGTTCAGGTCGTAGCCCCATTCGGCGGCGGCGGTCGGCTCGATGCCGAAGCCGAGGAAGCCCAGGCCGGCGAGGGTCAGGATGGCTTCGGACGAGTTCAGCGTCAGGATCACCGGCAACGTGCGGGTGGAGTTCTTGAACAGGTGCTTGGTCATGATGCGCCAGGTGGAGGCGCCGACCACGCGCGCGGACTCGACATACGCGGATTCCTTGATGCGGATCACTTCGGCGCGAATTGTGCGGAAATACTGCGGGATGTACACCACGGTGATGGAGATGCCGGAAGCCAGAATGCCGCTCCACAGGCCGGACTGGCCGTGGGAGATCATGATGGCCATCAGAATGGCGAGCAGCAGCGAGGGGAAGGAGTAGACGGCGTCGGCGATCATCACCAGAATGCGGTCCACCCAGCCACCGTAGTAGCCGGAGACCAGGCCGAGCAGCACGCCGGCGAAGATGGAGAGCAGCACGGCCACGACGATGGCGATGACGGCGGTGCGTGCGCCCCACACCACACGGGAGAACACGTCGAATCCGGCGGCGGTGGTGCCCCAGATGTGTTCGGCGGAGGGTGCGGCCTGCGCCGGGAAGGACGTGCCGTCGGCGGCTTGATCTGGGCGTGGCCGTAGGGGGCGATCAGCGGGGCGAAGAGGGCCACGAGCAGGAAGAACGCGGTGATCGCGAGACCGGTGATCAGCATGCCCTTCTGCCAGCCGACCGCCACGCGCAGTTCCTTGATGATCGGGATCTTGGTCCAGAACGGCGTCTTGGTGCTGACGTTGAGCTTGGTAAGGCGGTCGTCACCGGGGACGGTGATCTTGTCTTGGGATGCGGTGGTCATCTCAGTACCTCACTCTCGGGTCGATAAGCGCGGCGATGACGTCGACGAGGAAGTTGACGACGGCCACGATGATGGCGATAAGGATCACGATGCCCTGCACGGCCACGAAGTCACGGGCCTTCAGGTACTGGGACAGCATGAAGCCCAGGCCCTTCCATTCGAAGGTGGTTTCGGTCAGGACCGCACCGGCGAGCATCAGGGCGATCTGCATGCCCATGACGGTGATGATCGGGATCAGGGCCGGCCGCCAGGCGTGCTTGTTGAGCAGGCGCTTTTCGGAGACGCCGCGCGAGCGGGCGGCCTCGACGTAGCCGGAATTGTAGGTGGAGATGACGTTGGTGCGTACCAGACGGATGAACACGCCGGCGGTCAGGAGGCCTAGGGCGACGGCCGGCAGCACGGCGTGGCGCAGCACGTCGACGAGCACGTTCATGTCGCCGAGCTGGATGGCGTCGATGATGTAGAAGCCGGTCGGCGATACCAGACGGGTGAACTGCATTTCGGAGTTCAGGTCGGAGCGGCCGGAGGCGGGCAGGATGTTGAGCCAGACGGCGAAGATGAGCTTCAGCACGAGGCCGAGGAAGAACACCGGGGTGGCGTAGCACAGGATGGCGAAGGTGCGGATGCCGCGTCGGCGGCACGGTCGCGCTTGCGGGCGGCGAGTCGGCCCAGGCCGATGCCGACAATCAGCGCCACGATCAGGCAAGGAAGGCCAGTTCGAATGTGGCGGCGCCGTAGTGCGTAAGGATGCTGATCACCGGCTGGTTATCGGTCAGTGTCGTGCCGAGGTCGCCGTGCAGCAGGCCGCCAAGATAGTCGACGTATTGCACGATCAACGGGCGGTCATAGCCGGCCGCGTGGATGCGCTGTTGGAGTTCGGCAGGTGTCAGGCGGCCGCCCAGGGCGGCGGAAATCGGGTCGCCGGTGGCGCGCATCACGAAGAACACGATGGTGACCAGAATGAAAACGGTGGGGATAATGAGAAGGAACCTCGTCAGCACGAAGCGGAAGAAACTACCTGACAGTCGGTTCTTCTTCGTCTTGGCTTTCGCCGGAGTGGTGCTGGAGGTCGCTGTGGCGCTGTCTGACACGCGATGCTCCTTGGTGTTGGTAATCGGTATATAAAGCAATAAAGGCTCCCCTCTCCGAGGGAGCTGGCGGCGAAGCCGACTGAGGGGAGTCATACGAGTTGGGCTCCTCAGTCTGCCCGTCGGCAGACAGCTCCCCCCCTCAAAGAGGGGAGCTCATGCTGGATCAGCTTGGTGACGGAGGCATAGCGGAAGCGGAAGGAAGCGTCGAGGGTGACACCCTTCACGGAGGTGCCGGTGACGGCGACCTGGGCACTGCAGCAGCGGGATGGTGGAGAGGTCTTCGGTCTCGAGCTTCTGAATCTGCTTGAGGATGTCTCCACGAGCGGACTCGTCCTTCTCGCCGGCCTGCTTGACGATCAGGTCGTTGACTTCCTTGTTGGAGTAGCCGTTGTTCACGAAGTTACCATCGCGGAAGAACGGGGACAGGTAGTTGTCCGGGTCGGAGTAGTCCGGGAACCATCCAAGCTGGTAGACCGGGTACACACCGTCGGAATCGTCGGTAACCACACGATCCTTGTTGTACTGGGTCCATTCGGTGGACTGCATGTCGACCTTGAACAGGCCGCCTGCCTCAAGCTGGGACTTCAGGCAGCGTACTCGTCGGCGGAGACGGAGCCGTAGTGGTCGTTGTTGTACTGGAGCTTGAGGTCGACCGGGGTGGTGACGCCGGCGTCGGCGAGGACCTTCTTGGCCTTCTCGGTGCTCGGCTTGCCGTTGCCGTCGCCGTAGGCGGACTTCAGCGTGTCATCGTGACCGGCCAGGCCGTCCGGGATGAAGGAGTACATCGGGGTGTAGGTGCCTTGTAGACCTTGGTGGAGAGCTCTTCGCGGTCGATGAGGTTGGCGACGGCCTGGCGCACGGCCTTGGCCTTGTTGGCGTCGGCATCGGGCTGGGATTCGCCGTAGGCTGAATCTTGAAGTTGAAGGCGATGAAGCGCTCCTCACCGCCCGGGCCCTTGACGACCTTGACCTTGGAGTCCTTGGAGAGGTCCTCGATGTCGGTCGGGCTCAGGGAGCGGTAGGCCACGTCGACCTGGCCCTGCTGGACGGCCATCTTCAGGTTGGAGGCGTCGGCGAAGTACTTGACCTGCACGACGGAGTTCTTGGCCGGGGTCAGACCCTTGTAGGAGTCGTTCTTGGCGTAGGCGGCGGACTCGTTGATCTTGAAGGCTGTCAGCGTGTACGGGCCGGCGAAGGCCTTCTTGGAGACGATGGTGTCGGCGTCGGCGAGCTTGTCGGCGTCGAAGGTATCCTCATCGACGATCGGGCCGGCGGGGCTGGACATGACCTGCTTCAGGGTCACGTCGAAGGCACGGAATCCTTGAACACCACGGTGGTGTCGTCCTTGGCGGTCACGGATTCGACGTTGGCGAGCAGGGAGCTCGGGCCGTTCGGGTCGTTGATCTTCTTGATGCGATCGTAGGAGAACTTGACGTCGGAAGCGGTCAGGTCGTTGCCGTTGGCAAACTTCAGGCCGTCCTTGAGCTTGACGGTGAATTCGGTGCCGTCATCGTTCCAGGTACCGTCATCGGCGGCGATGTCCGGGCTCAGTTCGGAGGTGTTGTAGTCCTGGGCGTACAGGAACGGGAACACCTGGATCTGCACGGCGTATGAACCGTTGTCGTAGGAGCCGGCGGGGTCCAGGCTGGTGATCTTATCGGTGGTGCCGATGGTGATGGCGTTGCCGGAATCGGCACCTGCGGTGGTGTCATCCTTCACACCGCCGCAGGCGGTCAGGGATGCGATGGCGGCCACGGAGACGGCGGCGGCCAGAATCTTCTTGGAATTCAACAGGAATCCTCTCTCATAACTTGTTTCCACGTCATCACTGCGGGCGTGGATTACCGCCTGACTATGGTGCGGATGTGTTACCTCTGCGTTTCCATAGTCATCGACTTATGTTTCGCTTGTGGCGACCAAGGCCGGTTTTATGCGGTATCGAGCAGTATTACGGATTCTTGTATTACGACGTGAATAACGGTCACATGGTGAGACAAATATACTATCATCTCACCATGTGACCATGTTCGTAGACGAATGCCTTCCATTCGTCAACCGGTCGGCCTACTGCTACTTGAGCTTGCGGCCCGCGCACCACACCTGTTCGACCGTCCAGTCGGCCGGGTCCGCAAGGTTGAAATCGGCGGCGAAGCGGGGGCGATGAGGCCGATCGCGCCCCGGTGACCGGTTCGGCCGGTCGAAGCCGAACGCCTTGGCCGGCGTCAGAGTTGCCGCCTCGACCGCGTCCACCGGCTGAAGCCCAGTTCGCACACCGCACGGCG
>ENA-OQDE01000342-OQDE01000342.1-human-gut-metagenome-genome-assembly--contig:-NODE-342-length-28942-cov-2.784522_pt1 | contig 28942 bp, 22 predicted proteins | sample MGYA00242768_ERZ504595 | MGnify/ENA primary metagenome ERZ504595 (study PRJEB26092, sample SAMD00036307) | human gut metagenome | host: Homo sapiens | study: EMG produced TPA metagenomics assembly of... | reverse complement strand
CGTTTTGCCATCTTGTCCCAATCGGCCTTCTGCACTTTATTATGGCAGCGTATCCATTCGGCATATTCCGAGTTCTCACCTTCTCACCATAAAACGACCGGCTGCCGGAGTACACAATGACCAATGAATCATTATGCCGAGCCGCGCTTCTTCAAACCACCTGACTCTCTCTTTTTGTGTACGGGGCAGAACTTCTTTTTCGGGAGTTTGCTTGTTACAACTCAATAGTAACAGACTTGCAACAAGTATAAACCAGATTCTATTCATAACTACTTTCTTTTTATATTAGATTTGTTACAAAGTAGTCACATAAAAGTTTCCATGTGACCGAAAGCGTACAATACAGGGTAACTCTGCGTACAAAACAACGTATTTCTCACCTTTTTCTTAAATGAACGCTAAACTATCCGGAAGACTTGACAAACGCCTTTTTTTGTTGTATATTTGTAGACATAACGTATTACTTAAAGCTTAACATGGAAGATATAAATCTATATAAACATCTATACCCCACTTTGGAAAAGTATAATATTACAACAATTCGCTTAACTGATTCTTGTAAAAGCTAGAACATAAATAATTCTCTGAAGGCTTAAGGCTGCAAACTCTTATGGGGTTTTGCAGCCTTTTTTGTTGCATAAAATTAAGTAGAAACTACTAAAACGACAGATGAGAGTTTATAATAAACTCCAGACCCGTTTATAATAAACGATGACGGTTTTTATTATAAACTAAAAAAGAGTTTGTGCATAAATAGTAAACTATTTTCAATAGAGAATAAAGACAAGAAAACGAATAAATGGTTTTAGCCGGGATTAATAGTAAATATTAAACACAAACCTGTCGTTCATAAATCCGGAATGTCAACAGCCTGCGTCGCTATCTGCATCCACAATCACTCTTCGTCTTTTTCGACTTGTTCTTCATCTTCTTTTCCCTTATTCCTATATCCTAAAGGACTTACTCCATAAGCCTCCTTGAAACAACGACCAAAATAACGCGGTGAGCTGAATCCGGTCTTATCGGAGATTTCCGAAACACTTAGGGTCAGATCACTCCTCAATAAGAAAGCGGCCCGTTTCAGGCGAACGGTAGAAAGGAATTCATTAGGTGTCTGTCCTGTGATACCTTTTATTTTCTGAAAAAAGTAGGTGCGGGACATACATAACTCACGAATCAGCTCACTCAAACTAAATTCAGAGTTATCCATGTTCCGTTCGATAATCTCCATGGTGCGTTCCAACAAATCCTCGTCCATAGGATTAGTAGCCAGTATCCGTGCAGGCGCTTGAGGTTGCTTGCTGAATTTCTCTTGTAAGATACGCCGGCTGTTTACCAGATTATTGCAACGGGAGATAAGCAGACTGGTATGGAAAGGTTTCGTTATATAATCATCCGCACCGGTACGCAACCCCTCCAATGTATGCTCAATCGCAGTACGAGCTGTAAGAAGCACCACGGGGATATGACAGGTGGCAAAATCCGACTTTATCTCCTTACATAGTTCGGTCCCCGTCATTCGAGGCATCACTACATCACTAAGGATAATATCCGGCTGTCCCTCCCTACCTTTCTGCAGCCCTTCTTCTCCGTCAGCGGCAGTCAAGACTTCGTAATAGGGTGAGAATAGCCCTGCCAACATTTCACGCAACGAATCATTATCTTCCACAATCAGCATTTTAGCACCTTTGATACGTTCTTTTAACGGCTCTTCTTCCAGTTCCTCCTGGCCAGTGATAAGAAATGCATCTGTTTTTACTGCCGCCACTTCATTTTTGTCATTTCATCCAACTGTTCATCAGTGAAATGCTCTTTACCCAATTTCAGAGTAAGAGTAAATACCGTTTCCTCATCGGGAATACTGTTTGCAGTCAAAGTGCCATGATGAAGTTCCGCCAACCCTTTGCTCAAAGCAAGACCGATGCCAGTACCTTCAGATACAGTAGAGCTTTTCTCTACCTGATAAAAGCGGGTGAAAATCTTCTCCAGTTCCTCCGGCTCAATCCCTTTCCCACTGTTCCGCACTTCAACTACTGCTTCATCGACATTTCTGTAGACATGAATCGCAATGGTACCGGATTGAGGCGTATATTTAAAAGCATTAGAAAGTAGATTACTAATAATTTTCTGTATCTGACGCGCGTCATACCATACCTCCAAATCCTCTTCCTCCTTCACGAAGCTAAAATCAATCTGACGGGTAGCCGCATATTCCGCATAGAGCAAATAATTCTCATATAAGAAATCAATCAAATTGTGCCTGCGGACTTTTATCTTCATGTGCCCTTGCTCTTGTTTGCGAAAATCGAGTAACTCTGAAATCAACTCCCGAAGCTGAATACCGTTCTTATAGACATTCAGTAATTTATTATAAATGGAAGGAGCAAAGGCCTGCATCTGCAACAATGTCTCCATCTGCCTATAATGATCGTAAGCGGTGTGCGGAATTCATGAGAAATATTCGTAAAGAAACGAAGTTTGGATTGGTTCATCTCCTCCACATCACGGATATGCTGCTGTTCATATTTCAGTGATTCGCGAAGATGGAAACGTGTCTGATAAGTCCTGATTACATAATATAAAAGTCCGCCGACAATTGCTATATAAATAAGGTACGCCCACGTCGTTTTATAGAAAGGCGGCAACATGCGAATATCCAACCGATAATCTGCCTGAAACGCTTTATTCTTACCAATCGATTTAATCAACAACGTATAGTCTCCGGCAGGCAGATTAGTATAGGTGATTGTATTCTGTCCGCGTGTGCTGGTCCAGTCCTTCGAGAAACCATCTAACCGATAAACGATTTCATCTTTGTTTGCCGGAAGATAATTGGATGTCGCAAACTCGAAACTGAATATCGAGTGATTACTTTTCAATACAATAGAAGAAGCATCGTAAAGAGAAACCGGAAGAATCCCTGAATTATCGCCTACATGAACTTCATTTCCATTCACCAACAACCGATCAGGAATAATCCGGTAATGCTTGTATATAATGTTCAACTGTTTTTCGTAGAAAGAAACCATACCGTTCATTCCTCCCAAAAAAATTTCTCCATCCTTAGTCTGGCACAAAGAGCCTCATTTAAAGTAGTGAAAGGAAAGCCATTGGCATGATTATAATTACTGAACGTCCGGTTAACCGGATCAAAAATACAAAATCCCTGATTGGTAGTCAACAAAAGACGTCCGTTTGAGATTCACAAACAGCGTATACACAGTCACTACCCAGTCCATCCTGCCTGGATGTAAGCGTTCAAATCATTTGTTTCAGGACGATACAGATTCAGTCCTCCTCCCATTCGTACTTAGCCAGATCCGCTGGTTCCTGTCCTCTGCAATACAGGTAACCATATTATCACTTATACTATTTTTTTTATTCAAATCAAAAGAATAAAGCGTAGACTCTTTAGTGTCCATATTATAACAATACACACCCTTACCCTCCACTGCTATCCAAAGACTTCCCTTCGAATCAATCTTAAGATAATGCGCCAGCTCATTAGTCAACAAGGTAAAGGTAGCTGTTTCCGGATGGAAAAGATACACTCCGTCATAAGAAGCAATGGCTAGTTGATCCCGATAGCTATAATACTCAATACCACATCTGATGCATGGTCCTCCTTATTCACGCTATAATGTAAGAAACGCCCGGTCCGCAAGTCCAATTTATTGAATCCTCCCTGATGGGTACCAACCCAGACTGAATTGCGTTGACGATCATAATACAGACATTTAACTTTGTTTTGTGAAAGGCTGTTCATTCCTTCCATATGCCTGTACCACTTAAATTCTTTTGTCCGGCGATCATACAAATTCAATCCTCCTCCTTCCGTAGCAATCCAGAGTTGCCCTTCTTCTCCTTCAATAATAGTCCCTACAATGGGAGAACTAAGTCCCTCCCGTTCATTCTTAGACAATTTATAATGAGTATATATCTTATAATCGGGATTAAAATAGTTGACTCCTCCGAAATAAGTACCTATCCAAAAGGTTCCCTGATGATCTTTGAGAATACTGAATATGGAAGAATCACTCAAGCTGCCGGGAGCATCCGTAGTAGTAAAATGAGTAAAGACTCCGGTTTTCTTATCCAGTTTATCCAGTCCCCGTTCAGTACCTATCCAAAGATTCCCCTGATCATCTTCACAAACATTACGGACGGAATTGTCAGCAATACAGTTTACACTTCCCGCCTCCCTTTGATAATGGGTTATCTTCCCATTCCTGGAAATACGGTATAAACCATTATCCCACATACAAACCCATATATCTTCATTGGAATCCTGATAAAGATTATAAATATAAGTACCCGCAAAAAGATGTTGTTCCTCTTTACCCTTCGGATCCATAACATAGAGGCCATCGTTGTAGGAGCCAATCCAGAATCGTCCGGACTTATCCTTCAACAAACAATTAGGCAATACCTGTCCCGGAAAGTTACAATAGGGCGTTTGTATTCCGGTTGTTTCCTCCCTTTCATAGATCCTGCCATACGTACCCATAAACAATTTGCCATCACAATAAGTAATAGCGGTCATCCACTCTTTCTGTTTGTCGGAAATGTGAGTGAATGTTTCGGTCTTCATATCGAGTTCGCTGACTCCTTCTGTAGTAAGCACATATATCAGCCCCTTTCCGTTGCCGCAGATTCTTCTGACAGTACGTCCCAGTAAAGTGGTCGGATTCCCTTTTTCCTCCTTATAAGTTTTAATGCGATTACCATTATAAACATTCAGGCCATCCCGGTTCCAATCCAGATTTGTCCCCATTCATCATTATAAAGTGCATATACGGTAAATTGCGAAAGTCCGTTATCGGTAGTCAGATAATTGAAAGACATATCCTGTGCGTAAGCCGAAGGAAAAACGGCAAAGCAAAAAAGAAAAAATAGCCGGATTATGATCGTCCTATTCCTCATAATGGTGTATTCGTATAAATTAGTATTAGTTATAAAGCACTATATCGCCCCGGTTCTGTATGCAAAATTAGTTTTCTTTCTGCATAATTCTCCGATAAAATTAGATATTTTAGGGCGAAATTGCAGATTTGTACGGAAAATGCCACTCGTTTGTACGGTAAGTAGAGACGGACGGACGATTAGTGACGAGATTTGCGTATCATTTTAATCGTAAATTTAATAATCATGAAAATGCATGTACCAGAAAGCAAACGAATCATGTCGTTATTGATCATGCTGCTAACTACATCTTTTGTCTTCGCCCAAGTTACCGTCACAGGTAATGTTCGAGATGAAAGAGGAGATGAAGTCATTGGAGCTACCGTATTACTGATCGGTAGCCAGCACGGAGTGATCACAGATGTTGACGGGAATTTCAAGCTGAATGTTCCCAATGCAAAAACAGCCGTTTTACAAATTTCGTATGTCGGCTATGAAACACAAAAAATTGCCCTTAAAGGCAAGACTAAAATCAGTGTAACCTTGGCAGAAGTAGCCAATGCACTGAACGAAGTCATGGTAGTGGCATACGGTACGCAGAAAAAAGAGACACTGACAGGTGCTATCTCTTCTGTTAAAACCGACGGACTGCTCCGTTCTCCCAATGCAAGTATTGCAAGTTCACTAGCCGGACAAGTAACCGGATTATCTTCTGTCTCTACCAGCGGACAACCCGGAAAAGAAGATCCTTCTATTTATATCCGTGGAGTAGGCTCGTTGACAGAAGGTGCTTCTTCTCCTCTTATACTGGTAGACGGAGTAGAACGTTCATTCTTCCAGATGGACCCGAACGAAATAGAAAGTGTCACGGTATTGAAGGACGCATCGGCAACAGCTGTATTCGGAGTACGCGGTGCCAATGGTGTTATCCTGGTAACCACCCGTCGTGGTCAGGAAGGAAAGGCTACAATCTCTATCACTTCTTCCGTCGGTGTCCAACAACCTACCCGTATATTAAAGATGGCAGACAGCTACACTTACGCCACCTTATTTAATGAAATGAATGATAACGACGGAAAAAGCAAACATACCTTCGATGACTATGCACTGGAACGCTTCCGGCTGGGTGACGACCCCATCATGTATCCGAATATGAACTGGAGAAAATATATCATGAAAAACTCGTCCATACAGACACAGCACAACCTGAACATAAGTGGAGGAACTGACCGCGTGCGTTACTTCATTTCCATGGGCTTTTTATGGCAGGACGGACTTTTCCGACAATTTAAAGAACTGGATTACAATAATAATTATAGCTATACCCGATATAACTACCGTGGCAACCTCGACCTTGACATCACCAAATCTACGTTGCTGAAAGTTGGCTTGGGAGGTATCGTCGGTATCACTCACGAACCGAATGACCAGGATTATCCTTACGGATTATTCTCTCTCATCAATATGGCACAGCCATTCAACAGCCCGGGTATCATAGACGGCAAACTTGTACTGACCGACCCGGGAAAATATGACGGCGTCCTGATGGACAACAATGCACTGGGACGCTACTATGGACAAGGATATGACCAGGCAACCAGCAATACCATGAATATGGACTTGCAATTAACCCAAAAGCTTGATTTCATCACGAAAGGATTATCCGTAGAAGTGAAAGGGGCCTATAATACTTATTATGTGTTTAAACAGAAACGCTATGGCTCGGTAGAAACCTATACTCCGTATTACCAATCGGCTTTGGAAAGTCCGGGACTTGATATCAATGATCCATCTTACAACAAAACGATTGTCTATCGTGTATCCGGCCAGAACAAACGCTTGAGTTACAGTGAAGATAACAACACAAGAGGGCGTGACTGGTACTTTGAAGCAAGTTTGCGTTATAACCGTAAATTCGGCGGACACAATGTCGGAGGACTTTTACTGTATAATCAAAGCAAAAAATACTACCCCAAAACTTTCACGGAAGTACCCACCGCTTACGTAGGATTAGTGGGACGCCTGACTTATGATTACAAATCCCGTTATGTAGGTGAATTCAATTTCGGATACAACGGTTCCGAGAACTTTGCACCGGAGAAACGTTTTGGTTTCTTCCCTTCCGGTTCTATCGGTTATGTAATCTCTGAAGAAGCATTCATGAAAAACAGAAAGTAGTGGATTACTTGAAACTGCGCGCTTCCATCGGTCTGGTAGGTAATGACAATATCAGCGACAATCGTTTCCTTTATCTATCCAACTCCTGGCTGGTAGACCAGCTACCCAGTGAAAAAGATTACTGGAACGCTTACAAGAATGGCTACAATTTCGGTTTTAATAATGGCAACATGATAAAAGGAGCAATTGAAAGTCGTATCGGTAATCCAAATGTCAGTTGGGAAACAGCTTTGAAGCAAAACTATGGTATTGATGTCAACTTCCTCAACAATCGTCTGAAGGTTAGTGCCGACATTTTCTTCGAAGACCGGAAAGACATTCTCATTAAAAGACAGACTATTCCTATCACTACCAATCTGACAAGCGACAACTTGCCGGTAGTAAATATGGGACGTGTCAAAAACCATGGATATGAAATAGACCTGAAATGGGAAGATGTCATTAAAGGCAAACTTCACTACTATATCAACGCCAATGTTTCCTATAACAGAAACAAGATTATCTTCCAGGATGAAGTGGAACCCAACGAACCCTACCAATGGAGAACCGGACAACCCGTCGGAACTATTTTCGGCTACGTAGCAGACGGATTCTACAATGACAGCGATTTTGAGAATGGCAAACTAAAAGAAGGACTTCCGAAACCAACCATGAGTACGTATCTCCGGGTGATGTGAAGTATACCGATTTGAACGGCGACGGTCTGATTACTGATGACGACCAGCGTGCCATTGGTAATCCTACACGTCCTGCCTACACCTGGGGGTTGAACTATGGAGCGGACTATAAAGGCTTTTTCTTCTCCATGAACTGGACGGCTGCCACGGAACGTTCACTGGTTCTTGACTATTTCTTCCGTAAACCATTCGGAAACAATGCCAACAATGCCCTGATGCAGTTCCATGCAGATAACCGCTGGACACCAGCAACAGCAGAAACTGCCACCGTACCGCGTTTTGCCACCAAGTCAATGGATTACAATAGTTACACCTCTTCTTTATGGGTGAAGAACGGGAACTTCTTGAAATTGAAAACACTTACAATCGGATATAACTTCAAAGAACGGAAAGCACTCAAGAAACTGGGAATATCTCAATTAGGTATCAAATTTAGCGGATACAATTTGTTGACTTTCGACAGTTTCAAAATTATGGATCCGGAATGTACACCGGGGCTGACTGACTCTTATCCGATTATTAAAATCTACAATATAGGAATAAACTTAACTTTCTAAGCCATCTAAAATCATGAAAAGAAGAAACCTATTACATACAGGCATTGCAGCGTACTACTATTGTCGACAGGTGCATGCGAGGACTTCAAATTCGGGAATGCTTTTCTTGACAAGCCGTTCACCACAGACATTACGATCGATACGGTATATGCACATAAAGTTTATGCCGAGCAGGCACTAGCCGAAGTATACCGTTCGCTACCCGACTATCTGCTCCGGCGGAAGATTATGCTGGGGTATACTGGAAGGCATGACTGACTTGGGAGATGCAATCAAGCCCAATGGAATACGCTCTTACTATACGGGAAATGTCAGTTCATCAACCGGCGATATGCCTTATATACTTTATGAAGGAACTTCAAGTCCTTCTTTCGGTATGTCTCCTATGACGGGAATCCGAAAAGCTTATATCTTTTTGGAAAATGTAGACCGGGTACCGGATATGACAGAACGCGAGAAGAGTATCCGAAAAGCGGAAGCAAAGATGATTATAGCTTTCCATTATTCCCAGATGTTACGCCACTTCGGAGGAATGCCTTGGATTGACCACTCTTACCTTCCCGAAGATGACATGACAACCACGCGTATGACTGTGGAGGAAACCGTACAAAAGATAATCGGATTATTGGATGAAGCAGCAAGAATACTTCCGTGGAAAGTAAATGCAGCCGACGAAGGCAGAATGACAGCCGCCGGAGCATTAGCTTTGAAATCACGCGTCCTGTTATTTGCCGCCAGTCCTTTATTCAACAATGAAAAGCCGTTTATGGCTGGAGAAGCTGCCGACAAACAATATGTATGGTATGGAAACTATGCGGAATCCCGCTGGCAGGACGCATTGGATGCCGGACTGGAAATGCTTCGGGCAAACCGGGAGAACAATAACTTCTACCAACTGGTAAACACCGGAAAACCGAGGGAAGACTTTGTTTCTGCCTACTTTGACCGTTATAACGGCGAAGTGCTTATCTCCTCGCACCGTTGGACCAACTACACCATAGGCACCAATCTTTCGGAGAATTGCTTTATGGTATGGGTGGAGCCAGTGCCAACTATGCCGATATGTTTGAAATGGCAGACGGAACCCCGTTTGATGGAACAATCCAGTACACAAAGCACATCCTTTCTTCGATGCACAAGGAAATCCGGTACGTGATATTCGCATGTACGAAACTCTCTATGTAAACGGCGATCAGTTCCGGGGACGTGAACTCCGTATTGCCAAAGGAGAAAGTGAAGGATGCGATGACATCTCTCCCGTACTGTTCCGTCTAACCTACAACGGATATGGTATGCGCAAGTTCCAACGCGACAGAGCCGATGAAGTGAATGGAAAGTTCTATTCCTGCCCATTGATCCGCCTGCCTGAAATCTATCTGAATATTGCCGAAGCAATGAATGAACTGGGAAAAGCAACTACGAAAGATGAATTCGGAAATGATGCATACGATTATATCAACATGGTCCGTAACCGGGTCAATATGCCGGATCTGACAACAGCCAAGGCTGCTCCCGGAAGAGAACTGCGTGAAGCTATCCTGCACGAACGTGCCATCGAATTCGGCTATGAAGAGGTACGTTATTTCGACCTGACACGCTGGAAACGCGATGATTTATTCAAGACTCCTATCGAACGTCTTTTTATCACGAAAGACAGTCAGGGAGTTTTCACCTACACCAAAGACAGAAAAGTGTATAACGAAAGAGGTTGGATAAAGAACTGGAGCGACCGTTACTTCTTGATTCCTATTCCTTTGGAGGAAATCAACAAGAAATACGGACTGGTACAGAATCCCGGATGGTAATAAACAATAAAAAGATAAATTTAAATCGAAAACGTATGAAACGTAAATATATAGTAATCAGTATGGCTTTACTATCTGCTGTGTCTACCTGGGCACAGGAGATAACAGGGACAGTGACAGATGCCTTAGGTTCACCTGTTGCAGGTGCTAAGTACATCTGGTCAACACTCCGAACGTCTCTGCCATCACTGACCGGAATGGAGTATTTGTATTGAATGGAGAAGAAGGTGACTGGATGGTAGTTCCTATGCCGATGCCATTGGCAAACGAATCAGGGCTACCGGAAAATCTATTCAGATAAAACTGGATCCGCAGGACAGAATAGTCAATATGGGAATGGCAAACCGTACCGCAGACCGGCAAACGCAAGCTATATCTATTGTCACTGCAGAAGAACTCGAAAAAACGCAACTCCCAATTCTTTTAACGCTCTCTATGGATTGGTTCCCGGACTGGAAGTAATGCAACGTACCGGCTGGACCCAGAACCCCACGACTTTGCTACGCGGCAGCGATAATCCCTTGATTGTGGTAGACGGTTTTCCACGTCCTATCGAATGTCTCAACACGGTAGAAATAGAATCGGTGACCGTACTCAAAGACGGACCGGCTACTGCTCTTTGGGGAGCCCGCGGAGCTAATGGGGTGATTCTCGTAACTACAAAGCGAGGACAATATAACACCAAAATGCAGGTGAACGTCAACTATAAATACGGGATGGACTTCCCCATCAACCAACCGGAATTTGCCAATGGCTATGAATATGCAGCAGCTTGAATGAAGCCTTGTACTATGACGGACTGGAAATGCAATATACCCGCAACGAACTGGACGCTTTCAAAAACGGCAGCAACCGGGATTTGTATGCTAACTCTGACTGGCTTGGCGAAGGATTGAGAAAACATACCGTCAACAACCAGCTCGACATCAACTTCCGTGGAGGAGGAAAAAACTTACGTTACTACACAATGCTAAGTTATAAGAACGACTACGGAATATTGAACGACAAGTATGCCAAATACTCCGACCGTTATTCTGCACAGATGAGAAAATACGAACTGGACCTGCGAATGAATATTGATATTGACATCACTCCTTCCACACTTGCACAACTGACCATGCTGGGTTCATTGCGGGAACGAAAACGTCCGGCAACTTATGAGGCAATCTCTTCCAAGGACTGTTCAATACTCCTTCCGGTGCTTTCCCGGTGAAAACCTCTAATGGAATTTGGGGCAGCAACTCTGTATTAAAAGACAATCCGCTTGCCCGTATTGCAGACATCGGTTATTTCAAAGAAAATCCCAGAATGTTGCAGGCAGACATGAGAATCCGGCAGGATTTGTCATCGCTGACTCCGGGACTTAGTGCTGAAGTAGCTGTTGCGTACGATAATAATGCAGTATTTAAAGAACAGGGAAGCAAAAACTTTCAGTATGCAGTCAACACACCGGTAGTCAATGTTGTCACCGGGGAAAAAGAAGCCATGTCTGAAGTGTATGGAGACAACAGTGCACTGACTGTCAGTTGCTGGGGAATGACCGAGCAATATATCAACGCTAGTCTGGAAGCTCAAGTCAAGTATGACCGCATGTTCGGAAAGCATGGAGTAAGCGCCACCGCTCTGTATCGGCAGGAGTCGGAAAGGGCATTGGGAGCCAATAATGCGTACAAACGTATGTATATCACAGGCATGGCAGGATATAATTACAACAATACATACCTGCTGGATGTGGTGTTCAACCAATACGGTACTAGCGTATTGCCCGAAGGTGATAAGTTCCGCAGTTATCCGGCAGTATCGGCAGCCTGGGTGTTATCCAACGAATCATTCATGAAAAAAATGACTGCTGTAAACCTTTTGAAGATTCGTGCTTCTTACGGACGTGCCGGATGGGATCAGATTCCCTACGGACTTACTCAACAATACTATATCTGGGGTGGACAGTACTACTTTGGCGATGCAATAACGTGGCCAGCGGTAACAAAGAAGATAAACTGGCTATGAACAACCTGACTCTCGAAGTTTCCGACAAATACAATGTAGGAATAGATATGCGTCTCTTTAACAAATTAAGTGTCACATTAGACGCCTTCCTCGACAAAAGAAGCAATATACTGATTGGAGCAAACAACCTGATTTCTTCTGCCATCGGTATCAGTGTACCCCAACAAAATGCCGGTAAAGAAGAAAAGAAAGGACTGGAAGTAAGTATGGAATGGAAAGATTATAGCCGCAAAGACTTTCATTATTATGTAGGAGCCAATCTGACATATATCAAAACCAAAGTCGTAGAAAACGGAGAAGGTTATAAGCCTTGGAATTACCTGTCCGGTAAAGGATTAGCCATCGGACAAATATTTGGTCTGGAAGCAATCGGTTATTTCCGCGATGAGGCAGATATCGCAAACAGTCCGAAGCAACAATTTTCGGAAGTACGCCCGGGGGATGTGAAATATAAAGATATGAACAACGATGGTATTATCGACGATAATGACAAGCATGCCATCGGATATTCAAGCAGTATTCCCGAGATCTATTGTGGTATCCGCCTTGGATTTGAGTATAAAGGTTTCGGAGTAGACGCTTTGTTCCAAGGAGCGACACGTTTCAGCAAAATGCTGAATACAAGTAGTGTGTATTGGCCATTACGCAATAATACCAACATATCCAATTGGTATCTGCACGATAAGATCCGCTGGACGGAAGAAACAAAAGATATAGCCAATGTACCCCGTTTGTCAACGCTGAACAATGCCAATAACTTCCAAAACAGTACACAATGGCTGGTAAATGGTGAATACCTGAAACTGCGTAACCTGAATGTATATTACGACCTGCCGAAAAACTGGATATCGAAAATCAAGCTGGAACAATGCCGCATCTTCGCCAGTGCGAACAATGTTTTTTCGCTCGATCATGTCAAATACATGAACTGCGAAGATTTCAGCGTCAACTACCCAGATATGTTCTCTGTCTATTTCGGAGCCAGTATTAAATTCTAATATCGAAAGCATTATGAAACTAACTAAATATATCACAACAGCCTGCATAGCAGCTCTCTTCACCGGATGCGATTATCTGGATTTCGATGAAACCACCGGAATGACAAAAGAAGAAATGTACTCCTATTTCGGCAACGTAACAAGCCTGTCTACTTTTGTTTACTCTCAATTACCACAAGACTTCGGTGCAATAGGAGATGCGCTTAGGGATGCCGCAACAGACAACGCTGTATATACATGGAATCAAAGCAGCGTATATAATGTATATAATGGAACTTGGAGCCCGCTCAAAACGGTAGATGATGTATGGAGCAACTACTACACCGCTATCCGTGAAGCCAATTCATTCCTGGAGAACTATTCGCTCGAGGTACTGGAACGTTTCAAATGGAATGTGGATTACGAGATTGATGTGGAAAAAGCTAAAATGCGCGTACATGAAGTACGCGCCCTCCGTGCTTTCTTCTATTTGGAACTAGCCAAACGTTATGGTGATATCCCCCTGTTGACACGCACTTATCAAATAGATGAGATTAATTCCGTAGAAAAGACTCCGTTTGACAAAGTGATTGATTTCATTGTCGATGAATGTGACAAGGCAGCACCGGAATTGCCTGTCAGCTACAAAGATTTCTATAATGAGACCGGACGGGCTACACGAGGAATGGCCATGTCCGTCAAGGCACGCGCTTTATTGTACGCAGCCAGCAAACTACACAATCCTTCTCACGACACTGACAAATGGAAGAAAGCGGCCAAAGCATCTTATGACATTATTAAAACGGGATGGTACACTTTACCCAACATTGATGTGGATCCTTTGTATGACGTGAACGGAGGAAACGTAGTTCTCAACTCGTCCCAACTGATTTTTGAACGCCGTAACAATGACGACAATGCTTTCGAATCAAGAAACCTTCCAATCGGTTTCGAGAACGGAAACAGTGGCAACACTCCAACACAAAATCTGGTCGATGCTTACGAAATGGCGGACGGCACTCCGTTCAGCTGGGAAAATACCAAACATGCATCCAAACCATACTCCGGACGCGATCCGCGTTTCTACAAAGCTATCCTTTACAATGAAGCTTCCTTCATGGGTACCAAAATAGAAACATTCGAAGGTGGCAGAAATGCATCACCCATTACGGGAGCCACACTGACCGGATATTATCTACGCAAATATATGAATGAAACAGTTTCGCTGTCTCCAACCAATCCGATCAAGAAGCCTCATCACTTCATCCTGTTCAGATATGCAGAGACATTGCTGAACTATGCAGAAGCCATGAACGAACTTGGCGGACCGGACTACACCTCCGATGCCGATGAGCTGCCGATGTCAGCACGCACAGCCCTGAATATGGTTCGTAGTGCGGCCAATATGCCTAATATTACGGACAATGGAGATGACTTCACCACTCGTCTGCGCAACGAACGCCGCATAGAACTTGCTTTTGAGGATCATCGTTTTTGGGACATCCGCCGCTGGATGATCGGAGATGTAGTGAAAGATATCTATGGAGTAAAAGTCACTAAAAAAGGATCAAAATACAGTTATACTCCGGTGAAGATACAGACACGCGTCTGGGAGGAAAAGATGAACCTTTATCCTATCGCTCAATCGGAGATTTATAAAAATGGCAACTTAACACAAAACGACGGCTGGGAGTAATGACTACTCCCGCTGTCTCCCCCTTATATTTTAATATTTAAAAGGAAAAGCTATGAAACAAGTAATAAGCATTTTATTGTTATGGATTGGAGTATTATCCTGCCAGTCGGAAGACATCAATATCTATACACTACATGCCAAAGACGAATCAAAGGCAATAGACGGCTGGAAATTGATCTGGTCGGAAGAGTTTAATCAGGAAGGTCCCCAATTTGATGCAGACAAATGGATTTTTGAGCCGAAAGGTAATTCTCCGTGGAACAAATATTTAACGGGAAGTACAGAACAGGCTTATGTACAAAACGGAAGGCTCATTCTACGTGCAGAAAAAAAAGGCGGTCAGTACATGACCGGAGGTATAAGCACACGTGGAAAAGCAGGATTCAAGTATGGAAAGCTGGAGATATGCGCCAAGTTCAACAGTTTCCAAGGAGGTTGGCCGGCTATTTGGTTACTACCGGTACAACGTCAGTATCCCAATCCTCCGGGAGCAAATGAGTATGGAGGAGAAATCGATATTATGGAACAAGTCAGCCTTGAAAAAGTAGCCTGGCATACAGTACATAGTCACTATACGCTGGATTTGGGTCTGGACAAAAACCCGCCACGTGCCGGAGGCGGGGCTTATAAGGAAAACGAATTCAATCTTTATACTCTCGAATGGACTCCGGAAGAGCTGACATTCCTGATTAACGGTGAGGAAACATTCAGTTATCCGAATATGCATCTGGAAAATGAAGCGGAAATGAAGCAATGGCCGTTTGATGTTCCTTACTATCTGATTTTAAACTATGCTCTTGGTGGTGAAGGCACATGGCCGGGGGAAATTGATGATTCCGGATTGCCGGGACAAATGGAAATCGAATATATCCGTTATTATCAACAGGAAGAAGAAAACAAACCGGATGACGGAGATGATGAGGAAGAAGAGGATCCGTCTGCAAACTTAGTTGAAAACGGAGACTTTGAACAGGATTTTGCAGCGGACAAGAAACCGGGTATATGGGCGGCCTGGCAAACACAAGGCAGCAACACGTTGAATTATCTGAATATGTGGTTTGCAAAAACCGGAGACGCTTTAGTGGTAGACGGTAGTACAGGAGCAAATGGCAGTAGTAGTTCTCTTAAATATGCTGCCAGTGTAGCAAACAGTTGGGACGTAGACTTGTCATATCCTATGCAAGGAGTGGAAGCCGGCAAATATAAGTTTAGTTTCTACGTAAAAACGAATCAGGATGATACGCCTTTCGTCACCAGCATCACACTATGCGAAAATGATGAAGATATAGCCAAAGAGGCCAAATACCAGAAAGCAATCGTTCTTCAGAACGGTAAACAAGAGATAAAGATCGGCGAAAACGATATTTGGGGTACACAAATCAACCGGGCAGGAAAAGAATGGAAACAATACTCCATGATCGTGAATATCCCGGATAACAAACTGGTGAAATTCGTGTTCAAGCCTTGTGCGGGAGATAATAACAGTTTGAGCGGTTACGACTGTAAGAAAGCGGACAATGTAGTTTATTGGTTCGACAAAGTAACCCTCGAACCGACCGACGAAGCCGGACCGGGAGAAGGCGAAGAACCTGCCACCGAATTAGTAAAAAACGGAAGTTTCGAGAAAGACTTTGCAGCAGATAAACAACCGGGAATATATGCAGCCTGGCAGACTCAAGGTAATAATACCCTGAATTTTCTAGATATGTGGTTTGCAAAACCGGACGTCACCAATCCGTCACTTTCCATAGATACCAGCACAGGAGCTAATGGTAGCAATCGTTCTTTGAAATATACCGCCGAGAAGTTGATAACACCTGGGGAGTAGATTTGTCATATCCATTGCAAGGAGTAAATCCCGGTAAATATGAACTAAGCTTCTATGCTAAAACCAATCAGACGGAATCTCCGTTTATCACCAGTATCACTCTTTGCGAAAATAATGAAGATATTGCCAAAGAAGCCAAGTTCCAAAAGGCAATTGTATTGCAAAACGGAGTGCAGACGATCGAGTCAGGTGTAAACGATATTTGGGGAACAGTTATCAATCAGGCAGGAAAAGAATGGAAAAAGTATGCTGTAACTGTGGATATTCCTACCAATGTACTAGTCAAATTTGTGTTCAAACTATGTGCAGGCGCCAATAACCAACTGACCGGTTACAATGCTACGGCAACAGACAATGTTATTTATTGGTTCGATGATGTTTCTCTGAAACTGGTTACGGAATAAATAATCACATATCACATCTGTCTTGAACAAAAAAGGAACAGTTCCACCAATAGTGGTCTGTTCCTTTTCATACATTATAGTGTGAAAGTATTGTACTTAAATCGAAGAAAGTATCTTCGGTAAACTACCCAAATAATAAAAAGGAAGATTTATCAATCGGAAACTCTTTCCGGCAACCGTCTTCACATCATCAATAGAATATGGACCACTCCAAATACGGACAGCTAAATCACCGCCAGACAAATCCATGAAAGAATGTAACGAACGGAGATGCGCATTCTTTCCGCATTTCACCTCGATCGGAATAATTTGTGTTCCCTTTTGCCATACAAAATCTGTTTCGGCATTGGAGCCTTGTTTGTCACGTACCCAAAAATGCAAGTCGGAAATATACTGTTCATCAAGTAATACCTGCAATTGTTGTGCTACAATATGTTCAGCGATAGCTCCTTGCCACGTATCCATCAACGTACGGTCATGCAGAACTTCAGTTTGGATATTGCAGCAAAATTAACTAGTCCCGTATCCAGCCACATCAATTTAGGAGCACGTTTTAGAGCAGGCAGCGCCGGTGCATGCATAGCTGTAACAGGATAAACTAAATGTAGTATAAAAGCTTTTTCCAAAATATTGAAAGCTTCACGCACTTCCTTTGAGTTATAGCTTGACTCTCCAAAATTTCCCAGTTTAATAGTCTGTCCTGCCTTGTTCCAACCCGTCCGCAATATATGCCGGATGACATGCGTCTGTAACTGGGTCGGTGCATACTTTTCAACATCCTCGTTATAACCTTTCAATAAAGAATTATAAATAGACTTCAAACGCACCAAGTCTCCATTCTCCGCATAATCGGCTACTACTTCGGGCATACCACCAATCAATGTATATCTATGAAAACGAGACATTGCCTCTTCATGCAACGCAGATGGCAAACTTATTTCATCTATAGCAGTACGATAATGCCCCTCGCCCATAGCAGTCAGATATTCTCCGAAAGTACAAGGGGAAAGTTGCATATATTCTACTCTACCCACCGGAAAAGAGATACGTTCTTTCAACAATGACTGTAAACGTGAACCGGCAGCGATAACATACAAATCAGGCATATCTTCATAAAAATACCGCAACAATGCTACCGCCTTAGGCACATTCTGTATCTCATCTATAAATAGCAACGTCCGCCCCTCACGCAGAAGAATATTCTTTTGAAAACAAGCTATCCTCATTATTTCCTGTACTTTATCCGTACTCTGAAACAGGCGCGCATCTTCTTCACGCTCCAGATTCAAATGAAGATAATTCTCAAAGTTCCGGGCAAACTCATTAACTAACGTCGTTTTTCCTACCTGACGCGCACCACGCAACACCAAGGGTTTACGCCCTGTACGTTCGGCCCACTTTTGCAACTGATTATAAATATCTCTTTCAAACATAAAAATCATTGTTAATCAGCTACAAATATACCATTTTATTCTAAGAACATAGGCAATTTAACGAAATAACCGCCTAAAAACATAGGCAAAATGAAGAAAATATAAGCAAAAAACATAGGCATAGTAACCCATGATTTCTGCAATTACTACTTAGAGATAATCATAATCTTTTCACCAACACCTTTATCAGGTATTCTCACACTACAGACACCTGTTTCTTTATCCCAACTCCACGCCACAGATTCCGTGTCATTCTCCAAGATTTTCTTCCAAACGTTCCGGTTTAGTTTTCTTTATCTTCTTTCCTTTGACAGTTATCTCTTTCGGAGCTTTCGCAGAATAAATACGGAACAATAGATTTCTCGGACCGGGAACAGTGTATCCTTTTCCTTCACGGGCAGAGACGGTCAGTTCATATCCATTTGCCAGAGTGCTGCAAATAATCGGTGTTTTAACAAATTCATCACGCTGATATCCTAAGTCTTCTCCTTCATCTTCGTAGAGAGTAAAGGCAGCCTGTGCACCTTCCTGTGCGGGGAAGATTTCAAAAGTAAGTGGATATACCGGTTTCTCATGGGTGTAGTTCATCACCGGCATGGTGGGGATGATGGAACCTTGCTTCACAAATATAGGAACAGAAGACAAGGGAGCGTCAACGGTAGTCCATTGCTCTCCGGTATAGACCGTCTGCTTGTTGTTGTAGTCTATCCATGTACCTTCGGGAAGATACACGTTCTTTGTGCGGGCACCTTTCTTCACCACGGGGGCTACCAACAATTCACGACCGAACAAGAATTGGGCATCCGTAGAAAACGTTTCCATATCCATTGGATATTCGAGAAATAGAGGCCGCATGATAGGCAATCCTGTATCATACGCTTCGCGGGCGTAAGTGTAGATATACGGCAACAAACGATATTTCAGTTCGATAGCCGCTTTCGCGTTCTTTTCCGCTTCCGGTCCGAAAAGCCACGGTTCCACCGGATTATCTCCCTCGTGGTGAATACGGCTCAAAGGATTAAATGCTCCGAACTGTACCCAACGGTATAGAGTTCCGCCATAGCCGGATAATCCTCAATATCTCCACAGTAACCGGTGATATCACAGGAAGAAAATGGATTAATCCAATCCGGCGGAAAGCATTACAGGAATCTGATTGGCTAATTGTCCCCACCCTTGCAGTACATCGTCTCCGTTTCCGCTATCACCCGTCCAACCGAACGTATAACGTTGCAATCCGGCATAAGCAGCACGAGTCATTTGAAAAACACGACGGTCCGGATTCCTCTTTTCAAATTGCTCTTTTACCACCTTATCCCAAGTCAATCCATAGACATTATGGATTTCATCGTGCATACCGAGATGGTGCTTCATCACCAGGCGTTCCGTCTGCTCTTCGTTACTCCAAGCAGGTTCGCCCATGTCTGTCCAGAAGCCGGAGACACCATCGTCAATAGGTTTCTGCTGATAAGTTCCCCACCAGTCGGCTACGGCAGGCAGGGTGAAGTCTACCACTCCGCAGTTCCCACCCCACGGCCAGGGCATATCGTAGCTTTTACCGTTCGTATTGTCCTTTACAAAATAGCCCAGGCGGTCTGCTTCTTCCCATTGTTTTTTGTTGGCTTGTGCAATTACCGGGTCTTGAGATACAACTACCTTAAAACCCATCTCTTTCAAATCCGAAAGCATCTTCTTTGGATTCTCATAGTTTCCTTTGCGCCATTCGAATCCTGCAGATATTCCGTCCAGCCGATGTCCTGATAGATAATATCACAGGGATTCCACGTTTCCGGTAACCTTCGGCTATTTCACGACTTAGCTTTTCACTTGTCAACAGACCGCGGCATTGAGCAAAACCCAACGCCCATTTCGGCGGCATGATAGGTTTTCCGGTCAGTCCGACGTATTGGCTGATGATTTCTTTATAGTCTTTACCGAAGATAAAGTAATATACCATTTCCCCGTTCGGCGCTTCAAAGCTGTAATAATCACGGCTTTCCGTTCCGAATTTGAATTCCGTCTTATAGGTGTTATCAAGGAAAATACCATACCGGTAATTGCTCATAAAGAAAGGAATACTCTTGTAAAGAGGATCTTCTACCACACTATAACAAGGTTTGTCACTATTCCACATCTTATAAGACTCGCCACGACGGTCCATCTTTCCCGCTTTCTCACCAAGTCCGAAGAAGTGCTCGTCACGACGAAGCACTTTATATTCCACCTTCTTCGTTCCTTCACTAACATGGCCTTTATCGGCATAATCACTAAACAGAAGTTTCTGATATTTATCGAATATCTGAAGACTCATCGGAGATTTATTCACCCGGATACGCAACTTCGGAGTAAATATCTCATAACAGGCCGCCTGTTCATCCACATGAATAGTTCCTACCTCTTCCAGTTCTTCATTAATCACTGCAAACGAAGCATTTCTTCGTTGCAATTGCCCGTCGGGTGAGAACCAGATTTTCACGACGGAAGAGCTGCAAAGTTGCAATTGTAAGGCGGCACTGTCCGCCAGGTGAAAAGTCACCTGACGTCCCTGCTGTGTAAAAGAAGCGCATGTATGTGTCGTATTTTCCGCCCAAACCCATGTTGGAAATACCAGGCACAACACCCATACCCATAATCTATATCTAATCATCATACCTATCATTTTAGTTATTCTGTAGCAGCCGCTTTATTCAACCACAATCATCGTCCAATATTTCAGGGAAGGCAATGTGAATGAGACAACCCCGTTCTCCTGTGTAAAGGCCAACTCCTGCAAAGCCCCTCCGTGTGCATCCGGCGACGCTACCCACAACTTATTCACTTTTGCCGACAGATTCATTTGCAAAGCTGCTTTTGTAATCAGAGCCGGTTCCGGCATCGTACCGTCCACATCTCTCCAGCTAAGGCTGTTCGCTTGCGAAAGTTAAGAAGATGTATCACTTGCTTGCCACCTACCTGCTTGGCATAAGTAGTAACTGATCCCTGTTGAGGAGGCCAGCTATTCAATCTCATTTCGCCATTGGTACAATTCATGAAAACACTATTCTCCGTACCACCGTCACGAAGCAGATTTTGATAAGAAGTCAGGAAGTCATAGTAACGAACCATCGCTGTTTTCAATTCCTCGCTCATTGTCAGGTTCTCATTCGGAAAGTACTCTTTGCACAACATGTGATCGCCTCCCAACTCAAGGTGCGAACCACCCAAAGCAAACATGACAGCATCTGTCAATAAGATACCCGGCGTATTAAATTCTCCCCGGTTATCCGCTTTATTATAATTCATATAAGCTGCAAAAACCGTATTCAACTGATAATTGCCATAGACTCCATTTTCATAAAGAATGGCTTTCAGATTGGTAAAATCAGCCTCATCCGCCCACACCTCATTATAGAAGAAATCAACTTTACCTGTCTCCCCTATCTGACGGGCACCGTAACGGCTGACCGCATTCATCACCAAACTCTTGTCCGGATGAGCCTGCTTCGTCGCTTCAATAAAAGAAGCATATCCCTCACGCAGATTGACCGGAATACCGTTGTAATTGTAAAGCGTGCTGCGTCGTCCCAACTGGTCTATCTGATAGCCGTCGAAGGCAAAGTTCGCATATACATCATCATTCCTTTCGTTCAAATATTTCTGCCATTCCTTATTAGAAGGATCCACCAGATAGATATTACTTTTCCATCCGCCCGGCAAATCATGCTGTCTTTAGTAGTGTGAGAAGCATCCTTAAACAAATACCATTCCTTCTTCACCCCGTCCGTAGCAGCATCCTCCAACGCTCCGAAACAAAGATTGTAAAACATAGACTTCATACCGAAACGATGCTGTGCTTCAATGTAATTCTTCACCGAACTTGTATAAACCTCCCGGTTAGCGATGTCCATATATACTTCATCCAACTGTGTGCGTGTACCGCCCAACGGCCAGTGATGTTTATTATGCCAGTCCTGAAACTGTACCCAATTGATGTGATGACGATTCAGATACGCCATCTCTTCCTGTGTCTTTTCAGCCGTCTTCTCCTGACTGAAATCAGCGACAAAACCGTAACGCGGGAAACGTGCCGGATCACTGGAAACATCTACCGCAATCGTACCGACAATTACATCCGTACCATTCTCCTGACGGTACAGTTCCGCCATATATCCTTTGAAATCAGTAGTAGGCGGTTGCCATGTCCAACTGGTACCATTTACCGATTCTTCCCCAACCGTTTCACCCGAAAGGCGATAACGTACTTTAGTTCCGGCAGGCAGAGCGTCATCCGCTGTAAACACCACTTTCTCTCCCGGTTTGTAGAAAGCCTTATCCGTAGACAGGTCCACACTTAAATCCGATGTTACCGGAGTCACTTCGGTAACACTGCCCGAAGCTCCTCCATTCTCTTGGTTCGACCCATGATCGTCACTGCAAGCCATACACAGGAAAGCAGCCACCCAATATATTATTTTCTTCATCTTGAATTCTTGTTTTATTGTTTCACAATCGAAATCGTCTCTTTCAACTGGTCAATCGTAATCCGATAAGAACCGGCCTCCTGAATCTTCCACTTATAATCCAAACTACCCAAATCTGCATCCGGATACATACTGCTTAGCTCCGCATCAGACTTGCTGCTGAAGAATACCGTTTCTACTTCACCTGTCGGAGCTTTACCGTCCTTATCCGCCATAAACCAGTCTCCATTCCAGTCAGACTGCTTGTCACAGGATATCTTCATCTCACCTGTTTTCAGCGTGCCGCTCCAAGTAAAGATGTAAGGACTGTCAGTACTCTTCGTCATCGGAGTAGCATTGCCTAAATCCCATCCGTTCGGGGTTGCCTCACCCACCAGATACAGCCCTTCGTAAGGAGTGAACGGACGCATCAGCATCTTTTCTTTTCCTTTACCTGTGTAGAACCATACTTTATAAGGCTTGCCACATTCGCCCTCCTTCATCTGCCATTTAGTATCTTCATCACCTCCCAACACTACGGATGTCGAAGTGTACGGAGCATTTTCTACAGTAGGATGGAAGAAAGCATCCGCTTGACCGAAATCTGTCACAGAAGTGAATTTAAAATCTCCGTCTTTCTTCCAGGGAATCACGGCTCCATAATGGAACAGATCCATCTGAACAGCATCTTTAGATAGTGCTTCAAATCCCCAACCATTGTCGCCCGTAAACGAACCGACAATGAAGAATTCTTCATATCTCCAACCAATATCTTCTGTTTCGGTAAGTGTTAATGTCAGGTCGAGCAGGTTTGCCTTTACGATATAAGTTGCTTCTTTACTGATTGTGAACTGTTCGTCCGGTTGGTCACCCGATGTACGATAGGTCAGTTTGAATCCTTCTCCGGCAGTAGCATCGCGGTTGTACGACGGCAGGAATTCTCCTAAGGTTGTTATAAACTTAAACGACCCGATATTCAGCTTTCCTGTCCATGTAAATTGTCCGTTATCCGTACGTTCCATTGCCGTTGCGTTATCGGCGTTCCATTCGCTCGGAGCAGCATCACCAATCAGGTAAAGCGTGGTAGTAACCGCTGGTAGGTAGTCACTGTAAAGGCAGTCGTCGCAATCTGCTTCTGATCTTCTATTCCGGCAACAACCGCTGTGATACGTGCTTCTAACTCCGCTTTCACGTCATAACCGATACCGAACTGCGTATTCAAGAATTGGTTGAGTTCTTCCACTTTCTTAGTCCATTGATACGTTCCCGTACCTAAATCCACCGAATAAGCATTCGCAAAGTCCGTTCCGGCTTTCGCCAGTTCAAGCGTATAAGAGATACGGTTACCGCTTCCATAATTCGTACCGGTAGTCCATGAAAGTGCCAATGCTTCCTGCTATGGTTCTTTTCGTTCAACACCAACTCCTGCTGATTCACCGAAAGAGTGAGGGTATCATGTCCTTTATCTGTCTCCATATAATCCTCGGTACAAGCAACCATCGTTGCGCCGATGAAAAGAGAGCATAACAACTGATATATATATTTTTTCATCATATTATTTGTCTAAATGAATGATTATAAAACGGATTAATAACCGGGATTTTGAGTCATCAGGTGATTGGAGTCCATCTCCGTTTGCGGAATAGGCAACAAGAGACGTTCTTTGGTCACATTATTCTTACCGATAGATTTCAGGAATGTCAATGCATAATTTCCATTATCAACCCGGATCATATCGAACCAGCGATGTCCCTCAAAAGCAAGTTCCATCCGACGTTCGTGAATAATCTTTTCTCTCATTTCGGTCTGCGTCAGAGTGGTCGGCAACTCTGTCAGTCCGGCACGCTTACGAACGATATTCAATGGTTCGGCAGCCTGATCCGGATGTCCCTGCTCATTCAAGGCTTCCGCTTTCTTCAGTAAGACATCCGCATAACGGTATACTACAAAGTTGTTGGGGTTGGTATTATACTCCGGAGAAACGGTTTTCGACACAAGGAACTTGCGCACATTATAACCTGTATTCGACCAGGAACGTCTGTATTCCATGCCGTCAAAAGCAGGACAACCTTGATATAATACAGTTACGTCTTTCCGCAAATCACCGTCTTCATATTGCTTGAAAAATTCTTCCGTAGCAGGTTCCATCCATAAGCACCGGCCACCAGACTTGAATTACGAGGCCCCATGAAAGTAGACAGCCAGGATGCTTGATTATCGCCGCCCCAAAAGTCATATTCCGTACTACCGGAGTATTGCACTTCGAAGAGAGATTCCGCACCATTATTGATCGTCGCATTAAAGTTATCGGCATAATTGCATTGAGTCAGATCATATCCCATTGCAGCAATGTTATTGCACAAGGTCACTACTTCATTATAATAGTCACGATGATTAGGAGCCAGTGTCAGGTAAATATCCGCCAGCATCGCCATTGCAGCCTCTTTGCAGGCACGTCCCCTGTCAGCATCTCCATAACTGCTTTTCGGAGGAAGCATATTCACTGCATTTTTGCAGTCGGAAAAAATTTGAGCATATACCTCATCTACCGTATTACGGGCAATATCCGCAGATTCTCCCGGTTCAAACGGCTCCAAGCGCAAAGGCACCCCTCCGTACAAACGAACCAGAATATAATAATAATGTGCACGCAGGAAATAAGCCTCACCCATGCAACGGGTCTTTATCTCATTGGAGATAGATGCTGAAGGCAAATTGGAAAGCACGATGTTGCAACGTCCAATCCCTACCCACGGAGAACGCCATACATACAAGGCAAAGCGTTATCGCTCTGGGCAATGAAATTGGAAGCCTGAACAGTCTCCAAACCGTCAGTACCTCCTCCGGCTCCTACTTCACTGTTGCCTGCGATGATATCGAGGCTCCAAATACGTTGGTTATACATATTAGATGACTGAAGAGTCTTGTAGCAGGCAGTAGTCAGTGCCACAGCAATCTCATTCGTCACTTCCGATTCGGGATCGACGCCATATTTGGGATATTTATCCAAGAAATCGTTGCACGATGTCAATGCCAGCACGGCAGACATAAATACCAAAGTTATTATCTTTTTCATATTCTTTCTCCTGATTTAAAAGTTAAAGTTCAAGCCCATACTGAAGGTACGTGAAATCGGGTAACGGCTGCTGTCGATACCATTAATATCCACTTCCGGGTCGAAGCCGGAATATCCGGTGATAGTTGCCACATTCTCGCAAGAGAAAGAGATGCGGGCATTTTCCAGTTGAATCTTTTGCATCCACTTTTTAGGCAGTGTATACGAAAGCGTGATATTCTTCAGACGGAGATAGGAACCGTTTTCCACAAACCTGTCAGATACACGGCAGTTCTGGTTCGGGTCTCCCCAAATGGCGCGGGGCATAGAGTTGCTGGTTCCTTCACCCGTCCAGCGGTTCAATACGGCTGTAGTTTGGTTGTAAGCGGCTGCCATTCCTTCGTTGTCAACATTGTTGGCGTTATAAATTTTGTTTCCCGATACGCCTTGCAGGAAAACGGAGAGTTCCCATCCCTTATAAGAGAAATTATTGCTTAAAGAGAAGAACCAGTTCGGATTCGGGTTGCCGATAACGGTACGGTCTTCATCGTTGATGACTCCATCGTTATTCAAATCCCGGAAACGGATATCGCCCGGAGCAGCGCCCGGTTGGGTGGCGTGGCGGTTTACTTCCTCCCAGTTTTGGAAAAGTCCGTCGGTCATATATCCATAGAATACATTGATCGGATAACCGGTTCTAAGCATAGTCACGTATGAGTTACCCATCTGATTGATAAACATCGGGGTTTCGCTGTTCAGGTCCAGAATTTCATTCTTGTTATAAGTGGCCGTCAAAGCAGATTCCCAAGAGAAAAGACCTTTCAGGTTGATGGTGCGCAGGGTCATTTCCACTCCTTTATTGCGCATCTTGCCGGCATTGGTAAAGGTTTCAGTAGTATCTTCAAAACCGGAGGTGATAGGGATGGAAGCTTTCACCAACATGTCTGCCGTCTTTTTGATGTAGGCATCCAGCGAAAGGTTGACACGTGAATTGAACAGGCTCATATCCACACCGAAGTTGGTTTGGCGTACCTCTTCCCAATGAATATTCGGATTGGAAAGGGTGGTAGATACCAAAGCGGTGGAGTTGTTGTTGCCGAAAGGATAGACTCCTGTATTATAGGAAGCCACAAAGCCGTAGTTACCGATTTCCTGATTACCGGTCACACCGTATCCGATACGCAGTTTGAGGTCATTCACCGGAGAGTTGTCTTTCGGAAACCATTCTTCCTGCGAAATACGCCATGCCAGAGAAACGGAAGGGAATGTTCCCCAACGGTTGTTCTTACCGAAGCGGAGGAACCGTCACGGCGCACAGTGGCTGTAAGCAGGTATTTATCTTCGTAAGAATAGTTGAGACGTGCATCAGAGAAAGCAGTGCCCAGTCGCTCTGGCTGCCACCGATACTGTACATCTTCTCGCCGTTGTCCATTTCATGGATATTATCAAACATGAAGATATTCTTTTGAGCATTCAGGTAATCATAGTTGTTCCACTGGGCGGAAGAACCTGCCATCACACCTACACGATGTTTTTGGGCGAAAGTATGGTCGAATACAAAATAATTATCCCACAGGTAGGTAAATGATTTGTTGTCACTCTTATAGCGGGAAGATTCTTCTACCGGATTCGGTTTCCAGTCGTAAGCCGGAGTAAAGTTGTCGACAAACCAGAATTTGGCATCATAACCAAAGGTACTTTTCAACTTCAACCATTTGGTAAAGGCAATCTCTCCGGTGATGTTTGCCAGAAGTTATATCCTTTTGTCTCGTTCGTCATCATATACAACGTACCGATCGGATTGCGGACACTTCCATACCATTGCGCTTCCTGTCCGGGACCGCTCCAGTTACCGTCTTCATTCTTCACCGGCTGGGTGGGGAGTGCTTTCATCGCATCTCCGATGCTATAACTTCCTCCTTCTTTCACGTCCGTACTGAATGTCAGGTTAGTAGTGAACTTCAACCATTTATTGACCTGGCATCACTATTTGCCTGGAAATTGAAACGACGGTAATTAACGCTTTCCACGATACCGGACTGGTCGAGGAAACCGCCGGATACATAGTAATGTGCCTTTTCCGTACCACCGGAATAGCTAACCGAATAGCTTTGTTTCACTCCCGTACGTAGCATCTCATCCAGCCAGTTCGTTCCTGTTCCCAATAAAGAAGGATCTGCATAAGGTTGTAGTTATCATCATTATTAGACAGCATATCATGCTCAAGGCGGCATATTGCGCAGCATTCAGCATATCGGGCACTTTAGTAGCGTTCTGAATAGCCCAGTTTGCGTTTACCGTTACTTTTCCGGCACCTTCGGCACCACGTTTGCTGGTAATCATCACCACACCGTTGGCACCACGGGAACCATAGATAGCTGTTGCCGAAGCATCTTTCAATACGTCTACCCGTTCCACATCAGCCATATTCAAAGAAGACAATCCCAAGTCGGTAGGAATTCCGTCAATGACAATCAGCGGGTTACTGTTGTTGATCGTACCCAAACCGCGGATTTTAATGGTGACATTATCACCCGGCTTACCGGCATCGATAATCTGCACGCCGGATACTTTTCCCTGCATTGCCTGACCGATATTAGCTACCGGAGAGTCCTTGATGTCCTTCACTCCGACAGAAGATACGGCACCAGTTAAATCGCTCTTTTTCATTGTTCCGTAACCTACCACTACTACTTCGTCCAATACTTCCGTATCTTCCTGCAAGGTTACTTTCAACGAGTTTTTCCCGTTCACCGGAACAGTCTGCGTTTTATAGCCGACAAAAGAGATAGTCAGCGTGCTGTTAGCCGGAACGCTTAATGAGAAATTACCGTCTACATCGGTTATCGTACCATTCGTTGTACGTCCTTCTACCACACTGGCACCGATCACCGGTTCACCCGTGGCATCTACTACATGTCCTTTTATTGAAATCTGTTGTGCGAATGCACTAAGAGATAGGAACAAGCCCCACATTATTAATA
>ENA-OQDE01000340-OQDE01000340.1-human-gut-metagenome-genome-assembly--contig:-NODE-340-length-29006-cov-2.831192_pt1 | contig 29006 bp, 32 predicted proteins | sample MGYA00242768_ERZ504595 | MGnify/ENA primary metagenome ERZ504595 (study PRJEB26092, sample SAMD00036307) | human gut metagenome | host: Homo sapiens | study: EMG produced TPA metagenomics assembly of... | reverse complement strand
ACGAGATAGATGCTAAAGGAAACGTGATGCACTACAGCCTTATAATGGTGAAGTACTTCCGGGATATATGTTTACCGATACCGGTTTCTGGGATACGTTCCGTTGTCTGTTCCCATTCCTTAACCTGATGTATCCATCTATGAATACAAAGATGCAGGAAGGATTGGTAAACACTTATAAAGAAAGCGGATTCCTGCCGGAATGGGCAAGTCCGGGACACAGAGGTTGTATGGTTGGAAACAACTCCGCTTCCGTAGTTGCCGATGCTTACCTGAAAGGATTGAAAGGATACGATATCGAGACATTGTGGGAAGCCGTGAAACATGGAGCGAATGCAGTGCATCCGAATGTTCGTTCTACCGGACGATTAGGACATGAGTATTATAATAAGTTGGGATATGTACCTTATAATGTAGGTATTAACGAGAATGCAGCCCGTACACTGGAATATGCATACGATGACTGGTGTATCTATCAATTGGGTAAAGCCTTGAAGAAACCGAAAAAAGAGATTGAAATCTTTGCAAAGCGTGCAATGAATTATAAGAATCTCTACGATCCCGAGCACAAACTGATGCGTGGCAAGAATGAAGACGGTACGTTCCAGTCTCCGTTCAATCCGTTGAAGTGGGGGGATGCCTTTACGGAAGGTAATAGCTGGCATTATACCTGGTCGGTATTCCACGATCCTCAAGGTCTGATCGATTTGATGGGTGGTAAAGACGGATTCAACCAGATGATGGATTCTGTATTTATCCTGCCTCCGATTTTCGATGAAAGTTATTATGGAGCCGTTATTCATGAAATCCGTGAAATGCAGATTATGAACATGGGCAACTATGCACATGGCAACCAACCGATTCAGCACATGCTCTATATGTACAACTATTCCGGCCAACCCTGGAAAGCGCAACATTGGATTCGTGAAGTGATGGACAAGCTCTATACTCCAGCTCCCGACGGTTATTGCGGTGATGAGGACAACGGCCAGACTTCTGCCTGGTATGTATTCTCGGCAATGGGATTCTATCCGGTATGTCCGGGTACGGATGAATATGTCTTGGGTACTCCTTACTTCAAGGAGATGAAGCTGCATCTGGAAAACGGAAAGACGGTGACTATCTCCGCTCCGAATAACGGAGACGATAAACGTTACATTTCGTCGATGAAATTGAACGGTAAAGAATATACCAAAAACTACCTGACTCATCAGGACCTGCTGAATGGTGCCACCATTTCTTTCAAAATGGACGCAAAACCTAATCAGCAACGTGGTACCAAAGAGGCCGATTTCCCTTATTCTTTCTCTAACGAATTTAAAAAGAAGAAGTAATCATGAAGAAACAGATCAAATATATCAGCGCAGGTATGCTGGCAGGTATGCTTCTCTGTGGCGGGGAGCTACAAGCCTCCAACCGTATGACGGAAATGCATGTATGTCTGGCGGATGCCATTCAGAAAGATAACCGCCCGGAAATATCCAATCGTCTGTTCCGTTCCACTGCGGTAGAGAAGGAAATTCTCCGTGTACAGAAACTTTTGAAGAATGCGAAGTTGGCATGGATGTTTACCAACTGTTTCCCGAATACACTGGATACAACCGTACACTTCCGTAAAGGGAGCGATGGCAAACCGGATACGTTCGTATATACGGGCGATATTCACGCCATGTGGCTACGCGACTCCGGTGCACAGGTCTGGCCTTATGTGCAATTAGCTAATGCGGATCCTGAACTGAAAGAAATGCTGGCAGGTGTTATTCTCCGCCAGTTCAAATGTATCAATATCGATCCGTATGCAAATGCGTTTAATGACGGCGCTATTCCTGACGGTCATTGGATGAGTGACCTTACCGATATGAAGCCGGAACTCCACGAACGTAAATGGGAAATTGACTCCTTGTGTTATCCGTTGCGCTTGGCTTATCATTACTGGAAGACTACCGGAGATGCAAGTATATTCAACGAAGAATGGATTCAGGCAATCACTAATGTACTGAAAACATTCAAAGAACAGCAACGTAAAGATGGAGTAGGCCCTTATAAATTCCAACGTAAGACGGAACGTGCACTAGATACTGTGAGCAATGACGGTCTGGGAGCACCGGTGAAACCTGTCGGTTTGATTGTTTCCAGTTTCCGTCCTTCGGACGATGCTACTACGCTTCAATTTCTGGTTCCTTCCAATTTCTTTGCCGTATCTTCTTTGCGTAAGGCAGCCGAGATTTTGGAGAAGGTAAACAAGAAGACAGCTTTGTCTAAAGAATGTAAGGACTTGGCGCAGGAGGTGGAAACAGCTTTAAAGAAATATGCGGTGTATAATCATCCTAAATATGGTAAAATCTATGCATTCGAGGTAGATGGTTTTGGAAATCATCATCTGATGGACGATGCCAATGTGCCGAGTTTGCTTGCGATGCCTTATCTGGGTGATGTGAATGTAAACGATCCGATTTATCAGAATACCCGCCGTTTTGTGTGGAGTGAGGACAATCCTTATTTCTTTAAAGGCAAGGCAGGCGAAGGGATCGGCGGACCGCATATCGGTTACGATATGGTGTGGCCGATGAGTATTATGATGAAAGCCTTCACAAGTCAGAATGATGCCGAAATCAAGACCTGTATCAAGATGTTGATGGACACGGATGCCGGTACCGGTTTTATGCACGAATCTTTCCATAAGGACAATCCGAAGAAATTTACCCGTGCATGGTTTGCCTGGCAGAATACTCTTTTCGGTGAGTTGATTTTGAAGCTGGTTAATGAAGGAAAGGTAGATTTATTGAATAGTATACAGTGATATGCTGACATAGTAAATTGAACGCGGATAACGCGGATGATGCGGCTCTTTTTCTGATGCAAAATTAGAAAAACGCGTTATCCGCGTCGTCTGCATCTAAATATGAATAGCTGAAAACTAATATTTAAAAACCAATTGTATCATGAAAAAGTTATGTGTATGGGCAGTTGCCGCCCTTTTAATGGCAGCTTGTACTCCGAAAGCTGAAAAGGCTACAGATTCCGGTTTACTGCAGAGTAAATTCCAGACAGAAGTAGATGGAAAGAAGACTGATTTGTTCACTCTGCGTAACAAGAACAACATGGAAGTTTGTATTACGAACTTCGGTGGACGTATTGTTTCAGTGATGGTTCCCGACAAAGACGGACAGATGCGTGACGTTGTTCTCGGTTTCGATTCTATTCAGGACTATATCAGCAAGCCTTCGGATTTTGGTGCGACTATCGGACGTTATGCCAATCGTATCAATCAGGGACAGTTCACCTTGGATGGTGTAGAATATCAGCTTCCCCGCAATAACTACGGTCATTGTCTGCACGGCGGACCGCAAGGATTCCAATACCGGGTGTTTGATGCAGAATTGTTGAATCCGCAGGAATTGCAGTTGACTTATCGTGCAGAAGACGGTGAAGAAGGTTTTCCGGGAAACATCACTTGTAAGGTGTTGATGAAACTGACGGACGATAATGCCATCGATATTCAATACGAAGCGGAAACAGACAAACCGACGATTGTAAATATGACCAACCACTCTTATTTTAACCTTGAAGGCGATGCAGGCAACAATTCCGGTCATCTGTTGATGGTGGATGCGGACTATTATACTCCGGTGGATAGTACTTTCATGACAACTGGCGAGATCGTTCCGGTAGAAGGAACTCCGATGGATTTCCGCACCCCGACTCCGGTAGGCGAACGTATCAACGATTATGATTTCGTACAGCTGAAAAACGGTAACGGTTACGACCACAACTGGGTATTGAACACGAAAGGCGACGTAACCCGTAAATGCGCTTCTTTGAAATCACCGAAGACTGGCATCGTACTCGACGTTTATACTAACGAACCGGGTATTCAGGTATATGCAGGTAACTTCCTCGATGGTTCACTGACAGGAAAGAAAGGTATTACTTACAACCAACGTGCTTCCGTATGTCTCGAAACACAGAAATATCCGGATACTCCGAACAAACCGGAATGGCCGTCGCTGTACTTCGCCCGGGTGAAAAGTATACAAGCCAATGTATCTTCAAATTCTCTGTTGATAAATAGGTTATAAAGCAGTTCATGCCATTGAAGAACGGGTTGTCTGATTAGAGATTATCCGTTCTTTGCTTCGAATGTAATTTGTTGGTGCTCGATAGGGCTCATAGGGAAATTAGGATGATTTCCAGAATCAGTAGAATAGACGAAATGAAAAAAAATAAAACTAAAGGACTTTTTGCATCGATAGTGCTTGGAGTGGTGGTTACAGCTTGTGCGTCTGCTTCCTCCAGTGGTACGGTGACAGTAGTGGACCGACCGGACATACAGTCCGTCAATACCAATTACATCGGGTATCGCGCTCCGCTTCGACCGTTGAATTTTATAAAGTTGCCGGTAGGTAGTATTCAGCCGAAGGCTGGGTGAAGAAGTATCTCGAATTGCAGCGCGACGGTCTGACCGGACATTTGGGGGAGATCAGCGCCTGGCTGGAAAAGGATAATAATGCCTGGTTGACAACTGGTGGCGATCACGGCTGGGAGGAAGTCCCTTACTGGCTCAAAGGGTATGGCAATCTAGCATATATCCTGAATGATCCGAAGATGATTGAAGAAACCAAATATTGGATTGAAGGTGTATTTGCCAGTTGCCAGCCGGATGGCTATTTCGGTCCGGTCAATGAACGTAACGGGAAACGCGAACTTTGGGCACAGATGATTATGCTCTGGTGTCTGCAATCTTATTATGAGTATTCTCAAGATCAGCGTGTCATTGACTGATGACGAATTACTTCAAGTGGCAGATGACTGTTCCCGATGACCAGCTTCTGGAAGATTATTGGGAGAAAAGCCGTGGCGGTGATAACCTCATCAGTATCTACTGGCTTTACAACCATACCGGAGATGCTTTCCTACTCGAATTAGCCGAGAAGATTCACCGTAACACAGCCGACTGGACGAAATCCACCTCCTTACCTAACTGGCACAATGTAAATATCGCCCAATGTTTCCGTGAACCTGCCACTTATTATATGCAGACCGGAGATTCAGCGATGCTGAAAGCCTCTTATAATGTCCATCATCTGATTCGGCGTACTTTTGGTCAGGTTCCCGGAGGTATGTTCGGTGCGGACGAAAATGCCCGTCTGGGATATATCGATCCTCGACAGGGAGTGGAAACCTGCGGCTTGGTAGAACAAATGGCTTCCGATGAAATCATGCTTTGCATGACAGGAGATCCCATGTGGGCGGAACACTGTGAGGAAGTAGCGTTCAACTCTTATCCGGCTGCGTGATGCCCGATTTCAAGGCATTGCGTTATATCACTTGTCCGAACCATGCCATCAGTGATTCGAAGAATCATCATCCGGGCATTGACAATCGTGGCCCGTTCCTTTCGATGAATCCTTTCAGCAGTCGTTGCTGCCAACACAACCATGCACAAGGCTGGCCTTACTTCACCGAACATCTGGTATTGGCAACTCCCGACAACGGAGTGCAACAGCTATTTATGCAGCTTGCAAAGCTACAGTGAAAGTGGGTGACGGCAAGGAAATCACTCTTCACGAAGAGACAAATTATCCTTTTGAAGAAGCTATTGCCTTTACTGTTTCTACCGGTGAAAAGGTCGCTTTTCCGTTCTATCTCCGTATTCCTTCATGGACTCAAAAGGCGGAAGTGCGGGTGAATGGCAAGAAGGTAAGTGCAGCTCCTGTAGCGGGAAAATATCTTTGCATCAATCGTGAGTGGGCGAATGGTGATCGTGTGGAATTGACTTTTCCGATGTTTTTGTCTATGCGTACCTGGCAGGTTAATAAAAACAGTGTAAGCGTAGATTACGGACCTTTGACTTTGTCTCTTAAGATTGCAGAGAAATATGTAGAGAAAGATAGTCGGGAGACAGCTATCGGTGATTCAAAATGGCAGAAAGGTGCTGATTCGAAAAAATGGCCTACTACTGAAATCTATCCGGATAGCCCCTGGAATTATTCATTGGTATTGGATAAGAAAGAACCTTTGAAGAATTTCAAGGTAATCCGTAAATCCTGGCCGACTGACAACTATCCTTTCACAGTAGCCAGTGTACCTTTAGAAGTAAAAGCTATCGGTCGTCCGGTACCTGAATGGAAGATAGACGAAACAGGACTGTGTGGCGTATTGCCGGAAGAAGATGCGGTGAAAGGTGATAAAGAAGAAATAACATTGATCCCCATGGGTGCAGCACGGTTGAGAATCTCTGCGTTCCCGAACACAAAAGAATAAATTAATAACTAGAAAACTTAGAATAAATGAAACGTATTGTTTTTTAGATTACATCCGTGTGTTTGCATGCTTTCTTGTCATCCTTGTTCATGCCAGTGAGAATTTCTACGGTGCTCCCGGATCCACCGATATGGCAGGCCCGCAGTCTTTTCTAGCGAATGAAGCAGACCGGCTATGGGTATCAGTATACGATGGCTTTTCACGTATGGCAGTACCCCTGTTCATGATAGTCTCCGCCTTCCTGCTTGCACCGATGAAGGAAGAGCAGTCTATGTGGCAATTCTATCGCCAGCGCTGTCTTCGCATCCTTCCACCGTTTTTCATATTCATGCTACTGTACAGCACTCTACCTATGTTGTGGGGACAGATAGACGGAGAAACATCTATGAAGACTTGTCGCGGATATTCCTGAATTTCCCGACGCTAGCCGGACACTTGTGGTTTATGTATCCTCTGATAAGCCTTTACTTATTTATTCCTATTATATCCCCCTGGTTGAGAAAAGCCACGGCTAAAGAAGAGCGTTTCTTTATAGGGCTGTTCGTGTTGTCAACCTGTATGCCTTATCTCAATCGTTGGTGCGGTGAAGTGTGGGGACAATGTTTCTGGAATGAATACCACATGTTGTGGTACTTCTCCGGTTATCTGGGCTATCTTGTTCTGGCGCATTACATTCGTGTACACCTTACGTGGAACCGTTCCAAACGTTTCACTATAGGAACTATTTTAATGGTGATCGGTGCTGTATGGACTATTTATTCATTCTATGTGCAGGCTATACCCGGCGAACTCCATTCCACACCTGTAATAGAAATAGGATGGGCTTTCTGTACGATTAACTGTGTGCTTCTCACAACGGGTACATTCCTTATGTTTACATGTATCAAACGTCCGCAAGCTCCCAAGTTAGTGACGGAAACATCGAAACTTAGCTATGGTATGTATCTTATGCACATATTCTGGCTCGGACTGTGGGTGACTGTGTTCAAAGATACATTGGCGCTTCCCACTGTTGCCGCTATACCATGTATCGCAGTGGTTACGTTTATCTGTTGTTTTGTAACAACTAAGATCATTTCGTTTATACCGGGCAGTAAATGGATAGTAGGATAAATATCCGGAAACAATAAGATATTGAATAGATAATCAAGTTTTTCCTGATTTTCTATTCAAAATCTTACTGTTTATAGCCTATTTCCCTCTTAATGTCCTCTTTCTCTTTTCATCTCTTTCACCCCTTTGTAAATAGCTATTTACCAGCTTCTTACGGGTGAACCCTCCCTCTGTTTGGAGCTTTATGCCGCTTTCATCGGTTTCACCAAATACACGTTCCCATATTTGGTATGTTTGCGGGTGACCCCTGCCGCAAGCAAAACTTGCGCGAACGTAGCCGGATTACTTCCACGCATGGCAGCGGGTTATACATCTTCAGTCTCCTGAATATGTCCGAAGCCGAGAGCCGTTCGCTTCCCTCTTCATCATCTTTAGCTATCCGGAAGCAGGCATGAAAGACTTCCTCTGCCGGACACGGATGATAAAAAACGGCATTGTGGCGTTGCAGTTCCCGTTCCTCTTCTTTGGTGAACCAATAGCGGATGCCGGAGAGCAGTTCAGCTTTCAGTTGGGCATAGATCTGATCGTGCATGATTCCTTCGCAATCGATCAGATGTTCTGCTTCAATACAGATGAATCGCCGGCTACCGGTGGGATCGGTGAGCAAGTCAAAGCGGTTGCTTGTACCGATGAAAGAAGCGATGCGCGGCAAGTTGCGGAAATTCTTTTGATAAGCTTTGCAGATATTCAGGTTTGCCATTTGCATCAGATTCTTCAATAATGGCATTTGCTGCGTTCCGTACTTGTCAAATTCATCCATGTTCAGAAGTCCCATTTCGGCAAGTAATCTTTCCGGTTTTCCTTGTGCAGACAGTTTCAGGTTGTCCATGTAATAACGTGACAATGCCGGTGGTATCAGTGCCTTGCAAAATGTGGATTTTTGTCGTCCCTGCTCGCTGCTGACAAGTATGGGGGCTACACTGTTGGCATGTATCCCCGTCATGCCCATCCATTGGGCGGTGAGTCCCAGCATCCAGGTATGGAAGCTTTTTATCCAGAGCTGATTGTCAGAGACACGCCGTGCCAAAGCTTCCAGTCTGTCTGTCCCATCCCAGCCGGGCAGTTCTTCCATGTAAAGCCGGAAAGGATGATATTCAGGAATACAAGTGGAATAAATGTAACGGCTCAAGTCTTTATCCCAGCAGGATATGCCCTGGTCGTGTGCTTCCATGCAGAAAGTGTTCAGTTCCCGCTTACTTACAGGTTCGAAAGGAACGGCACGCTTGTTGGCAGGACGATATTCCGTTTCTTCCGTCAATAGGTTGTAACGAAAATCATACTGTTTTTGCAGGAATGTACGTACCTCCTGGGTTAATCGGACCGGTTGTTTTCGTTCTGCCTCTTTCTCTTTTTCTCTTCCAGTAGGCAGTGCTGTGTCCGGCAGGGGAACGGCATATTTGTCTTCATGACATTTTAGCGTTTTCTGTAGCTCTTTGTCCGTTTTCTCACCTGCATCTTCTTTGTTCCCCTTCGTTTGAAACAATTTTAGTTCCTTCAATACCTGTTTCCATATCAATGTTATTGCATTCATCATTTTTTCTATTTTTAAGTGATTAAAATCGGTTTATTGTTCAGCGCTGATACTGCGAAGGTACTATAGGATGATACCGGTTTGCAAGTATTTCTCCGGAAAAAAGATTAATTTCTACGTACCTGAAGAAGGCGGCTTCTTATCGTCCTTTTCTCTATTTTTTATCGTATCTTTGACGAAGAGTTATTGTTGATTCACTTTCGTGGTTCAATCAAATGACAAGAGTGATCTTATTGGATAACAATCGTGATTTAAATGAACCACAATAGTGGTTTGATGATAAACTTAAAGTTTTTACATGAAATATATTCACTATCAAAACGTTAACGACTAATGGCTATACTTTACGATTGGTATGAGAATCCCGGTGAGTCCGACGATTCGGAAGAGAAAGGTTTGCATCCCCGCATTTTTTTGAATGGTAAGGTGGGAACGGATAAACTGTGCCGGATGATTCACGGGCGCAGTTCGCTTTCCGTAGGTGATGTAAAAAATGCGTTCGAGATGCTTGCCCAAATTTGTGGTGAAGAACTGCGCGAGGGACGTGAGGTGCATATTGAGGGACTTGGCTATTTTGCTCCAATCTTGCGGAGTACACAAAAAGTGACTCGCAGCACTAAGAACAAATGGTTGAAAATGGAGTTGAAAACAATCGGTTTTCGTCCCGACGCTCGTTTGCGAGGGGAACTGGTAGGTGTTAAGGGCAGCCGGAGCAAGTATGCACGCCATTCGGAATCCTTGTCGGTAGTGGAGATAGATATGCGGCTGAAGGAATATTTCGCCGATCATGACGTAATGCTTCGTTACGATTTTCAGGAGGTATGCTGCATGACACGGACTACGGCGAACCGTCACCTCCGGCGATTACTGGAAGAAGGCAAATTGAAAAATATCGGCAAACGTATGCAGCCGATTTATGTGGCTTCAGCAGGTTATTACGGGGTGTCTCGTGATGTGCTCCGGCGGTAAGCGGAACTATTTGAAGTGTGTAGGTGAAACCTTTGAAAGTAGGATGGAAGGGCTTTTCATGGTCGCTTTCACCCGCTTTCCTGCTTTGGGTGGAGGTTTTAGGAAGAAGGTGAAAGCGGTGAAGGATGTAGTCTTATAGATGATTTACTTTCATTGTTTGATTGAATAGTAAGGCTTTTTTAGTTATCTGTTAAATTGATAATATATCTGCTTAGAGGGGATTATTTAATAGCATCGAACTTCAGTGTCCCGTTTACGTCGATAATTTTCAAAGTACGGTTACCCTTTATTCCCATATCAATGAAATTGACCTTGTATAAACCATTTCCCAATGCAGTTACTGATGTTACTTTAGATATGTCGCTTGGTCCGTCTTGCATACCTGTTCGGAAGTTCCATATCGCATATCCTTCGCCGTCATACTCGTAGTTATCTTTCAGCTGCTTTTGCAATTTGGCTGTACAATGCTTTTTTACTGCCGGAACATAATTCTTTGCTCCAAAAACGTAGTTGCGTAGAAATCTTTGATGAACTGAATGGTTTTGGTATTGTCCACTTTAGGTGATTGTAGAATAATGGCAGTCCCATTGGCGAGAACAGCCTCATTGTCGAGACAACAAGCTTGAATTTGTATGGGTTGTAGGGCAAATCCTAGATGAATGATATATAAAAATAAAATCTTTTTCATATTCGTATATTATGTATTTTGAAAGTCTTATTTAGATTTAGCGACCTATTGCAAAGATAGCGTTAATTACGAAAAATGAACGAAGTATGTGAGAAAAAGATAATAATATCATATCAAAAGATGAAATGAATTGTTCAAAGCCATTTTGATAAGAGAGGGGGATGAATGTTATAATTAGGGATGAATAGGGGATATTTCGTTTATCTATACATTACAGGGCAGCCGGATAGTAGCCTCATTGATTGTACTATTCTATTAAATGATATAGATTTAATGTGTATCTTTGTAGGAAATGCAAAATAAAATATGGAATCAAAATAAATAAAATCAGATAATTATGAAAAACATTTTCCTTCCCAAAGTAATGATGTGCATAATTGCACTGTTTACTTTAATTTTACCAGCTTCTGCACAAAATACAAATGCGACAGATGAGTACAAAGAAACGTTGAAAAAGATTATGGTACTTTCCGGTGCTTCGGCTACTACGGATGACTTCTTCCAAAAAATCACATCTGTGATGAAATTAAATGCGCCGGAAAAGGATGAGGCTTATTGGAATGAGTTTTCTAAAAACTGGAAAGAGAAAATAGAAAGTAAGGTGTTTGAAATGTATATGCCTGTTTATGAGAAGCATTTAACTTTGGAAGAATTAAAAGCTGTTGCTGCATTTTATGAATCTCCCGTAGGTAAGAAATATAAAGAGGCTTCATTGATTGTTATGCGTGAGACAATGCCGTTGTTAGTGAAGCAACTCCAGACAGAGACATTCAAAGTGGTTAGATCAGAGAAAAGCGAACGAGTAAAAAGAGGTGAACAGCGGTTGAAAGAATATGAGCAAAAGAAGAAACGTGATAAAGAATTATATGCACAAGCCTATATGCTTCCAAGCGATAGTATAGTTATAGTTCCTGAAGAAGTGTATGAGAAAGCGTATGAAAATGGGATGTCTACAAGTCCTTCTTTATATTCGATTGAAAGGAGAAAGAATGATACTAAAGTGACATTCATACAACCTATTTATTGGGACTGGCAATGGTTGTATTATAGTCCGGGATTTAAGATTATCGATAAGAAAAGTGGCGATGAGTATAATGTACGAGGATATGATGGTGGAGCTCCGATGGGTAGGCTGTTGGCTGTCAAAGGATTTAATCATAAATATATTTATATCAGTCTTTTATTCCCGAAACTGAAGAAGAGTGTGAAAGAAATAGATATTCTTGAGTTGCCACACAAAAAAGATAAAGAACAGTTGCCTTCTAATGATGATGGAAAGTCTAAATCATATTTTAATGTAAAGGTGAAAGATTATCAGGTCGTTTCCGATAAGAAAAATAAGAAGATCTATTATTAGTTCAAATGATTATTAGAATTTGAAATGATAATAGCAGGTATTGAAAATGAGTGTGAACTGTTTTTTTGATATAAACTTATTCCGTATGAGAAATCGAATTATGATTCTATGCACGTTTTGTGCTATTGCTATATTTTCTTCTGCCCAAGGAAAGTTTTCAATTAAGGGCAATGCTGGTGAGAAATGGAATAATCAGTTGTTGTATTTGTGTCTGATGGATGATGGAGAGAAAGCCAAAGAAGTCGTTCTCGACAGTGCAAAAGTGAAAAAGGGAAAGTTCTCTTTTTCCGGTGTACGTCAGACACCGAATATCGCACTTATAAAGATAGGGATGGAGAAACCTATCCGTTGATTCTTGAAAAGGGAAAGATTGTGATCAATCTTACCACGAGGACCGTAGGAGGTACGCCGCTGAATGATACTTTGGATGTGGCTTGGAAAGGAATGCAGTCGGTGATAAATAATAACAAACAAATGGTGAAAAGTAATATTTCACTTGTTATGAGCGGAAATCCGGAGAGAGTTTTAGAGAAGCACTGAAACGGGATACTGCATTTGCTGCAATATGGCGGAGAAATGTGGAGATAGATTTGGCACAGAGGGATTCGATTCGCACTTTGTAAAAGAACACCAAAACTGTTTGGTGGGAGTATTTCTGTTATCTTTGAAAGAGGTGTTTATGTATCACAGTCAATTAGAAGATATGATGAGCGAGGCTTCTCCTGTGTTTTCTCAGCATGTATTGGTGAAAGATAAATTAGAGGAAATGAGGCAATTGTCCCGGCGTTTTGAGGCTGAGCGGGAAAAGAAAATGACTCCAGAGGAGCGTGAAGAACAAAAGAAACGGCAGGTAATGGACGCTAAGATAAAGATTGGCGAACGTTTTCCGGACGCTAAGGTGAAAGACAATGCTGGTGAGATAAAACAGTTGTCCGACTATGTAGGTAAGGGGAAGTATGTGTTAATAGACTTCTGGGCTTCATGGTGCGGTCCGTGTCGGAATGAAATGCCCAATGTGAAAGCTGCTTATGAGAAATATGCGTCTAAGGGATTTGAGGTGATTAGTATCTCTATAGATAAGAAACAGAAACCTTGGAAGACTGCTATTGAAGAACTCGGAATGAACTGGACACAAGTATTGAATGTGGATGCTGCTGATATATATGGTATTTATGCCATACCCAAAACTTTTCTTATAGATCCGGAGGGCATTGTTGTTGCTAAAGATTTAAGAAGTAAGAAGCTGGAAAAGACATTGTTGAATCTGTTGGAATGATTGTAGTATCGTGATTCGTTATATGGATGAATTAATTCGTATTGGTGGACAATTTATACTTGCCGTAAGAAATCCGATATAACTGTTACGGCAAGTATAAGTAGCTATGGCTTAAATCAGAAGTCCGTCCAATAGCTCTAAATAAAGTCCGATAGCTTCTTCTATTTCTTTTAACATGATATATTCTTCTGCCGTGTGTGAACGTGACGAACGGCCCGGACCAATTTTTACCGATGGGAAGGACATTAAGGCCTGGTCGGACAATGTTGGAGAACCAAAAGGAACGCGTCCTAACTTCATAGCTTTCTGTACAAATGGGTGCTTTTCGTCAATTCGTGAAGAATTGAGACGGAATGAACGGGCTTGGGCTTCACAGGAAATATGCTTTTTGATTTCAGCAAACAGTTCTTCATTTGAGTAAAGCTCGTTACTCCGGACATCGACGATGAAAGTACATTTGTCGGGAATCACATTGTGTTGTGTACCGGCATTGATGACAGTGACACTCATCTTTACGGGACCCAACAAGGGTGACTCTTTCTCAAAACGATAGTCACGGAACCAGGCAATATCATCTAATACTTTGTAAATAGCATTGTCTCCTTCATTACGCGCTGCGTGTCCCGCCTTACCTGTGGCAGTAACATCCAATACCATTAATCCCTTTTCGGCAATGGCGGGTTGCATCTCTGTCGGTTCGCCCACTATGGCAAATGAGACTGGAGGAAGTCCCGGCAATACGCTCTCAATTCCGTCTTTTCCAGAAACTTCTTCTTCACAAGAGGCCAGATAAATCAGATTATACTTCTGCGAAGTGCGACATAGTTGCAGGAACACCTGTAATAACGAAACAACGCTGGCACCGGCATCGTTACTTCCTAATCCATATAACTTACCGTTTTCTTCACGTGGAGTGAACGGATCTTTCCGCCAACCGTTAACAGGTTTCACTGTGTCTATGTGGGAGTTAAGTAAAATAGTAGGCTTCTTCAAATCAAACATAGGACTAAAGCACCACACATTATTTCCTTTACGTCCCGTCTGCATACCTGCCATTTCAATATAGTTTTGCAGGAAATCCGCAGCTTGGGTTTCTTCCCGGCTGATTGAAGGAATACTAATCAGTGATTTAAGCAGGCTTACAGCCTCTGTTGTCATATACGGAATATCATATTTCATAGTGCAAATCTTTTATCTATATCTTAATCTTTGCACAAAGATAGTCGTTTTGAGCAATAGTTTCAAATAAAACTAATACCTTTGTACCATATTTACTAATACAAAGAGTATGACTTATCATCATTTATCTGTCCTGGTCCATCGTCAGGCCGAAAAATATGGCGACAAGGTAGCCTTAAAATACCGTGACTATGAGACAGCTCAATGGATTCCTATTTCATGGAAGCAGTTCTCCGGAACAGTACGGCAAGCAGCTAATGCTTTCGTGGCATTGGGAGTGGAAGAACAAGAGAATATCGGTATATTTTCACAGAATAAACCCGAATGGTTCTATGTAGACTTTGGTGCATTTGCCAACCGGGCGGTTACCATTCCGTTTTATGCAACGAGTTCACCTGCGCAGGCGCAATATATCATTAATGATGCGCAGATTCGTTTTCTTTTTGTCGGTGAGCAATACCAGTATGATGCCGCTTTCAGCATCTTTGGTTTCTGTTCTTCTTTGCAACAACTGATAATCTTTGACCGTTCGGTGGTAAAAGACCCTCGTGACGTATCATCTATCTATTTGATGAATTTATGGCGACGGGAGAGGGATTGCCTCATAATGATACGGTAGAAGAGCGTACCGAACGGGCTTCTTATGATGACTTGGCAAACATTCTCTATACATCCGGCACAACGGGTGAACCGAAGGGCGTCATGCTTCATCATTCCTGTTATCTGGAACAGTTTCATACACACGATGACCGTTTGACGACCATGTCGGATAAGGATGTATCTATGAACTTCCTCCCCTTGACACACGTGTTTGAGAAAGCATGGTGTTATCTCTGTATTCATAAAGGAGTGCAGATTTGTATCAATCTCCGTCCGGCGGATATTCAGACAACGATTAAGGAAATTCGTCCGACACTGATGTGTAGTGTTCCCCGTTTCTGGGAGAAGTATATGCAGGTGTACAGGAGAAAATTAACGAAACTACAGGTTGAAGAAGGCACTGATGCTGGATGCTATCCGGTAGGTAGAATCCATAATCTGGATTATCTGCGTCTGGGAAAGACTCCTCCGGTGATGAATCAACTGAAATATAAGTTTTACGAAAAGACTATCTATTCTTTGCTGAAAAAAACAATCGGTATTGAGAATGGTAACTTTTTCCCGACTGCCGGTGCTGCCGTTCCCGATGAGATTAATGAATTCGTTCATTCGGTAGGAATCAATATGGTGGTAGGATATGGACTGACGGAATCTACGGCTACTGTATCTTGTACACTGCCGGTTGGCTATGATATCGGTTCGGTAGGTGTTGTACTGCCGGGGATTGAAGTGAAAATCGGTGAAGACAATGAAATCCTGCTTCGGGGTAAGACGATCACAAAAGGCTATTACAAAAAAGCGGAAGCCACAGCTGCCGCTATTGAGCCGGATGGCTGGTTCCATACAGGTGATGCCGGTTACTTTAAAAATGGACAGCTTTTCCTGACGGAACGTATTAAAGATTTATTCAAAACATCAAACGGCAAATACGTCGCTCCGCAAGCTTTGGAAACGAAGTTGGTCATTGACCGTTATATCGACCAGATTGCCATTATCGCCGATCAACGTAAGTTTGTCTCGGCTCTGATTGTTCCTGTATATGGATTTGTGAAAGAGTATGCCAAAGAAAAGGGTATTGAATATAAGGATATGACGGAACTGTTGCAGCATCCGAAGATTGTAGGATTGTTCCGTGCGCGGATCGATACACTTCAGCAGCAATTTGCGCACTATGAACAAATCAAACGTTTCACTTTACTGCCTGAGCATTCAGCATGGAACGTGGAGAATTGACTAATACACTGAAACTGAAACGGGCGGTGGTTGCCAAGAATTATAGTGAGCAGATAGAGAAGATGTACGAAGAAAGTGAGAAATAGGCGATAAGCGGTTTATCGTTAAAAATGAAACGATAAACCGTAAATAATAAATCGGAAACAATAAAGAGTGTATTGGAGCTCTCTTTAAAAGTATTACCCCTGTTACAGTTCAATTTGTAACAGGGGTAAACTTTGTGTTTAGGGGGGCTTTGACACCTGCTAATTATTTATGGCCGGCTCGTTTCTTTTTAGTATCCGAAAATCTGTTCTTGGGTCAATTCTTCAATAGGACCTACAGCTTTCAATTTATCCAGCTCCAAATCTTTCTTATCTCCCAGGATGCAATAACATACGTACGTCCTTTTACCCATTGCTTTTGGAAATCGACAATATCTTTTAGCGACATGTTCTGTATGTCGTTGTAGAGCTTGATGCGCGGGTCTACGTTTTGCCCTAAATCTTGTGCATTGATATAACTCCAGATAATGTCACCTTTGATGATACGTTCGGTGCGCAGACGGTTGGTTAATCCGTCTTTAGCCAGTTTGAAAGCAGCTTCGGATTCCGGCATATTATTGATGATGTCATTAAATGTAGTGACGGCATCAATCATTTTGTCGTTTTGCGTGGCAATCTGTGTACGTAGTACATAGGGATACTTCAAGTAGCTCGGCGGCATTATGCTAGCCCAGGCGGAATAAGCCAATCCACGTGTTTCACGCATTTCCTGGAAGACGATAGAGTTCATGCCCCTCCGAAGTATTCATCATATAATGCGCGGATAGGTTCAATGGCAGGATCATACTTCTTATCGAGATTGGATATCTGTGCCATGTATATTTGCTTGGCGTCATAAGGAGCTACTAGAACTTTAGTAACGGGAGTTTTGAGATAAGCATACTCGTTTCCGGCAGGAATATCCTTCAGGACTGCCGGAACCTGATGATATTGGTTGATGGTAGCCAGTAAATCTTTGCTGCTGCTTGGGCCGTAGTATAAAATACGGTGCTTGTAGCTGTTCTGATTGTGAATCCGGTCTACCAGTTCCTGTGGATTCATATTTGTCAGTTCCGCCTCCGTCAGTAGATTGGTGGCAGGGGATTTGGGACCGTACATGGCAAAGCTCATCAAACGGGAGAAGTTCTGTCCCTGATTCAGTTTGGCGTCCGAACGGGCTTTCAGTATATCGCTGGTCATATTAGTATAGGCTTCCTTATTAACCTGCGCATCTGCCAGTAGCTTTTCGAATAATTGTACGGCAGCAGGCATATTCTCATTCAGTCCGGAAAGTACGACATACGTGCGTTCGTTACCCGGAGAAACATAGAAAGTACAAGCCAGGCGATAGAATTCACTTTTCAGTTCTTCCGGTGTCATGTCCGAAGTACCGAGATATTCGAGATAATCGAATGCTGTTCCCAAAGCTTTGTCATGGTTGTTTCCCATATCAAAGACATAAATCAATTGGAACAGGTCATTGGCTACATTCTGTTTGTAAAGAACCGGAATATCCGATTTTGCCTTTAATTGGCTCATATCCTTTTGATAATCGAGAAACACTGGTTCAATCGGTTTAACTGCGCCTTCCTGTACCTCCACAAGGAACGGGCTGGCTACATCACGATTGGTTATGATAGGAGTAATCTCCGGTTTCGTCATCTTCTTTTCGTTCGGGTCTTTTCCTTGCTTTTTGTAGATAACGGCATAATTATCTTCTTTCAGGTATTTGTTGGCGAACGCTACGATGTCTTCTTTGGTCAGTTTGGCCATGCGGTCGATGGCAGTAACTTCATTTTTCCAGTCTGTGCCGTTAATAAATGAGTTGACAAACATATCGGCACGTCCTTCGTTGCTTTCCATGTTTTGCAGTTCACCGAGTTTGAAATTGTTGATGTTCGCTTCCAGCATTTTCTCGTCGAACTCTCCGGCACGGAGCTTCTTGATTTCGCTGAGTAGCAAGTCTTTTACCTCTTCCAGTGTTTGTCCTTGTTTAGGAAGTCCTCCTAACAGCAATGCAGAGTAATCTGCCAGTCCCATCGGGTAACCGTAACTATTCAAGACCTTCTGTTGCTGGTTCAGATCAAGGTCGATAAGTCCTGCCTTTCCATTGTACAATACTTGCGAAACGACTTGCAGGATTTCAAAGTCTTTGTCGGATACACCGGGGAATCTCCAAGCCAATGCAACGCTTTCGGCATCCGGACCTAACACCTCTTTTACAACAGGTTGCGTGATTGGCGCCTCTTTCGGAAGGTCCAGTTTCGGGAGTTCCGGATTGGGTTTCAATCCACCAAAATATTTATCGATTAATGCAATTGTTGCATCCGGGTCTAAATCGCCAGACATACAGATTGCCATATTGTTGGGCACATACCATTGTTTATAGTAGTTCTTGATATTCGTGATAGAAGGATTCTTTAGGTTCTCCTGTGTACCTAACACAGTCTGCGTTCCATAAGGATGCTTGGGAAAAAGAGAAGAAAAAATAGCTTCCTGTACTTTGCTGTTGTCACGGGTGAGTGACATGTTTTTCTCTTCATATACAGCTTCCAATTCAGTATGGAAACCACGAATTACATTGTTTTCAAAACGATCTGCCTGAATCTTCGCCCAGTTTTCTATCTGGTTGGAAGGAATGTCTTCCTGATAGACCGTCTGGTCATACCAGGTATAAGCATTGCTGCCGGTAGATCCGATGACTGCCATTAATTTGTCATATTCATTAGGGATAGCATACTTGGAAGCTTCGTAAGAAAGGCTGTCGATGGTGTGGTAGATCGCCTTACGTTCCGCTTCATCCGTAGTCTTACGATAAATTTCGAACTGTTGTTCGATTGCATCCAGCAGAGGCTTTTCGGCCGCGTAGTCTTGTGTGCCAAACTTGTCGGTGCCTTTAAACATGAGATGTTCGAAATAATGGGCAAGTCCCGTCGTTTCTGCCGGGTCATTCTTCCCGCCCACTCTTACTGCGATAAATGTTTGTATGCGCGGAGTTTCCTTGTTTACGGTGAGGTAAACCTTTAGTCCGTTGTCCAGTGTGTAAATGCGGGCTTTTAGCGGGTCATTGGGCACTGTTTCGTAGCTATACTTCTTTTGTGAGCTACAGCTGCAAATCACTAATGCCAGGAAGAGTGACAAGCAAGAAAGTTTCAATCGTTTGTTCATAATATGACAACATTTTAATAACAAAAACAAAGGTAGCAGAATTTTGCTTATCTTTGTCCCCGATATCTGAAATTTGTAAATAATAAAATTGTAAATCAAATGATTACTATTGAACAACTTAAAGACGTGAAAGAGCGCACTGATGCGCTGAGGAGGTATCTTTGACATCGACGGGAAGAAAATTCAAGTCGAAGAAGAGCAATTAAGAACACAAGCTCCGGGATTCTGGGATGACCAGAAGAGAGCCGAAGCTCAAATGAAACTGGTGAAAGACCTGCAAAAGTGGATTGAGGGTTACAACGAACTCAAAACGCTGGCAGACGAACTCGAACTGGCATTTGATTTCTATAAAGAAGAACTGGTGACTGAGGAAGATGTAGATGCTGCTTATGCAAAAGCCAGTGAGGCGGTAGAGGCACTCGAACTCAAAAATATGCTTCGTGATGAAGCCGACCAGATGGATTGTGTGCTGAAAATCAATTCAGGTGCCGGTGGTACGGAAAGTCAGGACTGGGCTTCCATGTTGATGCGTATGTATCTGCGTTATGCCGAGACGAATGGTTATAAAGCTACCATTGCCAACCTTCAGGAAGGGGATGAAGCCGGAATCAAGACCTGTACTATCAATATCGAAGGTGACTTTGCTTATGGTTATTTGAAAGGAGAGAACGGTGTGCACCGTTTGGTTCGTGTTTCTCCCTACAATGCGCAGGGTAAACGTATGACCTCTTTTGCTTCTGTGTTTGTTACTCCGTTGGTAGATGACAGTATTGAAGTTAATATTTTGCCTGCCAATATCTCTTGGGATACGTTCCGAAGCGGTGGTGCCGGTGGACAGAATGTGAATAAGGTGGAGTCCGGTGTCCGTTTGCGTTATCAGTATAAAGACCCTTATACCGGTGAGGAAGAAGAAATCCTGATCGAGAATACCGAAACCCGTGACCAACCGAAGAATCGTGAGAATGCAATGCGTCAGTTACGTTCTATCTTATATGATAAGGAATTGCAGCACCGTATGGCAGAACAGGCGAAGGTGGAAGCCGGTAAGAAGAAAATCGAATGGGGTTCTCAAATCCGAAGCTACGTATTTGATGACCGTCGTGTGAAAGACCACCGTACCAACTATCAAACCTCGGATGTGAACGGCGTGATGGATGGCAAAATAGATGGTTTTATCAAAGCTTATTTGATGGAGTTTTCTTCACAAGAATCATAAAAAATAAAATTAGCAAGAATTATTTTTGGAAAGTTAATAGATTTGTACTTACTTTGTTAGCGTTGAACTTTAAAGCTAACTATTATGGGTAAGGTGAAGAAAAAAGTAGCAATTAGTAAGAAAGAAGAAGAACAAGCCCAGAAGGTTGTCAAAATAGTGTTCGTCTCATTAATTATTTTGGCATTGATTATGCTGATCGCATTTTCCTTTTTCGGCTGATAAGTTCGCCACAAATTATACGGTTAACCCAGATTGTTTGGTTATTGATAGGATAAATATCAAATCCGATCTGTGTTAATCTGCGTAATCTGTGGTGAACTCTTTGTTTTGTAATGCATTTGTATTCTATGTAATATGAATGTAACTTTTCTGTCATTTTCCTGTATTCGATTTGTCATCTTCGTGTATCCTCACAGTTGTACTTTTGCCGTGAATTTAGTAGCATACAACTGAAATGAGTAGAATCACAACAACCGTCGTCATGCTTTTGCTGGCGACAATGGCCTTTGGACAGGCAAAAGAAGATGCCGGGGATGGCAAGAAGCTGGATAAGCAGACAATGGAATTTAAGGATTACCTGCCGGAGATTCACGGAACTATCCGGGGAAAATATGAATACCAGACAGAAACAAGTGAAAGTCGTTTTGAAGTACGTAATGCACGCTTCAGTGTTTCGGGAAATGTGCATCCGATAGTTGCTTATAAAGCGGAAATCGACCTTTCCGATGAAGGCTCTATCAAGATGCTCGATGCGTATGCACGTGTTTTTCCGGTGAAAGACCTGAATTTTACGATTGGTCAGATGCGCGTTCCTTTCACAATAGACGCTCACCGTTCACCACATCAACAGTATTTTGCAAATCGCTCATTCATAGCTAAACAAGTAGGAAATGTGCGTGACGTTGGTTTTACGGCTGGCTATACGAATAAAGGTGGCTTCCCTTTTATCCTTGAAGGAGGATTATTCAACGGCTCCGGTTTGACCAATCAAAAGGAATGGCACAAAACGCTGAATTATTCTATAAAAGCACAGCTATTACCTAATAAGAACTGGAATCTGACACTCAGCACCCAAATGATAAAACCGGAAAATGTGCGTATTAATATGTATGATGCCGGTATCTATTATCAGAATGATCGTTTTCATATTGAAGCGGAATATTTATATAAAATGTACGGGCATGAAACATTCAAAGATGTTCATGCAGTGAATAGCTTTATTAATTACGATCTGCCATTGAAAAAGGTATTCAATAAAATTTCTTTCCTGCTCGCTATGATATGATGACCGACCATAGTGATGGCAAAATGGATGAAACGACAAAAGCCCTGATTATAAATGATTATGCTCGCCATCGTGTAACAGGTGGAATCACATTAAGTCTTTCCAAAGCCTTCATTGCCGACCTCCGGCTGAATTTCGAAAAATATTTCTATAAGAACTCCGGAATCCCTAAAGAATCGGAACGGGATAAAATCGTGATTGAATTCATGACGAGATTCTGATATAAATTGAGAATTAAAAATTGAGAATTAAAAAATGATAGTTTGATACCTCACACCGTGTATCAGAAAACTACAGCGTTTTGATTTTCAATTTTCAATTTTTAATTTATCTTTGTGTCATGGCACAAGAAATAGAACGTAAATTTTTGGTTACCGGTGAATTCAAATCTTTGGTTTTGCGCAGAGTCGCATTGTACAAGGGTATATCAGTAGTGCTCGTGGGCGTACTGTTCGGGTTCGTATTCGGGATGATAAGGGGTATTTGACGATAAAGGGAGCTCTAGTGCTTCCGGTACCAGCCGTTATGAGTGGGAAAAGGAACTGCCTTTATCAGAAGCAGAAGAATTGATGAAACTTTGCGAACCGGGGATCATTGACAAGACCCGTTATTTGGTGCGCAGTGGCAAGCATATATTTGAAGTCGACGAATTTTATGGTGAGAATGAAGGTCTTATCGTGGCTGAAGTAGAGCTTGAGTCAGAAGATGAGGTCTTTGTGAAGCCCGGTTTTATTGGTGAGGAGGTAACCGGAGATATACGCTACTATAACTCACAGCTAATGAAAAAACCGTATAAAACGTGGTGAGCGTTAACAAATAAACCGTATATTTGTTCTTATATAAAAAAGAGAGCAGTGTATGGATATGGAACAGTTGTACAGTTATGTGCCGCGTGAATTGGTTACTTTTGTTTTAGTAACCTTGTTTTCTTTATTAATCGGACTTTCGCAACGTCGAATCAGTCTGAAGCGTGAGGGGGAAACTACTCTTTTCGGAACCGACCGCACCTTTACCTTTATTGGTATACTGGGTTACTTGCTTTATATCTTAGACCTACGGATATGCGTCTGTTTATGGGAGGTGGAGCGGTATTGGGATTGCTGTTGGGATTAAACTATTATGTAAAGCAATCACAATTTCATGTTTTTGGTGTAACTACCATCATTATTGCCCTGATTACTTATTGTATGGCTCCTATCGTAGCTACCCAACCTTCCTGGTTTTATGTTATGGTAGTTGTGACTGTGCTCCTGCTGACTGAACTCAAACATACTTTTACGGAATTTGCGCAACGGATGAAGAATGATGAAATGATTACGTTAGCCAAGTTCTTGGCTATCAGCGGTATCATATTACCGATGCTTCCGCATAAGAATCTGATTCCGGATATTAATCTTACTCCTTATTCTATCTGGTTGGCAACGGTAGTAGTATCCGGCATTTCCTATCTCTCTTACCTATTAAAGAGATATGTATTCCATGAATCCGGAACGTTAGTTTCTGGTATTATTGGTGGATTATACAGCAGTACGGCTACGATCTCGGTACTTGCCCGTAAAAGCCGGAAAGCCTCTGAACAGGAAGCGACCGATTATGTTGCTGCCATGTTGCTGGCTGTTAGCATGATGTTTCTGCGATTTATGATACTGATACTTATTTTCAGTAGAGAAATCTTCCTGTCTATTTATCCGTATCTGTTGACTATGGCGGTGGTGGCGGCTATTGTTGCCTGGTTTATCCATTCCCGACAAAAACGACCGGAAGACCAGCCTGCTGAAACAGAAGAGGATGATAGTAGCAACCCGTTGGAATTTAAAGTTGCTTTGATTTTTGCCGTACTCTTTGTTATATTTACTTTCTTAACTCATTATACACTTGTTTATGCAGGTACAGGCGGATTGAATTCTCCTTTCTTTTGTATCCGGTTTTAGTGATATCACTCCTTTCATATTAAACTTATTGCAAAATACGGGTAGTGTTGCTGCTTGATAATTACTGCTTGTAGTATGCAGGCTATCATCAGTAATATAATGGTAAACATGTTCTATGCTTTATTCTTTGCTGGGAAAGGAAGTAAACTTCGTCCTTGGATTCTGGGAGGATTCGGTGTAGTGATTGCTTGTAATCTCGTTTTGTTGCTGTTCTTTTATATTTAAGAAAAGGGAGCAATTGATCGTTTTTCATAGGTCTTAGTTCTAGTAATCTTCTATTTTGTCGAATATAGTCGATAAATAGAAGTGTTTTTATCGACTATATTCGATAAAGTGAAATGGATAAAAAATGAAGAGTAAATTTCATTAAAAAGGAAACTTACTCTTCATTTAAATTCAAAGTGAGATATTTGTTGAATACCTTTAAGTAGTGGTATGACTTGTTACCATTTCCAGTTGTCTTTACTCTTTTCTACGTCTTTTTCTATGTCGGAAGGAAGATTAGTTTTTTGGCACACATCTTCTGGATATTAATGACGGATGCAGAGCTTTACCAAGACCAATCACTCTCTTTATAATTTGCCTCTACTGCTGTCTCGATTTCATCAGGTAGATTGTGATAGAAATCAAGTCCAGTTAGGGATTCTAATTCATCAATAGATTTGGCACATGCTTTAATGTTTTTCGATTTATCGCTTTTGTGCTCTATATAAAATCCAATTGCTTTGTACTGTCCATTTTTATAGGATAAGATTGTACTGAAGTAATATTTAGGTATCTTTACCCCATATTTGCTTGTCTCGAGTATCGCATAATCTATGGAAGTTCCTTTCACAATATAAGTTGTGTCTTGTGGATTCGAGACCTTTGCCCACTCTTGTACCTTGTTCTCTATTGCATCCCAAGTACTTCCACCTTCGTTGAATCCAGTTATTAGTTGTGGACTGATATTAGAATAATAGAAAGTTTGACTATTTGCTTCGCGGCTATATAATCTGTCACTTGAAGCTACCATATGTCCTCTATTATAAGGTGAATAGTAGTCTTGCCTGTCAGTTCTATATTGCGCCGGAATATTGGGGTCCGGTTGATAAGCGTCTTTACGGTCTACATTCTTTTGAGAAGTTACATTATCAAAAGTCAATGCTACCCAACGCACATGTTTTTTGGTACAATCATATTCATAGCTATAAGTTACAGTCTTTTTTCCGTTCTCTGTTGTTGTCCAAGTATGGAAAATGTTCATGCTTCCACCTTTCAACTTCGGAATTTCAATTCTCCCTGCATATCCTGAAGGTTTTTCCGGGTCTGGATCTGGATTTGAGCCATTGCCAGCTAATTGTTTGAGTGTAAACTCTGCTTTTTTCTTTCCCTGCTATGATTGTAATAATGACACTTCGTTCAGCTCCGGTATTTGCTTTCATATATCCACTGATAGAGCCATTTCCATTGCCGGATGTTCTACTCAATGTACACCAAGGCTCACTGCTTGAAGTCTGCCATGTGCCATCCGCTTTTACACGGATGATAAATCCGCCTCCATTTGCATTGATTTGCGTTTGGTCAATAGAGGCAATTCCTTGATTGGTATTGCCTGGGTTGTCCGGAAGGTCAGGCGAATCCTGTTCACTACATGAGATTGCAGTGCTACAGGTCATGAACAGGATGAATAGTCTAAATAATGCTTTTGTCATTTCACTTCTTTGATTAGATAAATAATAGTAGGCAAGTGATCGCTATATCCGTTTAGCCATACACCACCTGCTTGCGTCCGTTTAGGATAACCTTTGTATTTCCCCTCTTTTGGAACATAAAATCACGGCGGAAGATTTCATGTTTATAGAATTTCAGTGTACTACGGTCAGTGCCCAACAAATTCCCTGTGAATACGATTTGATCGAACAAATTCCATTTGCCTTTGTACATCAGAGTTCCGTATCCTTTTTTCAAAGTATCCCACCAAGGATTGTATAAATCTGTAGGTCCTACATCAGCAGGCTTACGTTTAGCTCCAAGTGCTACAGCCATACTTTTATCCATCGGGTCGTCATTCATATCCCCCATGATAACAATTTTGGCTGCGGAGTCTTCCCTTAACAGTGAGTCTTTGATCGCTCTAACTTGCTCCCCTGCTCGTTCACGCGCCGGAGAAGCAGCTGCTCTCGAAGGCCAGTGATTGACGATAAGTGCATTTTCTCACCTGCGATATTACCGCTGGCAATCAGGAAACCACGTGTCTTATGCACCGTATCATTGATATATACATAAGGTACGAGTTTACTATTTGTCAGTTCAAACAATTTGGGATTATAAAAGAAAGCACAGTCCACACCACGTTGGTCTGCGCCTTCGTAGTGAACATATTGGTAACCTCTGTCCGCTAAAGCAGGTTGTTTCAGTATGTCTTCCAATACTCTGTAATTTTCGATTTCAGAAACGCCGATAATGGCGGGACCCATTGGCAACTTGTCGGTACTTAACAGGCTTAATATTTCCGACATGTTTTTCAGCTTAGCCTTATACTTCATCGTATTCCACTGATTAGTACCATTAGGAAGATACTCGTAGTCATTCTTACCTTCATCATGAATGGTGTCAAACAAATTCTCCATATTGTAGAACGCTACACTGTAGAGGGCAAATTTCTTTTCTTGTCCGTAGGCCATGAGGACAAAAAGAGCGAGTACACCTAAAGTCATTAAGCTTTTTTTCATCTTTAAAATTGATTTTAAAAGTGGGTAATTTGTCATTTGCATGACAAATATCTAAAAAGAAAACGGAAAAACCACCATTACTAGTTACTTTTTTGCAAAACCATTGTTATATATAAAATTCTTTGTTATTTTGCGTAATAGCTTATTTCTTTTATGTCGCAAAATGAAAGACCAATTAACATTAATATAAATTAAATTATGAAACAACGACTAGGGTTAGCGATCGTGCTATTTTGCTTAATGCCAGCACTTTTTGCACAGCAAAAGGTAAAGCAAAATGCCCGTGAGGACAATGCTTCTTTCATGTTTACAGAATCACAATTGAATGAGGATGATGATGCAGCACAGAGCACATCTGCATTGGTCACTTCTAACAATGATGTTTATCTGTCAAATGTAGGTTATCTGTTTAGCCCAATGAGATTTCGTGTAAGGGGATATGATTCCCAGTACAGTGACATGTATATCAATGGGGTACAGTTTAATGATGCAGAAACAGGACGTTTCAGCTACGGATTAATAGGAGGATTGAACGATGCTACCCGTAATAAGGAGGGGATCGGTCCTTTTGAATTTAACAACTTTACTTTTGGCGCGATAGGAGGTGCCACCAATATCAATTTACGTGCCAGCCAATATGCGGCCGGCTCAAAACTAACACTGTCAGGTAGTAACCGCAACTACATTTTGCGTGGAATGTATACTTATTCTACAGGTCTGATGAACAATGGTTGGGCATTTACCGGATCATTGGGTTATCGCTGGGGTAATGAGGGAAATATTGAAGGAATCAAATATAATTCTTTCTCTTACTTCCTCGGTGCGGAGAAAGTATTCAACGAACGCCATAGTCTCTCTTTGGCAACTTGGGGAACACCGACAGAGAGAGGACAGCAAATGGCGGCAACCGAAGAAGCTTATTATTTAGCGAACAGTCATTATTATAATCCGAACTGGGGATATCAGAATGGAGAAAAACGAAATGCACGTATTGTACGTCAGTTCGAACCATCGGCTATTGCTTCATGGAATTTCACTATTGATGATAATAAGAAATTAGTGACAAGTGCCGGATTCAAATATTCCAACTATGGGAAAAGTGCTCTAGGTTGGAATGGTAATGCGGCCGATCCACGCCCGGATTATTATAAAAAGTTGCCTAGCTCAATCTTTGATGTATGGGAATCTGTTCCTACTGCCGATGAATTGCAGCAGTTTAATGAAGTCACAGATAATTGGAAAAATAATAAAGCTTATCGTCAGTTAGATTGGGATGCTCTTTATTTTGCCAATAAACAGGCGAATGCATTAGGTAAAGAGACACTTTATTATGTAGAAGAACGTCATGACGATCAGTTGGCTTTCAACCTTAGTTCGGTATTCAATCATCAATGGAATGAACACAACAGCTACATTGCGGGAGTTGCCGTGAATACAACCAAAGGTATGCATTATAAAAAAATGAAGGATTTGCTGGGCGGACAGCTTTATACTGACGTCGACAAATTTGCAGTGCGCGATCATGGGGCTAGTTCCAGTATGGTGCAAAATGATCTTGATAATCCTAACCGCCGTATTGGTGAAGGTGATAAATTTGGTTATGATTATAACATCTATGTGAATAAGCAGAGTGCATGGGTGCGTTATCAGGGTAACAATGGCGGGTCATTAAACTATTTTGCTTCCGGTAAGATAGGATCTACACAGATGTTCCGCGATGGATTGATGAGAAACGGACGTGCTCCGTTGAAATCACTTGGTAGCAGCGGTACGGCTAAATTCCTTGAAGGAGGTATAAAAGCTGGTTTGAATTGGGCTATCAATGGTAACCATTCCTTCATGTTGAATGCTGGATATGAAGAACGTGCACCGTTGGCCTATAACTCTTTTATTGCTCCACGTATTAAGAATGACTTTGTGAGAGACTTGAAAACAGAGCGCATCATTGGTGGTGATTTGACTTATAACTTCAACACTCCATGGGTGATGGGACGTTTGACTGGTTATTACACTCGCTTCCAGAATCAGGTAGAAATGGATGCTTTTTATAATGATAGCGAAGCACGTTTCACTTATCTTTCTATGAATGGCATTGAAAAGGAACATTGGGGAATAGAAGCGGCGGCTACCTTTAAGTTGACAAGTGAACTTTCATTGACGGCTATCGGTACTTGGAGTGAAGCTAAATACACCAATAATCCGGATGCTGTATTGACATATGAAAGTGAGAATGAGTCAAACCTCGATCGTGTTTATGCTAAAGGTATGCGTGCTAATGGTACTCCGCTTTCGGCTTATAGCCTTGCTTTGGATTATAACGTAAAAGGTTGGTTCTTCAATTTGACCGGAAACTATTATGATCGTGTATATATCGATTTCTCAAGCTATCGTCGTCTTGGCAGCGTATTGGATAAAATGTGCTGGTCGTAGGATGCTAATGGAAATCCGGTTCTCCATGTT
>ENA-OQDE01000339-OQDE01000339.1-human-gut-metagenome-genome-assembly--contig:-NODE-339-length-29033-cov-2.236249_pt1 | contig 29033 bp, 27 predicted proteins | sample MGYA00242768_ERZ504595 | MGnify/ENA primary metagenome ERZ504595 (study PRJEB26092, sample SAMD00036307) | human gut metagenome | host: Homo sapiens | study: EMG produced TPA metagenomics assembly of... | reverse complement strand
ACGTGTAGAGCAGATATTTATAATTCGGCCGTATGGGTTGGGAGAGGGCTGCTTTTTACGATGGATGGCAAGCAGCCGGGAAGTGATGAATACAGGACGCAGGTTAATAGAAAGAATTTTGTCGAAATCTTCTACACTTGTCTCTGTGATAGAAGAAAATTTGCTGATACCGACGTTGTTGACAATAATATCAATATCGTTCCATTCGGCAAGAATGGTTTGCATACAACTTTCAAGCGCGTTTTATCACTTACGTCGACTTTATGGAATATAGCCCCGGTTGCCTTCGCAGTTTCCTGTCCTGATATTTCGTTTATATCACAAAAGGCAACTTGATTTCCAGCCAGGCGAAAAGCTTCTACTATTGCTTTGCCTATTCCTTCCGCTCCGCCTGTTATAAATACTCTTCTTTTTGAGTCCTCCGGTTTTGAAACCGTTGAAGTGTGAGACTTCGATTCAGCCGGACGTACTGCTGTTAGTTTCTTCTTACCATATTTTTGTGCTTGTTTCCAAGCAGCTTTTCGGGCTTCGTATTGTTCCTGTTGTCTCTCTATGTAATTATCTGCCATCGTTATTTTTATTTATTGGCAAATGTAAGTATTAAAATGGATAAATACAAGAATCGACCGCTCTTTTGCGGACAAAGGAGCAGTCGATTTCATTCAGATGGTCGTTCAAAATTTAAAACTTTGTCAGATCTATCTCTGCATATTTAATTCGTTGACGACGCCAAGTGTAAATGGCATGCAGTTTCCCGTCTTTCCCCTGAATAATGCTAGGGTAAGAGTATTGGCTAATCGGACTATCTTCTAATGTAAGAACAGGCTGCCAATTGATACCATCTTCTGAAACGGCCACACAGAGCGGAGTACGCGGACCTTTCGGAGTTCCGGGCAATGTAGAGAAATTATTGTAGATAAGTATATGTCTACCGTCTTTCATTGTCACAGCATCCGTTCCGGAATTATTATTCGGAACATCCAGTAGCGTTACTTTACTCCACGTATCACCATTATCGCTGCTCCACGCAGTTGCTACCTGTGCGTTACGTGTGCGGCAGAGTATCTGTAATCTTCCATCCTTATGCTTCAAAATACTGGGTTGTATTGCATAAACAGGTTTGGCTCCTTCTCCTTTGATAGCTTCTCCGCCTTCCTGGTCATCCACATTCATATCCCCCTTTTGCGGTTTTGGGTGGGGACGGATAACTCGGCATCCAGTGGTCCGACCATCTTCCAGGTCTTGCCTTTATCATCGGAAATCTCGAAATGAACTCTCCATCCGTTACTTCCTTCCGTACTGGAAGGGCAGATGATACGCCCATTGATATATTCCGGCTTATTCTTAATAGGTCCAAGAAAACCTTCTGGAAGCGGTTCGCGTTTGCTCCAGGTCTTTCCTCCGTCACGTGAACGAACCAGCCATCCTGTCCAGTCACTCACTTTCAGACCTATTTTATAGAACAGAATCAAGTCACCTCCGGGAATCTGGAAAAGAACCGGATTCCAACAAGCTTTTCTACGGGCAATAAGTTTTCCTTTCTCATCTTTCACAGGTGTACAAGTTGAATCGATTCCAGCCAATACAGCTTGCGAATCTTTGAGCGAGAACACACCGTCAGCGGCAAGCTTAGGGGCAGTCCATTCTTTGGAACCTTTCAGCTTACGACATACCCAAATGCAACAATCCGGATTGCGTTCTTTGGTTCCTCCGAAGAAAGAGCTACGAGATCGCCGTTCTTCAGTTCTACAATCGTAGCTCCGTGACATTCGGGGAAAGAAGTTTTTTTGTATAGGAATTCATCACTTAGAATAGCTGTATTCCGGGTGGGTATGTCTACACTGAAGTGATATTTTCCCGATCCGATCTTTTCCTTCCGTCCATCCGTAGGTGCACTTCACCTGTTGTGTTGGCAGGAAGCTCGATGTCCCATTCCAGATGAGTAGGAGTCTTTGCCCACCGGCTGATTATTTTCCCGTAGATACTCATGTATGAGGCATCCACATTGCTCAATTCCTGGATTTCAAAAGCCGGTTGGAAAATGATATGTTTGTAACCGGACTTCCAGCGGTCTGCACGAATACCTGCCAAATTATTGAAACACCAGGGTAATAAATCGCCTAAAAGCATCACGTGATTACCGCTGTTCATTTCAGGATTGGCCGTATCACCGTTCCATAACTCCCAAATAGTGGTAGCACCTTTTTCAACCATATATCCCCAAGATGGATATGTTTTATTGGTAGCCAACAGGTAGGCTACATCGGCATGGCCACGACGGCTCAATTCGCGCAATAGCCATTGCACACCGATTACTCCGGTACTTATATGTCCCTTGTTGGTGGTGATAATAGAAGTGACGGCATTTTTAGCTACCTCATGGATGTAGTTCTTAGGTACCAGTCCAAAAGCAAGTGGCAGGATATTGGCAGTAACTGTGTTGTTGCCATAGAAAATGCTGTCGGGATATAAAGTATGTCCCGGTACGGGAGAAGTACCTTCTTTTATGTGCAGAAAACGGGCATTGAATGCATCTTTCATACGATGTTCCAAATCTTCCCATTCTTCTGCGTCAGCTTTCAGCCCTTGCAGGCTTGCAAAGCGGTGCATCAGTTGTAATACCTTCAGATAATAAGCGGTGGCGATCAAGGCACCGTCGGTCTTGCGGGAGGGTCCTTACTATGAATTAACTCCAGTGATTCGGGTGGAACACACCAGTCACCATATTTATCTTTGGTGATGATAAAATCCTCTGTCATGTAGTATTCACGGATATGAGATACCCACTTCTTGATAGCCGGATAATTCTCTTCGATCGAACGTTTATCTCCAAAGTTCGTGAAAAGCATATCGCAGGCCATCGGTAAGGCGGCAGGCCAGGTCACATTGTCCGAGTAGTAGTTCCAGTATGCCGGGGCTACATCAGGAATACAACCGTCTTCCCGTTGCGCTTCGCGAATGTCACGCGCCCATTTGGTATACATGGCGTAATTATCGAAAAGCATACTTCTCCCCAACAACCCATGGTACGGTCACCCAACCAGGGTTGGCGTTCATTCCGTTGCGGACAGTCAACCGGCATCCCTTTATAGTTGCTTCGGATTCCCCAAAATGCATTGCGGACAATCTTATTCAGGGTTTCGTCAGAACAGTTGAAAGTACCGGTATGCTCCATTTCATCTTCTACTATTTCGGCAACGAAATCTTCTGCTTTGGCGTCCGGATAACCGCTGACTTCTACATAACGGAATCCATGATAAATAAAGCGAGGCGCCCAGGTAGCATCTTTTGTTTCGCGTCCGTTGGCAACATATACATCTGTAGAACGGGCATCCCTGAAGTTTCTTGTATAAAGTTCACCATTATCTTGCAGGCTTTCTGCAAAACGGAGACGGATGCTGTCACCGGCTTGCCCTTTTATCCGGAAACGTACCCATCCCGCCATATTCTGACCGATATCCAGAATATATTTGCTACCGAGCTTTTTAATAGAAACGGGTTTCAAGGTTTCTGTGACTTTCATGCCCGGCATCATTTGTGCACGCAATGTTCCCGAAGGAATACTGACGCGTTGGGCCTGCATCCAGTCCTTGTCATCATATCCGGTTTGAGTCCAGTCTCCTAACTCTTTACGGGCATCATATTCTTCGCCGTCATATTCATTGTTGCTACGGATAGGACCTTCAGTAGTTAATTTCCATGAAGTGTTTGTAGCAATTGTTTCTTTGCTGCCGTCTGCATATTCAACAATCAGATTCAACCGAAGCTTAGGATAACCGAAAGTCGGTATCTTATACGGTTTATAGTTCTGACGCATCGTATAGAAGCGGCCATTGCCGAGAGTTACTCCGATAGCATTTTCTGCCTGAAGCAGTGAAGTCACATCGTATGTGTTGTACAGAATCGTTTTCCGGTAGTCGGTAGGAGCAGGTGCCAGTACTTGATTGCCGATGCGTTGCCCGTTGATAAACAGCTCATATAATCCCATTCCGGCGATATGTACTGTGGCACGTTTCACGCCTTTCTTTAACGCAAACTCTTTTCGAAGATAACGGGCTGCCAAACGGCTCCATTGTGTTTCGCTGTCTCCGGGAGCGGCCCGATCCAAGCCGATCCATTGTCCTTGCCAGTTCGCTTCATTAAATAGTCCTGTGGTCCAAAAAGCCGGAGCACTCCAATTCGTTGCACCTTTGTTGGTGTCGATTTTCACTTTCCAATAGTAGGAAGCATTACGTTTTAATGTTTTTCCCTGATAAGTGATCCATTGGGAAGCGTCAGATTCAATCTTTCCTGAATCCCATATATCTCCTTTTCCTTGTTCCAATAGCTCCGGGGAAGATGCGACAAGAATGTGATACGCAGTCTGTATCACATTCTGTTCATCCGATTCGATGCGCCAACTCAATCGGGGCTGGCGCACGTCGATACCTTCCGGACTTTTCAGCAGTTCCGTTCGCAGATCAGTGATATCTATGGCTGCGTATATGGACCCGGTAAAGAGCAGAAGAAAGAAGAATGATACTATCCTTTTATTCATAAGTATGTTTTCATCATTCGTTTATATAAGATTATTCATTCCATTTTTGTTGTGCGTCCGGTAACTCTGTCCAGTCTTTCCCTATATAGTTCTTACTACTGTCCACTACAATCAGGATATGGTCGTTCCCGCTGCAATAACCGCTATCGTGCTGGAATTTATGCACACCATTATCAAATTCTCCGATGTATTCCAATTTACCATCTTTCGTAGTGTACCACCAGGCATTCTTTTTCGCACCGCTAATCTTGCTGAAATCAACTTCCATCGGACGTCCGGTATAGTTGTATACCATCAGATAATCATTACCACGTGTAGCGATAGCGCGGTCGTAACGTTCTCCATTCTGTCCTGCAATGATAGACTGATCGGGTATGCGTTCGAAGAACGGGAAGTCAGCATCAGGTTTTTCAGATACTTCATCTGATTGTAGCCCGGATCATTCAAAGCATCATACCAGGGCTTTTTTGCACCGTAAGCACCACCTACACCCGGTTTGATAAATTGCATGATTGAGTTATGACCGTAAGTATGTCCGAAAGCTCCGGCAAATACAGACCAGTAAGCATAACGGCGTACGTCATAATCCTTCCACAACAGTTCATTCTCATCGTGCAGGCCATGAGGAATTTCTTCGTAGACCGGTTCGCCGTCAATCACAGGTTTCATGGGTTCCATGGCCATGCTGCGTTCTACAAAACGCCAGTTATCTTCTTCCGTATTTTCTTCGATAGGATAGTCACCATCTCCGAAACGTTGTCCGTAGCGGCGGTGTCCGCTTTGGAACATGTTGAAATCCAACCAGGGAGCATTATTGAACCAAGTTGCGGAGGTTGTCCTTCCGCGTGGATGGAATGTCATCAGGTGATTTTTGTCGATAGCCTTGATAGAGGTTGCTAATGCTTCCCATTCGGCTGTTTTCACGTCTCCGCGAATATCCCCACCGATAAACCAGATAATATTGGGTTCGTCCTTATAACGCTCCGCTAAAAACTTGCCGTATGCTTTTGCCTGTTCTACAGTCATTTCGCCCCGATTTACCGGGCTTCCCCAAATACAGACCATACCGATATACTGACCTTTCTTGGCTGCTGTACGGATGATGTAATCCATGTGGTCCCAATAACCGTATACACCTTTTTGATTGATGTTTTTGAAGTTATATCCGTCAATCATCGAATATTGTCCGTAGATATTCATAGACGGAACATTGTTCAACGTTTGAACCTGAATCACGTTATATCCGCGACGTTTACATTGTTCCAGGTAATATTCGGCTTCATCCCGGTTCAAGCGTTCGGGCAATAGCCAACCGGTTTCTCCCAACCAAAAGAAAGGAGCGCCGTTTTCGTGTTTCAGATAACGTCCCTCTTCGGAAACTACGAGCTTGCCATTGTTCCAGGGGATATACGTCTTTTGTGTTTTCTTCTGTGCTGCGACCGAAGTTGCCATTGTCAATAGCAGCAACAAAAGAGGAAGAATTTTGAATTTTCTCATTGTACTTTATCGTTTTTAGTTTATTTCTTTGTCATTTTCTCATACTCAATGGCAGCCAGAATAAATGAACCTACCGATTTCGGATCATTTTCTATGATCGGTTCACTGATATAATATTCAAATGAGCCGTCACGGTATCTTTTTGAATCTCCACCCAATCCTGCAACAGCACAGCAATTGGTGATTGTATAACTGCCATCTTCTTCCAAACGGGTAAATGTCTTTACCATTCCGTCAAAGGCTTTTTGTGTCGGTTCGATATATTCGTTGCCAATATATCCTTTATTAATAGCTTTGGCAAGCGTATAGATAAACAGGGCAGTGGCAGATGATTCCAAATAATTACCTTCACGCGCTCCCTGATCGGTTACCTGATACCAGGTTCCGGATGAAGGATCCTGATATTTCACAATCGCTTTAGCCAATCCCTGCAGAATCTGTATAATGCTGTCGCGTCCGGCAGTTTCCTGTGGCAGGAAGTCCAGTACATCTACAATAGCTGCTCCATACCATCCGATGCTGCGACTCCAAAAATTAGGAGAGCAACCCGTTTCAGGATTGGACCATTTCTGTTCGCGACTTCATCCCATCCGTGATAATAAAGCCTGTTGCGGGATCATAAGTCTTGCTCTTTATCAAAAGAATTTGTTTCGTTGCTTCGTCAAATAAAGCAGGTTCATCAAAAGTAGCACCATATTGAACCAGATAAGGAGAAGCCATAAAAATTCCGTCCAACCACATTTGATGAGGATATCTCAATTTATGCCAAAATCCTCCCTCACTGGTACGGGGTTGCTCCGCCATTTGCTTGCGTAAAGTATCCATAGCTATTTTGTAGCGTTCGTCTCCGGTCTGTGCATAAAGATCGAAAAGGATCTTTCCGCCGTTGACATTATCAATATTGAATGAAAGATACTTCATGGTTTTGATATGCCCGTCAGCATCTATCAGGCTATCCGCATAAATCTTGGCATACTCATAATATGTACTGTCCCCGGTATGTTTCCATTCTTCCAACATGGATTTCACTACAAGTCCGTGGGTATATCCCCAACGTGGTTTTTTTGCTTTTTCAATCATCCAGGGTTCGGGAAAACGTTGCATTTCGGAGCGTGCCATGCGTTCACTCCATTTTTCCGTTTCTGCTTTTTGAGGTGCTGTGCAAGCCAGAAAACAAGCAGTTCCACAGACGGCAATCAGTTTTAATAAGTTCTTGTTCATTATCGGTCGAGTTATTATTTTCCAATCAGTACATATTCTTTTCCTGCTTTGGTAGGCAGATCATAGAGGTAAGTCTCTGCAATTTCCACTTTGTTCAAGTTTGCTTTTTCGTTGATCAACGGTTTCGGAATACTAGGGACTATATAAAGGGGATTCGGGTTTTCGCCTTTGGCACGCTTCAACCCCTTGCCTGTTAATGGGTTGAGCAACGTAAACGACAATTTCCTCCCTTATGAGATTTGACAACCAGCCGGCTAACTTTTCCGTTTTTCCAACTCAAATCAAGTTCAAAACCTCCACGGGCAATGATTCCTTGATAGAACCTTCTTTCCAAACGGCAGGCAATGCAGGAAGTAAATATATAAAACCGTCGTAACTTTGCATCAACATCTCTGCAATACCTGCGGCACAACCAAAGTTCCCATCAATTGAAATGGCGGATGCGCATCGAACAGATTAGGGTAGGTGCCTCCTTTTTTCTTTTCGTTGCGTACGAGAGTCAACTGGTCAGTTATCAGTTTGTAAGCGTGGTCGCCATCAAGCAGGCGTGCCCAAAGGCAAACTTTCCATCCCATGCTCCACCCGGTCGACGGTCGCCACGATGAATCAGAGAAGTGCGTGCCGCATCGAATAGTTCGGGGGTACGGTAAGGGGAAATCTGATTGCTGGGGAAAAGTCCGTACAAATGAGAAATATGGCGGTGCACATCCTTCGGATCATCCCAGTCGAACATCCACTCCTGTAATTGTCCCCAATGTCCTACCTGCATGGGAGCCATTTCTTTGAGACGTTGTGTCAGATGAGAGGCAAACTCCCGGTCTGTATCCAGTATTTGAGAGGCAGATATAATTGCTGTCCAAAGATCGAACACCAATTGGTTGTCCATGGTGCATCCGGCAGCTGTAGTGGCTTTTCCATTACTTCCCGAATGTACATTCTCCGGTGAATTACTGGGGCAGACTACCAACCAGTTGTGTACGGGTTCTTTCACCATTATTTCATCAAAGAAACGTCCGGACTCTTTCAGTATCGGATAGACGGAACGCAGAAATTCCACATCCCCGGTGTATAGGTAACGCTCCCAAAGATGTCGGCAAAGCCATGCGCCACCACTGGGCCACATACCCGAAGGAGCTTTGTCTACTGCTCCTGTAATACGCCATATATCCGTGTTATGATGCAACACCCATCCGTTGGCTCCATACATAATCTTGGCCGTCTCTTTTCCTGTGTCACTCACTTCTTTTATCAGACGGAATAACGGTTCATTCAGTTCACTTAGATTCGTTACTTCCGAAGGCCAGTAATTCATTTCCAGATTGATGTTACAAGTATATTTACTATCCCAGGAAGGAAGTAATTTATCATTCCAAATTCCTTGTAAATTGGCGGGTTGTCCTCCCGGTTGGGAAGAACAGATCAACAGATAACGTCCGAATTGAAAATAAGTAGCAACCAGATGTGCGTCATTGGTGTTTTTGAAATTCTCCACACGCTCATCGGTTGTCACATTTGCATATTGGTCTTCTCCTAAATCAAGAGAAACACGTGTCAGATATTGTCGGTAGAAATCAACGTGATTCCGCTTCGATTCAATGAACGGATGAACCATTGCCTTTGTCAAATAGTTTTTTGCCCGTTCTATCTGATTACCGGTGATGTCTTGATAGTTGTTGAAATTAGTTGCAATAGATACATAGATGATCGCTTCGTCGGCTTTCTCTACAGAAAGTATTCCATCGGCGCAAGCTATTTCTCCACCTTTATTTTTAGCAGTCAATCTGCCTTGAAATTCTACTTTTCCTTTCAATCCTTCATGCAAGGAAGAGACTCCCGAGAGTGTTACACAGTTTCCCTCTTCAGAAGCGATCATAACATCCTGGTGAGGGGAGGTAAGCTGTGCATTGAAAGTAATTTGGCCGGGGCGATTGGCAGTCAGTCGTACCATTACTACCTGATCGGTAAATGAAGTAATCGTTTCGCGTTGATACTGCACTCCGTCTACTTCATAACGTACGATTGCACGTGCGGAATCCAGACTTAATTCCCGGTAATAGTTAGAATAACGTGTATGTCCGGGAAAAGCGATTCGTAAATCACCGAAACTTTGATATGGCATTCCTGAATTCGTCTTTGCCATCACCTTTTCTGTAGCGAGAGTTTGTGCTTCCAGATATTTTCCGGCAAAAACAAGTTCACGCACTTTGGGAATATACTCCAGTGCATTCGGATTAGCGTTATTATTGGGACGTCCCGCCCAAATGGTTTCTTCGTTTAGTTGTATTTGTTCTGTGCCCGGTGTTCCATATACCATGGCACCCAAACGACCATTTCCAAGGGTAATGCCTCGGTCCATACCTGCGCGGGACAGTCATACCATAGCTGTATTCGGGTACAGATAACTTTTTCTCCTGTGCATGAATACAACCTACAGATACTATTACCAACAGATATCCGATTAATCTCTTTTTATTCATTTCTTTCTATTGCTTTTATTCTTATATAAACCTGTTGTTTACATACTTTTATAAAAGAGACGATTGAAAGTTCTTTTTGTACCCATTGCACAAGCAATAAGAAATAGGAATAATTAAAAGTTATCGGGTATAAAAAAAACGAACTTCAATATCCGGCTAAAAAGAACTTACTTTGCATCTGTAAAAATACTCCTGAAAAGTATAATTTCAGATATAGACTTATGTATTTACTATTAAACAGGTATATGAATATGTATAATTTAATCATTAGGCCGTTATTATTTTGCATTGATCCGGAAAAAGTGCACCGGATGCTTTTAAGCTGGTTGAAGTTTTATCGCTATTTGTTTCCGGTCCGAGCTTGCGTGAGAGGCTACAGCAGAGTTTCTGATCCATTTTCGTATGGGCATTTGCAATTTAAGAACCGAATTGGACTGTCTGCCGGGTTTGATAAGAATGCAGAGGCTTTTGATGAGTTGGCAGACTTTGGTTTCGGCTTTCTGGAAGTAGGTACAGTAACTCCTGACAGCCAATCAGGAAATCCTTCCCCACGTATTTTCAGATTGGTGGATGATGAATCATTGATTTCACGTACGGGCTTCAATAATTGTGGAGTAGATGCTGTCCGGCAACATATCAGGAAATATAGAAAGCATTCTTATGTATTAGGAGTAAATATTAATAAGAATCCGCTTCTACAGGAGATCAAATTATCAAAGATTTTGAGTCGACTTTCATCCATTTATATGATTGTGTGGATTATTTTACCCTAAACTGGGGTAGTATAGATAACGACCTGTTTGCTATGGTTTTAGAAAAGCTCACAATATTTCGTCAGGCGGCGAACAAAAGATGTAGTATTTCATTAAACTTCCGGCAGATATAGATGAAAAAGCACTGGATACAGTCATTTCGCTTGCATATAAATACTCTATAGAGGCTTTATAGCCACGGGACCTACAATGGATCGTTCAGGATTGCATCAGGCAGAAACAAAACAATTGGAGAAGATTGGCAACGGCGGGGTGAGTGGCCGGGGTATTGGAAAGAAATCGCAGGAAGTAGTGCGTTATTTATCCGAACATACCGATCGGCACTTTCTGATTATCGGAGCAGGAGGAATCATGACAGCCGAAGATGCAGCCGGAATGATTTCTCAAGGGGCTGACATGATACAAATCTATTCGGCTTTCATCTATTCCGGTCCGTCTATTGTTCATAAGTTAGGAAATAAACTTAAAAACGAATTGAAATGAAGAATTTAATTTGTGTAAGCCTGTACGATAATTTATCGATAAAGGTATATAACTTGTCGGAAGTGAATAATAAAGAGCTGATGGGATAGTGGAAAATGCTCCTGAAGGAACTTTATTTGTTTTTACCAGTGAAAAATCAAATGGTAGCAGTGTTATTATGTGTCCCGGCGGCGGCTTCTTAAAGACCAATTTGGAACATGAAGGTCTTGATTTCGCCGAATGGTTCACCCAAAAGGGAATGACTTATGTGCTTTTCAAATATAGAATGCCTCATGAAAATCCTGATATTCCCAGACAGGACATCCGGTTGGCATTAGCAGTTATACGAGAAAAATTCCCGGAATTTAGCAAACGGGTAGGAGTAATGGGAGCTTCTATTGGTGGATATTTGGCCACTTGTTCGGCTACGATATTATCTGATAAGGAAAAGCCTGATTTTCAGATATTGATGTACCCGGTAGTTAGTATTGATGATCGTTTAACGCATCTTCCCTGCCGTGAACGGATGTTTGGTCACTCTTATTCACCGGATAAGATGGTACAATATTCACCGATTGAACATGTCACTTCAAGTACACCCGTCGCTTTTATAGTGGCTGCCTCAGATGACAGTGTGGTCAGTCCCCAGAATGGAATACAATTTGCTGCCCAATTACAGAAATCTGGTGTTCCTATATCCTTGCATATATATCCTACAGGAGGGCATGGATTTGGTTACAATGATAGCTTTGTGTACAAACAGGAATGGCTTCAGGAACTCGATGTATGGTTGGAGAAATTAATTTATTAATTCTTTTAGTTGCCATACTTTGAAATATACTTCTTATATTTGTCAGTAGAATATTTAATAATAAGCAGTTATGAAAAATTTTAATGTTACATCTATGCTAGTAATGCTGATGTTCATGTGTATTACAAGTATGCAGGCGCAGAGTATTACTCCCAGTAAGAAGTATATCACGAAAGAACTGAATAATGTGAGTAATTTCAGTTCAATCAGGGTTCTGGGTAGCCCCGACGTTGAGTATCGTCAGAGTAGTGATTCTAAAACAACAGTTTCTATATATGGTTCGGATAACCTGGTTGACCTGTTGGAAGTATCTACGGTAAATGGAGTGCTGCAGGTAAATATAAAGAAAGGCGTTAAGATTCTTAGTGGAGAACGCCGGTTGAAAGTGATTGCCTCTTCTCCTTCATTAGATGATGTAGATATTAAAGGCTCGGCCGATGTATATCTGAAAGGTACCCTCAAAGGAGCTGATTTAAATCTGAATATAACAGGTTCCGGAGATATTGAAGCCGAGAATTTACAATACACCAATCTATCTGCTTTTATAAAAGGTAGTGGAGATATTGATGTGAAGAATGTGAAGGCCACTACTGTAAAAACGATAGTTAGCGGTTCTGGTGACGTGAAGATGAAAGGTTCCACTCAAACGGCTATGTTGACTGTGAATGGTTCCGGCGATATCAGTGCCGACAAATTGACGGCTACTAATGTAGTTGCTACAGTTTCGGGTTCCGGTGATATATCTTGTTACGCTTCCAAACAGTTGGACGCAAAAGCCAGTGGTAGTGGAGATATTGAATATAAAGGAAGTCCTTCTATTGTAAATAAGCAAGGCAAGAAAGACTCAATTTCCGGCAAGTAAAAAATTAGATCCCTTACAGGAAGCGGGTAAATATGTAACATAGTACATATTTACCCGCTTTTGCTATAAACAAACATAATACATGATAATTGGGGGCATACATTTCTGGGAGAAAGGTGAAAACGAGTAGAAAAATAAGTAAGCAAACGTAAATACGGTTTTAAAGCTATTAAAATAGATGAATTCCGGCAACAAACAGATATACTGATTGTTGTGTCAATGAATCATTCGTTTTTTTTATTCACCTGAAAAAATACAGACTATGGCAAAGAATTCTCCGATGAAGGGAAAAGTACAAAGATGGTAGAAAAGCAGGTAGATCCCTCTTTTAACAACCTCAAAGAGTACCGGGCAAAAAGACAATTCAGTGAGACTCCGGAACCGATGGCGGATACCGTGGAGACTCCAAGCCGGATACCTGTTTTTGTTGTCCAAAAGCATGAAGCCAGTCATTTTCATTTCGATTTTCGTCTGGAAGTGGATGGAGTGTTGAAAAGTTGGGTGGTACCTAAAGGCCCTTCCATGAATCCGAAAGATAAAAGACTGGCTATACAGGCAGAAGATCATCCTTTGAGTTATGCACACTTTGAGGGAGTTATACCCGAAGGCAACTATGGAGCAGGTACAGTGGAAATATGGGATAGCGGAACCTATGCTTACGTCGGTAATAATCGTAACATATCCGCTGCCATTAAAAACGGAATACTTGAATTCAAATTACATGGTCATAAGCTCAAAGGCCTGTTTACTCTTATCCATACTAATATGGACGACCAGGACAGAGACTGGTTACTAATCAAGAAAGATGATGTCTTTGCAGTCACTCATGTCTACGATGCGAAGAAAATTCCATTGTATGATGAGGTATTTCTATGATATATATGTTTCTTATGATTAAACGATACTCACTTGCATATATAATTTTCTAATTATATATGTAGCTTTATAATTCAATATACTCTATTGTTTTGATGATTCAATTAACTTTTATGATATTATGACCGTGTTATTTACGATGAAAATAATTAACTAATGAGGATTGCCTGGGTAAAATGAAGGCTTGATGGTATACCCTCTTAATATTTCGGTAACAAAAGACATTGTTACCATTTTTGATAGAAAACACCCATTGTTTTTGTCGGAAACCACCTCCTGTGTATACATTGAAAAGTTTATACTTGCATCGGGTTTTAAGCACGTTAAAAGATTCTTAGGCGTGTTTTACTTAAGGTGTAAAATATTAATCAAATCCGATATTAGTATGAATGATTGTTACCTGAATTTCTTAGTAAGCTTCCGAGCTTTGTTTTCTTTAGATGTTGGAGCCAATTTAGTAAACAGTAAACAAACTATTGGCATCATTTTACCCGATTTGTCGTTGCTCGGATATGCGGTCCCTGTGGAAAGTTTCGGCATTGGGCTATTTGTGATTTTGTTTGCCTACCTTATAATAGAATACAATGTGCAGTTGTTATCACATGAAAAATTTAAGATTGCTATGAATATGCTCCATACTGCACATACACCGTTAATATTGTTGCGGAATCAATTGGAAGAACTTAAAACAGGCAATCTTCCTGAACCCCTTTCCCAACAAGTGGAAGAAGCATTGGGATATGCCGAATGTATCATATATTGTAACCGGAATATTGCAACTCTAAATAAAGTAAATAAGAGAATTCCTCCTAAAACGTCAACGGTAAATTTGGAACTTTCCACTTATGTTACTTCCATTGTCAATCAATGCCGGGCTCATGCCAATTCCCGCCAGATACGGCTGACTGTTGGTGAATGTTCGGATTGTGTCAGTTGCAGGATAAACGAAAACATAATGACTGCAGCACTTCAACATCTTATCAACAAGATGATTTTGATTTCCGAGTCAGGCTGTTGCATATCGATCAACGTAACCCACACAATGAATTCCTGGCAGTTGCAGATTAGCAATAACGAAATAGCCGGGCAAAGAGCAGGGAAAATGTTTCCCTTTATTCCTATTATATTTCCCGTGTATGGATATAGTGATTTATGGACGGTAAGAAAAATCATCCGTCTGCATGGCGGAAAAATAACCGGATGCAGACATGGTAAAGCTGCTACTTTCCAAATCGTTATTCCGACAGACTGCCATTGCCAGAATCAGTCATGCCCGGTATTGAAACATTCTTCTGCAAAAACGAAGACCCAAATAGATGATTCCTGCGAGAGTCCTAAGAGCGATAAACAAAACACTAAAGCGAGAGAAACTTCTCATATCCTATTAGTGATGGCAGATAAGTTATTCAGTGATTATTTGAAGAAAACTTTATCACGCTATTTTCAGATTTCAGTCCTTGATAATCCGGAGCTGCTAATCAATACAGCTATCAGTCAAAATCCTGATGCGATCATTATTGACGACAATGTGAATGGAATAAGCGGAGATACACTTAGTACTCAAATTAAAGAAAATAAAATGATGGGCTACATACCAATCATTCTTCTATTAAGAACCTTTGACAGCGAAAGCTATTTATCTCATTTAGAGAGTGGGGCAGACCGTCTGGAATTACGTACGGAAAGTATTTGTAAACTTAGGGCAGACATACGTATGCTTGTCGAAAACCGCATGGTCTTGCGCGAACGGATCAGGCTGTTTCTGTCAGATGCCATTTCTCCGATGATACCCTCAAAAGCCGAAATAGAAACAGAAAATGCCGACCGGAATTTTATGGATAAAGTCAATAAAATCCTGGAAAAAAATCTCTCTACTGATAAATATACAATAGATAAATTAAGTCTTGATATAGGAATGAGCGTACTGCTTTTTATAATAAGATAAAAGAGATTACGGGAAACCCTCCTGAAGAGTATATCAATTCATTCAAAATGGACAAAGCACTTAAATTGCTGGCTTCCCAGCAGTATCGTATTTCGGATATTGCAAGTATACTGGGCTATTGCGATGCTAAATATTTTGGAAAGAAGTTCAAAGACTTTTATCATGTATGTCCGTCCGATTATATAAAGAGCATTGTTGGATAAAAGAGTATAGAAAACGAGGGTGTCCAAAAGTGAAGTGCACCCTCGTTTCTTTATGCCTTTTTACGTTTTTTCTCTTTGACTGCAAATCTTGTTTTATACAGATGTAATAAAGTCTGCTTTATTGTATCATAGTACTTGTCCAATCCATAGATCTTTAATAACATCAGCTCAAAGTCGATTCTATCCTTTTGTTGTAATTCCTTTTCAAGAGGTAATCTGTCTCTATTGAAAATAGGTTGAAATGCTTTTATGATTTCTTTCTTTTGCGCATCAGACAGTAACTCCGGATTGAGTATCTTGAAATCCTTCTTGAATTTAGTTTCTCTAAGGTCAAGTGCTCCCAGTCCCCTGCCAAATCCGAAACTCTCAATGAAAAACATACTCAAAATATTATTCAGTAATGCAAGTAGGAAAATCTTGTTTTTATCTTTGTACTGTTCCTTTATTGAAAAGCCAATCATCCGTTGATCGAAGAAAGAACGTTTATCAAGCATGGCTATAAATAAACTTTGTCGAAATTAATATTAACGACAAAATCTGCCATGTTTTTTGTGCTCATTTCATACCAAAACATATTTGGTTTACGTAAAGCTATAGGTAATAGCTTCTTATTTGTTTTATCCATTTGGTTTTCAAAAGATCTTATCCAATTCAGAGTCCCGGTATGATTTAAAGTTTCGAGTTCTTCGATACTTTTTGAACAACAGAAAGCCTGCGTCTGACTAGTTGCAATGAATGAAGATGCTTTCTTTAAGTTTTTTAGAACAGGCTCAATATATTCATCTTCTATTCCGTGTCCTTTTGCAGGATAAAACATACGATTACAACCTCTTCTTTCTCCACGTATAAAATCGAAAAACTTTTTAGAGTCAATAAGCTTCTCGGCTATCGTAGGCAACCAATTCAAATTAGCAAAATATCCGGACCATGGGATTCCGATATTTTCCAATTGTTTGATTTCATTTATTGAATAAGATTGAATATTGACCCAATCAGACTCTTTATTAAGAATGATTTCACTACTTAATTTCTTAATATCTGCTATGTTCTCAAGTTTCTCTTTTAATGTACAGAAAGAAATTCTCCTGTCTAAATTTACCGGATCAGAAATCTCCCTCTTGGTTGCTATTAATAATGTGGTGACAACCTTTGCATTATTGAACCATCGTCCTTTCCCGGAAATAACAACACAGTCAATATTGAAATATTTTTGAATTAACTCTAAGAATATTTCTCCATAGTCTGTTCCAAGCCATGCATTAGAAAGTATTAATCCAATTTTTCCATTGTCTGAGATAATGTCGTACAAGTAGAAAGGAATATATGCAAATATATCACTCTTTTTACTTAGTGTCTTTTTCGCTTTAGTCTGTTCCTTGATTAATTTATTGATTTCCTTTATATTCGGATTGAGCTTTTTGATCTCTTTCTCTCTTATAAAAGGAAGATTAGATATGATATAATCTACCTTAGGCAGTTGCTTTTCTACTTGATTTCCATTATTGGGATCTTTAAATACAATAGTTTGTCCTGCGTGCAACTCAATTACATCCGACCTGAAGATATGCAGAACTTTTCCAATATTGCCGGGATTGGATAAGGTCAGTGTTGATAGCTGGATAGGAAATGAATGTTTGTCCGAAGCCCAGATACTCTCAATAATTTGCTCTTGACCAATTTCATATTCTTCTTTAAGAGAATAAGCCTGCTTAATAATAGTTCCCGTTCCACAACAAGTCGAGGGTAATTCCATCTTTTTTATCTATCGTTAGCCTTGTTAATAAATCGGCTAGTTGAGGAGGAGTCGCAAATTGTCCGGCCACTTTTCTTTTGGCATAGGCGATGGACGATTGCAGTAAGTTTTGCAAGATTTGAATATCAACCCCTTCAATATTAAGGTTTGAAAGAAATACATTTAATTGAACTAGCTGCTTCCATGCATTATCAGATACTAATTCATTAGCGATATTATTCCCAAAAATATTCCAAAAATTACAGTGCTCCGAGATGTTGGCTATTATTTGTAGCTTCACTGACAGTTGTATCGAAAGTAATTGTTTCAATAATCTTTGCCTCATTGAAATGCCGTTTGATAATGTTGCCAAAAATAATCTTGAAAAACCAGTCGGTCAATATAACCTTTGATAGAGTGGGCAGTTTATGCTTAGCGTCTTTTGGGGCTTGCGAGCTAAATCCATATTCTGCTGCAGAAGAGAGCCACCAATTATCTATTTGCGCATCGAGTACTGCACTACTTTTTATATTCTCTTTTATGTTTTCTGCTGTCGAATCTATATTTTCGAGAACGATATCGATTATTTTATCAATTGCCAATATCTCGGAAGATCCACTTTCAGTTATTTCTCCATGCTCGAAATAATCATTTAAATCTTCCAGAATGGTATGTAGAAGATCTTTCCAAAGATTCTCATTTTCTTTCACCTCTGAACGCGAATGAAGGTCGATACTATTCCATGATTTCAAGATAGAATATGTATTCCCTTTCTTAACATACAAAACTGCGCTTGTCACATTCCAAAGAATAAAACTATTATTGTGCAGTATCTCTGATTTTATCTTGGCGTTATTTATTAATTCCGTGTCGGTTATAGGGGTATCAGGCATTTTGAGTTCCCATCCCTGCAAAATTATCTTTTTAGCAGAGTCTTTGAAGATAAGCACATCCGGAAATAAACTCGATTTTTCATTTCTGATTGTATTCTCTCCTCCGGCACTTTTTACATGCCAACTTTTGTTAGCCAGGTAAAGATTGATTTCGCTAATCACATCAATGGCCCAACTTCTTTCATTATAGTTGATTTGTGGCATCCGTTTCTAAATAGTTTAAGGTGTGATATTTTGTGATTGGTTTTTTGAAAGTTTGCGAGTCGATGGAGTCACTTCTTCTCTTTTTAGTGTTTCTGAAATCCTATCCATACAAATCTTGATATAGTCAGTAGGCTGTATCCTGTGCAATAATACATCTTCATTCTTTTCTATTCCGATAAATCTTCTGTTTTCCAGAATGGCCGACAGCAGGAAACTGCCGCTTCCGCAAGCATTATCCAGAATGATATCCCCCGGGTTAGAGAATGTTCTGATTAGATATCTACCCAATTCAACAGGCTTTTGTGTCGGATGATAAACTTCTCCTTCCGATTCAGCCGTTTTCACATATACAAAGTCGTCATGATCCTCCTCAAAGAATACCACATCATTGGGATAACGTTCGCCATCACTTTTTACATGCTGTGGCTTGAACTCCCCATAACTTCCTGTATATTGATCTTTTCTGACCCCCTTATCATACGCTTCCCCTTTAGTCATTTGCGGATTGTACACCGGCTGTTTTTTATAGAAAATACAAATATCTTCGTGCTTACGAAGCGGTTGTTTTTTGGCATTTAAAAAGTTGGTCGGTTTTGATTTGATCCAGGTAATCTTGTATTTGAATAATTTCTCCCTGCTTAAAATCAATTTGGCTGTAAAAATACCTTGTGCAGTTAAAACGATTGCCCCATTATCTTTAATAATACGTTCGTATTCAGCCCAAAGAGCCTGCAAATCAATCACGGAATCCCATTTATTTTGTGTGGTACCATACGGTAAATCACAAAGTATCATATCTATGGATTTATCAGGAATGGATGGCAATATGTTCAGACAGTCGCCCTGAATGACTTTGTTTACAAAAGGTTTGATGTCTTTCTGCTGTTTTTTCTTTTTTTGTATGACTCCTTCTAACAATCGTTTATCTTTCTCTTTTATATCTTTGGATGTAGAACCCATGGTTTGCATATTAAATATTTAAATTGTCATTTTCTGTCAAAAGTAGAAATAATAGGATTATCTCCCAAATTTATTATATGAAATAATGGTATGAATGAATCTTTTTCATTTCATATTTCGAAGAGTATATATTCGATTTGATTATCTTTGTCTGATTTTTGAAACTTTGAATATAAAGATAACTACGCTTATGTTACAGAAAACATTTTTAGCACGTTGCGACAATAGGGCTTGTCTAGCTAAAACAAATATAATGAGTGGCTCACCGGAGGCTTGGCTGTCTAATGATATATTATCCAAGTCTAATACGTTTGGTTTGACTTTCGATTTCTTCGTTGATTGGGCGATTAATCAAATTTCTCCTTATGTCTGGATTAAAAGAATACTATTGCCTAACTATACTTATGATGAATTTATCGGTAAGTTGGACTTTGAAATGGAAAAAGAATTTGGTAAAGATTATCTATGCAGACTAGGACGGTTCGCAACAGAATATGATATGCAAATTCAATTTATTGTGTTTCATGATGATTTGGATTGGTCCAACGACAGAAATGAGTTGCTAATTGTCTCTTTATTCTTCAAGGAAGGGCATTATAGCTTTTCTCCTCAAAAATATAGCTTGTCAGAATTTAAAGAGCTGATAAAGTCTCATTCCGGAGGTCCAGTTTCAATAGGTTCCAAAGGACTTATTTATGGTACCTCAAGGTTAGAATGCAGTTTGTCTAAGACAGATAGTTTATATCCGGGTGATGCAGACCTTCTACTTTTGAATGAAGATAATAAAGCGGTTTGCATTCTTGAATTTAAAAAACACACATTATCCAGTCCTATCTCGGAGCAATGTTTCACAAACTATTATCCACGTCCTGACGGGCGCAAGTATAAACGCTTGGCCTTATTAAGAGATTATTTGGCTTCTAAATCCAATAGTCGTATTTTATTTTTTGTTCTTTATTACCCAACTCAAACATATATTGAGCAACAATGGAAATTGGAGGTTATAGAAGGTAATGCCTTTAGTTTGCGAGCAACTGATAGTTTTATCTTTGAATTACCTGCGATAAATCAGATAATGAATACAAAAAGGTTATTGAAAAAATATCTCAGGTAATTGCTGCTCGCAGTTAGACAGATATTTACTGATAAATGTTGGCCCTTATATTATTTAAGTAATATATCCAATATACCTTTTAGTGGAACCAAGTAGGCCTGTCTTTCACATATAAGCCTATCAATATATATGTAAGGCACAATAATTCAGTCGTACCTTCAAGTAAATTCCGGGCATCATTGCACCTTTGTATAGAATATTTATGCTAATCTTGAACGATATAGTTACTAATAAGAAAATTTTAAAGGACTTGATAGAATAATATCACGACACAATTGCATTCTATTGCTCCTTATACTTCTCCCAATAGGGAAATAATTTCTCTTTTATCAGACGTACTACTGTTTCAAAGTCTGGTTTCGCCTTTCTTATTTTCTTCATGAAGCTTTTCCATAACATTTGAAATCGAGGATTTATGGGAAAATCATCATTGAACAAAGGGTGATTTTCCTCATATATCGTTCTTCTATTCTTCAGCGTAGCATGGATGGCTTTTTCTAATAAAGTGGGATCCATTGTGTTCTTACATAATATAGTATAGAGGTCATAAAATCTTTCATGCGACTGTTGTTTTCTGACAATTCAATCGCGGCCTGGAATTTTTCCGCTACTACTGTTTCAAGCGAATAGGCCATTACAGTGACCGAAGGCAGGTTATCCAATAGCAAAGGATATTCCACTTCCTGCGGGTTGGGAGTGATGATGTCACCGAAACCGATATCCATAGCTATTTTCTGACGGGCGGTATCTAACTGGGCCGTCACGTGCAGTCGGATGCCTTTATAGATGCGGTTCTCGTTAATCTCTTCCGTTTCAATGGTAGTCGTATCGAAATGGATTCCATCCTTTTCACAGGTTATACTGCATATTTCAGAGAAAGCTTCTTCTATTATCTTTTTGTCATTAGCAATACTGTTCCCCAGAAAATCTATATCCAATGTCGGGCGTGCCTTGAATTGTTCATGGGCATAAAGTAATGCACCACCTTTAGGTAAAAACAGTGCTTGTACTTACTCTGTGCAAGTCGGTATAAAAGGCGTTCCTGCATGTAGTGTATCAGTAATGGCTGGTAAGAAAGCCCTTCCGCTTTCGATAGATTCAGAAGTTTCGCTTTTATGGATTTACCGTAGTCTTTGTTTTCTTTTGTCATAGTTGAATTTCCAGATAGTTATTAAGTATTCCAGCTATCCGCATGGACTTGGCATAACTCGTTAATTGGGTGATATTACGTTCTTTACGTGACAGGTAATTCCTCAAAATCTCGGAACTGACATCGATACCGATTTTGTTACGGTTACGAAGGGCGTCACAGACTGATTTTTCCATATCATAGATAGATACCTCGATTCCGCCTATTCGTTCACGCTTAATTCCAATGGTATAGATGGAATTGTCCCAATAATTAAGGATGATAGGGGGATAGTCAGGTAAAATAACTTTCTTTTTTCTTGGTATGGCCACATAAAAGCCTTGGGGTATCTGTGTCGTGAGTCCATAGTGTGCCCATGAGGAGTAGAGGCACAATACCCCTTCCGGTACTATTTTATCAAGGTCAATCATAGTTTCTGCCATTGCATCATCTATACAGTACACACCCGGCTTCAGGCGGATAATCTCACCCAATTTTACCGATTCTAATAACTGGTAATACAGATAACGGTTACCGATGATCTGCTTGCGGGTTATATATCCCTTATTCTGTTCTATCAGATGTTTCAATTTGTCATCCATACTATTCTTTTTATATGTACAAATATACGGCATTTATTTCTAAGTGCCGTATATTTGTACATATTTTCTTTTAAATATATTTTTGCTCTTTTCTTGAAGAAAACGGCTCTTTGTAGCAATCTACAGAAGTGGATTATCGGGGTTTACTATGTTACAATAATTAGCCATATTTATTTAATCGCTTGCTTCACAAGACTCATGATATATTCTAAATATTTAGTATCCGAGATTTTGAGTTCATAATCTCCATTACCAAAATGTCCGACAGTTGAAATATCCCTTGTTAATTGCTTACTATCTTCTAAATGTCCTTTAGCTACATTTATAGTAAGCTTTATTCCATTTTTCTGGATTTCAAGTGCACAAATATGGCTGTTGGCCTTTTTGAATGAAATATACCACTTTTGTGGTTTAACTTCAATTTCTGTATTCAAATTAAGAATTGCATTCTTATAACTCTCGTATAATTCTACAACATCGTCAGATTTTCCTTTTAACAAATTTTCCTCGGAATATTCTTTAATCTTCTCTGTCACTTCTTTAAATTCCGGACTATTTTGCATCACTGTTTTAATGCTTGCCGATGCGTGACTTTTGCGAATAGGAGTGATGGATACACTATCATTCTCATAGCGCTTCACTTCCCATAACTCAATGGATAAATCTTTGAAATTGACAGCCTCTCGTTGGTTAGGCGTGAATCCTTGTGAAACAAAAACGACTTTTGTCTGCGACCAGTCCACCTCATTTCGTTTCAAATTTCCTGCTTGTGTTTCATTATATTCCAGAATAAAATCAGCCTGATTTTGCAGCATTAGGCTTAGGTAAGTAAACCCTTGATCTATGACACTGGAGTTTCTTTCCCTCTTATATTCAATGATAACAAAAGCCTTCGATTGAGGATCAAAGGCAAGCGTATCAATACGGCGGTCTTTGATCGTAAATTCGGACTTTATCATTTCAAGTCCCATGATTTCGGACATATTGGTTTCAAACATGCGTTGAATATCTCTTTCCAATTTAAAAGGCTTTTCCTTTATTTCAGAAAAGACGCCTGAAGTATTATATTTGTAAAGTGCCATAATTTTATTTTGAATCGTTTATTGCCGTAAAGGTAAGGATTCTTTTGATATTACTATTTCTTTCCCCGAATTCTCCTTCACCATTTTTTTTATTTTTGAAATACTCTTATTAAACTTTCTTTTCCCACTAGCCCCGCCGCCATTTATAATGTTCTACGAAAACTTTTATGCTATTCCACTTCTTTGTAAAAAAATATAAGCATCTATGTGTGTAACATAGAAATTTGTTATTTGCGAAACGACAATAATATTGACATTTACTCTGTTCGTCAATCATTTTTTGATATTTATCAACCTGTTTGTTTAGTAGTGTTTCATATTTATTTAATAACGTCTCTATTAATTCTCTTTTCTTTTTAGAGATAGAAAGATTATTATTTATAATACTAAGTAACTTATTGATTTCTTTTTCATTTTCTTCATTAACTAGTATATGGTTTAAGTCTTTCTGGATATTAGATAAGATTTTGTCTATAAGGTGAAAACTTGTTTCATTGTTTTTTTTTATAAGATTGAAGAGCTTGCTGTTTTTGTTCAATTCTTCTGTTTCTATATTTTGATCTATTTCCAATTTTTTTATATTTCTCTCGATTAAAGTTATATAGCCATTTTGTTTTTTAAGTAAGCTGCCTATTTTTTGAAGCTTATTTTCGTATAGTTGACTATATTTGTATCCTATTTTTATTGCTATAAGATTATTGTAAATCTCTTTTGTATCAGTACCTTCATTTATTATCATTTCATTTATCAACTTGTCAATAGCAATAATACTTTTTTATTGGATTCCATATATGCCATAATAGAATATATAGAACAATAATTATTCCAGAAGCCAATAACGCATATTTGGTGTTTATAATATAATAATTGTAATGTGTACCAATTTGCATCCAGCAGCGATTAAAATTATAATAGAAGCGAAAGCATATACAAGTTGTTTATATAATAATGGTATTTGCTGCTTACATTTTAAACTTTGATACAGTTCAGAGCACTTTACCCCACAATAAAATATAATTGTATTCGTAAGAATAATTCCGATACTATCATTGCTGAAAACTTTATGATAAATATACAATAATATTGCTATAACCGTATCATAAATGATAAAAATTGGAAGTTTTGACTTATCAAATCTATCAAAATGAAAACTATTTTTTTTATCATTATAATAGTTCTTTATAAGTAATAAAGCGAAAGCAACAGTAATAAAATCTCCCATTAAAGTAACTATTTGCGACCAGCAAAATTGGTCTGATTTCATTGATGAAGTTTCATAATGTTCAAGTAACATCCATGATAATGTTATAATACACCCAATTAATATCCAAATAGACCACCCAATATGACTATTTTGTTCTGATAGCCTTTGTCTTTCTACATATAACAGATTTAATAATTCATTTTTTTTCATAATATGCCACTTAGATATTAGCAAATGTAGTTTATTTATTATAAAATTGAGTATTAATATAGGGATTTACTTTTTGAAGTATTAAATAAAACTTTGATTAATATTTAATGTTGGTAACAAAGATAAACAGTCAGAGAAATTATATATTCTCCCCATTCAGTTACTTACTCAAATTTACGATTATCATGTTTTGCCTGAATGATACGATGTGCTCCTTTCTTTTGGTTATCCGATTATAATACTAATAAGAGTTCCTCAATTTGTCAATTTCATATTGTATTAGACCAAGATTTGTCAATGTCGTTGTTGCTAACTTATTTAGTTTTAGTATATTATTTTCTGGTGATTCATTTATGTTTATATATTCTGTTAATTTTCTAATTGCTGATATTGGAATACCGTATTCCATTAATGCTGCGATATTGGGATGTAAAAAACCATTTTCAAGATTACTTGCAATAAAGCTATAATTACCATACTTCATATTTGATTTTTTAAATACATACTCCTGCAAGTTGGAGATGACATTTAACCATTTGGGTAGTTTATAATCAAACCAATGTCGGCTAATATGTAAAATGGCATAAGAAGCAACATCAATCCGCTTTTGTTTATTAGGAATTTTGCTAGACCAAAAGTTGTCATTTACATAATATGAAATAACAGCATTTATAGACTTCATGTTAATATATGAAAAAGCGAAACTAGCCAACCACCGAGCAGATAAACGTCCAATACCCTCAATATATGTTTTGTCACCTGCACCACTTAACGTATCCCAGCATAATTCGATAGCTACACTTAAATTGTCGAAAGTTTTGGGAGTAGATGTCCAATTTAGCTGGGAGTTATAATATTGGAGGTTAGACTCAATTTTATTTATAATGGCTAATTGACCTTCTATTGAAATACCGTTGTTGGATCTAATTACTTCTTTTATTTCGGGAGACATATTGTCAAACTTCGCAAGTCTTATTTTTGCTTTCTCTTCAATGTCTTTTTCATCCATAGAAATTAAAACTTCTAATGGGGCTTGTTCTTGATTAAAAATAGGTATATCAACAAATAGTTCCATTTGTTCAGGCTGATTTTCAAATCTAATTACATTACCAATATAATGTTTCCTCATACGACCAGATCGACCTGCAATATTTTTATAATCAAAAAAGTCTATAGGTTGTCCTCCTTTATCTTTATCAAATAAAATAACATTTTTAGCAGATGTGTTTACCCCCTCTATCAATGTTGATGTACAAAATAGCCACCTGATTGATCCTTCATTAAAACAATCAACAATTGAACCGCCTAAATGACGGGGTAAAGCGCCATGATGAAAACCTATACCACAATTCAAAGCATCTATAAAGACCACTTGGAATTAATATTGTCTTTAATCCATTCACCTATTTCTTTATTTCTTTGAACATACGGAACTAGCATTAATTTATTTTCATTTTTTAAATATGAAGCATAGTCTAATGCTAGATTAGTGGCCTTATTGGGAGAGGAACAGTAAATAATCGTTTGTTCTTTTGTTGATGAAAGTAATTTGAAGAGTTCTAGCTTTTTTAATTCTTTTTTCTCTTTAGCTTTACCTTGAATATTGACATTAGTCTCATTGACTGCTACTGTTGCAAATTCAGTAGGATACCAAATTAAGTCATATTTAATTTTTGAAATTTAAAGGTATATCTTTAATCATAGGTCCTAATAGATAGAATTACTAGTAAATTTCAATAGTTTGGCAAATGCTTGATTCAAAGCTATAGCTCTATCATCATCTCTATCTAAACTTAATTTATAGAACTCATCTATGACAAAAAACTCTATTTCAGGAAATTGGTTATATTCAACCACACGTTCTCCTGTAAATAAAAAAATATTTCCTTTTTCTTTAGTTGGCTCTTGACTAGTAGAAACAATTATCTTGTACCAGTTTTTATATTTCAAAAGTTTCTTTCGGGTTTCATCAAGTAAAGCTAGAGTTGGTTGAATAATTACTATCTGTTCATATAGTTTGCTGGCAATAACTTCTTCAATAAGTAAACTCTTTCCAAAGCTTGTTGGTGCACTTACAACCAAAGAACGTTTACTCTGTAATTCTATAGATAAATGTTGTTGCTCTTCATGTAGATAAATATTATCTAAGTGAGGGGATTTGTGATATTCATAACATAAAAGGGAGCTTTGAGAAAGTTGCTTTGGATCAACATAAGGATATAAACCTGCAGCGGCAGTTAAGTCATTCCAAATGGAATAGGTGTTTTTATCTACTTTCTTCCATGCATCTAGTATTCTAATGATTATATCTCTACCATATTTATTATTTTCTCTAGAACGTAATAAAGATGAACACAATTGCGAAAGCGAAAAACTATGCTCATAATCAATGTTTTTTGTTTCTGTTATATATATGATAGCATCTTGAACTTTCTGTGGTTGTCATATTGCTGCATTTAATTTAATCTTATCTAATTCGGTATTTAACATATCTTTATTTTGTACAGGTTAGAAGCATTAATATGACCTTCCTGTTGAAACATTCCCTTTCAATTTATCAAAGGTCTTACAAAGAGCTGTACATTCCGATATGAATCCTCAAAATATTTATTACTTTCTTCGCAATGATTTTTAAATAGATCACTATTATAAGTACACACCATTGGAATTACTATATTGGAAAAAATTACATCTAGTTTTTGATGCTCATCCATAAGACTTCGCCAATATTCTATCTCTGGAATGCTTTCTGGGAGTTTCTTAGATATTAAGCTAAACTCTCTTCGTAAATAATCTGCATTAACATGCTTTTTATATCTTCAGCCAAATCTCGGACTCCAGCATCTCCTGTTTTGTATAATTTAGATTCACCAAGCCATAATTTTTTCTTGTCTCCAGTGATAGTTACCTGTACACCATCAAAACCATGAGCAGGTACATTGTGTGAATCTTTAAAATATATTTTTGAAATTAATGGAATTGTGTTCTGAAAATCTCGCAACAATAAATGAAGAATTAGTTCACCAAATTCTCCTCTATTTTGATATTTGTCTGTTAGGTATACTATTTGTGCGGCTTCTTTTAAGCGAGATATTATTTCAGTAAGTGGAATAGAAGTACCACAGTGATAACCTAAAGAAAATTCGGGTATTACATTTCTTACTATGTCAACCAAAGGCTGTAGTCTAAATTGCTTTTGATCGAATCCAATATGATACGCTTTCAGTGTAGGTTCACAAATATATTCTTGAATTACTAAATCAGATTTAAAAGGTCTACTCATTATATAAAATTATGTTTACTGAAATTTATTACAAAGATATAAATTTAATCTGATAATTTATTAAACAGTCTATTATAAATAGTTGTATTACTAAATTTCTTAAAATACCTTATTACAATTCTATTCTTACTGATAACTATATGTTGACTATTTTTGAGATTATATTGATGTTGTATCGATAAATTCAGTTTGCTTACTAATTGTTATTTAACTTTTTCTCCTCCTTCACCATCTTTCTCCACCTCTGAAACGCCCTCATTAAACTTTCTTCTTCCACTAACTCTACCATATTATAATGTGTGACAAAAGTTTCCATTGATTTTTTGAACATGATGCCGTGACAGTATTTATTTTCCAGGAGAAATTCATAAAGTTCGGCTTTCATTTCTACTTCCATTGCTTTTTCAATGATAAGTGCACTGTCATGACCTATATAATTATATACATTTGGATTTTTTCCGTTTCTAGGGTGGGGGAGAGTAAAAGTGATATTTCCTATTTCGTGCCATGAGGCATTGGGAGGGTGTGGGATGGAAAGTTGGTGGAGGAAGTGGTAGATAGGCTGGGTATCGAGAAGATGGATGGCGGAAAGCGAGGAAGAAAAACGGTCTGGAGGTACGTCGAGGTGATTTTTATAGCGCACATACATGTAAGCCGCTAGATAGGGCTTGATTTGGAAAGTAACTGTAACCATTATTTTTTAGATTTTATTTGTAAAATATTTATCAGAGTAGTGCCGTTTTTAATATTGGCATTTGCATTCATGTGTTGAGAAATTTCTTATCAAAGGAAGGTACGAGAGGATGCTTGTGTAATAATTTGGTTTTCAGATGGTTACATAAGTGTTTTTTGGTTTAAAACCAACGGTCGTTCTTTTAAAGGAACGACCCGTTGCACACCGAGGAACACCTCGTTGGTTTTAAAGCAACGAGGAGCTCCTTAAAATCAAGAGATAA
>ENA-OQDE01000338-OQDE01000338.1-human-gut-metagenome-genome-assembly--contig:-NODE-338-length-29043-cov-10.460299_pt1 | contig 29043 bp, 35 predicted proteins | sample MGYA00242768_ERZ504595 | MGnify/ENA primary metagenome ERZ504595 (study PRJEB26092, sample SAMD00036307) | human gut metagenome | host: Homo sapiens | study: EMG produced TPA metagenomics assembly of... | reverse complement strand
GGTTTGGATTCATAAGGCGCATAAGCAAAGAATGTTATTTTCTTATCATCTATGGCCAAAAACGTAAATTAGTATATCCCCAACTATCAGAAGTCCATGTAGCATGTTCATTGTACATGAAATTAGGTGTTGTGTTTCCTTTTTCACTATTCCATCCCGCACTGCTTGTCTGATAGGCAAAAATACCGAAACCGGCATTTGCTTTCAATGTGGACGTTGTAGTTTCCGTTCCTCTGGTCTGTACTTCCGTATATACGTCCAACCCGATTGTCCGGTTCGTATCCGGATTCATTTCTGTCATTTCATTCTGTGAGCAACCAGCTATAGTCAGTGTTGCCATCACCATCAATAAACTTTTCACTTCCATTTTCTACTTTTTTTAAAATTAATATTATAACTACCCATATCTGTCATATATCTATATCGCTGTTCACTTCATCGTTCCATTTATCTACATCAGCGTCAAATCCTGAGCTACCTTCTGTTTTTACATTCGGCACGGTCTTTTCACATGCCATGTCAATAAAAACGCTCATAGTTCCGTCTTCTTCATCCAACCGTCTTATTGCCAAATCGTTAAAACTTTCTTCAAATATGGTCTTCCCGTCTACTAACTTTGCTTTCAGATGTAGGTTGTGTGGAATCTCTACATCGAAGCCGAACACACTAATAGTAGTGCTCAGCGTTCCTTCTGTTACCGAGCCGGAATCATAAATGGGATTGCTTAAGCGTAGCACTTGTGTTACTGTCTTTTCCGAATTTTGTTTCGAAACGAGAAATATGGATTCTGCAATGCCGTCTAATGTGCAGGTAGCTTTTCGTATGTTGTTCATTCCTTTGATACGGATTTTAACCGTTATTTTTTGAGTCAGTTTTTTGGGGGTGAAGCGTAAGTGACAACTATTTTCGTTCCTGGTGGAATTTCGGTTACTTTGTTGGGTAATGGCTGATGAATAGTTTTCCGGCATATCAGAAGTCACTTCAAAGCCTTCGATATAATCAGCGGCAAGTTCGTCAGGACTTTCCATAATAATTCTTTCAGAGGATGATTCGTTCCTTATTTCCATCTTCTTTACATAGGCTTCTAGCGTCTGGTAGTTTTCTTCTCCTCTGAAACAGAGGTTACCAAAATCATCGAATGAACGGTTGAAAAGGACGACGTTGTAACATCCTTCTTTCAAGCATAGGGTCTTGTATGTACGGTCACCCATCAGTGCTACAAAAGGAGTGCTGCCATCGGTAGGTAGAATATGGCGGTAGCACCATAATCCTGCTCTTTTTCATTCAGTCCTGACTGACTCCAATCGGCACTGATTGTTATTGTTGCTTCGGGCGAATAAGTCAGTTCGCGTCGGTTACAGGCAACTAACAAGAAAACAAAAAGGTAAAGGATATATAATGTCGGGGATATTCTCATTTTGCACCTCCTTTCTTTGCCTTGTGTTTGAGTAGCATACCAGTGTATGGTAATTCCTAGAAACGGATGTATAACGATAAGTGGCTATATTTATGGTTTGAAGTACGTTCAATAGGGATATTTGCAATAATGGGCGACTAAATTCATATGAGAAAAGGATTCTTGTTTCTTTGTTTGGTAAAAGGCGGATGAGTTGTACTTTTTCCAGCTTATTAAGTAAATCTTTCCATTCTTCGTTTTGAAGGAGGAATTTGACCGGTTGCAGAACTTTGCTAGAAGAAAGGTCATGCAGTACGGCGATGGCTATTTGTGCACGTGTATATACGGATAACATGATAAACTTACTTTGTTAAGTCATTACTTACCAATAATCATAAAGACATATATAAAATGAAAACAAGTTCCAAATAAATATAGATAAATCATCTATATATCAATAATTTATATACGAGTTTTTATTTTCAGTTGTTTTCTACGTTTTCAGTTGCTTTGCTCTTTTTAGGTACATTTTTGTTTCTTGTTTGTTTCTTCATTTCGTTTTTATTTGTACCTTTGTGATAGGAAATAACGAATAAAAGGACACAAATATGCCAAGGACCAGAAAGCCAATAAAAGTAAAGGAGCCGATTCGTCTTCGGACGAAGGAGTTGGCCAATGGCAGCAAGAGTTTGTATCTGGATATATACCGAAATGGTAAGCGGACATACGAGTATCTGAAAATGTATCTTATTCCGGAAACGGATCGTAATGCCCGCCAACAGAACGAAACGACAATGGCTGCCGCAAATGCAATCAAATCGAAGCGTATCATAGAGTTGACAAGTGGTGAAGCCGGTATCATGAATCACAAGGATAAGGTTTATCTGCTGGACTGGATGCAACTCTATAAAGAGGAACAGAAGAAACGTGGTAAGAAAAACATAGGCCAGATAAAATCTGTTACCGGTATCTTGAAAGAGTATGCAGGAGAAAGATTCACATTAAATCAGATTGACCTCACTTTTTGCCACGGCTATATCGACTATATGCTGACAAACTACCGTCCCAAAGGAAAACCCATCTCGGCTTCTACGCGTAATACCTATTACCAGATTTTCAACGGTGCGTTAAATGCCGCTGTCCGTGCGAAACGGATCTTAAAGAATCCATTCAACGAAATGGAAAAATCGGAGAAGCCCAAGATGCCGGAAAGTGTGCGTTCGTATATGACTATTGAAGAAGTGAGATCATTAATCGCTACACCAATGCAGAACGAAGGGGTAAAAAGTGCCTACTTGTTCTCCTGCTTCTGTGGACTACGTATCAGTGACATTATCGGATTGCAATGGAAAGATGTGTTTATTGACAACGGCCAATACCGCTTGGCAGTAGCCATGCAGAAGACGAAAGAACCGATTTACCTTCCGCTCTCCAATGAAGCGTTGAAGTGGATGCCGGAACGTGGGGACAAGACAGCAGACGACCATGTGTTCGATTTGCCTTCTGGTATCAACCAGCTTATCAAACCATGGGCCAAAGCAGCCGGAATTTCCAAGCGATTCACCTTTCATACCGCCCGCCACACGTTCGCCACAATGATGCTGACATTGGGGGCCGATTTGTACACTGTATCTAAATTGCTCGGTCATACATCTGTAAAGATGACCCAAGTGTATGCCAAAATCGTCAATAAGAAAAAAGACGATGCAGTAAATCTGACCAACGGTTTATTCGATTGACAATGCAATGAACATCAGATATGTAACCACTTATAAGGGTGTTGTTCCGACAGGATTCTCTTTCGGGAGCAACACTCTTATAATATATCATATAAATCCAATTTAAAATATTTCATCATGAAAAGACCTAACAATGGCCCTCTCTCTTTTTGGAGGGAAAAAACATCTGCACCATTTTGTTGCAGAACAGGATGTAGCGAAAGAATTATTCGCATTGCTCGTTGAAGCAAAAACAATGTATCTCCGTGATGTCGTGACGGGCAATAAGCAGTACTACCGTTACGTGGAGGATTTCGTAAACAGCCACCGGTATATCGACTGTGACCATGCGGTCTGCCGGAACTGCCATGAAATGAACATTCATATCGTCAAGGGGCTATTAAACGATTGCTCCCATCTTATCCGAGCATTTTTTACCGAAGCAGACTTCTCGTTCGAGAAGTGTATGGAACTGAAACGAACGTATGATACGTTTGTGCCACCATCACAGTCCGTCACGTGCTGCAAAGATGGACCGACAAGAATTTATCCTCTTTCTTTTGGATGCAATCTCACTCGTAAACAGATGATAGGTATTACAGCTTGTGCCAATGCTTATCATCTGTTTTGCGTTTCTACCCTACACGTTGAAGATATGGAAGCCCTGCTTTCCTGTAAAGAAGGATTCTGTATTCGTGTAAACAATATCCGCCATGTGGCCATCCTGTTTGATACACTCCTTGAGCACTCGTTTATCCAAGCCAAATGGCAGTCCGTTCTTAGTAGTGGGCGGTTCTTGCAAACCAAGGATGGAAAAGGATTCGTTTCAGCTTCAAGCCTTTCATCCGCTCTGTCTGCCTTGCGTAACAACATGACATCAACAGGTTACGGTATCAGACGAGCCATTGATGAACTGAGAGAGTGGTAAGAAGTGCCAATAAGCGAAGTATGTGAAAGGTAAAAGCGTGACAGTTGCCGTGATACGTGGTTACTATCACGGTACAAACTCACGCTGACCTTTTGGGTTGCCCTATCTTTGACCTCCGTTAGCGCGCTACATAACGGAGGATATACTTCATTGTCTAAATTTATAATAACTCATTTATGCAAAATAATAGATTGACATTCATGGAACGGCTGAGTGAACGGCTTACAAGCGTCGAAGCATCCTAAAGAAATTAGATCCGATAGAAAGTCTGTTGGAACGCATCGCATTGCTGGAAAAAAATATATATACCACCAAACAGGTGTTTACCTTCCAAGAGGCTTGTATGTATATCGGAATATCCGAGAGTATGCTGTACAAGCTAACATCAGGCAAGGAGATTCCGCACTACAAGCCACGTGGCAAAATGATATATTTCGCCAAAGAAGATCTGGACGAATGGCTTTTGCAGAATTATGAACCAACCGTAGATGAAGCAGCACGTATGGCAAACGAGGCCGCTGCCACACAACCTTTCTTTAATCAAAGACGCCATGGAAAACGAAAGAAGAACTGAATATAATGTGGATATGAGGCCGGAGGAGGATTTCTTATCGGATATCCTCTCCGCCTCGCAGATTCGGGCGACGGATACCTATGAAACGCCGCCACAGATTATCTGGATAGACAACTCGACCATTGCTACGCTCGGCAACTTCAGCGCATCAACCGGCAAGGCGAAATCAAAAAAAACATTTAACGTTTCGGCCATTGTCGCTGCATCGCTGGCAGGGAAACAAGTGCTGAACTACCGGGCGCACCTCCCGGAAGGTAAACGCAAGATTCTGTACGTGGACACGGAGCAGAGCCGCTTCCATTGTCATAATGTACTGGAACGCATCTTGCGGCTTGCCGGACTGCCCACTACAACCGACAGTGAAAACCTCGACTTTATTTGCTTGCGCGAATACTCTCCGGCCATACGCATTGGGGTCATCGACTACGCCTTACGCCAAAGAAAAGGATACGGACTTGTAATTATCGATGGTATCCGTGACCTGATGCTTGATATAAACAGTACCGGTGAGTCTGTGGAAGTCATTAACAAGATGATGGAATGGTCATCAAAGTATGACCTGCATATCCACTGTGTGCTACACTTGAATAAAGGAGATAACAATGTACGCGGGCATATCGGTACGGAAATGAGCAACAAAGCGGAAACCGTACTGGTCATCAGCAAAAACAATGATTGTCCCAACATCAGCGAGGTCCATGCGTTACATATCCGTGAGAAAGAGTTTAAACCTTTTGCTTTCACTGTCAATGAGGGTGGGCTCCCGGTTCTCGCAGAAGGGCATTTGTTTGAGAATGCCCCACATCAGAAACCGAAACAACGGACGGGTTTTATGGAACTAAGCATCGAACAGCACCGTGAAGCCCTTTCCGCTGCGTTTGGAGACAAACCTATCCGTGGGTTTGAAAATATGCTGCAAGCCATGATGACTGCTTACGAGGCAATCGGATTTAAGCGTGGGAGAAACGTAATGGTCAAACTGCTGCAATATCTGACTGACACCTTAAAACTGGTTATCAAACGAGATAAACTTTTTTATTATGACATGACACAGGCAGAAACCATGCTTTTCGATGAAGAATGAGAGCGGGCGCGGGCCTATATAATTCAGTTTAATTTAGTATTTATATATATAGGGGCGCAAACTAAACTAAACCGCTTTTGTACAAACAAGTGAAAAGAAATTTAATATGACCATAGACGAAGCAAAACGAGTGCGTATCGTGGACTTTTTGGCCCAGCTCGGCCACCGTGCGCAGTATATGAAATCAGAGCAATATTGGTATCTTTCGCCTCTCAGGAAAGAGGTGACGCCATCGTTCAAAGTCAATGACCGGCTGAATGAATGGTATGATTTGGTGAGGCCACCGGAGGCGACCTTGTGGAACTGGGTAAGTACCTTTGCGGAACTAAAAGTGTGAGTGAAGCATTAGCATACATCAAACGGTATGTCAATGGTGTGTCGCTGCCGAAAACCCGGGCGTTGCCCGCAACCTCTCGACCAGTGGAAGCCGACATGAAGAATTTGATTATCGTGCCGCTGCGACACCACGCACTGCTCTCATATCTCCATTCACGTATGATTGATTCGGATATCGGACGAATGTTCTGCAAGGAAGTCCATTACGAACTGCGCCAGAGACGTTACTTTGCACTGGCCTTTGGCAATATATCCGGTGGATACGAGGTACGAAACCCTTATTACAAAGGATGTATCAAGAACAAGGACATTTCCTTGATACCCCAATCGCATGGTGAGGCACAGAGCCGTGTCTGCCTATTTGAAGGATTCATGGACTTTCTGTCCTATCTAACCCTAAAACAGACGGACGATAGTGCCATTTGCATTAATGCCCCCTGTGACTACCTTGTTATGAACTCGGTCAGTAATCTGAAAAGGACATTGACGTATTTGCAAAAATACACGTATATTCACTGTTACCTTGACAATGACCTTGCCGGACAAAAGACAGTGGAAACCATAGCCGGGATGTATGGCAGATGCGTCTATAACGAATCAAACTGTTATGCCGGTTACAAAGACCTGAACGACTACTTACGTGGGAAGAAACAATGAAAAACCGCTCCCTAAGCCTCCTTCATCACGGAGGGCTTTTTTTTATATCCCGACTTTTCCTGTTTTCTTATCCAAAATCATATTTGAATATGATTTTGAAATATGATTTTTAGATTTTGAAAAAATATTATATTGAAACGATACGTTTTATAATCAATAATTTTATCTTTCAAATTATCCATTCTTATTTTGCACACACAACCAAATATAAAAATCATATTATACAAAAATATATGAAATCATATTTTATTTTCACCATTGTCCTGACGGTTGCCTATCTCGTCTATTATGCAGTTATCATCGTGCAGGACCTTTATGGAAAAAAAGGAAATGGCAAGCCGGAAGAAGAGGTATTTGACCTCGGTGCGCCAGAAGATGAACAGAGTGTGTACGTGACGGAGAGCGATACGGGATTCAATGTGGGTAATGAGAAATATGAAACAGATGTTGCCCCTACCGCTTCGCCTGCACCACAGGAGACGGAAACCGCAGACAATAATGGCGAGATAGCCGTGGCGGAGAAGCTAAAACGCCTGAAAGCCCAAGCGGAGGAACAGATGGAAGAAACCGAGACCTACCTGTCGGACGCATACACGGCAGACGAACTGTACAAAGCGATGCTTGCCAAAGGAAAGACGGGCAACCGTCCGGAACTGGTGTGGAAACCTCTCAAAGACCGATTGTAAAATGTCGAAAGCAAAAAAAATATTATGTGCATTGTGCTTTGTCCCTTATGCGGCATTCGCCAAAAGTGGCAGCGTAAACTACAGTTGGGGTGCAGACGCACTGGCAACGATGCACGACTTCGTGGTGACGATGATGCTGTACGTGCTGTACATCTGCTACGCTGTCGCCTCGGTTTTCGTAGTCGTTGCCGCGCTCCAGATCTATATCAAAATGAACACAGGCGAGGACGGCGTGGTGAAGTCTATCGTATCACTTGTCGGTGCGTGCCTCTTCATCATTGGAGCTTCAATCGTGTTCCCTGCTTTCTTCGGCTACCGCATATAGGTGGCTGATAGAAGTGTAAAATAAATTCAAAAACAAGAGTACCACAAAAATGTAATAAATATGTTTCAGAAATTTAAAAGAATGTGCCGAAAGGCAAAGAAAACTATCATGCAAGTTTCCACCAAAGTAAGAATGTTAATCATTGCCCTGTTGGGAGGCATACCTGCTATGGCTCAAAGTACGGCAGGCGATTACTCGGCCGGTACGACAGCTCTATCAACCGTAGCGGAGGAAATTGTGAAATACGTTCCTGTCATGGTCAAACTCTGCTATGCCATTGCTGGTGTCGTGGCCATCATCGGAGCCATTTCGGTGTATATCGCCATGAACAACGAGGAACAGGATGTCAAGAAGAAGATTATGATGGTAGTTGGGGCGTGCCTTTTCTTGATTGCGGCAGCCCAAGCATTACCTCTGTTCTTCGGAATTAACGCATAAACAGTCAAGAAATGATTAATGACGGACGTTATCCGGATTATCCGCTGTTCAAGGGGTTACAACGGCCTTTGGAGCTGATGGGATTACAAGGTCGCTACATCTATTGGGCGGCAGGCGTGGCTGGTGGAGCATTGTGGGCTTTATCGCCGCTACTGTCTTATGGGCTTTGTGGCCGGACTGGTCGTATTGGCAACTGTCTTATCTGCGGGAATCGTGCTTATCATCCTCAAACAGCGAAAAGGGCTGCACAGCAAAAATGTAAAACGTGGAGTGTATGTGTATGCCTATTCGCACAAAGTATGACTATAAGAAAAACCATCACGGCAATGTGTGTGGCTGATTGATTGTTGAACGCGGGCGGGTTCGCCTCCAGCCGAGGCAGACCTGCCCCTATTTAATGAACGCATATCGGAATGACCCTATATATCATTTTATTTTTCATCGCCCTATGTACGGGTATGGCCTTGTCAGTCTATACGTTCGGTACGGGCGGCAAGCGCAAGCACATCTTTCAGAATATCTATTTCTCTGTGGAAGATACAGATGGTGTGGGTGTGCTGTACACCAAGACGGGTGAATATTCCGCCGTCTTAAAAATCGAAAATCCTGTACAGAAGTATTCGGCGGACATTGACAGCTATTACGATTTCACGCATCTATTCTCTGCCCTTGCGCAAACACTGGGCGAAGGATATGCCTTACACAAACAGGACATCTTCGTGAGAAAACAGTTCGCGAAGGAGCCGGAGCATAATCAAGAATTTCTTTCGGCATCGTACTTCCGTTATTTTAATGGGCGTCCGTACACGGACAGCCTTTGCTATCTGACTATCACACAGGAAGCCAAGAAGAGCCGTCTTTTCTCTTACGATAGCAAGAAATGGCGCGATTTCCTCGTGAAGATTTATAAGGTTCGAGACCTACTACGCGACAGCGGTGTACAAGTGAAATTCCTGAACAAAGCCGAGGCAAGCGAATATGTGGACCGTTACTTTGCGATGAACTTCAAAGACCGTACGGTCTCGATGACGAATGTCAAGTCTGACGACGAAACGGTATCTATGGGTGATAAACGCTGTAAGGTGTACAGCCTCGTGGACGTGGACTGCGCCGCACTCCCCTCGCTGATACGTCCCTATACCAATATCGAGGTGAATAATACCGAGATGCCAGTGGATCTTGTCTCGGTGGTGGATAATATTCCGAACGCAGAAACGGTGGTGTACAACCAAATTATTTTCCTGCCCAGTCAGAAGCGTGAACTGGCATTACTCGACAAAAAGAAGAACCGGCACGCAAGCATCCCCAATCCGAGTAACCAAATGGCCGTAGAGGACATCAAGCAGGTACAGGACGTAATAGCCCGTGAAAGCAAACTGCTCGTGTACACGCACTTCAACATGGTGGTGGGCGTGCCTGCCGACACCGACCTTCAAAAATGCACGAATCACTTGGAAAACGCTTTTGGGCGCATGGGCATACATATCAGTAAGCGTGCATACAACCAACTGGAACTGTTCGTCAGTTCATTTCCGGGCAACTGTTACAGCCTGAACGAGGAATATGACCGTTTTCTGACCCTCTCCGACGCTGCGGTATGCCTGATGTACAAGGAACGGGTGCAGCATAGTGAGGAAACGCCGATAAAAATTTATTATACTGACCGTCAAGGTGTTCCGGTAGCTATCGACATCACGGGAAAAGAGGGAAAGAACAAGCTGACCGACAACTCGAATTTTTTCTGCCTGGGGCCTTCGGGCAGCGGAAAGAGTTTCCACATGAACTCCGTCGTGCGCCAGTTGCATGAACAGGGGACGGACGTGGTAATGGTCGATACGGGTAACTCATACGAGGGGCTATGCGAGTATTTCGGCGGCAAGTATATCAGCTATACCGAGGAACGGCCCATCACGATGAATCCGTTCCGCATCAATCGGGAAGAGATGAACGTAGAAAAAACGGGATTCTTGAAAAACCTCGTCTTGCTTATCTGGAAAGGTACGCAGGGAACGGTCACAAAGACGGAAGACCGTCTGATAGAGCACGTCATCACGGAATATTACGACGCCTACTTCAATGGTTTCGAGGGCTTCACACCCCAACAGCGTGAGGACTTGCGTAAGAGCCTCGTTATTGATGACCGCAACAGCAGTGAGAAGCGGCACGAAAGCGAACGGGAACGCGCGGTCCGCATCGAGGGTATCATTGACGAGATAGAGGGCCGACGCAAGGAACTGAAAGTGGAGGAACTGTCATTCAACTCTTTCTATGAATATTCCGTGCAGCGCATCCCGGATATCTGTGAGGAGAACCGTATCACGGGCATCGACCTCTCGACATACCGCTATATGATGAAGGACTTCTATTTGGGCGGCAACCACGAAAAAACGCTGAACGAGAACATGGACAGCTCGCTGTTCGACGAGACGTTCGTGGTCTTCGAAATCGACAGCATAAAAGATGACCCGCTGCTTTTTCCTTTGGTCACGCTGATTATCATGGATGTTTTCTTGCAAAAAATGCGCATCAAGAAGAACCGCAAAGTCCTTGTCATCGAGGAAGCATGGAAAGCCATCGCCAGCCCGCTGATGGCGGAGTACATTAAATTTATGTACAAAACAGCGCGTAAATTCTGGGCCAGTGTGGGCGTGGTGACACAGGAAATACAAGACATCATCGGCAGCGAAATCGTGAAAGAGGCCATCATCAATAACTCGGATGTGGTGATGCTGCTTGACCAGAGCAAATTCAAGGAACGTTTCGACACCATCAAGACGATTCTTGGCCTAACGGACGTGGACTGTAAGAAAATTTTCACCATTAACCGCCTTGAAAACAAGGAAGGACGCAGCTTCTTCCGCGAGGTGTTTATCCGTCGGGGCACGACCAGCGGTGTTTATGGCGTGGAAGAACCGCGCGAGTGCTACATGACTTACACGACCGAACGAGCGGAGAAAGAGGCTCTGAAGCTTTACAAGCGCGAGTTACAATGCAGCCACCAAGAGGCTATCGAGCATATTGCCGCGACTGGAATACCAGCGGTATCGGCAAGGCATTGCCGTTTGCGCAGAAAGTTAATGAAGCGGGATGTGTACTGAACTTAACCACTAAAATAACATCATAATGAAAACGAAAAGGATTTTAATCACCCTGTCACTGGGCTACGGGATAAATATGATGGGGTTTGAAAGCAGCTTGACGCGCGAACAAATCTCTGTCAGCAATCCGGAACTCACTGTTTTGTCCCTCCGGGAGTTTTGTATGCTGTCCAAGGAGAACCTGCTCCGCATGGATGACATGACACCGGACAAAGTAGCCGCCATCGAACGGTTGTTGGCAGAGTATTCCCTTCGGTTGGGTATGTCCGATGTAGAACTGGAAGCGTATTTGAACCGGTATTATGAAGAAAACCCCAAAGAAAAGGAGTTTTACGATATGTGCGACAGGCTATGTAACAGCAAACCTGTCTTCGATGAAAACAGGTTTCGAGAAGAACTATTCAGGGAACTGAACAGTAGTCCGATGAGTGAAAAAGACTAAGTGACTTGGGATGGCTACGTTATCAGACCGTGCGCGAAACTTATCTAAACCAGCCTTTCTTTTGAGATGGTTCGGCTCCCAAGAAGCCCGGATCAAAAGGGCCATCAAGGATACTACCATCATACATGATATGTTCTGCCGACTTGTCACGGAGAATTGTATCGAATCTGAACGGTGGTATTTCAATCACAAGGAACCGGAATACATAAAAGAGGTCTGAAACGATGAAACGGCTGTTTATCTTTTGGGTTATCCTATTGCCTGCCCTGACACAGCATGTTCACGCACAATATTACAGCGTGAACTATGACGCTCGTACCGTGGCGGCCATGGCCGCAGCATTCGGCACGGAGCAGTAGCCGAAAGCTACTACCGCGAGCAGGTGGATGATATTCTGAAACACTATACGGCGGCAGAAGTGGCGGCAGCAGGGATATTTTCTTCCAAATTTTTGGAACACAAGGCTCTGTCCGACCTTGGCATCTGGTGCAGCAGCACGGAAAATTACTACTATCGTCGAATTTACCACATGGTGCAGAAAAAATCATGCCGAAAATATGGGTGGTGGCGAAGCTGATGCTGCGCTCACCACAAACAGCAATCCACTGGGGCAGCTACCTGATGAAAGTGTGCGACGATACGAAGAGCCTGTGTATGCAGTTCGAAAGTGTGGTGACAAACAGCACGCTGTCGTTCTCGGACATCGCTTTTCTGGAAATTGACCGCGACATTGCCACCTTGCTGAACCTCGCAGAACTGGGCGGTACCGATTGGCAACGGATGTTGGACAACTTTACCAAAGTGCCGGGCAATTTCACGATTGAGAACTTAAAGGGCGACATTGACAACCTTTATAACATGGGCGTAGGGCTGGCAACATCAGGTATGGAGAACCTCGGTGACGCTCTACTGCAAAGTAGTGCGTTCCATGACCTGTTGGGTGGCAAAGTCAATGAAATCGGCAACCTGTATGAACACTACAGTACTCTCTTCGAGCAGGCGGAACATGACATCGGCAGTCTGCTAATCGACATGGTGGGCGGTCAGGATAGCGTGGCCGCATTGTTCAATTTCAGCAATTACGACCTCACATCGTGGATGACCGACTATATGGACAATGCTGTCGGGAACTATTACACGCAACGGTGGTATATCGCACGGCGTGATCAAGGAAGCATTTCTCTATGCGACTACTACCCACCGACAGACGACAACAGCATATTGAACGGGGGTGCATGGACACGCTTTAACACGAGTGATCCGGGATTTTATCCGAACGCTTCGCAACGGGAGCAGGCCCTCGCCAATTCAGAACGGTATGCCGGATGGTCAAGAAGTCGAGTACAACAGCTCAACAATAGCAACGATGGCTACACCTATACTATCAATACCCGACAACAGGCCTATATCATCAGTAAGGGTAACAAACAGACAAAGAAGGCATACGCCTACGAGATACACGTGACACAGAGTTGGAATCGGACGGAGGTGGTCTATGAGGATGTCTTCGACTCCTATTCGATGGATTTGAATACGTTCAAAGCGCAACTCAATGCCCGCCTCTCGGAGTTCAATGACAACGAGGAAGGCTATGTCTATTACATAGCATCCGATGCACGGAACTATTATCAGGCGACGGACGCTGCAAAATTGCAGGGATGCGAAAGCGTGACCATCAGTGTAACCTGTTCAGACGGGGCGACGCTGGGACAAGGCTCGACACAATACAAGTGTCGCAAGTGTGGCGGCTCACTGGACGCCCATTCCAAAGAGTGCGTCATGCAGACCTCGGTAACGGAGAACGAACTGGATCTTTCAGAACTGGACGCACTGATACGGGAAGCGGACAATCAAGTCGCCGTTCTTCAATCTCAGATTAGTGCCTTGGAAAAGGAAAACGCCGACCTTCTGAAAAAAATTGCCGAGGCGAGCGTGGAAGACGCAGCAGCTTATCGGCAACAATATAACTCCAACCGGACACGTATCGAGGAACTGAAAAGCGAACTTGCCGAGTGGCAACAAAAACAGAAGGAGTACGCAGATGCGAAGCAGGAAGCGGAAGCAGAGAACGATGTGCCGACAGATGATTACTACCGCCTACCGGCTATCATGCAGGATTGCAAGACAGCCTATAGCCTCACTTGGCAGGACGGAGGTACATGGAGCGGCTATACGTTCGTCCGTAAGGCGACGATGCCGAACATCAATGGTATCATTACGTTCCGTGCGACTATTTCTATCGCACGGAAGCCGAAATACTTTCTGGGTATCAAGATTCACCGTGCCATTATCCAAATCAGTTGGGAATTGACTTCGGCATACACAGACACGCACGTTGCCGATGTACTGACACTCGATCCGAACCTGCCGAACGAGGAAAAGACTAAAATCGTGAATAATCGCATATCGGAAATCGCACGGGAATATCCCAACTGTAAAATCACTACCGAGTATGCCCGTACAGAACCTATGGAAGAAGTACCGAACAGCGACGTGTACCACCTGCTTTGGTCAAGTGACCGCCTCGAAATCGCACGAGAAGTGGATTCACGTATCACGAAAATATACGCCGACCTCGTATCCTTGGAGAAGATGATGCACTACAAGCGGAACATCATCGACGTACTGAAGGATGTGCTACCGGGACTCGATACGGACGAGGGTCGTAGGCTGACACTCGTGGAAGAGTGCCATGACCGCTGGGTAGAAAACGCACGGACATCCCGAAGTGGCAGAAAGGAGGTACGGCCATGAAACGCACTATACTGATAGCCATTACGTTGCTTGCGCTACTACCCGATGTCGCCAAGGGCCAATGGACATTCGATATCGTGTCGGTGGAAGCGTACATAAATGACCACAAAAAACAACGCAGCCTGTTGCTGGCCCGAAGCACGCTGGAATACAGCAACCAACTGCTGCATGAGTACAGCCGTGAGGAGACGGGCAAATACAAGGAAGTAAATATCGACCTTGACCGCTATACCCGTGCCTTTGATGTCATCGACGTGATGTACCAATCCCTGCGGACGGTGCTGAACGTGAAGGATACCTACAGCTCGGTAAGTGACCGTATCGGTGACTATAAGACCATGCTGGAGGCTTTCCATGAGAAAATCCTGAAACATGGGAACATCGAGCCGTCAGACGCACTGATACTGACTATCAATGAAAAAGCAATACGGGACATCGCCAACGAGGGCGAACACCTCTATAAGTCGGTGAGCGACCTCGTACTGTATGCCACGGGCGCAGCGGCCTGCTCGACCAGCGACCTGCTTATGGTACTGGAGTCCGTGAACAAGTCGCTGGACAGCATTGAGCAACACTTGAACCGGGCATACATCGAGACATGGAGATACATACAGGTACGTATCGGCTACTGGAAATCGAAGATTTACCGGGAACGTACCAAACGGGAAATTATTGACGGTGCTTTCGGACGATGGCGCAATGCGGGGCGACTGGATTATTGACGGTAAAAGAGGAAGGAGGTAAATAATGCCACAAGTTAGATTATGACTTCTATGTACCAAAATTGATAAGGAATATCTTAAAACGCAGGAAAAGCGTTTCGTCCTGAATGTTCGGAGAAGTACAAACAGAGAAAGAAACTTTAAGTACAAACAAGTCTATCTGGCCTATAACCAAGAGGCAAATGGACATTAATAAAAGATGTAATGAAAAAGATCGTTTTTGAAAAAGACATTACGCTATATAAAGCCGATTGCCTTGAAGTAATGCCTCTTCTCCCAGAATCAAGTATTGATTTAGTTCTATGCGACCCACCTTTTGGAATTACAGCCTCGCAATGGGATAAGATAATACCATTCTCGAAAATGTGGGAGGAGATTAGAAGAGTGAGAAAGGATAATGCGCCTACGGCTTTATTTGGCAGCGAACCGTTCAGCAGCCTTTTACGCTGTGGCAATTTAGCCGAATTTAAATATGACTGGGTATGGGAAAAGTCAAAAGCAAGCAATTTCCTTCTTGCTAAAAAGCAACCTCTAAAAGCGCATGAGCTAATCAGTATCTTTTGTAACGGCAGAACTCCTTATTATCCAATCATGGAGGAAGGTGAGCCTTATGAGAATCGTACAAAGAGAGGAAGTAACTGGACAGGAGTAAACAAGGTACCAAATCCTACATTCAGAAATGAAAACAAAGGAACGAGATACCCACGAAGTGTGAAATATTTTAAAACTGCGGAATCAGAGGGCAAAACGATTCATGTTAATCAAAAACCAGTCGCATTGTTGAAATATCTGATAAAAACATACACGAAAGAGGGTGACACAGTCCTTGATTTTGCCTCTGGAAGCATGAGCACTGCAATCGCCTGTATTCATACGAATAGAAAATGTATTTGTATTGAAAAGGATGATATGCACTTCTTGCGGGGAGAGGAAAGGATTAGAAATGAATATAATATAAAAAGAAATGTGGAATAATCCTGGTGATTAACTGATTGAAACACATTGAGTATTAAAAGATTAATAACAAATAACCGAAAGTAAATATGGACAAAATACTCTTACTCGTGACGGTTACAATAATTGCAACCACGGCGGCAAAGGCACAATCCGTGACCTATAACCACGATTCGCCGAAACAAAACCAAGTAACAGTAATGGAAACCGGTACGGGAGCACTCTCGCCCGACCTCTACTATTCCATACTGCACAACAAGTATAAGAAGTCGGCAGCAGTCAAGAACAAACTGTCATTCCGCACACTGGCGGGCGTCAACCTATACAACCAAACGGACGAAGCTGAAGCCATCGACTCGGCATTGGTGAGCCGGGCAAAGATAGAAGCCTTGAACGTGGCTGACCGTCAAGCGGACATCGCATGGGTCGCTGAAGGCGATAAGGTCAACGGACAGATGGTACGGTTCAAACGAAACATAGACCGCATCTTGCCTGTCGGGGGGACACCGGAGGATAAAGACAGATGGACGGAATATTACCATATCTACCAGTGCGCCATTGATGCAACGAAAGATGCCTATATGCCCAACGCACAGCGGAAGAAAGAGTATCTGCGCATCTACGAGGATATAACTCGACAGAACGAAATCCTTGTCGGCTACCTTGCCAAACGGCAGAATACTACGATAACAAGTACGCTACTGAATGCTACCGCTGACCGTACTCTGGATAAGGAGAGTATTGTCCGCGATGCGGTGAACCGATGGCACGAATCGCGCTTTGCCGTGCGCGGCCCGCAATCAGGCAATAACACGGGTGGCAACGGCGACGGAGATGAAACAGTAAACAAAGGGAACTGAAAAAACAAAAACGTATGGCAGACGGAAATATACTCTCGGATTTCGGTATTAATATCCTTGAAGAAGAAATTGACGATGTGATTTTTCAAACGAACGAGTTCCTGACTGATGCGACTTTTACCGGCTCGCAGGGACCGTTCTGGTGGATACTACAAATGTGCATGGCACTGGCTGCCCTGTTCGCTATTGTGATGGCAGCGGGAATGGCGTACAAGATGATGGTGAAACATGAGCCACTGGATGTGCTGAAGCTGTTCCGTCCTTTGGCTGTTTCAATCATCCTCTGTTGGTGGTATCCACCAGCAGACACGGGTATGGCTGGCAGTGGGAGCAGTTGGTGTTTCCTTGACTTCCTGTCTTACATCCCGAACTGCATCGGCTCGTACACGCATGACCTGTACGAGGCAGAAGCCACCCAAATAGCGGACAAATTCGAGGAAGTGCAGCAACTTATCCATGTACGTGACACGATGTACCAAAGCTTGCAAGCACAGGCAGATGTCGCTCACACGGGTACCTCCGACCCGAACCTGGTAGAAGCGACCATGGAACAAACCGGAGTGGACGAAGTGACGAAGATGGAGAAAGACGCAGCCGAACTGTGGTTTACCTCACTGACGGCAGGAGTCATCGTAGGTATCGACAAAATCATCATGCTTATCGCTCTGATTGTGTATCGTATCGGATGGTGGGCAACCATCTATTGCCAGCAAATCCTACTGGGCATGTTAACAATATTCGGACCTATACAATGGGCGTTCTCGCTGTTGCCCAAATGGGAAGGTGCATGGGCGAAGTGGCTTATAAGGTATCTGACAGTACATTTCTATGGTGCAATGCTCTACTTCGTCGGCTTCTATGTGCTACTGTTATTCGACATTGTACTGTGCATACAGGTAGAAAACCTGACGGCAATCACAGCAAGCGAACAGACAATGGCGGCCTACTTGCAAAACAGCTTCTTCTCCGCCGGCTACTTGATGGCGGCAAGTATCGTGGCACTGAAATGCCTAAACCTCGTGCCGGACTTGGCAGCATGGATGATACCTGAAGGCGACACGGCCTTCTCTACACGGAACTTTGGAGAAGGTGTGGCGCAGCAGGCCAAAATGACGGCTACGGGCGGTATCGGCTCGATGATGAGATAATGATAAACCTAATATTAAATATCCAAAAGATGAATGTACAACAGAAAATTGAGAAATGGTGCAGGAACGAGCGTTTCGTGCACTATGCAAATGAACGCATAAGCGAAGAACTCGTTTATGCACCTAACCACCGAATTGATCCGGAATATGAAGAACTGGACGAAGCCATTACATGGGACAACCGATATATTGTCCCTATGATGACTTACCTTACCTATCGTCTGCAACTGGTCAAATTGCAGAAAAATGCCAAGAATCGAAACCGCCGTGTCTGGTGGATATTCGTGCATGTAATCATGCGGGAAGATTACACACAGCTTTTTGACGGGAAGTTCGAAAAATTTCTGACGGAGTTGCATGATACAGTCATGACAATGTTACATGACGAATACACACGATTGTCTAACAAGAAAAAATAAAGGTATATGGTCATCAAACATTTGGAGAATAAAATCCGACTGGTGGGCATCATCTGCACTGCTTTTCTTGCAGGGTGTATCATCATCAGCGTATCAAGTATCTGGACTGCCCGGACAATGGTGACGGACGCGCAGAAAAAGGTGTATGTGCTGGACGGAAATGTACCTATACTCGTAACCCGCACGACGATGGACGAAACACTGGACGTGGAGGCCAAGAGCCACGTAGAAATGTTCCACCATTACTTTTTTACTCTCGCACCGGACGACAAATACATCCGCTATACGATGGAAAAAGCGATGTACCTGGTCGATGAGACGGGACTGGCACAGTACAATACCCTCAAGGAAAAGGGATTTTACTCCAATATATTGGGTACGAGCGCGGTGTTCTCGATATTCTGTGACAGTATCTCCTTTGACAAAAAGAATATGGAGTTCACCTACTATGGTCGGCAGCGAATCGAGCGCCGGAGTAATATCCTGATGCGCGAACTGGTTACGGCAGGGCAACTTAAACGTGTGCCGAGAACGGACAATAATCCGCATGGACTGCTCATAGTAAACTGGCGCACATTGCTGAACAAAGATATCGAGCAAAAAACAAAGAGTAACTATTAAATCACCAAAGATATGAATATCAAAGGATTCAAACGGATGTTGTTCGGCGAGAAGATGCCGGACAAAGATGACCCGCAGTACAAGGAACGCTACGAGCGAGAGGTGCAGGCCGGGCATAAATTCGCCAAGGCGACACGCATCGACCAAGCGGCGGCCAAGGTGCAGGGCTTTGCCAACGCACACCGGACGCTGTTTCTGGTCATCGTCTTTACATTCGTCATCGGAGCTTTCGTATGGAACGCCTACCGCTTGGTAACTGTGTACAGACACAGTCCGGTAAGTCGCACGGCGACGGAAAAGCAGGATTCAGTGCTTCGGGAACGGCACAAGCTGTTGCAGGAAGTCGAAATAAGGGAACATAAAAACAGAGGGGACAAACCATAGTAAAAAGAGTACTTATGAATACACGCTTGAAAAATCAGTCCGTTCGTCAGACGAATGGTACACGCCAAAGGAGATACTGGACGCATTGGGCAAATTCGACCTTGACCCTTGCGCTCCCATCCATCCGTTGTGGCCGACTGCCGAGGTCATGTATGACCAGAACATAGATGGGTTGTCCCAGATATGGGAAGGGCGTGTGTGGCTCAATCCTCCCTATTCGCGTCCTCTTATCGAGCTATTCGTCCGGAAATTGGCAGAACATGGCAACGGCATTGCATTATTATTCAACCGTTGCGATTCCAAAATGTTTCAGGACGTCATCTTTCCAAAAGCGACGGGAATGAAATTCCTACGCCACCGCATCCGATTCTACCGACCAGGCGGAGCACGAGGTGACTCTCCCAGTCGCGGTAGCATCCTATTAGCTTTCGGAGAAGACAACGCAGAGATACTGAGAAATTGTGCCATTGAAGGCAAATATGTACAACTCAATTAAAAGATGTATAATGAAGATATTGGAGAAAATCAATTTTCGCCAGCCGAAATATATGCTTCCCGCCATCCTTTATTTCCCCCTGCTCGGCACGTCTTATTTCATCTTCGACCTGTTTCAGACAGAAACGATAGAAATACAAGACAAGGCGTTGCAGACGACGGAGTTCCTAAACCCCGAATTGCCGGGGGCACAGATCAAGGACGATGGCATAGGCAGCAAATACGAGAATATGGCGAAATCATGGGGTAAGATACAAGACTACTCCGCTGTAGATAACATAGACCGGGAAGAACCCGATAAAAACAAGGAAGAGTATGAATCGAAATACACGCAGGACGACATCGACCTGCTCACGGAAGAACAACAGGAAAAAGCTGCGGCAGCGGAAATTGCCTCTGCCAAGACACGAGAACAGGAAGCACTTGCCGAACTGGAGAAAGCACTCGCAGAGGCGAGACTGAGAGGGCAAAACGCGACTGTACCCCCGGCAGAAACGGACACGGCCAACATTGCTCCACCACAAGGAGCAGCAGCCTCCGGAACCATCAACGAAGAGAGCCGGGCTGTGAAAACGCCATCAGCGGACGAACCGCCCAGCGAGGTGGTACGCAAGGTGAAGACAACCTCGGACTACTTTAACACACTGTCGAAGAATGTCCGTGAACCGAAACTCATCCAAGCCATCATTGACGAGAACATCAAAGCGGTGGACGGCTCGCGCGTGAGGTTGCGCCTGCTTGACGATGTGGAGATTGGTGAGTGTGTGATAGCAAGGGGAACATACCTGTACGCTACGGTAAGCGGATTCTCATCCGGGCGCGTGAAAGGTAATATCAGCAGCATCCTCGTGAATGACGAATTGGTGAAAGTGAGTCTCTCACTCTATGATACAGATGGCATGGAGGGGCTGTATGTGCCAACAGCCAATTCCGGGAAACGAGCAAGGATGTAGCAAGCGGGGCAATGTCGGGCAATATGAACATGAGTATGGGAAGTACAACAGGAAACAGCCTTGCACAATGGGGGATGCAGGCGGTGAACAATGCCTACCAGAAAACAAGCAATGCCATTAGCAAAGCTATCAAGAAAAACAAAGTCAAGTTGAAATACGGAACTTTCGTGTATTTAGTGAACGGACAGGAAAAAAGGAATTAAAACGATGATGACATGGAAACAGATTTATCAGAATATCACAAAGGTACGGATGGGCTTTATTATGCGGACTATATAGCCCCAAATAAAGCCGAAACATTTATCGGAAAACTTGTGAGTACCGAATGGTGGCATCACAGAGGGCAGTTTGCCCTAATATGCAACTTCCGAACAGAAGACAGACGGAGGATTGCCTTATTCGCTTTTCAAAAACATACCGGTTTTTACGGACCAAGATACGGGAATGTTAATTTCAAAACAGTGGAGAAGGGCACTCTTTGGCAATGTGAAATCCAAATGACCCGGACGAGACGTTGTACTTGGGCGCGTGCCAGGCAGATAAAGAAATGAAGCGAAATAGGGAAAAGAAATCAATATAAATATTTTTAATCATGTGCCTATGAAATCTTCAAACTACTTAAAAAAAATATACGGGAATCCGACAGATGAAAATATACACCGGGATATGGTGTATTACCCATTATCAAATATATACCTGAAGGCAAGATAGTCTGGTGTCCTTTCGATACGAAGCACAGTGAGTTTGTGCAGAAATTCAAGGATGCCGGTTTCCATGTCGTGTATTCCCATATCTATAACGGACAGGATTTTTTCAACTATGAACCGTCCCAATGGGATATACTCGTATCCAATCCTCCTTTCAGCCGGAAAGTGGAAGTCTTCGAACGCTGTCTGAAACTCGGAAAACCATTCGCCTTGCTGATGTCCAACTATTGGCTGAACAACGTAACACCCTGCCGACTTTTCCAGAATACTGATCTGGAATTACTCATGTTCGATAAACGTATTCAGTTCGGAAAAGGGAAAAACGTACCGTTCAACAGCAGCTATTTCTGCCATAAAATACTTCCGAAACAAATCATATTCGAACAGATAGATGTTACGGACAAATCTCCAAGTTGTATGCAGGATGACATCCCAGATAAGGCAAATATCAATCCGCAAGAGAATAAAGCAATCATGAATTTTCAATTATAACTCTGTATTTCAATGAAAAGGAATTTATTTGGCATTATGCTTCTATCAGGTATTTCCATTTTACCGAAAGCTAACGCACAAACTACCTACGAAGAAATGGAACAACTGACGGTGAACGAACAGATAACAACTGTCATCACGGCATCGGAACCGGTGCGTTTCGTGGATATTTCCACTGACAAGGTGGCGGGCGATCAGCCCATTGACAACATCATTCGCCTAAAGCCCAAGGAAAGCGGACACGAGGATGGTGAAATACTCGCCATCGTCACCATTGTGACGGAACGATACCGCACACAATACGCACTGATTTATACCACAAGGATGAAAGAGGCAGTAACGGATAAGGAGATATTGCTGCAAGAGCGTAATGCGTACAACAATCCGGCAGTCTCAATGTCCGCTGCCGACATGACACATCATGCACGGCGCATCTGGAACTCACCTGCAAAAATCCGCAACGTAGCTACCAAAGCACACCGCATGGTGATGCGTCTGAACAATATCTACTCGGTGGGTGACTACTTCTTCATAGACTTTTCCATCGAGAACAAGACGAACATCCGTTTTGACATTGATGAGATACGGATAAAGCTGACAGACAAGAAACTCGCCAAGGCAACCAACGCACAGACTATCGAACTGACACCTGCCCTGGTTCTGGAATCGGGCAAGACATTCAGACACGGCTATCGGAATGTGATTGTCGTGAAAAAGATGACCTTTCCCAATGACAAGCTACTGACCATCGAAATGACGGAGAAACAGATTAGTGGCCGTAACATCAGTCTGAACATCGACTATGAGGATATACTGGCGGCAGATTCGTTCCATGCAGATTTATTGGAGGAGGAATGACTATGAAAAAGACAATCATCGTGATAATTACCTGCGTGTGTATCGCTGCAAGTGCAAATGCACAACAAGGTAGCGGACGCCTCTCGCTTGGCACAGGGCTACTCTACAAGAACGGCATGGATATAACGCTCGCCTACGAACACGAAATGAACTATCGCCATACGTGGGAGTTCTTCGTCAACGGCTATCTACAATGGGCAGAGTGCGCTTCGTGCGGGCATATCTGCCGGAATCATTTTGGCGAAACTACCGCAGCTACGGTTTTGGCGTGGCCTACAAGCCGTGCATGACGCGGGGACGCAACCACTATGGCAGTCTGCGTATCGGAGCTTCAGCCGGAAGCGACATGAATAAGTTCCTCGGTGGCCTGCACTTCGGTTACGAACACAACTATGTGCTACGGGCCGGATGGACACTGTATTGGCAAGTGAAAAGCGATGTGATGATAAAAGGTGCGGACGTGCTGCGAGCAGGTGTCGTGCTGGGTGTGAAACTACCTATAAAATAGGGAAACAAAAAAGAAAGCAATATGATACGAAAGATACATTTGGTGGCAGCGGCAACGGCTGCCGTGCTTTGCGCTGCCTGTGACACGCATATAGACGTACCCGATACAGCAGTTCGTCCAGGACATATCCTCTGCGAGGATGGAACAGCCTTGCCTTACGCACAATATGAACAATCGGGGAAAAAAGCGATAGCGGTTGTCTTCGATACCGAAAAACGCGGAGATACGGAGGGGGACGGTTATGCAGTTTACCTGTGGGACATTGCTCCACAGGCATTCGCCGACAGCCTCGGCATCGCACAAGGCACATCGGCTGACATCATGGCTTATGATGGCAATGAGAATACATTCGCACTGTATGATACACAAGAAACCGCTTCGCCAATGGCAGAAGCGGTTTTCGACCTATGGCGGTACGGGCAGAGTGCCTATGTACCGTCCGTGGCAGAGATGCGGCTGCTCTACACCATGCGAAAGATAATCAACCCTGTCATCGAACAATGTGGCGGTGAGCCGTTACCACTGGATGAAAACGACTGTTGGTACTGGACATCCACAGAAGTCGAAAAGCAACAGACAGCCAAGGCATGGCTCTATTCCATGGGGAGCGGCGCAATGCAGGAAACACCTAAAGTACAGGCGCACAAAGTACGCCCTATAATTACCATAAACGAATAAAAGATAGAAAGATATGAAAGATACGGATATATTTTTCAGCATAGCATTGATGATATTGGGAATTGTCCTCATGTATAAGTCCATGAAAGGTAATTCATGCCGACAAATACTGGCAAAACTCGCAGATTCCATAGCATCGGATAAAGAAGATATTAATTTTCAAATTAAAAGGTTCGGCTACCTTTTGGACGAAATGACTGCCGATAATGAAAAAAATTCAATCTTGAAGCGTCATGCCGACAGACTGGAGGAACTTGTCACGCAATTAGACCGCACACGAAACGAGCTTGAAACAAGTAATCTGTCAATGGCGGATATTAACGGAGAGTTGAAAAGAAGTAATGCCGAACTTGTAAAGAGAGCAACCCAATTACGCAATGAGATACAGCAAGACGAGCTTGTCATCCAAAAGATGCAAGAACGCCTTGATTCTCTCAAAAGAATCAAAGTGGGGCTTGAAATAGCCCTGAATAACATTCAGGCAGAAGAAGTACACTATCTCTCGGAACCGGTATTCAGTTTGGGTATTACCCCATCCATCAAAAGCCATCTTGAATCTCATGGAATATTATATATCGGAGACCTGATTCATCTTAACGAGCAATATCTCATGGAAATCTGGGGTATCGGTCCGGTAACACTTGATAAGATAAAAACAAAACTGAACGAGAATGGTGCATGGTTCGGTATGGATGTAATCAGAGTAGGTAATCATTGGTATCGTAGAAAACAAGGACTAATAACAGACTGACTTATGGAAGAAAGTAAGGAATTGCAAGGGTTCTATAAAATATTCCGCACAGTGGTATATGTGTCCGTGCTGCTGGAGTTCTTTGAATATGCCATTGACCCTGCAATGCTCGACCACTGGGGCGGCATACTGACCGACATTCACGGACGCATCAAACAATGGATGATTTACCACGACGGCAATCTTGTGTACAGCAAAATCGCAACGGTACTGCTTATCTGCATCACTTGTGTCGGAACGCGGAACAAGAAGCATCTGGAGTTCAACGCACGCCGGCAGGTGGTGTATCCATTGACGAGTGGGTTATTGCTGCTCGTACTCTCCGTATGGCTGTTCGGCCATACGATGGAAACAAGGCTTTATACCTTACCTCTGAATATCATTCTCTATATGATTGCCTCCATTGCTGGCGTAGTCTGGTACATATCGCATTAGACAACATTTCAAAGTTCATCAAGGAGGGATTGATGAAAGACCGTTTCAACTTCGAGAATGAAAGTTTTGAACAATGTGAAGAAAAAGTCGAGAATGAATACAGCGTAAATATCCCCATGCGATACTACTATAAGGGTAAATTCCGTAAGGGGTGGATTTCTGTAAGCAACTGCTTTCGAGGAACATGGGTAGTTGGAACACCGGGATCGGGTAAGACTTTCAGTATCATAGAGCCGTTTATCCGACAGCATTCGGCCAAAGGTTTCGCCATGGTGGTGTATGACTACAAGTTTGTGTGACGAGCAAGTCATGTTGATGGCTGTTTAACTGAGTTAAACTCTGATTAAACCTATTGTTTCGTCAATAGTAGCCTAAGAGCAGGTGCGACATCAGTTGTGCTAAGCTGCTCTGAAAAGGTAACCCTCCCGAAAGGGGAAGAATGAACCGTGAGGGAATTTCAACGACCGCAAGCGTTATGCAGTCTGGGGGCTTGGCTCAATGGTATGGTTAGCGCAAGCGAACTGTTATTTAAAGGTCGTTAAGTCGAACAAGCCAAACAACGCTGATAGGCTTGAACCAAAAGGTAAAGCGGTTGGACATTTCTGTGAATTTTGGGAATGCACGAACATCAGAACCGCCGGCTGAGAGACAGAACCTAACCCATTGGTTTGGCATCAACATGGAACTCGGTAAGCCTATATATCTCCCACAAAGGGTAAGCAGACCGCAAGGAATGCCGAATGGTATGTAGGTATAAGATTGTGGAAAAAGCGAATGCCATTCTGTAACGGAATGGATAAGGATTAAGCCAATGTCACGTGTGTCATTGACAACATCATCCTCCACGAAAGTGGGCAGACTTCCACTAGGTAATTCTTTTACAAGATAACTTAAAGAACTTCTTAAAGGAGGAAAGCAAATGAACGAAAATAGAAATATTAAGTGTGCGCCTTCTGACCGAAACCAAAGTTGGACCAGTATAGACTGGAACAAGGCGGAGGAAACGGTCAAGAAGCTTCAAGCGCGTATTGTAAAAGCTCAGAAAGAAGGTAAGTATGGTAAAGTGAAAGCTTTGCAATGGACACTTACCCACTCGTTTTATGCCAAGCATTGGCAGTTAAACGAGTGACCTCTAACAGTGGCTCAAAAACTTCGGGAGTGGACAAAATATTATGGACAACACCTGAAAGAAAATACAGAGCCATTGCTACACTTAAGAGAAGAGGCTACAAACCTCAACCGTTAAAGAGAGTCAATATCAAAAAGAGTAATGGTAAACTTCGTCCTTTGGGCATTCCTACAATGACAGACCGTGCAATGCAGGCATTGTACTAATGGCACTTGACCCTGTAGCAGAAACCATTTCGGACAAATATTCATTTGGATTCAGAAAGAATCGCTGTTGTGCAGATGCCATGATTCGTTGTCATACCCTCTTATCTCGTTCTTACTCACCTGAGTGGGTTTTAGAGGGAGATATAAAGGGATGCTTTGACCACATCAGCCATGATTGGCTTCTAAACAATGTCCCTATGGATAAAGAAATACTCCGTAAGTGGTTGAAATGCGGGTTTGTCTTCAAAGGAGAGGTTTTTCCAACGGAAGAAGGTACACCACAAGGTGGAATCATATCGCCAACTCTTGCTAACATTGCTCTGAACGGCATCGAAAAGGCTCTTTCGGGATTCAAGCAAACAACCCGTAATGGTGTTGCATATAATCCCAAAGTGAGTTTAGTACGATATGCCGATGATTTTATCATTACAGGTGCATCTAAAGAAATCTTGGAAAACGAGGTAAAACCTATTCTAGTCGAATTCTTCCAAGAAAGAGGGCTGGAACTGTCAGAAGAAAAAACAGTCATAACCCATGTTTCGGAAGGTTTTGATTTTCTCGGATTCAATATTCGCAAATATAATGGTACACTATTGACAAAACCGTCAAAGAAAAGTGTAAAGAAACTTACCGAAAAGGTGAAGGTTCTATTGAAATCGCACAGAGCAGTGAAACAAGAGGAAATACTTATGATGTTGAATCCAATATTGACGGGATGGTCAATGTACTATCGGTATTGCGCAGCCTCAGAAACTTTTAGAAAAACCGACCAAAAGATATTCAATATGATTTGGAGATGGTGTCTCAGACGCCATTCAAACAAATCTCTTGGATGGATTAAAAATCGGTATTTTCATCGTGTGAATAATCGTGATTGGTGTTTCGGTATCGCAAAAGACAGTCCGAAGGGAAATACACATATCCTACTAACTCGTCTGTTTGATACCAAGATTACAAAATATCCCCAAATAAAAGGGGATGCAAATCCGTATGATGCAGAATGGTATGACTACTTCCTTGACAGAAATCTTATTCGTATGAAAGAAAGTTTGAAAGGAAGGAAATCCCTCATATTCATGTGGGAAAGACAGAACCAATGCTGTCCATTATGCGGAGAACCCATAACCAAAGACACACCGTGGCGCACGGTGATGCTGAACGTGGATGGTATATCCAAACTGCATCTTGCACATGAAACATGTTGTAAATCTCTTAACAAGAAAGGAGGACTTTCATGAGCGTGCTTCATAGAAGTATTGAATTGCTTGAGCCGTATGATGGGAAACTATCATGTACGGTTCTTAGGGGGGAAAGCGCCCGTAAGGGTGCTGACCTACCCGATCCTACATTGGCGACCAAGCTCTACTACCATTACAAGAAGAACGAGAAACTGGGCAGAGTACCCCAAGGGTGCAAGTTCAACATGATTAATTTTGTGGATGTGGAGTACAGCCGTCGGGTGAATCCAATTCAGGCAAAGTACATCAACAATCTTGCGGCGGCCAGCGAAACGGCGGAAACATTATTGGAAAGCCTACAAAAGGGTAAGAAAGAGGGAGCGGCGGAAGCGACCAGTTCTTCCAAACCTCGGCGGTAAACTTCCTTGCCGCTTGTATCTACTTCTTCGTGAATTATGAACGTGAACCCTACGATGCCAACGGCAAGCCTCTATATGCGGAAAGACAGCAAGATCCGCAGACCAAATTCTGGAAACCGACAGGTATCGTGCGCGACCGTGAAGGCGGCAATATCGTGGAACCTGCCTACTGGCTGGGAAAGTATTCGGACATGCCACATATTCTGTCATTCTTGAATGAAAGTTATCAGACGATTTTCGAGGTACTGGAAACTGACAATGAGGTTGCTCCGCTGCTTGGTCCATTCCAGACAGCTTTCAAAAATAAGGCAATGGAACAATTGGAGGGTATGATTGGCACGTTACGTGTTTATACCTCGCGTCTGGCAACCAAAGAGAGCTACTGGATATTCCACCGGGATGGCGATGACTTCGACCTGAAGGTGAGTGACCCGAAGAATCCGAGTTACCTGCTGATTGCAAATGACCCGGAAATGGAATCCATCATCGGTGCATTGAACGCTCTTATCCTAAACCGTCTCGTTACCCGTGTGAATACCGGGCAGGGGAAAAATATTCCTGTGAACCCGTTGGCGGAATTAAAATAATAGATAAATTTATATGAAAGAAAAGTTGTACATACAAGAATTTATTTGTAACTTAGTGTTGCTCAATACATTAAGTTATAAAATCAGTATGCACAACTTATAT
>ENA-OQDE01000336-OQDE01000336.1-human-gut-metagenome-genome-assembly--contig:-NODE-336-length-29090-cov-8.982840_pt1 | contig 29090 bp, 28 predicted proteins | sample MGYA00242768_ERZ504595 | MGnify/ENA primary metagenome ERZ504595 (study PRJEB26092, sample SAMD00036307) | human gut metagenome | host: Homo sapiens | study: EMG produced TPA metagenomics assembly of... | reverse complement strand
AATCAATAAACATTTCTTCTCCTGCAACTTCCATGCGATATTGATTGCCTATAAAGCTGAAATCTTGTCCGAAGGTCATAATAAACTTCTTCACATTGGCAACAAATTGCCTTTTCTACTATTTTTTCGTCTAAGTCCTCTTCCTGCTTTCAGTTCCTCCACATTGATGAAATCAAGCAAGTATTCATCTTTGAATGAACAAACAACTTTTAGCGCTTGCTTAGTATCAGGCAATGTTTGTGCAAAATTGTTGGGTAAAGTTCCCCGATGGCTGTATAGATCTGCTTTTAAGTAATCCCTTAACGTGTATTTACTCCAATAGCGAATGGCGCACTCATGTATATAAAATAGTCTTGCTTCTAAAGTCTTGGCTTTGGATATTATTTCGGTATGGTGACTAAAGCCGATTGAAAAGAAGTCTGACCAATTAAATTCATCCGCCACTGGCTGATGAATTGCTACAAGAAGCAATTTTTCATTCAACACCAAATCATCAGCCAATGGCGGATGATTTAAAACTTTATCCCACTCTTCATAAAAATACGCATATTTCTTATGCTTGTTGCTGAAAATCCCTCAGCCCCGGCAATTCTTTTTGTAACAGAGAAGATATTTGTTCAATGGCACCTTTCCCCCAAAAGCCTGTACGGGAATTTTCCGACACGTAACGCCCGATGCCGTAATAAAGAGATAATTGTTCCTTATTTACTGATGCGGCTGCACGGTACTGGCTTCGTAAGATAGCTTCTTTTATGGCCTTTACTGCTTCTCTATAATTCTGATTTATATTCATTTGCACTTTGTTATATGTGACAAAAGTACAAATTAATGCTGTCAGTACAAATAAGCTTATCATTCCCTCTCCCATTTAAAATAATTTTCCTCCTTCGATAAGTGTAATACCTTATTTAATTGTTTTATATTTGTATCATTAATCCAATTTAATATTATGAAGGCATACAGTTACTATGTATTATTTTTGTTAGTCGTGTTTTGTGGGTGTTCTCGCCCCACAGAATTGACATCGCCGGATGGCAATATAAAATTAGTATTCAATCTCAATGAAGCGGGAGAGATGACCTACGGAGTTTCTGTAGGAGGGAATCCATTCATCACCCCCTCCGTTATGGGCTTTGAAGGCCGTGACGGGGTAAATCTTTCCAAAGGTTTTCTGATAGAAAGTACCGAGTACACCACAAAGGATGAAACTTGGACAACCTTGGGGAGAAAATAAATCAATCCGGAACCATTATAACGAAATGGCCGTGCGTTTGAAAGACCAGGCAAATACACAGCTGACCCTCCGTTTCCGCGTGTTCGATGACGGCCTGGGCTTCCGCTATGAATATCAAGTACCCCAAGTGGACAGTGTGTTCGTAATGGATGAGCTCACTTCATTTAATTTGGCACAAGACGCAAGTCATGGTCTATTCCCGCCAGTTTTGAAACCTACGAATTGCTGTATCGCACTCTGCCCGTCAGCAAGGTGGATAATGCCAATACCCCGATGACTTTCAAAACAGATAACGGGGTATATGCCAGTATTCACGAAGCGGCTTTGACCGATTTCCCCGAAATGACTTTGAAGCATACCGAAGGTTGTCACTTCAAATCGGAACTGGCCTCCTGGCCCGATGGGGTAAAAGCCCGTTTTGCCGGAGGAACTTTCGTTACTCGTGGCGCAGTATCCAGATAGCTCCCAAAGCGGTAGGTCTGATAAACTCCGGCCTGATACTGAATCTGAATGAACCTTGTGCGCTGGAGGGTGATTTGAGCTGGATACGTCCTATGAAATACGTAGGTATCTGGTGGGGAATGCATCTGGGGGTTGAAACGTGGACGATGGATGAACGCCACGGCGCTACCACCGCTAATGCCAAACGATATATAGATTTTGCTGCTGCCAATAACATAGAAGCGGTGATGTTCGAGGGCTGGAATGAAGGCTGGGAAAGTTGGGGCGGTATGCAGACTTTTGACTATACCAAGCTTATGTCGATTTCGATATGGCAGAGGTGGCACGTTATGCCAAGGAGAAAGGGATTGAAATAATCGGTCACCACGAAACGGGTGGCAATATCTTTAATTACGAACGCCAGCTGGACAATGCTTACAAATGGTATGCAGACCTGGGAGTGCACAGCGTGAAGACCGGTTATGCCGGAGGACTGCCGGGCGGTCACAGCCATCATGGACAGTTCAATGTACGCCATTACCGCAAGGTGGTGCAGACTGCCGCCGGTTATCATACAACCGTTAATGCCCACGAACCTATCAAAGATACAGGAATTCGTCGTACTTACCCCAATATGATGACGCGCGAAGGCGCCCGCGGCATGGAGTGGAACGGATGGAGTGAAGGTAATCCCCCCGAACATCACGAGTTATTGCCGTTTACCCGCTTGCTGGGCGGTCCGATGGATTATACACCGGGTACTTTTGATATTCTTTATGAAAAGACACGCAATTCCCCACGCCGCAAGAAGTGGAATGACTTGGATAAAGGAAACAGCCGTGTGAATACCACCTTGGCAAAGCAGATAGCCAATTGGGTTGTCATTTATTCTCCGTTGCAGATGGCCTCGGATATGATTGAGAACTATGAAGGGCATCCTGCCTTCCAGTTCTTCCGGGATTTTGATGCGGACTGTGACTGGTCCGAAGCCTTGCAGGGCGAACCGGGAGAGTTTGTAGCTGTGGTGCGGAAAGCGAAAGATAAATATTTCCTGGGAGCCACCACGAATGAAGAGTCGCGTACACTCACCATTCCATTGGATTTCCTGGAGAAAGATAAAAAATACCATGCCGTGATTTATGCTGATGGAGAAGATGCCGACTGGAAAACGAATCCTACTTCGTATCAGATTAAGGACAAAGAGGTGACAGCAGCCGACACCTTGTCTGTAGGCATGGCAAAAGGCGGCGGGCAGGCGGTGAGCTTCATTCCTATAACTGACTGATTCACTAAATGCTTCGTCCTATTGCGTTTATAGATTCCGAAAGGTAACTTCATCTCCTTCTGAAAGGGGATGAAGTTATCTTCGGTTATAGCCGAATTCAACAACCTTAATACTTAGATATAAATGAAAACAACCGAAACCCCAACTCCGGCCAGACGCCGTAGTCCTATTTTTTGGGTCCCACCGCTTATTTTGGTATGGGGCTCCCTTTTGTTGTCCTCAATATGGTAGCTGTACTGATGTACAAAGGTCTGGGAGTCAGTGATGCGAAAATAGCCTTCTGGACCTCCCTTATCATGCTTCCCTGGACACTGAAACCCCTTTGGAGTCCGTTGCTGGAGATGTACCGTACCAAGAAATTCTTTGTCGTCCTCACCCAGATGGTATCGGGAGTCACTTTCGGGTTGATTGCCTTGTCGCTTCATCTTCCGTCCTTTTTTGCAATCACTATCGCCTTGTTCGCCATTGTCGCCTTTAGCGGGGCAACGCACGATGTGGCCTGTGACGGGGTATATATGGACGAGTTGAATGCACAGGAACAGGCTAAGTATATAGGTTGGCAAGGTGCTTTTTATAACGTAGCCAAGATTATCGGTACAGGTCTGCTGGTCTATCTGGCCGGTTTCTTGAAAGATGAATACGAAGGTCCTGCCGAAGATGCGGTACTCTATTCCTGGACGGTCATTATGATTGTCCTCGGAGGAGTGATGTTCGCTTTGGGACTTTATCATACCCGTATGCTGCCTTCGGGCAAGCATGCCCATTCGGTCACCTCTTTTTCGCAGAGTATGGCCGAGTTATGGAATGTCATCCGGAACTTCTTTACTAAAAAGCATATCGTTTATTACATCTGCTTTATTATTTTATATCGTTTTGCCGAAGGGTTTGTGATGAAAATTGTACCTTTGTTCCTGAAAGCCGGTCGTGATGTGGGCGGTTTGGGATTGACAGAACAGGAGATTGGCATTTATTACGGAACCTTCGGAGCGGCAGCTTTCGTACTCGGTTCATTGCTGGGCGGATATTATATTTCCGCACGTGGATTGAAAAAGACTTTGTTCTCCTTGTGTTGTGTATTCAATCTGCCTTTTATGGCTTACACGCTGCTTGCCATTTTCCAACCGCAGAGTGCGCCTCTTATCGGCGGAGCCATTGTGCTGGAGTATTTCGGATATGGCTTCGGCTTTGTGGGACTTACCTTGTTCATGATGCAACAGGTGGCTGCCGGCCCTCATCAGATGGCGCATTATGCTTTTGCATCGGGTATCATGAACCTGGGTGTCATGCTGCCCGGTATGATGTCCGGATATGTCAGCGACTGGCTGGGCTATAAACTGTTTTTCATCTTTGTGCTGGTGGCTGCCATTCCGGCATTCCTGATGACTTGGTTTGTACCCTTCACGCACGAAGACAAGAAATAGAGAAAAACTATTAACCTAACAAAAAAGAGAATATGAGTGAATTGAAGATTGCGGGCAATCCGTTGCCCGGTATGCCGTGGGAGGAACGTCCCGAAGGTTGTAAAAATGTAATGTGGAGATGTAGCGCGAATCCCATCATTCCCCGTGATTTGCTGCCTACATCCAATAGTATATTCAATAGTGCGGTAGTACCTTTCGGCGAAGGGTATGCCGGAGTGTTCCGTTGTGATGATACAAACCGCCGGATGGCGCTTCATGTGGGATTCAGCAAGGACGCCGTTCATTGGGACATCAATCCGGAGAAGTTGCAGTTCCAGTGTGATATTCCTGAGATTGGTGAATGGGTGTACGGTTATGACCCGCGTGTCTGCTTTATCGACGACCGTTACTATGTGACCTGGTGTAACGGATATAAGGGCCAGCCCACCATCGGCGTGGCATGGACTACGGATTTCAAGACATTCCATCAGGTGGAGAATGCTTTCCTGCCTTTCAACCGTAATGGCGTGCTGTTTCCCCGCAAGATCAATGGTAAGTTTGCCATGTTGAGCCGTCCCAGTGACAACGGGCATACTCCTTTCGGAGATATTTATTATAGCGAGTCGCCCGACTTGGAGTTTTGGGGACACCATCGTCACGTCATGTCACCCGCGCCTTTTGAAGTAAGTGCATGGCAGTGCCTGAAGATTGGCGCCGGCCCCATTCCCATCGAAACCAGTGAGGGCTGGTTGCTGTTCTATCACGGTGTGCTTCGCTCCTGCAACGGTTATGTCTATGCCTTTGGATCGGCATTGCTTGACTTGGACGAGCCCTGGAAGGTGAAATTCCGTTCGGGACCTTATCTTATCTCTCCGCGTGAACCTTACGAATGCATGGGTGATGTGCCCAATGTATGCTTCCCTTGTGCGGCTTTGCATGATCCGGCAACGGGACGGGTGGCCGTTTATTATGGTTGTGCCGACACGGTGACCGGTCTGGCATTCGGTTATATTCCCGAAATTATAGAATTTACCAAACGTACTTCTATTATTTAAGCACCGTTTGTACTGTTCTCATTCGAAAACAGAGGATGTGTCCTGTGGCTGTCACTTCGGTCCGGATACATCCTCTTTGTCTTTTTCCGGGAAAGGGAACTGTCTGGTTATAAAGCGGCTTTTAAGTGCTGTCTTCTCTTTGGCTAAGCGTTTTCTTCCGGATGATTAAGGGCTTTTATACTGAAACCTTCTACAGTCCATTGTAATGGACTGTAGAGTCTGCCGTAATGGACTGTACGGTCTGCTACAGTGGACTGTACGGTCTGCACCGGAAGACTATAGAAGATAATAGGAATAAAGACCTTAGTTGTATGGAGAAAAAGGCTTATGTTTGCTGTTGAAAGAGGTTAGGTTCCGATATGGAAAGACATCAGACCGGTATACCGGCAAATTATTCACAGGCAGTCCTCTGCCTCTCGATTTTTCTCTTTATCTTTGCCGGAAAAATAAAGCAGTCCATGAAACGACCCAACGTACTTAATTTAACCTGCCCTGCCATCCCCGTAGTTCGGATCGGTTTTGTCGGATTAGGAAACAGGGGCATTCTTGCACTTGAGAGATATATGCACCTGGAAGGCATTGAGGTGAAAGCACTTTGTGATTTGCGGAAAGAGAATATAGAGCGTGCAGAGCATATCTTACGGGAGTTCGGCCGTCCCGAAGCCGAGAACTATTCGGAAGAAGGGATGTGGCGCAAGATGTGCGAATGCAAGGAGATAGACCTCATTTATATTTGTACGGACTGGCTGACTCATACTGATATTGCCGTTTATGCCTTGCAGCAGGGCCGTCACGTGGCGTTGGAGGTTCCTGCCGCCATGAGTGTGGCCGATTGCTGGCGTTTGGTGGATACAGCCGAAGAAACCCGCCGTCACTGCATGATGCTGGAGAACTGTTGTTACGATGCATTTGCCCTGACTACATTGAACATGGTGCAGCAGGGGGTGTTGGGCGAAATCACTCATGCCGAGGGATCATACATCCATGACTTGCGCAAGCATTATTTTGCAGACGAAAAAGCGGGTGGGTATCACAATCACTGGATAAAGCTTTACAGCCAGCAGCATACGGGGAATCCTTATCCTACTCACGGCTTGGGTCCTGTCTGCCAATGGATGAATATTCATCGGGGAGACCGTATGGAATATCTGGTTTCCATGTCCTCGCGTCAGGCCGGTCTGTCTGCTTATGCCGGACAGGTGTTTGGCGCATCCTCCGAAGAAGCGGCGCAGAGTTATGAGATGGGGGATGTGAATACCACGCTGATTCATACTGCAAAAGGAAGAACTATCTTGTTGCAATATGATGTGACCACTCCTCGCCCGTACAGCCGCCATCAGACGGTGTGCGGCACGAAGGGATTCATGCAGAAATATCCTGTTCCCTGTCTTCTGCTCGATGAATATGGCAAGGAACCTTTGTCCGGTGAGCAGTTTGAGCGGATGATGGAGCAGTATAAACATCCTTTTACGGCAGTTATCGGCGAGGAGGCGCGGCGGAAGAATATGCCGAATGAAATGAATTATATCATGGACTATCGGCTTATTCATTGTTTGAGGAACGGTTTGCCGTTGGATCAGGATGTGTATGATGCCGCCGAATGGTCCTGCATTACGGAACTGAGCGAGCGTTCCGTGCGGCAGGGCAGTGTACCGGTGGAGATTCCCGATTTCACACGAGGGAACTGGAAAGAGAGATAGTGCTGTCAGTTCTTTAGCACAGGGGGATAAACCGAATGGTTCTCACCTGAAGATGAAAAGAACGCTGATATGTTAATCTCCAGGTGAAAATACAGGCTTGTTTATTGAACTCCCATTGATGTTATCGTTTCTTGTCTTGTGGTGTTTCCACTATTATTTTTCCTTCTTTCATGGTGAACTGTGCGATTTTCAAATCATTTAGGGCGTCCAGTACGGTATTCACCGGGAGTTGGCGGTTGATATGGAAATAGATGCGTTCGTCCAGTAACGGACGTGAACGGAATACGATGCTGATGTTATACCATGAACCTATATCTTGCATGACTTGCCTCAAGTCGGTATTGTCAAAAGAAAATTCATTCTCCGCCCATCCTTTTCTCTTCTCCGTATCAACTCTTTTCAATTGGAGTTTTCCTTGTTTATCCAAGGATATTTGTTCCCCCGGGTGCATTTCCTTACTTTGATTGCGCTTGGTATGACTTACATTCACTCGTCCTTGATAGAGGATGACATCCGGCGAGTAACGGGGATAGGCTTTCACATCGAACACCGTTCCCAGTACTCGTGTTTGTAGTTGCTCGGTGCATACTATAAAGGGGCGGGAAGCGTCTTTGGCTACTTCAAAACGGGCCTCTCCGCTTAGTTTGACACTGCGAATGGTATCTGTAAACTCCTTTAGATACTCCAGACGGCTGTTTGCGCTGAGCAATACCTTGCTTCCGTCGCTTAATTGAACGGAGGTAATGGTAGCGGGCGGGGTGCTTACAATTATCCTTTTCCCTTCTTCCCGAAAAGTAATTTCCTCAGGAACTTCCAGTGAAGTGAAGACTTCCACTTCCTGCGGCTCAGGTTGCAGTAAAGGCTGGAATACAAGTACCAAGGCGATGACAGCGGCGGCTATACCTGGTATCGTTATTCGTCGGATAGATTGGTGTCTGATACGGTGACGACGGATGAATGTCTGCCAGGCTTTCCGGGTTTCGTCTGCGGTGGGAATATCCCCCAATGCTTCACCAAAGAGTTGTTCCAATTGATGGTCATTCCAAGTTCCGTTTTTGGGGGAGTCTTGGTTATGGGGATTCTTTCCGTTGTCCGGATGGATGTGGTCATTTGTTGAAAACTCCTTTTTCATTGTTTATCCTCCTTTTTCAGTATCGCTTCGCGCAGAGTCCGCAATGCTTTTGATATATGTTTTTTCACGGTGTCGGGGCTGATTCCCAATTCGTCGGCTACCTGTTGATATGTTTTTTTCTCCCAATAGCAGCTTCGCAAGATGGTGCAAGTCGGTTCGGGCAAACTGCGGGCTATGTTTTCCGCTTGCTGCAACAGTGCCTCGTGTGCGCGGTAACCCTGATTCATTTCCGCACGGGTGGCTTCGATGAGGCGGTCTATGTGTTGCTGTTCCACATTCAAATGCTTCAAGCGGTTGAGGCATCCGTTACGCACGGTGGCATAGAGCCAGGCGCTACGGGTGTTTTCCTTTAGTTGGTCGAACTCCTTCCAGGCTTGTTCCATGGTTTCGCTTACTATGTCCTTGGCTTCTTCCGTATTGCTCATCAGGGTGGTAGCAAAGCGGACGAGGCGTGGGTACATTTCTGCGAACAGTCGTTCGAAGTGCTCTTCTTTATGGTTTCTTCTCCTGAATAAAATCTGCATGTTTCCTTGTCTTCCGTGAACAAAGGTACGGAAATTTCCTTTTCTCCGCTGGGGTTACAGACGATTCTTTTCGCTTTGTCCGGCTCCGGTTCCTTTATATTTGCTCTTGGTGGCATTGAATTTATAGGATACTTGGAGGCCGAAGCGTTGGAAATCCCGGTAAATCCGATTTTCCATATAGCATCTATGCCGTATAAATCAAAATGGAAATACCCTGTTCTAAGAATATCATTGGCGGTGAATGTTATGGTGAGTGTCTCTTTTAAAAAGGATTTGGAAAGGCGTGCATTGATTTGTCCTTCCGTGCGCGTTACAAAAAATCCTTGCCGGGAAGCGGTGGAGAGATATCCTTCCATATTGAAGAACCAGCCTTTGGGAAGGTTGAAGTTGTTGTCCAGACTGATATAGAAACGGGGTTGGTTCCGGTGTTCGGTGATTCCTATTTTATTCGCATTCATGTCCAAAAAAGCCATATTCACATTGAGTTGTGGTTCCCAACACCCCAGTTTGGGAGAGGCGTTGAAACTAATGCCGTAATTATGGGTTGTAGGAATGGTCTGTGTGGCAAATAAGAGGACGCCCGGATGTGTATCTTCCTTGTAGGGCATAATTATATTGGTATACATATTGAGAATACGGCTGAAATAGGCTGAGAAATAGAGCCAATTCCAAGAGGCGCCGGCCGAAAAGCGATGCGTCTTTTGGGTTTTCAGCAAAGGGTTTCCTTGAGAATACTCATATTTGCTGCGATAGCGGATGGAATTGGTCAATAGGCTATAATCGGGGTTATTTTTACGTAACCGGTAAGAGAGGCTGAAACTTTTGCCATTGTGTGACCAACTGGCGGCCAATACAGGAATAATATCATTATAGGTAGGGCTTTGTGCATCTATCCTTATCCCTTTTTCATAATAATCTGTTTGTTGATGTTCATAACGTATTCCCATATTCAGTTTCCAATGGCGGATGGATCTTGAATAGTCAGCAAATGCGGCATATACGGATTGTTTGATGTGGTCGTCGGCATCAGCAGAGAAACCGTTTTGGGTAAAGATATCATGGCGGTTGGTAAAAGTTTCTTCCGTACCGAATGAAAAACGTCCGTTCCATAAAGGGGCACTGACTACCAGCTTGGCGGCATAGAGGGAGCTGCGCATACGACTGTCTGCTTGCACGGTTGCATCGTCATTATTCATGGCGTTCTGGTCGGAATGCGAGCGTTTGAACAGGTAATCGGCGTTGAAGTCAATATTCCATTTGCCCAGTTCTCCTGCGTAGTAGCGTTTGCCGCGTGATCCCAACCTGTATGTATTTGTTCTGCTGTAGTAAAGTTTATCCGGTCGGTTTCTTCATCGTTACGTCTGGTGACGGTTTTACCGGATGAATTTCTGTCTGCATTCCCTATTCCGGTTTCGGGCATATAGCGCAGACCGAAAGAATGGTGTTCATCCGGTTCATAATTGAATCCCAGCTCACCGGAAAAACGTTGGCTCTTATGGGTCTGCACATCATTTTTGTTGGTTTGCCAAATGGCGGAACCCTTGATGCGGTTCATATTTGTGGTTTTTCCATACGAGTTTTGCTGTGCCATATATCCCTTTACAAAGAGATCCAGACCGCCGGTGCGATAATTTAATGCCATATATTCGTTGGCGTTGGCGGAATGTCCTTGTGAATAAGTCGTATTGAAGTGGCCGCTCAACCTTGTCCGCGCCGGCGGATGGTGCGGAGGCGGATGACGGCTGCTACGTCCGAGGCATATTCGGCTCCGGGAGTGTGATGACTTCTGCGGATAAGATTTCGTTGGCCCGGATACGGTCCAGTTCTGTCATGTCACGTACTTTCTTATTATTTATATAGATTACAGGAGAACCGCATCCCATTACATTGTATTCGCCGTTATGGCCGGTGACGAAAGGAAGATGGGGCAACATTTCTGCGGCAGACCCCATTCGGGCTAGGGAAGTTCCTGCCACGTTGGCTTTTAGTCCGTTGGGACCCACTTCTATCATGGGGCGTCGGGCGCTGATGGTTACTTCCTGCATCAGTTGGGTGTCGGGAAGCAGGTGAAACGTAAGAGTAGGGTGGCAAGGTTGCACTTCCGTCTTATAGCCTATATAAGAAACCCGTATCAAGTAAGGTATCCCTTCTTCCGCTATCATCAGGAAACTTCCGTCTTCACGGGTGACACATCCGTTTACAAAGGTGGAGTCGCCGGGAGTCAATAAGAGTACATTGGAGTAGGGCAGCGGTTCATTCTTTTCATTGGTTACTTGTCCTCGTATTTCGGTAATGCGTATGTCTCTTCCCTTTTTCTGTATGGCGAAGTATTCTTCCCGTTCTTTACAAATGAAAGGAATGCCGTTCAGGACAGTGCCGATGCTTCAAGTTCGGTCTTTTGCCGGATGGAGCTGTAACCCGGTAGCTTTCTGTTTCGTTATAGGAGAAGATAATATTCTTTCCGCCTTCCTTTTCGATTAGTTTAAGGGCGGCGGGAAGTGGTTTGTCCTTTAATTCTATAGAGAATTGCCGGGGTGTTTGTGAATGAAGCGGAAGGATGATGCTGAATAATACGGTCATGATCCACGCTGTTTTCAAATAGCCGTCTGGTCTCATTTTACTAGTGTTTAATTGTTCTTTATGAGTAATACAACCGAGGTTTGTAATCGGGTACGGTAAAATAAGGAAAAAGATTCGATGGGTTGTCGGAATGGATTCCCGTGGTTGGTTCATGCGAAGGGAACGGATATAACTTTATGAAGAATTTATGAAGGATTGGAATAAGAATGGTTCATTGTAATGGCTTGAGGTTCAAAGTCTTGCCCGCGTATGAAGAATTTGAAGGAAAAAAGGTGGAAAATGTGTTTTGAAGAGATGGTTGGGGCAGATACTTGTGTGATACTTGTTTTATGAAAATTGTAGATGGCAGTAGCTATGAAGAACAGAGGGAATAAAAACAAGGTGGCTGAAAACAAATTCAGCCACCTTGTTTTTATTGTTTAACCTGTGTTTTATTCTATCTCGACGCTATGTTTTACCGGAGTCAGGATGAAAGTAAATTCATAATCACCGTAGGGCAACATATATTGAGGCAACGGCAGAGCTCCCCAGCTGTTTACACAACCCAACCCCATCTGAGCCTTGTCGATGATCAGGTTGGTCAGGTCTGCTTTCTGTACTTCGGGCGAGTGACGCTGGTCTTTTTGTTCGTCATCATCCAGTGAACAGATGGTATAATGCAAAGCGGATGCAGAGAATGGAGCATCACCTACTACCTTCAGTCCGTTACCGCCGGCATTCAGTTGCTTCCACCAGCGGATATCGGTCTTGGTTCCTGTTTCCTGCGGACGGATATAGGAGTAGAATTGTTCATCCACACTCTGGCGATAAATACCCAAGTCTGTGCTGTGGTTGCGGTCACTGTAGTTTTCTACCGGACCACGACCATAATATTCTACGGTTTCAAAACATTTAGGCATCTGCATTTGCATACCGAAGCGGAACATCGGAGATACTTTGGCATTCTTGTCGGCTGTCATCTTTTGGGTCACTTTGATGGCTCCTTCGTTGTTGATGACATAAGTCAGATATAATTTGGCGGAAACATTCTTCATGTCATATTCCGCATTCACTACTATCTGGTCATTTTCTGTTTTGGAATTCAAGGAAACCAGTTTCAATCCCGGGTTTTTCCATGCGGCATATCTGTTTTGCAGGCCGGCTCCCATATCATTGTCTGTCGGGGCACGCCAGAAGTTAGGGGTCAGGGCTGCGCCTTCTTTCAGCATTTCCGTTCCGTCCACTGCATATTTGCTTAAGTAACCGTTCTGTTTGTTGAACTCGGCTACGAAGTTATTGCCTTTTACGATCAGATAATGATATTGGTTGTCGATGATTTGCGGAACAACGGTGGCTACATTGGTCGTTTCCACGTTCTTCAAATCCATAGACGGTGCTTTGTAATCATTCAGTGTCAACTGATTCTTGGCGACGGTGAAACCTGCGGGCAGCAAACCTTCGCGGTTTTTCAGTTTGTAGGAAACGTTCAGCAACCATTCCTTGCAGGTGCAGGTCTTGCCGATATTCAACGTAATCTTGGCTGTTTCCTGAGGAGCGACTTTTAAATCATCCACGCGTCCGGTGCGGATTACTTTTCCATCTTTCAGTACTTGCCATTCCATATAGTAGGCGGACAGATCACGGAAGAAGTTCTCATTGAATACATTTACTTCCCTTTGCTTAAATCGGCGGGAGTAGTCCAGATATTTTGGTAAAAGTGACCTACTTCATACATGTGCGGATTAGGAACACGGTCGGGGCTGATCAAACCATTGTCACAGAAGTTATTGTCAGAAGCGTCAAAACGGTTGAAATCTCCTCCGTAAGCATAGATCATCACGCCGTCTTTTCCTTTCCAGCGGCAGGACTGGTCAACGAAATCCCAGATAAATCCACCTTGCAGATTCGGATATTTACGGATCAAATCCCAATATTCTTTGAAACCACCCTGCGAGTTACCCATTGCATGGGCATATTCACACTGAATCAATGGTTTGGTAGCATCGGTACGTTGACCATATTTTTCCATGCCGTTATAATCATAGTACATCGGACAGAAGATATCGGTATGTTCTTTCTGGCGTGCTTGTTCATATTGGCAGGCACGGCTGGGGTCTTCTGCTTTAATCCATTTATAGCATTGTTCGAAGTTGGGGCCGTCACCGGCTTCATTACCCAATGACCAGAAGATGATGCTCGGATGGTTGAATCCGCGTTGTACATTGCGCTGGTTACGTTCCAGATGGGCTTTCTTATAAGAGGGGTTCTTGGCCAGCGTCTTGTCGCCGTAGCCCATACCGTGAGATTCTATATTGGCTTCGGCCACGACGTAAATACCATATTGGTCACATAAATCGTACCATAAGTTGTCATCCGGGTAGTGCAGGTACGTACAGCGTTCAGGTTGAATTGCTTCATTATCTGGATATCCTGTAGCATACGTTCGGGAGATACTACATAGCCTCCGTCCGGATCCATTTCGTGGCGGTCGGCTCCCTTGAACAGGACTGCCTTACCGTTAACCAAGATCTGGTCACCTTTCAATTCAATCTTGCGGAAACCTACTTTGACAGGAATCACTTCATTGCTGCCCTGCATGCTGGCACGCAAGGTATATAAATAAGGTGTTTCGGCACTCCACTTTTTGGGGTTCTCTACGTTCATGGTCACCAGACCGGATTTGTTGGCGGTAGCGGTTGCCACTTGCTTGCCTTGTGCATCTACCAGTTCCAAATCGACTTTACCACTGCTTTTCAAATCCAGATTGACAGCCAGGCTGCCGTTTTGGTAAGCTGCGTCCAAGTCGGGAGTTACACGGATATCTTGAATGCGTTTTTTGTTGCGGGCATATAGATAGCAGTCACGTCCCACGCCGCTATACCGGAAGAAATCCTGATCTTCCAGATAGGTACCGTCGCACCAGCGGAATACTTGGAAGGCGATCAGGTTTTTCTGACCCGGTTTTAAATATGGAGTCAGGTCAAATTCGGCTTCCAGTTTGCTGTCCTCGCTGTAGCCTACATAACGTCCGTTTACCCACAAATACATATTGGAGGTAACCGAACCGAAATGGGCGATAATATCTTTTCCCTTCCATGAGGCGGGAACTACAATTTCACGGCGGTAAGAACCTACATGGTTATTCTCTGTCGGCACTTCGGAGGGTTGTTCTGGAACTGGTTACGCCAGGCATAGCCTACGTTCACATAAATAGGATCACCGTATCCGTTCAGCTCCCATACGGCGGGAACTTGCAGGTCATCCCAGCCTTTGTCGTTGAAGCCGGTTTTCCAGAAATCAGTCGGACGGGAGTCTGCATCCTTTACCCAGTTGAACTTCCAGGTTCCGTTCAAAGTCATGTAGTTAGTTGATTGTTTTTTGTCTGCTTTCTTAGCTGCATCTGCATTCTCAAAAGCAAAGTAGTTCGTGTGCATCGGCGCACGGTTTACCGCATTTATTTCCGGGTTGCGCCATTCTTGGAAGGTCTGTGCGCCTGCTGTAAGGGCGAGGACTGTGAACAGACCTGTCATAAGTTGTTTCTTCATGCTATTATTTTATTGGTTTTGTGCAAATATAGTGAAAATAATAGTTACCGATGGGACATAAATCGGGCAATATTTGTTATAATTGTGAATGATTTGTGTTCTATCCTAAAAAATTATGGCATTTCTGAGGCGTATTTGGAATAAATGGCAGAATTTACTGCATGATGAGAAATTAAAGCATAAAATATATGTGATTATTTTTGAAAGCGACACACCGATGGGAAAGTTATTCGATGTGGCGTTGATAGGGTTCATTGTCTTGAGTATTCTGGTGGTTATTGCCGAGAGTATCAAGAGTTGGGATACCGTTATCGGGCCTTATCTGCGGGTGTCGGAGTATGTTTTTACTTTCTTTTTTACGTTAGAGTATATGTTGAGGCTTTATTGTTCTCCCCAACCGCGGAAGTATGCTCTGAGTTTTTTCGGTATAGTGGATTTGCTGGCTACCTTACCTCTATATATAGGCTGGCTTTTCGGCACGGCACGTTATCTGCTGGTGATCCGCACTTTCCGGTTGATTCGTGTGTTCCGTATCTTTAAACTTTTCAATTATCTGAATGAAGGTAATTTCTTGTTGCGTTCCTTGGTGTTCAGCAGTCGGAAGATTATTGTTTTTTTCTTGTTTGTACTGATATTGGTGACTTCGATCGGTACATTGATGTATATGATTGAGGGACAGCGGCCGGGCACTTCTTTCAATAATATTCCGAATAGTATTTATTGGGCGATAGTGACGATGACGACGGTAGGTTATGGGGATATCACTCCGGAAACTCCGCTAGGGCGCTTCCTTTCGGCCATTGTAATGTTACTGGGCTATACCATCATTGCAGTCCCCACAGGAATTGTTTCTGCGTCTATGATCCAGGAACATAGACGCAGGGTGGCCCTGAAATGTCCGCATTGTGGTAAGGACGGACATGAGGACGGGGCTGCTTATTGTAAATACTGTGGAGGAAAACTGGTAAATTGATTATGGAATGCTGTATGATAGAAAGTTATTCTATCACCCATCGCTTATCATGCGCCACCGTCTTTTTCGGATCATAAGTCATTCCTTCTTTGGTAGGGATTTTTATCACGTAAGTCCGCCCGCTGTGGTTGGACAAGGATGTTTCCCGTAACCAGGGATTCATATTCTTTAATATGGCCAGATTGATTCCTTTGCTGCGTGCGAAACGTGCCAAGTCTGCAATTCCTTTCGTCACAGTGATTTCCGTATAAGGAATAGGCGGATACAAATCCGATGCACGCAGGCGGAAACCGAAAGTAGTGGGGGCATTGAATAATTGTTTGGCGGCAAGAATGCGGTACACATACCGGGCAGTCTCTTCTACCAGTTGCAAATCCAACGAGTCGTCCACATCCTGTTTGGCCAGTTGGCTGGCAATGCGTGCCTGACCGGCATTGTAAGAGGCGGCGACAGCCACCCAGTCCTTATATTTTGCATACGCGTCTTTCAGATAGCGGCAGGCGGCACGGGTCGCTTTCTCAATATGGTAACGCTCGTCCACATTGTTGTTTACCTCCAATCCGTAATCCCGTCCCGTACCTTGCATGAATTGCCATAGTCCGGCAGCTCCGGCAGAAGAACGGGCGGTGGGATTCATATTACTTTCTATTACCATCAGGTACTTAAAATCATCAGGTATTCCGTTTTCTTTCAGTATGGGTTCTACAATGGGGAAATAGCGGTTGGCTTTTTTCAGCATTTGCAAGGAAGTACTGTGCATATAGGTGAATGCCAATAGTTCACGGTCCATACGCTCGTGGCGGTCAAAGCGGCTCAAATCAATGGTTTTGCCACAGAACTCAATACTGGCGGGAACTTCGGGACTACTGTATTTCAATGCCGTAATACCTGAATCTTCCCGTATGATAGTGGTATCTTCCTGCTCCGTTTTTGGAGTAGCGCAACTGCTGCTTACTAAGGCCGGTGATGCAACTACAATGCAAAAGGCTGCCACAGCAGCCAGATTGATGGTTATTTTTCTCATTTTTTCTTTATTCGTTTTCATTCTCTTTTTCTTTTCCGCCCCGTCCGAAGTTACGATATTCGGTAGGGGTGAAATTGGTACGCTTTTTAAATACCGAGAAAAAGTGTTCAGTAGAGGTATAATTCAATTCATAACATATCTCTTTCACTGACATGGAACTTTCAATCAACAGCTGCTTCGCTTTGCGCAGTTTCAGCTCTTGGAAATACTTGGCGGGCGCATAACCGGTGTATTCTTTGAATACTTTGCGGAACCAGGAATAACTGATTCCCAATTTCATGGCCAGTTCTTCCGGGTCTATATCCTTGTACACATTTTCGTGCATGATGATTTTGGCACTTTCTATTTTTTGTGCCGCATTGTCCACCTCATAGCGTTTGTTCTGCGAGATAGCAAGTACGGCTCCCATAATGTGTAAAACGATGCCGGACAAATATTGTTGCGCTGCGGTCTTGTCTGCTTCCGCTACTTCCAGTGCACGGGCAAAAAGACTGGCCAGTTCTTCATTGATACCGATATCCAGAATCTGGCTTTCTTTTGAGATAAAGCTGTTTTTTACCAGATTGTCTATAATCGGGCCTTCAAAACCGATGTAATATTCGTTCCATCCTGTCTTTTGCAGCGGCGCATAGGTATGCCACTGTCCGGGAAACAGGAAAAGTATCTGCCCTTTGGATATGTCAACAGACGGGGTTGTGTCGCTGGCGAAAGTTCCTCGTCCTTTAGTGATATATACCAACTGATATTCATGCAGCACACGTCCTTTCTGGGCTGTGAAATAATAGGCGTCCGGGTGGTTGCGTGGTGGATAAACGCTTCCGGCCCTGATAGCCTGGAATCCGACGGTAGTCACCGACAAGCCGAAACGCTTGTCACGCTCATTGACAATTAGGTATTTAAAATCAGCGCCTTGGTCGTTGTAATGCATGTTTCTCTGTTTTAAAATTAGGTCACACTTATCGGCAAATATACAATTTTTTATCTTAACAGCCTCTAACCTTTTTGTTCTAAGTGTTTCTGGAGGTATAATTTTAGTTTCTTATGTATGCAAATGGGGGAAATTTAGAACAAATCTTATGGAATATTTGCTTAAAATGCTTTTTTTTGCGAATATTGCATCAAATCTTAAAGTTGAATCTATGCACTTGGCACACCGTAACTGCGAATATATTCTTGGAGTAATATATCTTTTTGTTTTTCCTGTTTTGCTTTGGGCTGATAATAAGGTGAATACTTATCATTTTAAATCCATTTCCACTTCGGTGAACTTCCCTACCAATGAAGTCAGGAAGTTATTTCAGGATAGCCAGGGGTATATATGGATTTCGACCTACAATGGTCTCTTGCGTTACGATGGTTATTCTATTGTTGTATATAAACCCGATGGAGTGAATCATGGACGTTCCATTGATAGTTTTGTGAATATGGTGGCCGAAGACAAGGAGAATAATTTGTGGATAGGTACGCACAATGGATTATACGTGTTGCATAAAGAAACGGATGAGATAGAGAAAATAATCAGTCCTTTGTTACAGGTAAGCAATGTAGAAAGTATCCTTTATGCAAGTAACGGAGATTTATGGGTGGGAAGCAACAAGGGATTGTTTCGCAGAAAAGCCGGCAGCCGTACTTTCGATTGTGAAAAAACATGGATATAAAGTCTGTTGTCGAAGACCGGAAAGGTCAAATATGGATTGGTACTTGGGAACAGGGGCTGCTGCGTTATAGTCCTCAAGAGGAATTGTATTATACTTACGACGGGATTAACCCTGGTAATTCGGCGCATGTCATATTTCAGGATGAAGCCGGGAATATTTGGATCGGTACCTGGCGGTATGGACTGGTGAAACTCATTAATCCGTATGATTCGGAACATTTCTCATTTAAAACATTCCGGAACATCAAGGGAAATTCTCATTCTCTGTTGGATAATATTATCTACGCCATTGCTCAGGATAAAAATTCCGGGAAGCTCTGGATCGGTTCACGCAGTGGGGTCAGTATTTTGGAAGATGAATCGGGAGACGGGAATTTTACCAATATTGTTCCGGGTAACCTTCAAGGAGATTTACCTTTTAATGAGGTGAACTCTCTGTTGTGCAGTAAAGACGGGCTGATGTGGCTGGGTATGTTGGAGGAGGTGTTTGTACTGTAAATACAAATAAGTTCCGGTTTAATTATGATTCTTTGGAGGCTTTGCGTGAGCATTGCCCTACCAGCTCTGTCCGCAGTGTCTATCAGGAGGATAATGGGAATCTGTGGATGGGAATCATGGGATTCGGTCTGGTATTTTATGATATGAAACAGCATACCATTGTTCCTTACCGCTCTCATCCTGTATTGAAGAATATGGGATATACATCGACGGTCAATGATATTATTTATCGTAAAAGGACAAATGAATTGTGTTTTGCCACTTGGGATGACGGAGTGTGGTTCTATAATGTCAAAGCCGGGAAAGCACACGTGATAAATACCGTTACCAATCCGGAGCTGAGTGATATTTGTATTTATTCTTTGTTGGAAGATTCGAAAGGGAATCTGTGGTTGGGGACACGTTCGGGAGTGTTTATCTTGGATACGGAATCAAGACTTCATTCTTTGAATGACTGGTGACTTTGACAAATCAGGCATTGCCCAAATTTCTATTTTCAAAATGGCGGAAGATCAAGATGGCTTTATCTGGATAGCGACTAGTAATGAAGGGGTATGGCGGATAGATACATCCGGAGAAACATATAAGGTTAAGTTTTATACGCCTTCGGATGGTACATTATCCACTGTCGGGGCGATGAGTGTTTGTGTGGATGGATACAACAGAGTATGGGTGGGGTCGAATGGTAACGGACTCGATTTGTATGACCGGAAGAATGATCGTTTTGTTTCAGTCTTGAATGATTATTTCCGGAATGGAGATGTTGTTTTCAGCATGCTGGAGGATGATGAGCATACTTTATGGCTTACTACCAATGCGGAAATGTATCACATTGATATACCTTTGGACGGTGCTGCACCGAAAATACATACCTATACGGTAGATGATGGTTTGCAAGACCATATGTTTAACCGGAATTCTTGCTTCAAGGGTGCGGATGGGAAACTTTTCTTCGGAGGATTCCGTGGATTGAACAGTTTTTATCCTGATAAAATAGTTCAGGATACTGCCTATTCTCCGGTAGTAATTACAGATATAAAGGTACATAATGTATCGGTACGTACCTATCCTCTTTCCGTCAGAGAGGGGATTGCTGCAAACAGAGCTATTGATTTTATTGATAAAATTGTATTAGGATACCGGGAGAATAATTTCAGTCTTGATTTTTCAATATTGAACTATATCAATCCTGAGTTGAACCGTTATTTATATCGGTTGGAGGGATATGACAAGGAATGGTTGTCCGTTGAGGCTGGACGTCGGTTTGCCTATTATAACAATCTTCCGGCAGGTACTTATACTTTTTGTGTAAAGGGAGCCAATCAGAATGGAATCTGGTCTCCGGATATGAAATGTCTGCGTATAACTATTCTTCCGCCGCCTTGGTTATCGTGGTGGCTTATTGCCTTTATGTCTTGTTGTTCGTTTCATTGGCATGGTATACTTATCGGATTGTCAGAAACCGTATCCGGATGAAACAGGCCATAGAGATGGGGAAGATAGAACGGCAGAAAATGGAGGAAATCAATCATGCTAAATTACAGTTCTTTACCAATATCACTCATGAGTTGCTGACTCCGCTTTCTATTATATCGGCTTCGGTGGATGAACTGAAACAAGAAGTACCGGCAAGTTCGTCGGTTTGTTCTGTAATAGCTGATAATACTGTGCGGTTAATCCGGTTGATTCAGCAAATCTTAGAGTTCAGGAAAGTGGAGAATGGCAAGTTGCGGCTAAAAGTTTCGCATGGAAATGTCAGTATGTTCTTGAAAAATCAGTGTCGGCTTTCGCTCCTTTGGTTAAAAAGCAGAAATTGTCCATACAATTTGATTTGTCTGAAGAATATTCGGGATATTTTGATGTGGATAAATTGGATAAAGTGGTGTACAATCTGCTTTCCAATGCCGCTAAATATACTCCTGAAGGAGGAACTATTGTGGTGTCGCAGGCTCATGATGAGGAAAAGAGGACTTTTAAATTGAGTGTGAACAATCCCGGCGAGTTGATTCCAAAAGAGAAATTGGATCATATGTTCGAGAGATTCTATGAAGGGGAGTATCGTAAATTCCATACCATAGGGACGGGTATCGGTTTGTCGCTGACTAAAGATTTGGTATTGTTGCATCATGGAACGATACAGGTATTTAGCGATAAGGAGGAAGGGAATACTTTTGTGGTTGAAATTCCTATAGGACGTGAGGCTTTTGCTGAAGATGAGGTAGACGAGAATACTGAAAATGTGGACTATGCTGTTTTATCGGCAGATGAAATGGAGAATGTCTCGGAGATTGATATGTTGGAAGAGAAACCGGCAGCATCGACTATTTTGTTAGTGGAGGATAATGAGGAATTATTGGCTTTGATGGTTCGTCTGTTGCATGGCAAATACCATATTCTGAAGTCCGCTAATGGAACGGAAGCTTTGGAGATCCTTGCCAAACAGGAAGTGGATTTAATTGTTTCCGATGTTATGATGCCCGAAATGGACGGTATGGAATTGTGCCGCCGGGTGAAGACTCAATTTGAGACCTGCCATATTCCATTGATTTTGTTAACGGCCAAGACTAGTGATGAAGACCATGTGGAAGGGTATGAGTCTGGGGCCGATGGTTATATCTGTAAACCGCTCCGCCTCTCTGTCTTGTTTGCCAAGATAGATAACTTGTTGAAACGGCGCAAACGTATGGGGGTGGATTTTCGTAAGCAGTTGGTCTTTGAAGCCAAAGAATTAAATTACACCTCGATGGACGAAGCTTTCATTCGGAAAGCGGTGGATTGTGTGAATGCCCATTTGAGTGATTGTGATTTTGAACATGCACAGTTTATGGCGGAGATGGGTATGGCCCGGACTACACTAGCAGATAAATTGAAACTGTTGACCGGACTTACTCCCTCTGCATTTATCAGCAATGTCCGTTTGCAAGCGGCTTGTCGGCTGATAGACGAGAAAAAGAAAATCCGTATAGCCGATTTGGCGTATGCCGTAGGTTTCAACGACCCTAAATATTTCAGTTCCTGCTTTAAGAAGAAATTCGGACTTTCTCCTACAGAGTATATGATGAAGTATGATGGCTGATTATTACCGAAATAGGCTCTATAGGGAATAAACAGCCTTTTTCCGGTAATAATTCTCCCTGTTTCTTTTCTGTTCCTCTTACTTTTGCTGGCAAATAAAACGAATTATCTTTATTTGTTAGACCTTTAAAAAAAGTATTATGAATATGAAAACTCTGACAGAAACCAGTACATTCCGGGTACTGAGTCTATTGCTGTGTCTCTGCTTCTTCATCCCTGCGATGAATGTGAGCGCTTCCAGTCTGCAAGCAGACAAGTTTAAAGTTTCCGGTATTGTAAAAGATGCCACAGGCGAACCGGTCATCGGTGCCAGTGTGGTTGAAAAAGGAACAACCAATGGAACGGTGACTGATTTGGATGGTAATTTCAATCTCACGGTGGCTTCTAATTCTACTATTGTCATTTCTTTTATAGGATATTCCGATCAGGAATATCGTATTTCGAAAGACAATACGGTGCTGAATGTAAATCTGAAGGAAGATACGGAAATGATTGACGAAGTGGTAGTAGTCGGTTATGGCGTGCAGAAGAAGGAAAATCTGACGGGTTCTGTTGCTGCTGTAAATTTCAAGGATGTAGCTTCTATGCCGGTAGCGAATACTGCCAATATGCTTCAGGGTCGTTTGCCGGGTGTTATGTTGACCAACAATGGTGCCCAGGCCGGTCATGACAGTCCCGAAATCCGTATCCGTGGTGTAGGAACTTTTGAACACAATGATCCGATGGTCTTGATCGATGGAGTGGAAAGCTCGGTAAGCCAGATTGCGGAAATCCCTGCAGATGATATTGAAAGTGTTTCCGTATTGAAGGATGCGGCTTCGGCTTCTATTTATGGTGTACGTGCTGCCAACGGGGTTATTCTGGTGACTACCAAACGGGGCGGTGAGCAGAAACCTACCATTACATATTCCGGTAGTATCGCTTTGCAAGAAGCTACCGTGCTGCCCGATTATGTGAATTCTTATGAATGGGCGAAGATGTATAACGAATGCTGGCCTTCCAAAGCATACACGGATGAAATGTTACAAAAGTTGCAAAACGGATCAGACCCCGATCATTTTGCCAATACCGATTGGGTTAAGGAAATGTTTCGTACAGCAGCCATGCACCAACACCATTTGTCTGTGAACGGTGGTAGTAAAGCGGTACATTACATGATTTCCACTCAGTATTTCCAGCAGGATGGTATCTTGCGTGAAACGGCCAATCAACGTTTTAATTTCCGTTCCAATCTGGATGCACAATTGGGTATTGTAAAATTAGGTCTGAATCTTTCGGGAAGCCGTCAGAACATTGATGAGCCTACTACCAGTGTTACCGGTGAAGGTTTGATGCGCTACCTTACTTGGTTTACCCGTCCTACTGTTCCTGTGCGTTATTCTAACGGACATTATGGATTTTTGGATGGAAATCCCAATATTTCCCAATCCGTATTCAAAAATCCGATTGAAGCTTTGAATATGGGCTATAAAGATAACAAGCATTATCGTTTTGATGGTAAATTCTTTGGTGAAATTGATATCATAAAAGGATTGAAGTTCCGTTCAAGTCTGGCTTATAAATATTATATGAACGATGTGACTACTTTCAATCCGAAGAATAATATAAGATACGATGCTGAAGGAAATGCGCTGACCACAGTCGGTACCAATAAACTGACAGATTATCATTATCTGGAAACGACTTATATTAATGAAAATATTCTGACCTATGATTTTTCTGTAGGAAAACATTCGTTCAATCTGTTGGCAGGCCATTCTATCCAGGCTACCCGTTGGGACAAGAATGAGGCGTCCAAGCAGGGATTCGCTACCGATAATATTTATGAAATGGATGGAGGTACTATGAATGACCATGTGACCGGATCAGCGGAAGAGAGTTCCTTGCAGTCATTCTTCGGACGCTTGAATTATAATTACGGAGGCCGTTATCTGTTAGAGATGAATGTCCGTCACGATGGTTCGTCACGTATGCCCAAGGCACATCGTTATGCTACCTTCCTTCATTTTCGGGTGCATGGATCATGACAAATGAGAAATTTATGGAGAATGTGAAGTTCCTCCACTCATTGAAATTGCGTGGTAGCTGGGGTAAATTGGGTAATCAGGAAATTGGTAACTATGCTTATGCGGCTACATTGGCGGCTAGTGGCAGTTACTATTTCGGTGATAGCAAACAGATTGGTATGAAGACTGCCAAGATACCTAATGAGAACATTAAATGGGAAACAACTACTATTACAGACTTTGGTTTTGATGCTGCTTTTTGGGGTGGAAAGATCAATGTCACTTTTGACTGGTATGAGAAAAATACCTCGGATATTTTGATGAAGCTCGCTATGCCGGGTATTTTCCTGGGATCTTTGGATGCTCCTTATCAGAATGCGGGAAAGGTTCGTAACCGGGGTTGGGAACTGGCTGCTAATTATTTCGATCAGAAAGGTGACTGGGCATGGCAGGCAGGTTTCTCGCTTTCAGGTGTGAAAAATGAGATTACTGATATGAAAGGGGTAGAAGACATTAAGGATAATACGATCAATCGTGAAGGTGAAGCCATCGGCTCTTATTATGGGCTGAAAGCATCGGTATCTATCGTACCCAGGCAGATTGGACCGTGTAAATGCGAACGGACAGAAGATTATGCAAAACAACCAGGAACCGCAATTAGGTGATATCATGTATGAAGATATAGACAATAATGGTAATATAAATGATGCTGACCGTACTATTATCGGAAATCCGTTCCCTAAAATGCAGTATTCTTTCAATCTGGGATTCTCTTATAAAGATTTTGATGTCAATACATTCTGGCAAGGCATTGCAGGTGTATATCGTTATAATTGGGATGAAACTACTATTTCCAACGGTGGAAACAAGACTAGCCGTTGGTTGGACAGATGGTCTGAAAGTAATCCGAATGGAAGCATGCCTCGTTTGGGAGGAACTATTAATAATAACTATTCTTCATTTTGGTTGACAAAAGGTGATTATTTGCGTCTGAAGAATTTGGAAATCGGATATACTTTCAGGCAAAGAGAGTTTTTGACCAAGTTGGGCGTTCAGAGTATCAGACTCTATTTGGCAGGAACTAATTTGCTTACTTTCACTTCCTTGGACGATTATGATCCTGAAAAACTGAGTACAGATTCCCGTAATGATGTACATCCCAATACAAGAACTTATTCATTTGGTGTTAACGTTAAATTTTAAAAGCAACAACTATGAAATCAATTAATAACTTTATAGGGCTGGCTCTGTTGTCAGGAGCTTTGCTGACTTCTTGCTCTGACAGCTTTTTGCAGAGGGACTCATTGACAGAATCTTCATCCAATACATTTTGGCAGACGCCGGATGATGCTTTGATGGCGTTGGCATCTTGTTATGATGCTTTGCAGAGCAATCAGCTTTATAATTCCGACCAATATTCATTGGGCCCTTTATATATGGATTGTATATCAGATAATGGCGGGCATTTTAATTGGAGTGGCTGGATGGAAGGTTATGATATGGCTATGGGAATTCATACCCCAAGTTCTTCTATCATTGGCAGTTATTGGAAAGATTGCTATGAAGTGATCAGCCGTTGTAATGTGCTGATTGCTAATATTGATAGAGTGGATATGGATGCTTCCCAAAAGGCGATTTATCAGGCTGAGGCAAAGACCATACGTGCATTGATGTATATAAACTTGACTATGACGTATCAGGATGTTCCTTTCCTGACCGCCCCTTTGACCATTGACGAGGCTGAATGTGAAAAGACGGACCGTGCGGCTATTGTGGCTCATGTTATGACTGATTTGCAGGATGCGGCTGAAGTACTTCCGCAAAACGCGTCTTCACGGGGACATATCACCAAAGGAGCTGCTCTTTCCTTACTGGGGCGTGTGGCTTTGTATAATGAAAAATGGGATGACGCGATTGCTGCTTATAAGCAGGTGCAAGGTTTGGGATACTCGCTTGATCCGAGTTATGCCAAACTGTTTACTCAAAGTGGAGAAACTTCTCCTGAAATCATTTTTGCAGTCCGTTATGAAGGACCGGGTATGAGTGAAGGTGCTGCTTTTAATGCGCATTGGAATACTCCGCTGGAAGCAATGAATGGTACTATAGATTTGGCGGATGCTTATTATTGCAAAGACGGTAAACCGACTACCGATACGAAGATAGCCGAACTGAACGGTGGGGGTGGCTTGGATGTCAGCAAGCCTAATCCTGCTCATTTTGAGAATCGTGATCCGCGTTTATATAGCACTTTGTTTGTTCCCGGTATGCTTTGGAACGGTAAAGGAGGTATAGATACTTCGGCTTCAAATCCGTATGCCAATGTATATGGCGGAGCTGCCGCTTCTCTGTCTACCGTATATGTTTATAAGTATTTTGATCCTACGGATACTTCTAACTCTTGGGATAATGGACAAGACTTTTATGTGGTGCGTTATGCCGAAGTTTTATTATCTTTAGCGGAGGCGATGGTACAGAAAGGAGGCTATGTTTATAGTGATGTAACTGCTTTGGTTAATGAAGTGCGGCAACGTGCGGATGTGAACATGCCCACCGTAGAGGAAGTGGAAGGTACTTCTCTTTCTAAAGATGAATTGTTGGAAGTCATTAAGCATGAGCGTCGTGTGGAACTGGCTTTTGAAGGTTTGCGTTTGTTTGACCTTTATCGTTGGAAGGAATTGGATAAGGCGGTAGCTAATATAGAGAATGAACGCACTATGTATGGCTTGGCTTATGAAGCACGTAAGTTCAACGGTGAGAGGGATTATGTATGGCCTTTGCGACTGCCGAACTGGATACTAACAAGAAACTGGTTCAGCACGACTTGTGGAAGTAATGTGGAGTGCAGGTTTCATCACAGGGTACACGGACTGTCACAAAGAAGTAGGAGGCAAATAACCTTTAAATCAAAAAACTGTGTGAATTTGCGTAATCTGTGGTGAAGCCTGGTTGTTCTGACAACTTCTGGAATAAAATTGATAACTTTTTAAAAGCGGAAGAGAAATGAGAAAAACAATGATCCTTCTTTTATTTTCCTTCCTGTTGGCAGCATGTTCTGATAGTCCAGTGTGCTATTATCTGGATGCTACCGGCGGTGATGATAATAATAGTGGGTTAGCCCCGGATGAAGCATGGAAAAGTCTGGAAAAACTACGTGGTGTGAAATTACTGCCGGGCAATAAAGTTTTGTTGAAGCGCGGTGAGGTTTTTAATGGCGAACTTGAAATCACCGGACAGGGTATACCCGAAGATCGTATTTATATAGATGCTTATGGTGATGATGAACGGAAACCTTGCATTGTGGGATATGATACTTCCTTGTATGCAGCCCGTATCTGTAATTCGGACTATATAACGATGCAGAATTTGGAAATCGTGAATACAGGCAGGCAGCCTCTGCCTTATCGTTCGGGCTTGAAGATAGAGTGTATGGATTATGGCGTATCGCAGAACATTGTTGTCAATAATGTGACTGTACGGGATGTCAATGGTTCGTTGGTAAAAGAAAAAGGCGGAGGGTGCGGTATTTATATAGTGAATGGCGGTGAAAAGAAAATTTCAACATTCAATAGGTTAACCATAGAGAACTGCCATATTTTGAGATGTACCGTAATGCTATGATTTGGGCTGCTTATAGCGACCGGCAGAACTGGCATCCCAGCAAGCATACCGTGATACGGGGAAATTTGATAGAGGAAGTACCAGGGGATGGTATTGTACCTATCGGTTGTGACAGTACCTTGATAGAATACAATGTAATGCGTGACTGTCCTGATATGCTTCCTGACACAGAGGCGGCAGCAGGTATTTGGCCGTGGAGTTGTGATAATACTTTGGTGCAGTTTAATGAAGTAAGTGGTCATAAAGCTCCGTGGGATGCACAGGGATTTGATTCGGATTGGAATTGCCGGGGAACGGTCATTCAGTACAATTATAGTCATGATAACTATGGTGGCTTGGTATTGGTTTGCAATGACGGCACGGCCGACGCATCTTTTAATGTAGGTAACTTGGGCACTATAGTCCGTTACAATGTGAGTATAGGTGACGGAGTGCGGCCTGAACCGACTCGTGCCGGGATGTTCTCACCGGCTGTTCATCTGGCAGGTCCTGTAAAGGATAGTCGCATTACCCGTAACATTATTCATGTGAACCGTAAACCTGCGGCTGATATCGACCGTACTATGATTACTTTGGATTCATGGGGCGGATATCCGGATAGTACATTTATTAGTGGGAATATTTTTTATGCTCCCGAATCCAGCAGATTCCAGTTGACAGAATCTACACATAATTTCTTTGAAGGCAATTATTACCTTGGCCGGTTCGAGAAATTACCTGAAGATGGTAAAGCCTGCCAATCAGCTGAAATTTATCAGAAGGAAGTACTGGCAAAGGATGAAAACGGTTATCAGGGCTTGGCTTTGTTGATGGATACGGTGGAAGTGACCGGAGTAAAAGGAGTTTTTGTCAATAAGGAAGCCATTGAGAATTTCTTTAGCCGGTTAGAGAAATAAGTAAATAATAGCTGTAATTTAATGAGGGGAGCAAAACTAAAATGACCTGATCATATAGTTCGATAGGTTGTTTTAGTTTTGACACCTCCCCTTTTTTATTTATGGTTCATTCTTTCTTCTTTAGATCCATTTCTCCGGAGAAAGAAATAGATTGTCTGTTTGTGGGGGTGACCTGTATGTTACTGCTGCCATTGGGATAAATGGTGATATTGTAAAGGTAATTGTCTTCCTCGTTCCGTACTTCTAGTGTGATTTTAGCATTTCCCTTTTTGCTATATGTTGAAGTATATTCTGATAAAGGAGCACTAAAATTTAATCCTTTTCCACCTCCGTAAGGAACGTTATACGCCACTCCGAAATAAGGCAGATAGGAATATACCGAATCGTTTCTTATTTCTAAAGAATAATCGGAAGTCAGGTGTTTGCTGCCTCCTTTCATAGGCATTACCCGGTCCACATTGATTTTGT
>ENA-OQDE01000334-OQDE01000334.1-human-gut-metagenome-genome-assembly--contig:-NODE-334-length-29218-cov-3.581864_pt1 | contig 29218 bp, 32 predicted proteins | sample MGYA00242768_ERZ504595 | MGnify/ENA primary metagenome ERZ504595 (study PRJEB26092, sample SAMD00036307) | human gut metagenome | host: Homo sapiens | study: EMG produced TPA metagenomics assembly of... | reverse complement strand
AATCTGAAGTTGTTCCAGTATCCGCATTCTACTGCAAGCTGTTCCTCTGTCTGTGCTTTGCTCATACCTTTCTTGATTCCATGGTTGATACATGGAGCGTAAGCGATGATCAGGGATGGTCCGGATATGCCTCTGCCTCTGCGATTGCTTTCACTGTCTGGTTGAAATCTGCACCCATTGCGATCTGTGCAACATATACATAACCATAGCTCATAGCAATTCCTGCAAGGTCTTTCTTCTTCGTCTCTTTACCACCGGCCGCGAACTGTGCTGTCGCACCTGTCTTAGTAGCTTTTGAAGACTGTCCGCCTGTGTTGGAGTAAACTTCTGTATCAAATACCATGATGTTGATATCCTGACCGCTTGCCAGTACGTGGTCAACTCCACCGAATCCGATATCGTAAGCCCATCCGTCACCACCGAAGATCCACTGGGATTTCTTCGCAAGGAAGTCTTTATTTTTCAGCAGTTCTGCTCTCTCAGCACATCCGCAGTCACAGTCTTCCAGAGCTTTTACAAGCTTGTCTGTAGCTGTTCCGTTTGTTGCACCTACTGAGAATGTATCCAGATATTCCTGTGCTGCTGCTTTCACATCATCGTTTGCACCGTTCTCTGCAAGTTTTTCTACAGATGCTTTGAGTCTTTCACGGATCGTATTCTGTGCAAGAAGCATACCATATCCAAACTCTGCATTATCCTCAAACAGTGAGTTAGACCATGCCGGACCTCTTCCCTGTGGGTTTACTGTATAAGGTGTAGACGGTGAAGAGTTACCCCAGATAGAAGAACATCCTGTTGCATTTGCAATATACATTCTGTCACCGAATAACTGTGTGATCAGTTTTGCATAAGGTGTCTCACCACAACCTGCACAAGCTCCTGAGAACTCAAGCAATGGCTGTTTGAACTGACTTCCTTTTACCGTAGTCTCTTTGAATTTTGCAACAACTTCCGGTTTGATCGGAAGCTCTGTTCCATAATCAAAGAATGTCTGTCTTCCGGCATTTGCTTCCATGTTGCCCATAACAAGCGCTTTTTCACCCTTCTTACCAGGACATACATTTGCACAAGATCCACATCCTGTACAGTCATAAGCAGATACTGCGATCGAGAACTTCATGTTCGGCATACCGATCATGTCGATCATATCCATACCTTCCGGTGCGTTTGCTGCTTCTTCTTCTGTCAAAGCGATCGGACGGATAACTGCATGCGGACATACATATGCACAGCGGTTACACTGGATACAGTTGTCCGGCTGCCAGATCGGGATATCTACTGCGATTCCACGTTTCTCATATGCTGAAGAACCGGATGGTGTAGAACCATCTACATATTCATTAAATGCAGATACCGGAAGTGTATTTCCTTCCTGTGCATTTACTTTTGCCTGGATATTTTTTACAAAATCTACAACGTCTGCTCTTCCGCCTTCTCCAACGTGAGGAGTTGTAAGACCTTCATCTGCTGCATCTTTCCAGCTTTCCGGAACTGCGATTTCTACAACCTGTTTTGCACCTGCATCGATTGCATCGTAGTTCATCTGTACGATCTTGTCACCTTTTCTTCCGTAAGTAGCTTTTGCAGCTGCTTTCATCAGATCGATCGCTTCCTCTTCCGGAATGATCGCTGCAAGTTTGAAGAATGCTGACTGAAGAACTGTATTGATACGTCCGCCAAGTCCGATTTCTTTACCAATCTTGATACCGTCGATCGTGTAGAACTTGATATTGTGATTTGCAATGTAGCTCTTAACCTGTCCCGGAAGGTGCTCTTCCAGTCCTTCCATATCCCATGAACAGTTCAGAAGGAATGTACCTCCATCAACCAGTTCCTGAACCATGTTGTACTTGTCAACATAAGAAGGATTGTGACATGCTACAAAGTTTGCCTGACGGATTAAATATGTTGATTTGATCGGTGACTTACCGAAACGCAGGTGAGACATTGTAACACCACCGGATTTTTTGGAGTCATAGTCAAAATATGCCTGTGCATACATGTCTGTGTTATCTCCGATGATCTTGATGGAGTTTTTGTTCGCACCAACAGTACCGTCAGCTCCAAGTCCCCAGAATTTACAGTTGATCGTTCCTTCCGGTGTTGTTACCAGAGGTTCGTCAGCTTTCAGTGACAGGTGTGTCACATCATCTTCAATACCGATTGTAAATTTCTGTTTTTCATCGTTGTGATATACTGCAACGATCTGTGCAGGTGTTGTATCTTTAGAACCTAATCCATAGCGTCCTGTATAAATCGGAACTGCATCAAATTTTGTTCCCTTTAATGCTGCAACAACATCCAGATACAGTGGCTCGCCAAGTGCTCCCGGCTCTTTTGTTCTGTCAAGAACAGAAATCTTCTTCACAGAATCCGGAATTGCATTGATCAGTGCTTCCGCTGAGAATGGTCTGTAAAGGCGAACTTTTACAACACCGACTTTTTCTCCGGCTGCCATCAGATAATCGATTGTCTCTTCGATCGTATCACAGACAGAACCCATTGCAACGATCACGTGCTCTGCATCTTCTGCTCCATAGTAGTTGAACAGTTTATAGTCTGTTCCAATCTTCTCATTTACTTTATCCATATAATTCTGAACGATTGCAGGAAGTGCATCGTAATATGGATTACATGCTTCTCTTGCCTGGAAGAAAATATCAGGGTTCTGAGCAGAACCTCTCTGACATGGATGGTTTGGATTCAGTGCGTGTGCACGGAATTCGTCAATTGCATCTTTATTTACTAAATCTTCCAGATCTTCGTAATCCCATGTCTCAATCTTCTGAATCTCATGAGATGTTCTGAATCCGTCAAAGAAATTGATAAACGGAATCTTTCCTTCCAATGCTGCACAGTGTGCAACTGGTGTCAGGTCCATAACTTCCTGCACACTGGATTCACACAGCATCGCTGCACCTGTCTGACGACATGCATAAACGTCAGAGTGATCTCCAAAGATAGAAAGCGCATGGCTTGCAAGTGCACGTGCGGATACGTTGAATACACCCGGGAGCTGCTCTCCTGCCACTTTATATAAGTTAGGAATCATCAGCAGTAATCCCTGAGATGCTGTAAATGTTGTTGTCAACGCTCCTGCTGCAAGAGAACCGTGTACTGCTCCTGCCGCTCCTGCCTCAGACTGCATCTCTGTTACATGAACAGTTGTTCCGAAAATATTTTTTCTTCCTTCTGTTGCCCACTCATCAATATGCTCCGGCATAACGGATGACGGTGTGATCGGTAGATAGCTGCAACTTCTGTGTATGCATAAGAGACATGAGCTGCTGCCTGGTTACCGTCCATGGTTTTCATTTTTCTTGCCATTTCTTGTTCCTCCTTCGAAATTACATTGTAAAACGAATTTTTTACATGTAATCTCATTATATCTCGATTAGTTGTAAAAGTCCATACGAGCCGTCCCATTTCTTGTTTCTTTTTTGGTGCAGTTGTCTGGTTTCTCTTTCTGATTTTCTTTTGGAAATTCTATTTCCATGCAGACCGGCTGCAGCTTTTCGTATAAAATAAAAAGCACCTCCCACGGAAGTGCCTGTCCCCTCTTGTATTCTCTTTTTCCATTTACCATGCATGCAGCCAGAATTTTCCTAAAAACCAGATAAGAAATGCAAAAATTGCCATCACTCCGATTGCAAGCGGAAGCAGAAGTTCACAGAATGCCAGAATAACTGCCAGTTTGTCTTTTCGGCTCATCTCGATCGGTTCCTGCTTTTTCTTTTCTTCACGCGCTTTCTTTTTGGCTTCTTTTCTGACTGTGCGAAGACCTTTTTCAAATTCGATTTTCTTCTTTTGTCCATCCGGCTGTGTGTCTGACTTTTTCGCTTTTTCTTCCTCTTCAAACAGCAGATCCGGCCTTGGTCCCTGTCCCAGTTTCAATAGATTTTTCATAATGCCCTCTTTGAAAAATGCCCCCGATGCGATTACCGGGGGCGAAATTTAAGTTTTCCTTACATTTTTTGTATTGTCAAAAGATTTTATACATAGTGACAAGCTACAAGTGTTCATTTCCTACATCTCTGTACTCCGGTGCTTCCTGTGCACATTTCTCTGTCGCATATGGACAGCGTGTACGGAATTTACATCCGGACGGCGGATTCGACGGAGAAGGAAGATCTCCGCTCAAATGATACGATCTCTCTTTCTTGTCGGATCCGGCACCGGAATCGCTGACATCAGCGCTTTTGTATATGGATGCAGCGGATTGTCGAAAATTTCATTTTTATCTGCCATCTCCACAATATTTCCAAGATACATAACTGCCACACGATTACTGATGTACTCTACAACTGACAAGTCATGCGAAATGAAAATGTAGGAGAAGTTGTTTCTCTCCTGAAGATCTCCGAGCAGGTTGATGATCTGTGACTGAATAGACACGTCCAGCGCCGATACCGGCTCATCACAGACGATCAGTTCCGGATTCAGAATCAGGCTTCGTGCAATTCCGATACGCTGTCTTTGTCCACCGGAAAACTCATGCGGGTAACGGTTGATATAATACGTAGGAAGTCCGCAGATTTCCATTGTCTCCAATACCTTTTCACGTGCTTCTGCCTTACTCATCAATTTGTGATCAAGCAGAGCCTCCCCGATGATGTTTCCGACTGTCATACGCGGATTCAACGAAGCGTATGGATCCTGAAATACCATCTGCATCTGCAGACGTTTTGCACGCATTTCCTTTTTGGAACATTTTGCAAGGTCCTCTCCTTTGAAAATGACCTTTCCGTCTGTGATATCATGCAGTCTTAAGATCGTTCTTCCGGCTGTTGATTTTCCACATCCGGACTCACCTACGATTCCCAGTGTCTCACCACGTCTCAGTTTGAAAGAAATTCCATCTACAGCTTTGACATGTCCGACTGTTCTTGTGATCAGACCGCCACGGATCGGGAAATATTTTTTCAGATTCTGGACATCCAAAATGATTTCATTTTCTCTGTTCATTTATACTTCCTCCTTTTCCGGTGCGTTGACAAAGCATGCAACATAATGACCGTTTCCAACGTGTACCAGTTTTGGTTCTTTTTCTTTACAGCCTTCCTGACAGAACTCACATCTCTCATTGAAATGGCAGTTCTCCGGCATATTGATCGGGTTCGGAACCTGTCCCGGGATCGAATACAGACGCTCATTGTGATTGGTCTTACCGATGATCGGTTTTGATTTTAACAGCCCGATTGTATATGGATGCATCGGATTCTGGAAAATATCCAGTACTTTTCCTTTTTCCACAACATTTCCGGCATACATAACAACCACGTAATCTGCCATCTCTGCAACGACGCCCAGGTCATGCGTGATCAGCATGATGGACATATCCATTTCCTCTTTCAGCTTGCGCATCAGATCCAGAATCTGTGCCTGAATCGTTACATCCAGCGCAGTCGTCGGCTCATCTGCGATCAACAGCTTCGGATTACATACCAGAGCCATTGCAATCATGATACGCTGACGCATACCACCGGAAAGCTCGTGAGGATAGCATTCCATGATTTCTTCCGCTCTCGGAATACCAACCAGTTTTATCATTTCCAGAGCTTTTGCTCTTGCTTCTTCTTTTGTTGCATCTGTATGGAAAAGAATACTTTCCATGATCTGATGTCCGACTTTGAGTACCGGATTCAGAGAAGTCATCGGCTCCTGGAAGATCATTGCAACATCTTTTCCGTTGACATGCTCCATTTCGCTCTTGCTCAGCTTCAGTAAATCTCTTCCATCCATCAGGATCTCACCATCCACGATTTTTCCCGGAGGTGACTGAACCAGATGCATCAGAGAGAGTGAAGTAACACTCTTTCCACATCCGGATTCTCCTACTACACAGACTGTCTCTCCTTTGCGGATCTCAAAATCAACGCCGTTGACTGCCTTGACAATTCCAGCGTCTGTATAGAACCATGTATGCAGATTTTTAAATTCTATAAATGCCATAATTTTTCTCCTTGTCAAAACTTTCTTAGCGTTTCATTTTCGGGTCAAATGCATCTCTGAGACCATCACCTACAAGGTTTACCGCAAGTACAGTCAGCAGGATACAGAATCCGGCCGGCATCCACAGCCATGGACGCAGTTTGAATGTCATCAGGTTTGTTCCTGCAGATACCATCTGTCCCCAGCTGGACATCGGAGGAAGTACACCGACTCCCAGATAAGACATGGTGGATTCCATGATGATCGTATCACCGATTGCCAGTGTTGCTGTAACAATGATGATCGGGATAACATTCGGCATAATATGTTTGAAAATCTTATGCAGATCGCGGATACCAAGTGATTCCGCTGCTGACATATAATCCATCTCACGGATCGAAAGTACCTGACCTCGGATATACCGGCACGTACCGGCCCATCCGATCGCCGCAAGGATTACCATCAGATAATATACACGAACTCCGGTGTCCACTTTCCAGTCTGACATCATGGCACTGAGCATGATCAGAATCGGCATCGTCGGCAGAGACAGAATAACGTCTACTACACGCATGATGACAAAATCCACAACTCCACCATAGTATGCTGCGGTACAACCTAATAATGCACCGATAAAGATCTGAAGTGCTGTCGCCGCCAGACCGACTGTCATGGAAATACGTCCTCCATAAAGAAGACGGGTAAAGACGTCTCGTCCATTTTCATCTGTTCCAAACCAGTGCTGTGCACTCGGCGGCTGTTTTGCATTTGCAATATCAGTTGCTGTAATATCTGAATACGGAGATACGATTGGTCCCACAATACAAAGAACGATCATGACTCCTAAAAAGATCAGTCCTGCTATTGCCAGTTTATTTCTGGACAATCGCTTCATTGCAAGTCTCCAGGGGGATTCCATGCTCTTGCTCGCTGCTGCCTGTTTTGCAATTCTTTTATTTGCATCTTCTGTTTTTTTCACGTGTCCTCCTCCTTTCTACTTCAAACGAATACGCGGATCAACCGCACCATATAATAAATCGGAAAGTAAATTTCCAAGCATTGTAAGTACTGCAAGAAACATTGTGAATCCCATCATAAACAGATAATCTCTCTTTCCAATCGAATCCAGGAATACTTTACCGATTCCAGGCCATGCAAAGACAGTCTCTGTGATCATCGCACCTGCGAAAAGTCCCGGGATTGCACCTCCGACATATGTTACGATCGGGATCATCGCATTCTTCAACGCATGTTTGTAAATTACCACTTTTTCCGGAAGTCCCTTTGCACGGGCAGTTCTGATGTAATCCTGATTGATTACCTCAAGCATGGATGTACGCACATAACGCATAGTACCACCCAACTGGATCACTGTCAGTGTCACAACCGGAAGGATCATATGAAGCACTACGTCTAAAACATAAGCCCCGCCTGTATTGTTTGCTCCGGCAGTTACCATACCGTCAAGAGGAAGACTCCAAGCTTGACAGAAAAGATATGCCGCAGGATCATTGCCAGGAAAAAGGATGGCAGTGAAATACCGGCAAATGCCACTACCGAGAATGTATTGTCAAAAATCGAATATTGCTTGGTCGCCGAAATAACGCCGATTGGAATCGCGATCAATAGTTGCAGTATGAACGCTACAGCAGCTACTAAAAACGAGTTCCATACAAATTTACCGATGACTTCTGTTACCGGAATCTTGTAACTGATTGAGATACCAAAATCTCCTCTGATCGCATGACTTGCCCAGTTTACGTATCTTTCCGGTATCGGTTTGTCTAATCCTAAAAGTGCTTTGTTCTGCGCTATCTTCTCCGCTGTGATGTTTCCGCCTGCATGAGCATCAACGGCATCTCCCGGCAGACTTGCTACCAAAAGAAATACAACCATAGATACACCGATCAGAATAGGAATCATCGTGAGAACACGGCGAGTTGCATATTTCCACATTTGTTAAAAACCTCCAATCTTTATTTGACTCTGTTTTGCTCATGATCAAATAACTTAATTTTGCCCGCAGGAAATAGAACGAATCAAATTCGTATCCACCCCCTGCGGGCCGTTTGTTTGAAGGGAAACCTCGCTGGATCCCTATTTGAGCTTCAAGTCTTACGGCTTTGTTATTTTTTTAGAGTACTTTGATTACTCAACTTCAATGTTAACGATCTTATCCTGCTGATACCATTTTACATAAGAGCTCTGCTCGATGTTCTGTACACGAGTGTTGTAGCAGATCAGGTCGCATCTCTCGTAGATCGGATATAATGGAAGTTCTTCATTGATAAGTTTGTAAATCTCTTTGTATTTTTCTTTCTGCTCTTCTTTCGAAGTAGAAGCCAGTGCCTCTGCGAGCATCTTGTCCAGTTCTGGATTTGCATATCCTGTACGGTTCTGAGTTCCACCTGCTTCTGCACTTGCAAATGTACCTGTCAGGTCTGGATCAGCTGTCAATCCCCATGCCATGAACAGCATATCAAATGTACCGTTCTGGGATTTAGACTGCAGTGTCGGCCAATCTACATACTCTGCCTGGAAGTCGATACCAAGCTGTCCGTATGCGTCGATCATCAGAGGATCATAGTATCTGTTACAACATTTCCGGACATTGCACTGAAGACGATCTTCATCTGTTTTCCGTCTTTCATCAGTTTGTCGCCGTCTTTTTCCCATCCTGCTTCTTTCAGAATTCTGCAGCTTTTTCAAGATCGTAATCGTATGTCTCCATACCTTCATCATCATACAACCATGAAATTGGTGCCTGTGGAATGTTCAGTGTAATCGCATACTGTCCGTAAACAGCCTGGTTCAAAGACTTACGGTCAATTGCGTGGAGCAGTGCCTGACGTACTTTTACATCCTGGAAGATTTCATTTTTCTGGTTTGTTGCAACATAACCATATCCAAGTGTTGGCTGAATCTTCAAGTTGATGAATCCAGCTGACATTGCCTCTTCGATGTGATCATCATCACATACAACCTGGTCGTGAATATCTACATCACCTGTTTCTACTGCCTGAAGTTCCGCATTTGTAGCAACTACTTTGAAGATCAGGTTCTTTGTCTTAGGCTCTCCCAGGTAGAAGTTCGGGTTGCTTCCAGAGTCGCAGATGTTTTTTCTTTGTACTCTTTCAATACATATGCACCATTCGATACATAGTCAACCATATTCAATGATTTGAATTTAGAAAGGTCACCTTTCTTGATCAGATCTCCATATTTTGCTGTAGAGATCGGCACTGCTGAACCTAATACGTATGGTGCACTTGTGTTTGCTGCTTCCAGAGTAATCTCGATTGTACTCTCATCTACCACTTTGATACCGGAAATTTCTGTAGCGCTTCCGTTTTTGTAGTCATCATATCCTACAACGTTTACTTTAGAAATATCCTGATATCCATCATAACTTGGATCAGCTACTACTTTGTACCAATTTACATAGTCTTCTGCTTTTACATCAGATCCATCGTTGTATTTTTCTTTTGTCAGTTTATATGTGTAAACTTTACCATCCTCAGAAACGGACATGCTTGCTGTACCATCAACGATCTCACCTTTGTCATCATTGACACTCAAAGATGCCGTTGTAGCTGTCACAACCTGGAAATCCTCATTTGCTTCCCAGTATACCGGATTGAATACACCTGCAAAGTCTGCAACACCTGCGATCAGTGTGTCTTTTCTCTTTGCTGCTGTCTCAGGAAGTGCAGAAGGATCCTCTGCTTCAATCAGCTGGTTTGTCGCTTCTAATGATGCGTTTGTGTCTTGTGTTTCTGTTTTTTCACTTGTTTTCTTGTCATCAGATCCACCGCCGCAAGCCGCAAGTGAAAGTGCCATTACCGCCGCTAACAGGCAGGCTAATGCTTTCTTTTTCATATTTTTTCCTCCTTGAAAAATATTTATGTTGATTCCTGCATTCCCCTATTTATTTACTCTATTTTTTCTTATAGCCGTATTGCTCATGTATGCTGAAAATGCGGAAACGAACATTCGTCATTGCCGGAGCTTATTCCATCATTGCTCCCAGTTTTTCTGTCACTGTGCGCACACAGCCGTCTTCAAACGGAATCTGAAGACCTACTTCTTTTAACATCTCTGTATAGAAATCACTTGCAGACAGTCTGCACAGCTTCAGATAGCTCTGCCATGCTGCTTTGTAATCTTCATCCATCCAGATCTTGTACTGCATTGCACAGGTCTGTGCCAGTACATAATCTATATAATAAAACGGATAGTCATAAATGTGAAGCTGTTTCTGCCAGAAACCACCTTTTTCCATAAATGGATCTCCCTCGTAATCAAGGTGTGGTTTGTATTCTTCTTCCAGTTTTTTCCATGCCGCATGTCTCTCATCCGGCGTCAGATCCGGGTTACTGTAGACAATGTGTTGGAATTCGTCCACCATGCATCCGTACGGAATAAATGCGATCGCATCTTCCAGATGCATCTGTCTGTATGTGTCAGCTTCTTCTTTAAAAAACAAATTCATCCATGGTTCTGTAAAGAATTCCATAGACATAGAATGAATCTCTGCTGTCTCCATCGTGATATCCCAGTGCTCTTCGATCGGATCACTTCCATAAACATATCCCTGGAACGCATGACCGCACTCATGTGTCACAACATCCACATCTCCGCTTGTTCCATTGAAATTGGCAAAAATAAACGGTGCACGGTATTTCGGAAGATATGTCATATAACCGCCGGCCTTTTTTGTCTTTCTGCCGAGCACATCAAAGAGTTCATTCTCCATCATAAAATCAAAGAACTCTTTTGTTTCCGGTGAAAGCTCCTCATACATCTTCTGTCCATTCGCCATGATCTCTTCCGGAGTTCCCTGTGGTTTTGGATTTCCGTCCACGAAATACATGTTCTCATCAATATAAGAAAGCTTCTCAAGTCCCAGTCTTTCTCTTCTTTTGTCATGCATCTTTTCTGCAAGCGGTACAAAGTACTCTTTGATTTGTCTGCGGAAGTTCTCCACATCTTCTCTTCCATAAGAATTACGGTTCATCCGGTAATATCCAAGCTCCACATAGTTCTCATATCCAAGAAGTCTTGCCTGCGCTGTACGATTCTTCACCAGCTTGTCATAGATCTCATCCAGTTCTTCTGCTTTGCTCTGGAAAAACGCACTGTATTTTTCATGTGCCTTTCTTCTGATCTCACGATCTTCATGAGTCATATACGGACGAAGTAAAGACAGGTTTAAAGTTTCCCCTTCCCAGTCGATCTTTGCACTTGCAATCAGCTTGTCATACTGTGTTGTCAGCGCATTTTCCTCCTGCATCAGCGGGATCAGTTTCTCATCCATAGCTTTAAATTCAAGCTCCATACTCTTGAATGCCACTTTTCCGATCTTCTCTTCCAATACTTCTCTGTACGGAGAATAGTACAATGCTTTTCTGTACTCTGTCTCCTGATTGTTGATCGTCGGAAGAACCTCATTGTAATAATTCTTTTCTTCGCTGTAGAACTCATCTGCAGTATCTACATCACTGCGGATCATAGCGATTTGAATCGTCGTATTATACTCATCACGCAGCGCATAAAACTTCTGATGGATCTCAAACTGTTCCTCTCCACTTTTTGCTGCCTTCAGCTCCTGTGTCAGTTCTTTTAAAGCTGCTACAACAGCCTCTGTATCTACTCTCTGATAAGGCATCTCTGCAAATTTCATACCATTTCCTCCTTGCCACACCTATCTGTTTGATCAATTTTATCATTCCTAGCGCTAATAGATCACCGCACTAAAGTATTATTATAAACTAGTGTTAAGATTTACTCATTATATACTACTTCTCCTTTGATTTCAAGCTATTTTTGATTTTATTTATGCAATTTCACTTTTCCATTCTTGCATTCTGGAGTCTTTTTCACCTGAAAAAAGACAAAAAAGTTCAAAAAAACTGCAGTTATTTTACTGCAGTTTTTCGTTCTCCCCTATCATTCACTCTTTCACAGGCTCCGTTTTCAATGCCAGCATTGCGTATCTGGAATGGTGCTTTCGCAGATACACAATCAAGATTCCCATTACCACTACCAGCACTCCTGCCAGAAGCTGCGAAACCGGAACTCCAACCACCGGGAGGATCAGCTGATCTGTGCGAAGTCCCTCAATCCATACACGTCCAAGTCCATATCCGAACATATAAAGAAGAAACAATTCCCCTTCATACTTTTTATGCTTTCGATACACAAACAGTATGATCAGAAGTGCACAGCACCAGAGGGATTCATATAAAAATGTTGGATGAACCTGAATGTATTCTACACCACCAATACTCTGGATATGCATGCGCATCTGCTCTGTCACATCCGAACTTCTGACTGCATCGATTGGAAGACGCATTGCAAACAGACTGTCCGTATATTCCCCAAATGCCTCTCTGTTAAAGAAATTTCCCCAACGTCCCAGCATCTGCCCATTTAACAGTGCAAGCGCAATCGTGTCAAAAATCTGAGGTGCACTCAAATGCTTCACTTTTGCTGCAATGATCACTGTCAGTACCGCTGCGATCACACCTCCGTAAATTGCCAGTCCGCCTTCCCGGATATTCAGAATCTCCAGAAGGTTATCCTTATACATGTCCCAGGAAAAAATCACATAATACAACCTGGCTCCTATGATGCCAAAGACCACACCGATCATCCCCATATCCAGATAATTCTCCGGATCCTGCCCGGTACGCTTTGCCTCCGCGGTGGCAATCACAAAACCAAGAAGGATTGCGGTTCCTATGATGATCCCATAATATGCAATTTCAAATCCAAAGATGGAAATCGTCTTTCCGACATGTTCCAGATGAATTCCAAGATGTGGAAAACTAATATCATAGTGCATGCTTCCTGCCTCCAATTTTATACATTAAACCGGAATACAATAATATCTCCGTCCTGAACGACATATTCTTTTCCTTCCATCTTACCAGACCTTTCTCTTTGGCTGCTGCATGTGTTCCGCATGCCATCAGATCATCATAACTGACCACCTCTGCACGGATAAATCCACGTTCAAAATCTGTATGGATCTTTCCGGCTGCCTGAGGTGCCTTTGTTCCCTTTGTGATCGTCCATGCACGGCACTCCTGCTCTCCCGCTGTCAGATAGCTGATCAGTCCGAGCAGATGATAACTTGCTTTGATCAGTTTTTCCAGACCGGACTCCTCCAGACCAAGATCATCCAGGAATAACTTTTTCTCATCCTCATCCAGTTCTGCGATCTCCTGTTCAATCTGTGCGCAGACTACAAATACTTCACAGTTCTCTTCTGCTGCGTATTCCCGCACTTTCTGTACTCCGGCATTGTCTGCACCGTCATTTGCCAGATCGTCCTCTGTCACATTTGCCGCAAAGATCACCGGCTTGTATGTCAGAAGATTGTAGCTTGTCAGCCATTCCTGTTCTTCCTCATCGTCTGTTGTAAAGCTCTTCGCCATCTTATTTTCTTCCAGATGCTCTTTGATGCGTTTTAACAGCTCCAGCTCTTTTGCTGCTGTCTTATCATTTCTGGAAAGCTTTACCACTTTTGCGATCCTTCTCTCCAAAATCTCCAGATCGGAAAAGATCAGTTCCAGATTGATCGTCTCAATGTCACGCAATGGATCAATGCTTCCATCCACATGGACAATGTTGCTGTCTTCGAAGCATCTTACGACATGCACGATCGCATCGACCTCCCGGATATTAGCAAGAAACTGGTTTCCAAGCCCTTCTCCTTTGGATGCTCCTTTCACAAGCCCTGCGATGTCTACGAACTCAATCGCTGCCGGTGTGATCTTCTTTGTGTTGTACATCTCGCCCAGCACATCCAATCTGTGATCCGGCACTGTCACAACACCTACATTTGGATCAATGGTACAGAACGGATAGTTTGCAGATTCTGCGCCTGCCTTTGTCAATGAATTGAATAATGTACTCTTTCCTACGTTTGGTAACCCTACGATACCTAATTTCATTTCTTCTATTTCCTCCTATAAATCCTTTGATTTTTTCTGTTCGTAATCCAGTTTATAAAACAACTCGATACTGCTTTTCATAGCACTGACCTTTTACAAGGATTCCTATATAACACTTTATTTTCTTTCGCATATTCAAGCATATTATACAAAGTCATCCTTGCCTGATATATCTTTCCCCATATTTCAGCTCCTTTCTCAAGAACCTCTAATACAGTAATTTATATTCTACCATACCATGGTATCTTTGTGAATATTCAGTTTCAAATTCTAACACTTTTCCCTTCTTCTATATTTCTACACTTTCTGAGATAAATCTTTCAAACTCTTTCCTCCCAAATCGGGACTTCATTTTTCATACGCCTCGTTCCTGTCATCATTTATCTTCATCTATTCCAGCCCACTTTGACATTGGCTCCCAGATACACCTGGATGGGAGCCATGATCATGAGACGTACATGCTTCTGCTGGATGGCTTTTTCAATCCCATCATCAGTCATAGACGCCTTCTCTTACTCTCTATATTTTTCCCATAAAAAAGATGACCCACCTTAGTAGATCACCTTTAATCTCTTACATATTTACAACTTGTTTTTCAAATTCTTCTGTATCAACAAAATGATATGGCTCATATTCTCCATAAGCTGATGGTCTTCTGATTGTGACAAGCTGAATATCATCATATCCTATTTTTCAATCAATTTTCTTTTAAATTCTGCCAAATGCTGACCATGAGCAGTCTGCAATGCCAAACTTCCTGTACTATCAAACCTCTTTGCAAGCAAGTAACACATGGTTCAACACCTCCTTTGCTTTCTCATACCTATCACATAACTCTTCAAGTGCTTGAAAAATCCAACGCTGATTTTACATACCCGGCAGTTGTATCATTCGATGCTTTTTGCTTGTACATCACTTTTGCATTTGAAATAATTTTCTCACGATGCTTACGAATAAAAATCATTTCATTGTGAACAAGGTCTTTATATGTACTATCTGATTCATTTTCCAAATCATATAATTCAAGTTCTGATGCAGGTACCGGAATCATATGACTGATTCTAAGGGTTCCCTTCAATTCTTTTTCACCGTCTATATTTTTCACTACAATTCGAATAATCGGCACAATGCTTTTCTTAATGACTTTATTTTTTCCTGCAATCTGATAATCTGAATCTTTCGGTGAGGACATTGGAACATAATAATGATATTGCCCAATCTGCAGAACCACCCCTAAATATTTTCTGGTGTGTGTTCTGGAATTTATTTTATTGGAATATACGTTTGGAAATTCCTTACGCAACCATTCCACATAATCGTCCGAAACACTATATAGTTTGAATTCTTCCATCCGTATCTCTTTTATTTATCCTTATACGAAAATAAGGGAGCTAACGCTCCCTTTGAGTTTAAAATCCTCCACTTATATGGCAGGAGCTCTCCCGAGTTTAAAATCTTCCACTTATATGGCAGGAACTCTCCCGAAGATAGTCCTCTATCTAAGAATAGTATATGATATCTTCGCAAAAATATCAACTCTTTTTCTGTAATTATTGTGTTATATAATGTTCGTACTTACTGTATAGGGCTTCGATAAAACATTAAAAAACCAGTGGGCCACAAAGTGGGCCATTTTTCAAAAACTTATATGAATTTATATGGAGTTATATCCGAGTCCCAAATCCGCTAAATGCTCTAGCTATCAGCATTTAAAGGCTTTTAACGACTTATACGGACATACATGAAATCAGGCAAATAATAACGATTCCTAATTTCATTTTTTCTATTTCCTCCTCTAATCCCGCGTCTCCATCAAGATCACAATCCCTTCCGGAAACGTAATCCTGACCGCCTCCTGTGCAAATGCATTGCTGACACAGAGACTGTCATACGCCGTTAATTTATGATTTTTCAGCGGATACTTCGCTCCCTCAATATTAAATTTCTCCACACTCTCTCCCAGTGGAAACACCGAAAAGTACGGTCCGTATGCATCTTTCTTTGAAAGTGTGATTTCCCGGTTCAAAAGCCGGATCTGATTGTGACTGTCCACTATCCGCACATCTGCTCCTGCATCCAGTCCGATTTTTAAACATTGTACATTTGCCCATATATGATCGATCCGATTTCCGGTCGCTCCCAGGATCAGGATGTTCTTTCTTCCCAAATCCAGACACAAGCGCAGTGCGATTTCTGTATCTGAGGCATCTTTGACCGGATTGAACTTGCGGATCGGCACTTTTGTTTCTTTCTCATAGTACCCTAAAATTTCACCGGATACGCTGTCAAAATCTCCCACAATATAATTCGGCAGATTTCATGCCTGTAAAGAAACTCCAGTCCTCTGTCCACTCCTATGATAAACTCAATCTCCGGATTTTCCAGAACAGATCTTGCAAATTCTTCTTCCAGCATCCCGCCGCTTACGATCACAGTCCATCTATTCATTGGCGCTTAAAATCTCCATAAATCCTTTTACATTCTCTGCCACATTTCCTTTGAACACAGCAGAGCCTGCCACGATCACATTCGCTCCCGCATTCAGCACTTCTTTGACATTGCTGTGGTAAATTCCTCCATCCACTTCAATGTCTGCCTGGATCCCTCTTGCATTCAGCAGATTTCTTAATTCTTTGATCTTGTCCAACGACTCCGGAATAAATGCCTGTCCGCCAAATCCCGGTTCTACAGACATGATCAGAAACATCTCCGTTTTATCCAGTACCGGTTCCAGTGCAGATACCGGTGTATTCGGTTTAATCGATACTCCCGCCTTCATTCCGCATGCATGGATCTTATCCACAGTTTCCACCAGATTCTCACATGCTTCTACATGAACCGTCAGAATATCAGCTCCTGCTTTTGCAAAATCTTCCACATAACGAATCGGCTCTGTAACCATCAGATGCACATCCATCACCTGCTGTGTATGCCCTTTGATGGATGCAAGAACCGGCATTCCGAATGAAATACTCGGCACAAACATTCCATCCATCACATCAAAATGGATATACTCCGCTCCTGCTGCTTCTGTCTCTTTTAACTGCTCGCCAAGTCTTTTAAAGTCTGCCGACAAAATCGATGGTGCAATTCTGTTTTTCATAAATCAATACCTCTTCTTTTCTTTCAATTCTGTATACATCTCCAGATAATTTTTATATCGGACCGGATGGATTTTTCCTTCTTCCAGCGCCTCTTTTACCGCACATCCCGGTTCATGCACGTGATCGCATCCCTGAAACCGGCACTGCCTTCATAAGAAGCAAATTCCCGAAAATAGTACTTCAATTCTTCTTTTTCAAAATCATTGACATAAAGTGAGCTGAATCCCGGCGTATCCATAATGTAGGAATCCGCATCTACTGCGATCAGCTCAGAATGCCTTGTGGTATGCTTTCCACGTTCAATCTTTCTGCTGATCGTTCCGGTTTCCATCTGCACCTGATTCTGAAGCAGATTGATCAGAGACGATTTCCCGACTCCGGAAGGTCCTGCGATCGCCGTTGTCTTTTTCAGCAGAAGACGACGGATTTCTTCTATATTCTCCTGCTCCAGTGCGCTGGTAAATACGATCGGATATCCACATTTCTCATAGATTGCTTCTAATTCTGCAATTTCCGGACTGGTCGCAATGTCTTTCTTATTAAAACACAAAACTACCGGTATCTCTTTTCGCTCCATCATGACCAGAAACCGGTCCAGAAGATTGAAATGCGGCGTCGGCTTTGTCACTGCGAACACCACCAGTGCCTGATCGATGTTTGCCACTGCCGGACGGATCAGCTCATTCTTTCTGGGAAAAATCTCCACAATATTCCCTGTCTTATTTTCTTCATCCAGTATTTCTATTCGGACATTGTCCCCTACTAAAGCTTGATCTTCTCTTTTCGGAACACGCCTTTTGCCTTACACTCATAAACACCGATTCTACTACGTAAACGTAGTAGAATCCGGCAATTCCCTTGATTATTTTTCCTTGCATAATTTCCTCTGCTGTCAGTGGTTCGCTCCTGACGATGAACCACCGTTTGATCCGCTGTCATTTCCATTATTGTTATCTCCGTCTGTCGGCGGATCCGGTGTCACATTTTCCGGTCCGAGACTGACCACAATATCAACTGTTGCCCCTTTTTCGATCTGACTTCCAGGTGTCACAGACTGACTGATTACATATCCTTTTGTAACAGTAGAATCATAAGATTCTGTCACATTCGCTGTCAGACCTAATCCGGAAAGCTTTGCTTCTGCCTGACTTCTTGTCAGACCGGAGAGAGTCGGTACTTCTACAGTCTCTGTCTTCTTGCCTTTGCTCAGGACATAATTGACAGTCGTTCCTTTTTCCACCTGTTCACCAGCTGCCGGCACTGTCCGGATAATGGTGCCTTCCTCATACTCATCACTATACTCACTGGAGCTTTCACTTCCAAGTGTCAGTCCCACTCCCTGCAGCGTAGTCTGGGCACTGTCCGGATCCGCACCGGATACATCCGGTACACTGATCTTCTCTTTGCCCATGCTGACAACCATTGTCACTGTATTGCCCTCTGCCCACTCTGTTCCGGCTGTCGGATTTGTGGAAATCACATATCCCTGCGGCACACTGTCGCTGTAATCTGTCTCAGATGCCACAACAAACCCTTTGTCTTCCAGCTGCTTTTGTGCATCCGCCTCAGATTTTCCTGTTACATTCGGTACTTTGGCAGTTTTTTCTGCCGGTCCGCTGCTGATCTTCACAGTGACCGTCGAATTCTCTTTTACTTTTTCTCCTGGTTTTGGATCCTGTTCCGCAATCTCGCCTTTTTCATATTTGTCTGAAGCGACCTGACCTGCTGACTGATATCCGATGTTCTTCTTTGTGAGTGCTTTTCTAGCCTCTTCTTCCGTCATTCCCCGAATATCCGGTACAGAAACCTTCTTTTCCTTCTCTTCGGTCACTACCTTGTCAGGCATGAATCCGCCGACTGCCTTACTGATTCCAAAGATCACTCCGATCGCAACAATAACTGCCACAACGATCATCAAAATCTTTGTGACCTTTTTCATCTGTGGATCGACTTCTTCTTTTTTGCCTTTTCTGCCATCTTCCCGACGATTTCTTCGATCGTATGAATCCTCATCATACTCCTCGTCGTCATAGGATTCGTCCGGATCATCATAGTCCTCACCGTCATAATCCCGATTCTGAACTCTTGCGATCTCCTGCGTATCCATGACCACAGTCTCATCCACATTGTTCACTTTTAGTCCGTTTGAAATAAATCCTCCTGCGGATCTACCAATGCCCGTTTCAGATCAAGCAAAAGTTCTTCGCAGTTCTGATACCGATACATAGGACTCTTCTGTGTACATTTTAAAATAATCTTCTCCAGGCTCTTTGGCGTATCCGGCACTTCCACAATTGGAGAAATGATTTCCTCCTGCAAGTGCTTGATCGCCACAGTGACCGTAGACTCGCCATCAAACGGAACATGCCCTGTCACCATTTCATACATACTGATACCGGCAGAATAAATATCACTTTTTTCATCTACCACGCCGCCCCTTGCCTGCTCCGGCGATGTGTAATGAACCGATCCCATCACGCTGGTGCTGATCGTATTGGACGAAGTCGTTGCTCTTGCAATTCCAAAATCTGTAACTTTTACTTTTCCGTCTTTTGAAATAATGATATTCTGCGGTTTGATATCCCGATGTATGATATGCTGGTTGTGGGCTGCCTGAATTCCCGTCACCATCTGAATGGAAATGCTGATCGTCTCTTTTGCAGAGAGTCTGCCTTTTTTCTCGATATATTCTTTTAATGTGATGCCTTCCACAAGCTCCATCACCATATAATAAACTCCGCGGTCCTGCCCCACATCATATACGTTAACTACGTTCGGATGCATCAGACCTGCTGCTGCCTGGGCTTCGCTTAAGAACTTTTTGATAAAAGTCTCATCTGAGCGAAAATCGCTCTTCAGCACCTTGATCGCCACATACCGGTTCAGCTTATGATCTTTGCCCTTATACACATCCGCCATACCGCCGGAACCGATACGATCCAGGATCTCATAGCGCTTTCCTAAAAAGATACCTTCTTTTAACATATACTCACCTCATCTGCGAACGGCTCTACCAGTACGATCCCGATATTATCCGTACCGCCGTTCTCTTTTGCCGTTTCTACCAGAGACTGTGCGGATTCCACAATATCTCTGCCCCCCTGTACAATATGGAACAGCTCTTCATCCTCCACCATATTGCTGAGTCCGTCTGTACACATCAGAATGATGTCTCCCTTTTTCAGACGGTGCTCATAAAAATCAACCTCTACGCTGTCTTTTGCACCGATTGCTCTCGTAATGATATTTTTATCCGGATGATGCTTTGCTTCCTCCGGCTTGATCCCGCCAAGGCGTACCATCTCTTCCACCAGAGAATGATCTTTTGTAAGCTGTACGATTCCCTGATTGATCAGATACAGCCTGCTGTCTCCCACGTTTGCAAAATACATCATCTGGTTGACGATCGTTGCCAGCACTACCGTAGTCCCCATCCCCTTTAAATGAGGATCCTCGGAAGCTTTTTTGATGATCTCTCTGTTGGCTGTCTTGATCGCCGAAACAAGCGCTCTCTCTACGTCCTGCTCGCTGGTATTCTCCAGCTCGCGTTTTAAAACTTCCACTGTATACTTGGAAGCATAATCACCTGCCTGATGACCGCCCATTCCGTCTGCTACAACAAACAGATTCGGAAGAGGTCCCAGAGGATTGTCTGTCATATAGACATAGTCTTGATTCACTTGTCTTACCATCCCAACATCTGTAATGGAAAATGTCTTCATACGCTCTCTCCTTTACTCATTCTCTGTTTTTACATAGCGTCTTCTGAGCTGACCACAGGCACCGTCAATATCTGCGCCCATTTCTCTTCTTATAGTAACATTTATTCCGCTTTTTTCAAGTTTATTTTTGAAATTCAACGCATTTTTGCGGGAAGGCTGCTGAAAATCACGCTCTTTGATCGGATTGACCGGAATCAGATTCAAATGACAGTTGCGGGATTTTAAGATTCCGATCAGTTCCTCTGCATCTTCCTGTGTGTCATTCACTCCGTGAACAAGGCTGTATTCAAAAGTCACCCTTCTTCCTGTCTCCTGAAAATAAAAATCACATGCTTTGAGCACTTCCTGCAAGTCATATTTATTTGCCACCGGCATGAGCTGCTTTCTCTTTTCCTGAGTAGAGCCGTGCAGAGAAAGTGCCAGTGTGATCTGCAGATGCTCCATGGCAAGCTCGCGGATCTTCGGCACGATCCCACAGGTGGAAACCGTGAGATTTCTCTGGCTGATATGCAGTCCGTGTTCATCTGTAAGCATACGGACAAATGTCAGGAAATTCTCATAATTATCCATGGGTTCTCCGGTTCCCATCACAACAACATTGGAGACTCTTTCTCCTGTGATCTTCTGGATTTGATAAATCTGCCCCAGCATCTCAGACGGCGACAGATTTCTCTCCAGCCCACCGATGGTAGAAGCACAGAATCTGCATCCCATCCGGCAACCCACCTGAGAAGAAATGCAGACGGAATTTCCGTGCTTGTAGCGCATCAGCACACTTTCCACCACATTTCCGTCAGAAAGCTGAAATAAAAACTTATTCGTTGCGTCAATCTTCGAAATCTGACGCTCCAGCATTTTTACCGGAAGGATCTCATATTCCGCCTCCAGTTTTTCCCGGAGCGCTTTGGAGAGATTCGTCATCTCTTCAAAACTGTCAGCAAGCTTTACATGCAGCCATTCATAAATCTGCTTTGCACGAAATTTCTTTTCCCCGATCTGTTCCATCTCTGCGGCCAATTGTTCATATGTATATGCGCGAATATCTTTCTTCATCCTTTTTCTATCCTTTTATTTCTTTCCGAATCTGGCAATAAAAAAGCCGTCACTTTTATGAATTCCCGGAAGCAGCTGCAGACATCCTGCTTCTTCCACACTATTCTGAAGAGTGCTACACAGTCTGTCCGCGATCGGATCCAGTACAAATTCCGGAAATTCTTTTAAAAACCAGTGTACATTTTCTATATTTTCTGCCGGATTGATCGTACAGGTGCTGTAGATCAGCGTTCCTCCCGGCCGGACATAGGACGCAGCATTTTTCAGAATCTCCCTCTGCAGTCCTGCCAGCTCTTTGGTGCTCTGTTCGGTTGCTTTATATTTTAAATCTGTCTTTTTTGCAAGAACCCCTAATCCGGAACAGGGCAGATCTGCAATCACAAGATCCGCCGCATCTTTTACATCCGCATCACAGACAGTCGCATCTTTTTGTACTGCGTGAATATTCGTAAGACCGCTTCTCTCGATATTTTCCGTGATCAATCCTACTTTATACAGGCTTAGATCTCTGGCTTCTACACTTCCTGTTCCCCGCAGTTTTTCTGCAACATGAAGTGCTTTTCCGCCCGGTGCCGCACAGACATCGATCACCCGATCCCCTTTCTTTGGATCTGCGAGTTCTCCCACCAGCATGGAACTGATATCCTGGACATAAAACTCTCCCTTTTGAAAACTTTCCAGCTCTGAAAGATGATCATAGTCCTGAATCCAGAACGCGTAGGACAGATATGGATGCGGCGTTACCGTAACCCCTTCCTTTTGCAGGCTTTCTTTCAGATTTTCCGGCGTTGTCTTTGCCAGATTACACCGGATCGTCACCGGTGTCTCTTCCTGGAAGGCCTGCAGCATGGATTCGATCACATCCAGATCATAAGTCTTCTTCCACAATTTTAAAATCCACTCCGGCATGGAATACACAACAGACAGCCGTTCGATCCCCTCTGCGGGATACTCTACCTGATCCAGACCTCGCGCCACATTGCGGAGCACTCCGTTTACAAATCCACGCAGGGTGCCGAATCCTTTTTTCACTGCCAGCTTTACTGCCTCGTTGCACACTGCCGAATCCGGCACGCTGTCCATATACTTCAGCTGATATACAGCACTTCTCAAAATATTGCGGATAACCGGCTTCATCTTGTTGACCTTCACTTTGGAAAACTGATTCAAAATATAATCCAGTTCGATCATGTGCTCCAGTGTTCCTTCAGTCACTCTCGTGATAAATGCGCGTTCCTTTTTCTCCAGATACTGATATTTTTCCAGGACGGCATTCAATGCAAGATGGCTGTAGACATTTTGCTGTGTCACCTCCATCAGGATCGCCAGCACCAGTTCTCTCTCTGTCACCTGTTTAGTCATCTCTTCTTCCTCCGCTTATGATCAACAGACGAAGCAGCTGCAGAATCATAGATGCGGCACTTGCCACATACGTCATCGCTGCCGCCCGCAGCACTGCCTTTGTCTGACTTAATTCTTCCGGATATAACATTCCGGATGTTTCCAAAATACGGATCGCACGGCTGGAGGCATTAAATTCTACCGGCAATGTCACGATCTGAAACAGCACTGCAGCCGAAAACAGCAAAATTCCGAGATTGATCAGCAGACTTGCTGTATTTCCATTCATGAATAATCCGATAATGATCAGCGGCCAGGCTGCCATAGAACCGAAATTCGCAACAGGTACCAGAGCCCCTCTGATCTGAAGAGGCGCATACCCTTTCGCATGCTGGATTGCATGCCCGCATTCATGCGCAGCCACACCGATGGCGGCCACCGATGCTGAGTTATAGGTTGCATCAGAAAGCCCCAGCGTCTTATTTGCCGGATTATAATGATCTGTCAGATTGCCCGGAATGTGATGTACTGTTACATCATAAATCCCGTTTGCATGCAGGATTCGCTCTGCTGCATCCTTCCCTGTCATACCGGACCGGCTCCGCACCTGTGCATATCTTCGATAGGTACTGTTGACATGCGCCGAAGCTGCCATACATATTACGGCTCCGATAATCACTAATATATAAGTAGGATCATAGTAAAAAAACATGCTCTTCCTCCAATCCTTTTATTTATGAATGAAACAACGTTCCTTCTTCGAGATGATATCCTCTTAAAAATGCATCTGTCTTCATTCTCTTCTTTCCCGGAATCTGCAATTCCTGTACGATTAAGTTCCATCTCCTGTCTGCACAGAAAAACTGTCTTTTGTCACATCCGTAACAGTCCCCGGCTGTGCCTTCGTCTGCTCTTTTGAGACTTTTGCACTCCAGATCTTCACCACTTTATTCTCCCAGTGTGTATACGCACTCGGCCAGGAATTTAATCCCCGGATCAGTCTCTCGATTGCTTCTGCGGAAGCATTCCAATCGATGTTTCCCATTTTTTTGTTCAACATACTTGCATAATGTGTAGGAGTCTCTCCCTGTTTTTGAGGAACGATGGTTCCTTCTTCCAGTGCTTTTAATGTCTCCACGCAAAGTGCTGCTCCGGCTTTTGACAATTTGTCATGAAGACTCTCTCCCGTCTCTTCTGCCGTGATCGGCACTTCGGTCTTAAGCAGCATGTCACCCGTATCCAGACCTTCATCCATCTGCATGGTGGTCACACCTGTCACATCTTCTCCGTCAATGATCGCCCACTGGATCGGTGCCGCTCCTCTATATTTCGGAAGCAGAGACGCATGTACATTGACACATCCATATGGTGTCAGTTCCAGAATTGCTTTCGGAAGAATCTGTCCGAAAGCGACCACTACGATCACATCTGCCTTATATCCTGCCAGTTCTTTCACACAGGCCGCTTCTCTTACCTTGATCGGCTGAAATACCGGGATTCCATGAGAAAGTGCCGCCTCTTTCACCGGCGGAAACTGCATCTCCTTGCCTCTTCCTTTTGGCTTATCCGGCTGCGTCACTGCCAGACACACCTCATGCCCGGCTTCAATCAGCGCTTCCAGTGTTCCCACCGAAAAATCCGGTGTTCCCATAAAAATCACACGCATCTATTCTACCTCCTCTTCCGGTGGTTCTACATCATGCAGTCCGTCCTCCACACGTTCTACATACATATGTCCTGCAAGATGATCGATCTCATGACAGAATGCTCTTGCAAGAAGACCTTCGCCTTCCAGTTCCACTTCTTCCATTTCTTCATTGAGTGCACGTACCTTCACATAATTTGGTCTTGTCACAATCCCCCATTTACCCGGCAGGCTTAAACATCCCTCTTCGCCTGTCTGCTCCCCGGATGTCTCAATGATCTCCGGGTTGATCAGCACGATCGGACCTTCTCCCACATCGATCACAACGATCTGCTTCAAGACTCCCACCTGGGGGGCTGCCAGTCCCACACCGTATTTTTCATACATCGTATCCAGCATATCCTCGATCAAAATTTTTGTGCGCATCGTCATCTTTGTGACTGGTTTGCACTGTTTTCCCAAAATGTCATCTCCCATGATCCTGACTTCTCTGATTGCCATAATTTCACTGTTCCCTTCTATTTATTCTTTGTTATCTTTTAAAAAACATGCATCGGATTGAAATCAAACTGAATCCGCATCTTGCGATATCCCGGATTTACTTCAATATATTGTTCCAATCCGTTCTTTATCCTCACAAGTGTATCATAATTTTCATCTTTTATGTAGATTACTTTGCGATACACATCATTAATCTTTCCGATTCCCGGACTTGCAGGTCCGATGATCTTCGCAGTTTCTTTCGGAGCAATCCGGATCGAAAACTCTTTTAAATACTTACACCCTGTCTCTAACAGCACCTCATCCTCACAGCTTACCAGAACTGCAAGCAGATTTTCTACCGGGGGATATCCCATGATCTGCCGATACCGGATCTCCTCCTCATAAAACGCCTCATAATCCTGTGCTGCGGCGGTTACGATACTGTAATGCGTGGGAGTGTAGGTCTGGATCACAGCTTCTCCTTCTTTCTGCCCCCGTCCGGCTCGCCCTGCCGCCTGTGTCAAAAGCTGGAAGGTGCGCTCCCCGGAACGATAATCATCTGAATACAACGACATATCTGCCGCCAGCACACCAACTAACGTAACATTCGGAAAATCGTGTCCTTTTACGATCATCTGCGTTCCGACCAGTACATCTGCTTCTCCATTCGCAAATGCAGACAAGATTTTTTCATGGCCGTCTTTCTGTCTTGTTGTGTCCATGTCCATACGAAGAACTCTTGCCTGCGGAAACTGTGCTTTTACAATGTCTTCGATCTGCTGTGTTCCTGCCCGAAATTCTCCGATATGTCTGGAACCGCACTCCGGACAGACGGGTGTCCTTGGTTCTTCATATCCGCAGTAATGACAGACCATCTTTCCGTTTCTGTGATACGACAGCGAAACATCGCAGTGCGGACACTTTACACATGGCCGCACTCTCTGCAGGAAAGAAACCCTGCATACCCTCTCCTGTTTAAAAACAACATGATCTGTTCTTGTTTTTCCAGCCGGTCTTCCATCAAATCCTGCAGATGCCGACTTAAGATCGAACGGTTGCCTTCTTTTAACTCCTGCCTGAGATCCGCTACATAGACGCTCGCCATCTTTTGCATTCCCGAACGGTTCTTCAATTCCAGCAGACGGTACTCCCCGTTTTTTGCGCGATACATTGCTTCCAGAGACGGGGTTGCCGAGCCAAGTACTACACTGGCATGTTCCAGATTTGCCCGCTCTATGGCAGTCTCTCTGGCATGATATCTTGGTATCTGTTCACTTTTATAAGTTGTTTCATGTTCCTCATCAATAACGATCAGCCCCAGCTCCGGAAATGGTGTAAACAAGGCGGACCGCGGCCGATCATCACGTCGATCTCTCCCGCTTTTGCCCGCATCAACTGATCATAACGCTCTCCGGCAGACATTCTGGAATTTAAGATGGATACCCGATTTCCAAAACACCGGTAAAACCGCATCACTGTCTGATACGTCAGTGCAATCTCAGGAATCAGTACAATCGCCTGTTTTCCCTCACAGACCACCCGGCGGATCATCTCAATATAAACTTCCGTTTTTCCACTGCCGGTCACACCGTACAACAAATAAGCTGCCCGCACATCTCTGCTATACTCCTGCCAGAAGCACTCGATCGCATGCTCCTGCTCTGCCGTAAACACAAGAGCTCTTGCTCTCTGCTCTTTTTCTTTCACCGGATTTCGAAACACCTGCTCTGATTCCAGAACTGCCACCTGCTGTTCTTCCAATGCATTGACGACACTGCGCGTAATATTCAGTTTTTTCGTAATCAGTTCGTATTCAATGACCGGATCCTCCAGAAGTGCTTCCAGAAGTCTTGCTCTCGCCTTCTGATTCTTCTGCTGATAATAATGCAGCTGCGCTTCTGCCCGTTCTTTGCCAAGCAGCAGACGGACATACTTTTTGATCTTGGCATTCTCTTTTTGTTTGATCGGCAATACCGTCTTGAGTGCCTGGATCATCGTTCCGCCATAATGTTCTTTCATCCATGCCGCCAGCGCGATCAGCTTCGCCTCGATCTCTACACTGTTTCTGGAAATATCTTCGATCTCCTTGACTTTGGAAAGATCATAGTCGCAAGTCTCTGAAATTCCTACCACATAGCCTTTCGTCTGCCGGTTGCCTTTCCCAAACGGAATCACAACCTCCATTCCCACATTCAGCTCTTCTTTTAACCACTCCGGAATTCGATATTGAAAGATCCGATCCAGTTTTTCATGTTTTATATCTACAATAATATCTGCAAACAATCCATTTCCCCTGCTTATTTTTTCTGTTCCTCTTCCAGTTCTGTTAAGATCTCCGCAATCAGAACCCGCTCATCCATCGGATGCTTCACACCTTCGATCTCCTGGTAATCTTCATGCCCTTTTCCTGCAAGCACGATCACATCCCCGGTCTGCCCGTGTGTGATCGCATAACGGATGGCTTCTTTCCTGTCTATGATTTCCACATACGCTCCGTCCGTCTTTTCGATTCCCACTTTGATGTCATCGATGATCGCCTGCGGCTCTTCAAATCTCGGATTATCGGAAGTGATGATCGTCAGATCTGCCAGACGGCCGGACACTTCTCCCATCTCAAAGCGTCGGTCTCTGGAACGGTTTCCACCGCATCCGAACAGACATACCAGACGTTTTGGATGATATTCTTTTAACGTGGTCAAAAGACTCTCCAGACTCATGGCATTGTGTGCATAGTCGATCATCAGAGTGAATTCATCAGACACTTTCACCATCTCGATTCTGCCTTAACCTTCGCCTTTTTCAAAGCCGCCTGAATGTGCTCTTTCGGCACATCAAAGTGTCTGCACACTGCAATCGCTGTCAGTGAATTGTAAACACTGAATGTTCCCGGTACATCAATCTCCACATCAAAATCCATGACTCCTGCCACATGATATGCCACACCGAGATATCCCGGTCTGGACACCAGATTTACATCTTCAGCCCGCAGATCCGCCTCTTTGCAGAAACCAAATGTCTCCACTTTACATGTAGCATTTTTAAATACATCCTTAAAATACCGGTCATCTGCATTGGCAATTCCAAGCCTGCACTGCTGGAACAATAATCCTTTGCATCTTTTATAATCTTCAAAATCCTTGTGTTCATTCGGTCCGATATGATCTTTTCCAAGATTTGTGAAAATCCCGATTTCAAACGGAATCCCTGCTGTCCGGTGCAGCATCAGTCCCTGGGATGACACCTCCATGACCACGCTGTCACAGCCGGCTTCCACCATTTTAGCAAAATACTGATGAATGGTATAAGATTCCGGTGTCGTATTCGCTGCCGGAATCACTTCCTCTCCGATAATGGCCTCAATGGTTCCGATCAGTCCTACTTTATGTCCGACTCCCTCCAGAATGGATTTGATCATATAGGTCGTGGTCGTCTTTCCTTTTGTCCCTGTAATTCCAATAATGTGCAGCTTCTCTGCCGGATAGCCGAAATAAGCGGCAGAAGCAAGTGCGAGTGCGTACCTTGTGTCTTCTACACGGATCACTGTCATTCCCTCCGGTGCCTCTACATCCTGCTGCACGATCACAGCTTTTGCTCCTTTTTTTGCCACATCAGCTACATACTGATGTCCGTCTGAGACGCGCCGCTGATGCACACAAACACAGAGCCTTCTTCTACCTTACGGGAATCGTTGATCAATGTTGTAATTTCGATCTTGTCACTCCCCTGTACTACTTCATATTCCAAACGTTCCAATAACTGTTTTAAAATCATAACTGTTCCTCCTGATCAAAGAGATTTTCATTTCTGCATACATTCTATAGGATACCATAAAACAATCTCAGTTGCAAAAGCTGATAGAAAAAGAGCCCGGATGAATCGGAAATCTTTTCCTTTTCATCCGGGTTTGTTATCTTCTGCAAAATAATACTGCAGATTTCCTATCTTGTAAGGTAGAACGTTACAGAAGTCGTATCGCCA